>Ga0307431_1001022_pt1 | contig 16784 bp, 16 predicted proteins | sample SalMarWE160170MG_FD_202155 | JGI IMG/M metagenome (GOLD analysis project Ga0307431, IMG submission 202155) | Salt marsh sediment microbial communities from the Plum Island Ecosystem LTER, Massachusetts, United States - WE1603-170 | ecosystem: Environmental > Aquatic > Marine > Intertidal zone >...
GTGTGACATTATCATCTGTTATCACGCACCGCGACACAAGAAATCGCACAGTAACGACTTCGGTGACATACTTCACAGGATCAGCCTCAAGCTGGGAAAGGGTTAGTATTTCTGGCACTTCTCCCCATATTCCTCGCCGAGTTACGATTGCTTCATGTAACAGCGCTTCAAAGTAATCGTGATAGCGATAGTTGGGTGGAATGAACAGCAATCGAGCAAGACCATTTCGGACCAGCTCAGTATTGACAAATACAAGACCTTGCTCGGTCTCTACATAAGCATAGGCAAGTAACCTTCCGTAGGGATCACGTTGGTTATTATCAAACTCGAGGCGAACCACCTTGTATTGTACAAGATTGCGCGTGAATCGCTTTGCCAGGTCGGCATATGGTTCACCGGTTTCGGGTGTGTCGATCCCTAATAATCGGACTTTCTCCCCACCCTTGATGGAAATGGTATCTCCGTCAAAGACCTTGTATACCTTGACCTGCATCGCTGTATCTGTGGGGCAAGGTTGGTCTCCCCATCCGACCACAACCATGGCAGATAATACCAATACTAAGGGAAGAAGTACTCTCTTGATCGCTATTGGTAGTGCACCCTCTTCTGTGTGATCTGTAACTGAAACAAGGTAAACACAAAAATGATCCCAAATAGAACCACTGATGCCGCAGCCGCCCGTCCCAGGTGCTGTGTTCCAAAGAAGCCCTGGCGCATGATATAATAGACGAGTGTTTCCGCGCTCTTTAGCGGGCCAGGACTACCATTAAACAGAACGAAAATCTCGGTAAACACCTTAAACGATCCGATCAGGGAAATCACGAAGACAAAGAAGATCTGTGGGGTCAACAGGGGGATAGTAACCTTCCTCCAGACCTGCAATCCGGAAGCCCCATCGATTCGCGCCGCTTCATAGTACATCTTGTCGATGCCTTGCAAGCCCGCCAGAAGGATAATTGCCTCATACCCAACAAAGCGCCATATGCTCATTATGATCACCGCGGGAAGAGCAAAGCGTTTGTCGCCCAACCAGTTGGTAAGACTCACTCCGAACCAACCAAGGAAGTAATTTAGAAGACCATACTGCCAGTTATAAAGCCATTGCCAAACCATGGTGACCGCGACAACCGGAGTGATGTAGGCTAGGAAATACGAAGTGCGGGCAAACGCAAGGAACCGCAGTTTCTTGTTTAACAAGCTGGCCACGAGCAAAGCAAGAAAAAGAGTGATTGGAACATTAATACCAACATAGTAAAAAGTACGCCACAGTGCGCGCCAGAAGTACTTGTCTTGGAAAATATATTGGTAGTTTCGCCAACCATTAAATGTGCTGGTCAGGGGGGTCCACTTATAGGTGCTTAGGCGAAACGCGGAGAAAAATGGATAAAAAACGAACACGCTCAAAATAGCGAACGCGGGGAGAATATACAGATAGGCTGTCCCCGTCTCTCGCCAGTACGAACGAGATTTCCATTCTTGGGGACACGAGAGACGGCGCCCAAATCTGAGGATTTGCTCCTTGATCATGATCACCTTTGATAATTAAGCGGTCCGAGGGAAGTATCCCCCGGACCGATAGACAATCTATTCCAACAGATCTTCAATCTCCAAAGCGGCGCTAGCAAGCCCTTCTAAAGGCGTCGCTTCGGCCAACATGACTTCTTCAAACGCGGTGGCGATCACGTAACGCATATCCCCATAGTTTGGATGGAGGATCTGCGAGAACCCGTCAAGCATCTGAGCAGACATCGCCTGCTGATATTCATGCGTTGCCACCCAATTCTCCCATTCTTCGCTTTCATAAGCGGATTTAGTCACTGGCTGATAGCCACCCTTTTCAGCCCAGTAAACGGTGTTCTCTGCTCGGAGCAAGAAACGCGCAAGTAGGACTCCCGCGTCCTTCTGTGCCTGGGTTTGATTCTTGTCGAACACGGCAAGGTTTGTCCCCTGGATCATCGACTTCTGATTGACGGGGCCCATCGGGACCCGAGCCACACCCATCTCACATCCGGCTGCTTCCGCCGCCTGATTGTTGTAGTAATATCCGGCTGAAGTATCGATGAACATGCACACTTGATTTGCCTGGAAGGCATTGCTCATATACTCGCTTGTAATCAGTGAGTAGGGAGCCAGGCTTGCCGCATACTCCATTGCCTGTAGACCCTTACTGTTGTTAATCGTAACCTTGCTCCAGTCCTCGCTTAGGATCGATCCACCCGTCTCTTCGAGGAAATTCAGGAACAGCTCCGGGTTTGCCGCTGGACGGAAACCTGTGCCAAATTGGTCGATCGTTCCATCACCGTCACTATCAACAGTTAGCTCCTTCGACATATCAAGGTACTCCTGCCAGTCTGTGGGTGGTATAGGAACGAGATCCTTCCTGTAGTAAAGAACCATAATACTCTTGTTGAATGGAACAGTGGTAAGGACACCATTATAAGTGTTGCTTCGCACCAGCCCATCTATGATATCTCCCTTCTCTTCCTCAGTCATATGCAGGCCGACTGGGTAAAGAATATCAACGATGGGCGTCACCCAGTTTTCATACACCTGAGCAATGGTCGGCGGGTTCCCTGCCACAACCGCTGCATTGATCTTCTGCTGCAGGTCACCATAGCCACCTTGATAGCTAAGCTCCACTGTAACATTTGGGTACTCTGCCATGAAGTCATCAACCAATTTCTGTAGGTTCGGCTGATGACGTGAACTCATCGCGTGCCAGAAGGTGATTGTAACTGGCCCTTCAGCAACTGCAACGAGCCCGAACAAGAATACGACCATTAATCCAAGAACGCAAAATCTGGTACTCCTCATTTGTTGCCTCCTTCTTCTAGACTTATGAGAGAGAAACCCCTACCAACATCATGTTATTCTTTCTCAGTTAACCACCTCCTCACGATCAAAATAGAGCTATTTAATCCCCGTTCTTGCTACCCCCTCAATGAATTGCTTCTGAGTAAACAGAAACAGGATCAAAACCGGAATGATCGCCAGTACTGATGCTGCCATCAGCTGCTCGTACGCTGTCCCCACCTCAGAGCTGAAGAGACTGAGTCCCACGGGAACGGTACGCATTGACTCACTACTCGTCATGATCAAGACCCACAAGAAAGCATTCCAGCTCCCCAAGAACTTAAGGAGAGCAACCGTCATGATCGCTGGTTTGGAAAGCGGAGCCACGATCTGCCACAGAAAGCGAATCCGAGAACAACCATCGATTCGTGCTGCATCCTGCAGTTCATCTGGGATCGACCGAAAGAACTGCCGTAATAGGAAAATCCCAAAAACCGACGCAAGCCAAGGAATGATCAGGGCCTCGTATCGGTTGTACCAACCTAGCCGGGTAATTGTCACATAGTTCGGAATGAGGAGCATCTCCCCAGGGATCATCAGCGTGCCGAGCAGGATTGCAAAGATCACGTTCTTTCCGAAGAAGCGCATCTTGGCAAATGCATAAGCTGCTAGAATACAGGTGGCTACCTCGCCAATCGTGGTTGTGATAGCGATTACGAAGCTATTGAAGAAGTAACGGCCGAATGGGGCAACATTCCATGCCCTGAGATAATTACGCCACTGCCAATTCTTAGGAATCCACTGGGGCGGCATTCGCAGGACTTCACTCTCCTCTTTGAGCGAGGTCATCACCATCCAGAAGAAAGGAAGAAGCATGATTGCACAACCGGCAAACAGAAGTAGGTAGAGAATCAACCTGTATGTATGCTGCCGAAGGAGACTCTCCTTCGTGAGATAGCCGGAATTCAAACATCCTCCTTAGGTCTTCTCTGTTCTTACCCCTTTCTCCCTAGTATAGCAAAGGGAATGAACTGAAACAATTTGATATCACAGAACGAGTGGAAAAGACACTCACTGCTCAGTTCTGGGATCGTAGCGCGAAATCGTTAGAATATTGTAGCTCCTCATTATTCCCTAATTGAGTTCATAGGGTTCATGGAGTTCATGGAGTTCATAGAGTTCATAGAGTTCATAGAGTTCATAGAGTTAGGAACGTGCTGCAAGTTAAGAATGAGAGGCGAGAATAAGAGTCGGGTGTCGGAGAGCGAGAAACACTAACAAGTGACAAGTATAAGGCCGTCAATGGTAGGAAAGTAATGAATGACAAGAGAACTTCATCTGCAACCGTCCTTGCAGCGACAGGAATAACTAAATCGTTTCCTTCTCCCGACAAGACTATTCCTGTGCTCAGCCAGGTCGCAATCAACATCCCACGTGGAGACTGGGTAACGATCATTGGACCATCTGGGGGCGGAAAAACCACGTTAGTGAAGATACTGGCAGGCATTCTGATTCCGGACTCAGGGAAGATTATCATAGAGGCTAAAGGGGAAGACCCACGCAGGGTAATTGCCTACATGCCACAAAACGACAGCCTTCTTCCCTGGCGAACATCACTTGGAAATGCTATCCTTACCTCTCAAATCGAAGGCCGCTCACGGAAGGAGGCGCAAAGCGAAGCTAGGGAGTTGTTTGGCCGCTTTGGCCTTGCGGGGTTCGAGAACCTTTATCCGTCCGAGCTCTCAGGCGGGATGCGGCAACGTCTAGCCCTTATTCGAACGTTCCTCTCCCACCGAGAGGTCCTCCTACTAGACGAGCCGCTTGGCTCACTCGATCCACTGACGCGAACAACAATGCAGGAGTGGCTTCTCCTAGTCTGGCAAGAACTCGGAAAATCGATTCTTCTCGTAACGCATGACGTAGATGAGGCAATCTTTCTTTCCGATTTGATCTACCTTTTTTCCAGGCGCCCGGCGCACGTACGTAGACACTTCAACATAGAACTACCTCGTCCGCGCGCTCGCACGGCTCAATCCCTTATGGAACTAAAGACAAAGATTCTCGACCTCATCCACACGGAGACCCTCAATGGCTAGGCTGATCAAATCCTACATTGCCACCGCTCTCTTCTTGCTCCTTCTTCTCTCACTATGGGAAGTTGGCGTACACTTATTTCATGTTCCATTTTACATCCTTCCCGCACCAAGCCGTATCCTCCTTGTTTTCTTTACAAGCCTACCTCTCTTATTCTCACATGGTGCGGTGACACTACTCGAAATAGGACTGGGAATGTTTCTAGGAGTCAGTGGTGGAATCACACTTGCTCTTATCATTTTCTATTCACCGTTCCTAGAAAGCGCGCTCTACCCATTCATCATCACCTCGCAAATGATCCCAGTCTTTGCCATCGCTCCCTTGCTAGTCATCTGGTTTGGCTACGGTTTGTGGTCAAAAGCTACTGTCGCTGCATTGATTGTGTTCTTCCCAATTGTGGTCAATACAGTTGATGGCCTGCGATCCGTCAATAGCGAGACGATCGATCTATTACACTCCCTAAGAGCAAAGGAAAGGCAAATCTTCTGGTACGTCCGACTGCCGGCAAGCCTTCCATCCATATTCTCCGGACTGAAGCTTGGAGTAACGCTAAGTGTGGTTGGAGCAACCATTGGGGAGTGGATCGGGGCAAGAAAGGGATTGGGATTCCTGATGATTCAGTCAAACGCCATGTTAAGAATAGATCTTGTCTTTGCCTCAATTCTCACCCTATCTCTTGTTGGTTTGCTCTTGTTCGCGACAGTTCGTATCATTGAGCTACGTTTACTACAATGGCGAAGGCCTCGAAGAAAGCCAAAAACCTCGGGAGGAAATCATTGAGGAGAGTCATTCTGATAGGAGTTATGTTAATTCTAACACCCTTTCTGGTGGGGAATTCATCTCCCGCTCTTAGGGTAATGCTTGATTTTTTCGCTACCCCTAATCATGTTCCTCTCTTTGTTGCTGCCGAGCAAGGATTCTTCATGGACGAAGGCATAGAGACAGACATCCTCATTCCAGCAAACCCAAGCGACCCGCTCAAACTTGCAGCAGCACGAACAGTTGAAGTTGCCCTAACCCCCCAGATCAACTTCATCATCGCAAGATCAGCTGGGCTACCACTGATCTCGATCGGGACTTTGATCCAAACTCCACTTGGAGGACTGCTTAGTCTTAAGGAATACGGTGTAGAGAAGCTCGCCGACCTACGTGGACTCCGTATCGGATATTCACTTGCCCCACTTGAACCTGTTCTGTGGCAAACAATGCTCGCTTCAGTTGGCGTAACAAGTGATGATTTCCAATTAGTGAATGTCGGATTCAACACCGTGCTCTCTTTGCTATCACATAACGTGGACGCGATAGGTGCTTTTCGCAACTTCGAGGTCCCACAGGTCGCATTGCTTGGACACGAACCTGTCTTCTTTCCCCAGGAGGATTACGGCGTGCCTGATACTTGCGAGATTATCCTCGTTACAAATCCACAACTGATCAAAGAGCGCCCAGAAACACTTCGCGCGTTTATCGCTGGCCTAGCTCGCGGGATCACTTTTACCAAGCAACATCCTCACGACGCACTTGAGATCTTCCTTCATGCAAATCCAGAGCTTGATGACGCACTAAACCGCCAGGCTTACGAAATAACACTTCCCTTCTACGCGGATGAAGCAGGGAACGACAGAGCAGAAGAGTGGGAAAAGATGCAGGCATACCTATTCAAGAATGGAGTAATAAAAGATGTTTGTCCTCTTGACCAACTGTACACCGATCAATTTCTCACCGATTCTTGAAGGAGAATGAATCATGAGCGACAAAAAGGTGGGCAGACTAGAAGTAATCACCGGTTGCATGTTTTCAGGAAAGACAGAAGAATTGATCCGCAGACTGGAACGTGTACGAATTGCGCGCGGTAACCTCCTTTTGTTCAAGCCAACCATTGATGCTCGCTACAGCAAACAGGCAGTTGTTACGCATTATGGCCGCGAATTCGAATCACACTTGCTTGCTTCAGGCGCGGAAACACTTGAGCGATTGGAAGAAATCGTTGGAGCTGAAGCCCTCCGTAATGCTGCCGTTGTAGCTTTTGACGAGGGAAATTTCTTTTCTAGCAGGCTTCCGGAGCTGTGCGAGAGACTTGTACAACTGGGAAAAAGAGTAATCGTTGCTGGACTTGACCTCACCTTTGCCGGTAAGCCTTTCGGTCCGATGCCAACCCTGATGGCCCTTGCCGATCAAGTTGATAAGCTGCAAGCGGTATGCATTCAGTGTGGAGGAGTTGCCACTCGTAGTCAGCGCCTAATTGACGGAAAACCTGCGCCTGTAAGTGACCCAATAATCAAGGTAGGAGGTGTAGGTACCTATGAAGCTCGATGTCGAGCTTGTTATGAAAAACGCTGACCAGCTCCTATCCTTCCGCGGTTTATACTATGTAAGTCTCGCCATCCCGGCAAATGAGCAAACCTTCTATCGGAAGCGGCTCCCCGCTAAGATGAGTTGCCAGAACAGTAGCTCCCTTCGCCTTCAAGAACTTGGTTAATCTGGAGACCGCGGGGGCATCCATGTGTCCTGTGTCTTCAGACTCAAAGGCATGAGTAAACTCGGTCACTACCACATCTGCTCCATCAAGGAGCTGGTATAGCTGCGCGCATTCGCCCGTATCACCGGTGAAGGCAATCTCCCTATCCTTATAGCCAAAACGATAACCGTAGGCCTCCATGCCAAAGTGATTCAGTTTTACTGCTTGAAACTCCAGCTCGCCTGCCTGAAACTCCCCTTGCTCATCAACCTCCACAAAGGTTAACGGAACTCGAGGACTAATCTCTCTTCTCTTCAATTCTGGCCAAGCCAGATCAAATAGCCTTTCTGTTGCTTCCTTCATTCCCGAAGGGCCAATGATATACAAGGGTTCCTTTCGTTCATAGAGATAGCAATACAATAACAGAAGAAATGGAAGCCCAAAGAAGTGATCGGCATGACGGTGAGTGATGAATATGTAATCAATTGTACGCACATCTTTCTTTAACCGGTAGAGTTGTGGAATGCTTGTTGGAGGAAGGCTAAGCAGGATTCGATCATCAAGTAGCAGGGAACTCCATAACCGTTTTCCGCCCAATGCAGCTCCGCAACCAAGACACGTAACAGCAATCTTTCCCATTCTTCCTAGCTCAAACTATACTCGGTCTTTCGTAGGCGTCGAGATAGCTCTTCCAGCATTGCCATCGCTACGTCTGGATTACGAGAGATGACACTCCTGATATCCCACTGTCTCAGGATAAGACATGTTGTATCCTCAACCGCAATCACATCTGCTGAACGTGGAGCACCATCAAGAATGGACATCTCACCAAAGAATGTCCCAGCGCCAAGCTCTGCGATTCTCTCACCACCTCGCGAGACCTGCGCACTCCCCGTAAGGACTAAGTAAAACCCCACTCCTGTACTTCCCTGTGCTACGATTTTCGTCCCGGCGCTAAACTTCTTCTCTCTAGCTATCGCCAGGACTTCCCCAAGCCCTTCTGCGCCTAGATGTGAAAAAAGCGGTGCGCGCCTAAGCAATCTAACAAGCTCTTTGTTGTCCACGCTTCCTCCTTTGTGACCTTTGATATCATGATTCTTCTCTTCATGATATAATACCAGTAACCGTGCGTTCAAACTAGGGAGGTACACTAAGTGTCTTGGAGTACAACACTAAAGAATCGTCACCAGGTTCGCAATCAGATGGAAGCCGGGGAAGAGATCGCCGTCATGTTCAGCGACATCCGTGGCTTTACCTCCTATACTGCTCGTAGGGGAGATCACGCCGCCTACCGGCTCTCACAACTCCATACGACCTTACTCAAGGAGAGAATTGAAGAGCAGGATGGTTTCATCGTCAAGACATTGGGAGATGGCATCATGGCTGCTTACCCCAGTGCGGCAAAGGGTATCCAGGCCGCTGTCGATATTCAGCAAACGATCAGAGAACGGAACAAAGCCTCCTCGGAAGACCCAATAGATATAGGAATTGGCCTTACCACTGGCAGACCCATCATGAGCAACTTCGACATCATCGGTCACTCCGTCAACCTTTCTCAACGCATCTCAGGCCTGGCCAAAGGCGGACAGATCCTTGTAACCGAGCAAATCCGTCAATCCACCACTATCCCAGAAGGATTTCGTTACCTCTCCATGGGAACTCGAGAACTCAAAGGTCTGGGAGCAGAACAACTCTATGAGGTTGCATGGATGGCAGAGGTCGCACGAATTTCCGACAAGAATGACAACGTAACCTTGGTTCTTACCAAGAAGGGAACAGTGGTAGTAGAACTTGGAAAAGCAATACAAGCTGAGCTCTCGACAGCCAGAACCGAAGCTAGAGCAGGTATCAGTGAGGAAAATGGGACACTCTCTCGGGTCTTGAAGCAAGGGATTTCCCGCTTTGTACAATCAGTCATTGATAGATCACTCACTGCCATAGAGCGGGAGCACCAACTCAGTCAGGTCAGGCTCTCACTTGGAGGGGAGAACATGATCGTGCGCCTAGGAAAAATGAAATTCTCCCTTGAGAACGTCAATCGGCAGTCCGCTGAAGCCTTTCTTGACAAGCTAGACGAAATCAAGAAGAAGATCAGGAAATAGTGCAAAGCTTGACAGGGCGCGGGACTTTGGCACCCGCATGCTTATAATGTGTAGATATCCTCGGGGAGAAAGGAAAAGTATATGAACTACAACGTAGCGATAATTGGAGCAGGCCCAGGTGGGTATGTTGCTGCAATTCGAATGGCACAACTAGGACTTAGTGTCATCCTTATCGAAGAGAACAAACTCGGGGGTATCTGTCTCAACAAAGGATGTATACCCACCAAAGCACTCTACTCGGCAACCAAACTCATTGAGCGGGCAGAGGACGCGCAGGCGATGGGGATCGAATTCACAACACCTGTGATCGACCTTGAGAAGCTTTCCTCGTGGAAGGAAGGTGTTATCTCCACCTTGGTAGACGGGACAGCCGCTCTTCTCAAGGCGAATGGGGTGACGGTCTACCAGACACGGGGAAGGCTCGAAGGAACAGGCCGGGTCGCTCTCTCTACCGGGAAGACAGTCGATGCTGAGCGGATTGTGCTTGCTACTGGGTCATCCCCAATAGAGATTCCTGGGTTTACCTTTGCCGATCCTCACATTTGGTCTTCTGACGATGCCCTGGCTCTGAGAGAGATTCCCCGTCGCCTCCTTCTGATTGGCGGTGGTGTAATTGGCTTGGAGCTTGCCACAATCTACAACCGCTTGGGGAGCAAGGTAACGATCTTAGAGATGATGCCCGAGATCCTCCCCGGGATCGATCTCGATCGCCGCACGATCGCCACGCTGAAGCGTGCGCTCAAAGCGCAAGGGATCACCGTTCGCGTGAATACTGCTGCCAAGTCGATCGAGGAGACCTCGGAGGGGCCAGTGGTGCAGATAGGGGACGGCGACGCTGTTGCGGCGGATAGAATCCTCCTTGCCGTTGGCCGTCGACCGAATTCAGCGGATATCGGTCTGGAGACGGTGGGGATTGAGCCAGACCGACGCGGGTTCGTCCCGGTCGATAAGAAACTCCAGACGAGCGCTCCTGGCGTGTATGCGATCGGCGACCTTGTCCCTGGGCCGATGCTCGCGCATAAGGGATCAGCAGAAGGGCTGAACCTTGCTGCTTCGTTCGTGGGTCAGAATTACCCTCTCGACTATCAAACGATTCCGCAGGCGATATTCACCGACCCCGAGATCGCCTCAGTCGGTTTGTCGGAGGCGCGAGCAAGAGAGGAAGGCCAGGACGTTATCGTCGGCCGCTTTCCGTATGCCGCACTGGGAAAAGCTCAGGGGATGCGAGAGACACAAGGATTCTTCCAGGTTGTCGCAGATGCCAAGAGCAAGCGTCTCCTGGGGACACAGATCGTAGGCGCGGAGGCATCGGCCTTGATCGCTGAGGCTGCGCTCGCCGTGCAGAACGGACTCTCCTTGGAAACGATCGCCGATAGTGTGCACGCACATCCGACCCTTCCCGAGGGGCTGAAGGAGGCGGCAGAGGCAGCGCTCGGTCGAGCGATCCATGCCGTTAACCGGTAGGATCCAACCAGACACTTTAGGTGAAAACTCACTCTCTTTGAATTAAAAGTGCGAAGTCCGGAAACCTCGTGAGCCAATCTGTCAAGTGTTAGTTGGGTGTGACTTCTTAGGAGAAGCCTGTCTTGAGTCTTTCCTTGTTGCCAGTATGATTCTCTTCTATGTGGAGGATCGCCGGGATGAAGAATGCTGAGATGCCGACTGCTATGCAGAGGATGCCTGCGACCACGAACCATACCTGGATACCGAACCGATCGCTCACCGGGCCTGCGATTGCGAGCCCCAGTGGTGAGGAGATCGAGACGAGGCTTCCTAAGAGGGCGAAGACACGGCCCTGCATCTCTGGGGCGACCGTGCTCTGAAAGATCGCCATCATCGGACCGTCGGTCATCGGGATCATAAACCCCATGAGGAACATACTCCCCAAAGCGATGAAGAAGAGGTGTCCTGGTGTGAGGCCAAGAACGAGAATTCCTACGCCTACGCCGATGAGTCCCAGGAGCAGGGTGTAGACCTTTCGTTTGAACCCGCCCCATGAGCTCAAGATAAGCCCGCCGAGGAGGACCCCTACCCCGATCACCGACTCCAGCAGGCTCAACTGGGCGGCGCCGCCTCCGAAGTGTTTGCGCACCAAGAGGGGGAGGAGGGAGAAGGCCGGGGTCAACGCCACCTTAAAGATCAGTGCTCCACCGATCAGGGCCATCGCTCCTGACCACCCCCACAGGTAGCGGAAGCCCTCACACATATCGACCCAGATCGATGCCTTCTTCAGTCCGTTCGCTTGCGATCGTACTGGCTGCGGAATAGCGATAAACAAGAGCGGTGCTACGGCGAAGAGTGCCGTTCCCACATCGACCAGCATCACCCCGTGCAGCGGGATAAGAGCAAGGAGCAGTGCCCCGAGCGGTGGTCCCACGATCGTTAACAGGCCGTTCATCGTCTGGTTTATCCCTGCTATGCGGGTCAGGTGTCTCTCAGGGACCATCAGCGTGGTCGAGGCGGCCATTGCCGGCCAATGGAAGACGCCCCCCAGCGAGCGGGCCAGCATCACGATGTACACGTGCCAGACCTGCATCGATCCGCTCCAGAAGAGGTAGGCGAGCCAGAGCGAGACCAGAGCGATGAAGCTGTCGGCGATCAGCATCACCAGCCGCCTGTTCCACCGATCGACGTAGGCCCCGGCGAGTGGTCCGAGCAGAATCTGTGGAATCAACGCCACCGTGGTTGCTGTTGCGAGGACGGTCGCCGATCCGGTTGTCATCGTCAGCCACCAGACGAGCGCGAACTGCGCCGCGCTGCTGCCGACGAGCGAGAGCTGCTGGCCGGTCCAGATCGTGAAGAAGGGGGTTTTCCAGTTGGATCCGTTCTTTCGCATGCCTTGGGTAGAGCTTCCCTTTCTTAGGGGTCGGGTTTCAATTGCAACTGATCGCAGATCTTTCGGTCTTCTGAATTACCATCATACTTTCATCTGTTTATCAATCTTTGCGTCGGGATGAGCCTTGAGGGATTCGTGATATTCCACCATCTTGATCCGGCAACCAGGTCCGATCTCGACCCTTTTTCCGCGTACTACATCAGCTGCAGTGTCCTCAAGGTAGATCTCGTCACCCTCGATTTGCGTTGTTTCTAGCCCTGGGGTTCCTCCCCCAGTAAATAGCTTGATTAGCCCATCCAATATGATTCCTTTCTCTCTCCACCCGCCACGCCGAATGTCAATCTGCTCTCCGCCGATCTCCTTTGCCTGGCAACGTCCACCGATACGAATCTCAATCCTATCCGCTGACAGAAGCCCATCAATTTGAAATCCTCCACTTGCCCTGAATATCTCCGTCTCCACATCCGCGCCGGCTCGCAAGCTACCACTTATCTTGATGTAATCCGAAGAAACATTTCTTGCTACCTTCAAGCTCCCCGAGCTCTTTAGTTCTTTGGCAGTAATCCGGCCATCGACATGGGCACTGCCACTTATACGCATCTCATCAGCGATAACATCATCAGCAAACGATACGCTTCCTGAGACCACAATCTTTGTAGCTTCTACTTTTCCCTTTGCCTTACCTGCACCAGAAATCCTTAATTCTTCTGCATGAATGTCTCCAGTGATCTTCCCCGCGCCCGAGATGGATACCCGATCATATGTTCCTCCACTGATCATTCCCGCGCCGGAGATACTCGCCTCCTTACGTTGATCGCTCATTTCTCCTCCTTAGTCAGACCAAGCTTGATCTTGTCAAGTACTACTGCCAAATCAACTACCTGAACGGTCTCTAGGTCTGGATCGAATGCTGCCCCATCAGAAGCAATAACCACCAGGCTAATTTCAGCCGAGATGCCACTAGCGCTCACACGTTTGCGCAGAAGATGCAGTAAGGGTCTCTGCTCTCGTATGCGCTCTACTAGGGCCTTGGTCAAAGCCTCATCAAGCGTTCGTTTGATGAGCCTAATCTCTTCTTTTCTTCCAATCTCACTCACTTGATGCAATACTCCAAGCGAAAATGCCTTCTCTAAGGTAACAGAAGTTCCTTCATCTCCCAGGGCGCAAAGCTCCATCAATTCTTCATCCAGCCAACCAAGTTCGCTCAGTTTGGAAAAGGCAACTTCCCGTTTCTTGCCCACCTTCTCAGTGATTCGTGTCGCCAGTTGATCTAATGAGCAGCTCTCTTTTAGGCTTAGGATTCGCCCAATCCGTCCAAGAATCTTCTCCTCCGGAAAGAAGGTTTCCTGTCCAGTGAATGTTGACTGCCGAATAAACCAGCTTTCAGGAATCAACCCTTTCCGTTTCCATCGATAGAGTTGCCCGTACGATATCCCCATCGTCTCAAGGGCATCCTTTTTCGAGATCAGTTTCTGTTCATTCATCTTATCCTCCCATAACCAATACAACAACACACTGTTCTGATTAACTCGTACAGACTGACTCGATTCTCGAACACCTACGCAACACAGGAGATTTGTGGATGTCTCGCCTTACAGATTTCTTTTTGTGTAATACTCTGTATAGTTCTGCACTCTTGATAAACTCTTCTTGCTTCATCTCAAACAGTTTCTGAAGCGTGTAGACTGATTCGATCATCGTTTGTACCTCCTACGGGTATTTCATAACAGTATAACATAACACTGTTACGTTGTCAACCCCTAAGAGATACATAGTTCCTGTCCATATTCTTGCGATGGTTCGACTACTTTACTTGCCCAACAACATTCACTCCGTCAACTGCGATTGTTGGTGTGTTAAGCATACCGTGAACGCATCTCCTCTCATTACCAAGACCAATCAAGCTCTCCTTCAGGAGAGCGTAGGCATTCCCTGCAATCATCGTATTCTTCACTCGACCCACAATCTTTCCATGTTCAATCTTGAACGCAACTGCCACGTTATTTGAGAATTGTCCGCTTATGATATTTCCTTGCCCCAACCCAAGAACGCTATCTACTAGGATTCCTTCGTCCAGCTCAGCGATTATCTCGTCCTGTGAATGGGTACCAGTGCTGATAGTAACGTTAGTCATCCCTACTTTTGGAAGGCTACGAAATCCGCTCCTTGACCCGTTGCCAGTCGGTTCAACTCCAGCAAGAGCAGCGGCACGCAGATCATACACAAATCTCTTGATTACCCCATTGCTAACTAGCGGAGTATGTGCAGTAGGGATTCCCTCATCATCGAAGCTACTGCTTCTTAGTCCATGAGGAATTGTTCCATCATCTGCAATCGAGAGATCAGTACTGAACGCGGTTTCCCCGATGCGTCCCCTAAGCGGTGATGTACCCATAAATACCGACTTACCGTTAAATCCAACAACAAGAGGAAGCAGAAGGCAAATTGCACCGGCAGGGCTAAACACAACCGGAAGACTCCTCGACGGTGTCGGCACAATCCTCTCACCCCAACGCAGTTGTTGAATAAGGTTGTTCGCAATTCGATCCACTTGCAACTCGTTCAGATAACTTGCTTGAGCTTCTTCAAACAAGAGGAAGATGTCCCCCTCTCTTGCCTTCTCGATATCAACCGATAGCAGAATGCTAGTCCTTTCCTCCTTGGCATCAAGTCCGGAAGTATTAGTGATTTTCACCGTTTCTACTACCTTGTTGATCGAAAGATTGATATCCACTTCTGAAGACGCTCGCTCCAATCTCGCAATTAGATCTTCCCCAAGTTCAACCAAATCTCTTTCTGAAAGCTCGACAATTGCTTGATCGTATGTATCAACAGATGGGAAATCGTCCTGCGCTGGAAATGCAAGGCTCGCCTTCTCCCCAAAGGCAGCAGTAGCAAGCGCCGCATCAACCAATCCATGCCCATCCTTAACGTTGGTTGTAGTGCCAAAACCAAGTCTACCGTTATCAATTACCCTTAGCGCAACTCCTTCGAGTTCTTTGCTCTTGATCGATTCCAGCTTTCCAGAGCGAAACTCAACGGGAAGTGTTCGAGTTTGCAGGTGATAAAGCTCGCCTTGTCTCCCCTTAAGTTCTTCTAGTAGGGCGTTCATTACTTGCCTCCTATCATCACATTGCTGATCCGGACATGTGGCGATCCATCAGTCACTGGAAGAGGAGATTGTCCCCCTTTTCCGCATCCACCAGATCCACCATAAAGCTCCTTGTCATCGCCGATCATGTCAATATCTCGAAGTGTCTCAAAAACATTCCCTGTAAGCACAACGTCCTTGAGCATCTCTCCCAGTTCACCATTGACGATCTCATAAGCATATGCCGCGGAGAAAGTAAACTGTTCAAACATAGTCTGTCCTCCGTATGCCTTAACTGCATATATCCCTTTATCTGTCCCTGCCAACATTTCGTCGAAGCTATGCACACCAACATCAATATAGGTATTGGTCATACGGACTATTGGCTCATATTCGTAAGAAACAGCACGAGCATTCCCTGTTGGAATGGCTCCCATCTTCTTAGCTGTTTCACGCGAGTGTAGCAAGCTACTCAAGATTCCGTTCTTGATCAGGTAAGTCTTCGCTCGCGCTACACCTTCATCATCGTATGGGATATTCCCCCGTAGTCCTGGAATATACCCATCGTCAATCACATTTAGTTCACTATTCCCAAATCGCTTCCCAACTGTCATGATCTTAGCCATTTGCTCGTTCTTGAACAGGAAGTCTGCCTCACAACCATGTCCAAATGCTTCATGAATGAATACCCCGGCAAGGCCAGGATCAAGTATTACTGTGTATCTCCCGCCATCAACGGATCGAGCACTAAGCAAATCCACTGCACGCTTCGCAGCATTGGTAGCTTCTTCCTCTCGGCCAAGGACAAACTCGAACCCAGCAGCACTGCCCAATGATTCAAAGCCCTGTTCGATATTCGTTTTCCCGGCACTTGCTACCGCCACTAGGAGCAATGTAATGTCAGGGACTTGCTGTACGATAAACGTCCCTTCAGAGTTTGCAAGAGTGACCTCGCGGAATGAGTCGGTATAACGAGCATTGGTAGAAACAACTCTCTTGTCATAAGATAGAAGAATACGATTATAGGAGGCAATCAACTCCTTTTTCTCCCCAAGGGATACATCACGAAAATCTCGCTCAAGCTCCGCATGAACTGTCTCTTGAACAACTGGAACTTCTGCAAGCGCCGCTGCCTCACTGCTATGCTCTCCAACGAGGTGAGCCATCCGTTCTCCCTCTTCTATCTTCTGCTGCAATTGAGAGATATCATTCAACACAGCGATTCCCCAGCCACCGTTTTTCAAGCATCGCACAATCCCACCAAATTCACTTGACGATTCCAAGTTCTCTAGCTTGTCCTTCTGGAATTGCACCTGGTTACGTAACTCGCGCTCTATACGTATCTCGGTGTAATCGGCATTGCTTCCTGCAAGCGCCTGCAATAGAAGCTCTTTCTCTTTCACAAGCAAACCT
>Ga0307431_1001026_pt1 | contig 16748 bp, 14 predicted proteins | sample SalMarWE160170MG_FD_202155 | JGI IMG/M metagenome (GOLD analysis project Ga0307431, IMG submission 202155) | Salt marsh sediment microbial communities from the Plum Island Ecosystem LTER, Massachusetts, United States - WE1603-170 | ecosystem: Environmental > Aquatic > Marine > Intertidal zone >...
GCTCTACTAATTCCGCGGAGTTGATATCGAGATGATAGCGAATGAAGGCGATCGCCGCGGCCTGCGGAGGAATCAGGGTGAAGAGTTCCTCATGGCGCGCCAGCCATTCCTCCAAGATGGGAAAGCCACGGCGGATGTAGCTGCGGGTGCGCTGGAGCAGGCGGGGGCGCACCTTCGGAGACAGTGCAATCGCTGCGAGCTTGTTGGCGAGCATGGTCGCACTGATCGCCGTGTATTCATGGCGGGCCCAGATCTCATCCACCGTCTCTACCGGCCCAACCACCCAGCCGATCCGCAGTCCTGGGAGGCCATAGGCCTTACTCAGGCTGTTTGTCGCCAGCACCTTGTCGTACCGGCCCCAGAAGGAGGGTGTCTGGGTATCGGTCAGCCGCTCGGATCCGCTGTAGACCTCATCGGCAAGGAGCCAGGCCCCTGCCCGCTCAGCAACGGCTACGATCGCCTCCATCTCCGCCTCGGTGAGAATGTAGCCTGTGGGATTGTTCGGGTTGCAGACGGCGATGAGCTTCGTTTGCTCCGTAATGACATCGTTTAATTCATCCAGGTCCGGGGCCCAGCCCAGATCTTCTTTGAGATGAAAGGCTCGTACTTTCGCGTCAAGGTTTTGAGCGACGCCCCAGATCTGCATGTAGTTGGGGAGCATGACCACCATCTCATCTCCTGGAGCAAGAAGGGTATGGAGAGCGTTAAAATTGGCCTCGGCACAGCCGACGGTGACAAGCACATTGTCGGGGCCAGCCCCGGGATACAGGGCAGCGATCTGCTCTCGCAGCTCGGAAATGCCGTTTGCCTGAGCGTATCCCAGCTCGGTGGTCAGCAGGTCCTCGACCACCGCTGGGTCGTCCACCAGCTCGCGGGCGGTGACCGGATGAACCCCACTCTCAGACAGGTTGTAGTCCACCACGTTCTCCCATTTGGACATCATACGTTCCATGTCGAATGGCTGAAAAGTGCTCATGCGATGTACCCCTTTTATACCTCGATATTATGTAACTCTTAGAGTAAGAAACAGATCCCGGAAATTAGCTCCCGTAATCACGGCGCTTCTGAGCTACCTCCAAGAGCAGTGACAACCCGACATTGCTGCCACTAAGAACGACTACCACGTTGCGCCCAAGCTCTCCCACCCTTCGATGCAGAAGTGCTGCTATCCCCACGGCCCCACCGCCCTCTACAACAAGGCGATGCTGCTCCAAGCAAAAGGCCATCGCCTCCGCGATCTCCTCCTCCGAAACCAAGACGGCCTCGTCAACGTAGTCTTGGCACATGCGGAAGGTGTAGTGATTGACCGGACCGAGCCCTCCTACCAGGGCGTCGGCGATCGTCTCCTCTTCTTTCATCTCAACCGGTTTTCCCGCCTTTAGACTGTGGTACATGACCGGTGCGCGATCCATCGTCACCCCGATCACTCGAATCGCAGGAATAGCAGATTTGAGGGCCAACGCGATCCCCGATATCAGCCCACCTCCTGAGAGCGGCACAATGGCCGTATCGATCTCGGGGAGGTCCTCCAACAGTTCCAAGCCAATGGTGCCTTGACCAGCGATGACAAACGGATCATCAAACGGGTGGATCATCGTCAATCCGCGCTCCTCTTGCAGCCTAAACGCGTGCTCCGTGGCATCATCGTAGGTCTTGCCATGCATCACGATCTCGGCGCCGAGGTGTTTCAGCGCATCAATCTTGTTCCGGGGAACTCCCTCCGAGAGGCAGATTACCGCTTGGATGCCCAATGTCTTGGCCACATAGGAGACCGCCCGACCGTGGTTGCCGGTGGAGACGGCGATGACTCCTCTTGTCTTTTCTTCCTCGGTGAGGTTGAGCATCTTATTAGTAGCTCCACGAATCTTAAAAGAACCTGTCTCCTGCAACCCCTCAAGCTTTAAATAGACAGAGGTGCCTACATGGTCTTCTAATATAGGGCTACTGACCAGAGAGGTCCGCAAGACAATTGAAGCGATCCGCTGCTTGGCAAGATAGATATCGCGCATCGTTACAGCGGAGTTTGAAGCTATCAATTCTCCCTCGCTTTTGTTTGAGAGACAACGTCCCGCTTGAAAGTGGCCTAGATTATTCTGCCTTTGATCTTGACAGGCGCTTGCGCAATCCCTGCAGTGAGAACTCTCCCTCCCCCATGATTCCCTGCAAAGCACTGCGATTCTCAGGGTCCTCTCCTGCCGATTGCCTTTGTTCTTGCTATCACCTCCTCGTTAAGAAATCTTACGGCCTTCCGCGGAATATCTGACACTGAAGAGAGGCGTGGTGTCCGAATGTGGAGATGCAAAAGGCCGATTTGCTAACAACTATCGGGTCATCCAGATTTACAACGAAATCTTCCATCGCCGTTGGAATCCGCTTCGCTCAGGTCATTCATGTCAACCCCACGCATTATTACATCGGATCCTCTTCTATACAAGTTCTATACAAGGGCACGCTCATTAAGAACGCTTCTGCCGTCCTTTGTTGTTCGCGTTCCTTATTAGAAGTTGCAAAAAATTACTTTACCACAGTTCTTGGTTTCCTGTCAAGTAGGTTGCTGCCCTTTTAAGGCTTCTGTATACTCGCCGCGCCGGCGAAGTCACACTGGCCGTTGGAGATGCAGAGAGGAGAGCAAGTAGTCATGACGCACAGGGTCGGAATTCGCCGGGAGGACAAATACCCGTGGGAGCGGCGTGTTCCACTGATCCCTCAGGATGTTAAAAAACTGGTCGAGGAAGACCGCCTCGAGATCGTCGCTCAGCGTTCACAAAAACGTATCTTCACCGATGAGGAGTATCGACAACTCGGCATTGAAGTTGCAGAGAATCTCTCCTCCTGCCCGATTATAGTCGGGATTAAGGAGATTCCCATTCCTGTCCTTGAGAAGGGGAAGACCTACGTTTTCTTCTCGCACACTATCAAGGGACAGAGCTACAATATGGCGATGTTGAGCCGCATGCTCGAGCGTCGCTGCACCTTGATCGACTACGAAAAAGTGACCGACGAGGATGGCCGTCGGCTGATCTTCTTCGGCAACTACGCAGGTCTTGCCGGGATGATTGATACCCTGTGGGCGCTAGGTAAGCGCCTTGCCTGGGAGGGGATTCCCAATTTCTTCGAGGGAGTCAACCGTGCCCTGGACTACCGGGATCTCGCCGCGGCGAGGGAGGCGATCCGGCGCGTTGGCGAGCGGATCGCAGATGCAGGGTTGCCCGAGGCGATCACTCCTCTGGTTGTCGGTTTTGCTGGCTATGGGAACGTCTCGCACGGGGCGCAGGAGATTTTAGCCCTTCTTCCGGTTTGCGAGATCGCTCCAAAGGAGCTTTGCACACTCCACAAGGAAAAGGAGACGTCAAACCGCGTGGTTTACAGGGTTGTGTTCAAGGAAGAGGACATGGTAAAGCGGGTCGACTCAAAGCGACCTTTCGACCTACAAGAGTACTACCAGTACCCTGAGCGCTACCAGGGCATCTTCAAGCGCTATCTCGCGCATCTGAGTGTCCTTGTCAATGCCATCTATTGGGACACGGCCTATCCCCGTCTAGTTACCAAGGCAGTGGTTAAAAAGATGTATGAGAAGGGCCAGCCACGCCTACGGGTGATCGGGGATATAAGCTGCGACGTGGAGGGGACGATCGAGTGCACGATTAAGTCCACCGATCCCCACAACCCTGTCTATGTCTATAATGTGGCCGATGATCAAGCGATCGATGGGGTGGAAGGAAATGGGCCAGTGATCATGGCGGTGGACATCCTTCCAAGCGAGCTTCCACGTGAGGCATCAGTTTATTTTAGTGGAGTGCTGAAGGAGTACATTCCCGCGATCGCTCAGGCCGACTTCACCGGTGATTTTGATGCGTGCGATCTTCCTGCACCGATCAAGCGGGCTGTGATCGCCTATCGTGGCGAGCTGACCCCGGACTATAGCTACCTGAAGAAGTACCTTTAGAACCCCGGAACGTGAGAAAGGAGACCTAACGTGAAGAAAGCACTGGTCCTTGGTGCCGGCCTCGTTGCCGGACCTCTGGTCCGCTACCTCCTCGATCAGGAGGGGTTTCAGGTTAAGGTGGCAAGCCGTACCTTGAAGAAGGCGGAAAGACTCATCGGGGAGGCAAAAAACGGGATCGCGCAGCAGCTCGATGTAAGCGAGCAGGAGACGTTGGAACGGCTAATCGGTGAGGCTGACCTCTCCATCAGCCTGCTGCCCTTTGTTTATCACCCACTTGTAGCGAAGTTGTGCATCAAACATACGAAACACATGGTCACTGCCTCCTACGTCAAGGATGAGATGAGAGCTCTCGACGCTGGTGCGAAAAAGGCTGGCGTGATCCTGTTAAACGAGATCGGGGCTGATCCGGGGATCGACCACATGTCGGCGATGCAGGTCATCGATCAAATTAAGGCAAGTGGTGGAGAGCTTGTCAGTTTCTCCTCCTACTGCGGCGGGCTTCCTGCACCGGAGGCAAACGACAATCCCTTTGGTTATAAGTTCTCCTGGAGCCCGCGCGGGGTGGTCCTTGCAGGGAAGAATCCGGCCCGCTACCTCAAGGATGGCAAGGTGGTGGATATCCCCGGAGAGGAGCTGTTTACCCATCACTGGCCAGTGACGATCGAAGGGCTGGGTACGCTTGAGGGATATCCCAACCGCGACTGTCTTCCCTACATAAAGACCTACGGGATTTCGGGTGTAAAGGGCATGTTCCGCGGAACGCTGCGCTATCCGGGCTGGTGTGAAACGATGAACAAGATCGCCGAACTGGGGTTTCTCGATGAGGCAGAGCGAGACGGCCTTGTTGGGCTAACCTTTCGTGGCCTTACTGCTGTGCTGATTGGGAGCTCGGGCGAAGACCTCAAGACCGATCTCGCTGCGTTCCTGAACCTCGATGTGGATTCTCCTGCAATCTCCAATATGGAGTGGCTTGGCCTTTTGAGCGACGATCCCTTGCCACAAGGTGCCAAGTCTCCTCTGGATGTGTTGGCCACACGGATGCTTGACAAGATGCACTATGCTCCTTTTGAACGGGATATGTTGGTGATGCAGCATGAGTTTATCTCTTGCTACTCTGATCGCACGCAGAAGACTACCTCCACGTTGATCGACTACGGGATCCCGTATGGAGATTCCTCAATGTCGCGGTTGGTGGGGCTGCCGGCGGCGATCGCGGCGAAGCTGATTCTCCTGGGAGAGATCGACCTTGTCGGGGTCCAGGTTCCGGTTGTTTCAGAGATCTACGACCCGGTTTTGGCTGAGCTTGCCCAGATGGGTGTTGAGTTCACCGAGAAGACCGAGGTGATCGACTCCTGACCGATCGAAGAGCGGATATATTGCTCGGCGCGAGCGTCGAGGGATTCTTCTACGGACGCGCCCCCTCGGCTTGGCCGACATTGACGCAAGCAGTGGGGGGAATCGTCTCCCTCGGGTTGGGGGTTGAGTTCTGGGCATCTCGCGGAGAGGATGACCCAGAGCCGACTTCTCAGACGGTGGAAGAGATTCGCTGTATCTGCGAGAAAGTCCCGTTTGTCTCCATGCATACACACCGAGAATTGTGGCGGTGGGACCCTGACGGATTGAAGCGCGAGATCGCGCTCTGTCACGCCGTCGGTGCTCGCACCCTTGTTCTTCACAAGGGAAGCCTCGGCCTTTACGACCCCTCTTCGCGCCCCGACTTTCCTGCCATCAGACGCTTGCTACAAACAGCGCAGGAAGCGGGAGTGCAGCTTGCTCTTGAAAATGGGCTAGACAGCCTGTGGGCCTTGGATCGAGTCCTTGACGAGATTGGGCACGACCCTGCAAGAACAAACCTGGGCATCTGTATCGATGTCGGCCACGCTTACCTTGCAAAGGACGCCGGCCGTCAGCCGATCCGTAACTATCTCGAGCGTTATCGCGGTCAGCTTATCCACCTGCACCTGCATGACAACCTGCAAGACGAAGATGATCACCGCCTTCCTGGCGAGGGGTCGATTGACTGGCCGGATCTATTAAGGGCGCTTGGTGTAATTGGTTACGAAGGTCCTGCTGTGTTAGAGCTTCACTCCCCGGGTGATCCGCTCACGGCACTTAAAAAAGGGTGTGAGTTCTTCGACGCTTTGGTTTGAGGAAATGCCTCAGGCTTCTGTCGTTTTCCTGCGTGTAGAAAGCCTCATGTTTCACCAGGTCTTGTTTCGGTGGTGATCCCCTTGAAAAGACCGACCAATTTGGTATGCTTTTCCCGGTGAGAGAAAATGGACAAGCGTATCTACCTTGATAATAGTGCAACGACTCCCGTAGCAGCCGAGGTTCTTGAGGCGATGACCCCCTACTTTTGCGAGGCGTACGGGAACGCCTCGAGCCTGCACGCCTCCGGGCGAGAAGCGCGACAGGCGATCGAAAAGGGGCGTGCAGAGATCGCCGCGATCCTGGGAGTCTCACCGTCGGAGATCGTGTTCACCAGCGGAGCGACCGAAGCGAACAACCTCGCAATCATTGGGATGGCCTTTGCGCATGAAGAAAAGAGGCACATCATCACCTCCAAGATCGAGCACCACGCCGTTCTTCATCCTTGTCAGTGGCTGGAGAGCCAGGGATACGAGGTGACCACCCTTGACGTTGATAAGACAGGACGGATCGATCTAGAGCAACTTAAAGATACAATTCGTAAAGACACACTCCTTGTCTCAATCATGGCTGGGAATAACGAGATTGGAACACTCCAACCGGTAGAGGAGATCGGTGCAATCTGCCGGGAGCGAGGAGTCGCCTTTCACACCGATGCAGTGCAGGCCTACGGAAAGGTACAACTTTCCACAGATTCAATTGACCTGCTCTCAGTTTCCGCCCACAAGCTACATGGCCCCAAGGGCGTGGGTTTTCTCATGGTTCGTAAAGGGTTCTCTCTTACCCCGCTTCTCCACGGTGGAGGCCACGAAGGAGGACGCCGCAGTGGCACGGAGAACACGCCGGGAATCGTCGGACTTGCGGCGGCGTCTTCACTTGCTTTTAACAAGATAGAGGAGACTACCGCGCGGATGCGAAGGCTTAAAAGACGGCTGATCGAGGCCATCCATGCCATCCCAGGGACGAGGTTGAACGGGCATGAAACCGAGAGCCTGCCGCATATTGTCAATGTCAGCTTTCAGGGGATCGAGGGCGAGAGTCTGGTGATGAAGCTCGACGAGCACGGGATCGAAACCTCAACCGGTTCGGCCTGCTCCTCTCCCACCCTCGAACCGAGCCATGTCCTCTTGGCGATCAGCGTTCCGATCTCCATGGCGCACGGAAGCCTCCGCATCAGCACTGGACGCCAGACTACGCGTGAGGAAATCGATGCGTTCCTTGATGTCCTTCCCCGAGTCGTTGAAGAGCTGCGTGCAATTTCCCCATTCAAGGTAGGTGAGTGAATATGTACACAGAGAAGGTGATCGAGCACTTCCGCCATCCGCACAACATGGGAAAGCTTCGTGATTACTCCGCCGTCGGCAAGGTGGGAAACATCGTCTGTGGCGATGTGATGTGGCTTTACATCAAGGTCGACAAAGACCCTAAGGGACGCGAGGTTATCTGCGATATCTCCTGGGAGACATTCGGTTGCACGGCCGCCATTGCCACCTCGTCGATGGTCTCAGAGATGGCCAAGGGAAAGACACTTAAAGAAGCGATCGCGATTACCAATAAGAACGTAGCCAGCGAGTTGGATGGGCTTCCCCCGATAAAGATGCATTGTTCCGCGCTTGCGGCCGATGCGTTAAACGAGGCGATCTACGAGTACCTCACCCAGAACCAACAGGAGATCCCCGATGCGCTCAAACGGCGGCACGAACGGCTCGCTAAAGAGATGGCCTCGCTTGAGGAGCGCTACAAGGCCTTCCTCGCGAAGGAGCAGGTGGCAAACGAGGCTAAATCAGTAAGTAGGGAGGAATATGCGCCTGACTAAAAAGTCAGGTTACGGGTTGATCGCTCTCCTAGAGCTTGCGGGGATTCCTCCCTTAACACCGCTTTCCGCCGGTGCGATCGCAGAGAAGTATGCCCTACCTTCCCCCTTCCTGGAGAAGATCCTCCACCAACTGAAGGAAGCGGGTCTGGTAACAACGCGAAAGGGGCGTTGTGGTGGTTATACCTTGGCTGTCGATCCAGAGACCGTCTCGATCCGTCGCGTCCTTCAGGCCCTCGGTGAGCCGCTTGACATTGTAGACTGCCTCGGGCCTGTTCCGGAGTGCAAACTGGCGGAGATCTGTCCCGTTAGGACGGCGTGGGAGAAGCTCAATCAGGGGGTACAAGCGCTCTTTGACTCCCTCTCTCTCAGGGACCTCCTAGAAGGGTGAGCAGGGCAGAACAGAAAACGCCTCATCAGTGACTACTGAGCGCCTGAGAGGCAGTTTAAGTCCCTTCAGGCGTACCCGAACTCTCCATGCCGAGGCCCTGAAAGCCAATAGCTGGGCCTTCACTGAGTTGTGGGCTTCTAGTAAAGACGCAAAGCCCTAGGTAAGGAACGAGACGATAGCAACGCCCGCGGCGACCAAGGCTACGCCAAGCCCAGATCGTCGGGATGGCTTCTCACGTAGTACCAGCACGCTGAGTATGAACACGAAGAGCGTTAGGGCTCCTCTTGTAGGGGAAAGCACGCTTGCTGGTGCGCGTTCAAGCGCTATGAACCACAGGAGCATACCGGCAAACATGCCTGTGAAAGCCGTAAGAAGAGCTATCTTCACTCCGTGCCAAGGATAGTATTTCCGTGCGAATCTGCCCCTGAGCGCGGCGAGAATACCCCAGCATGTTCCAGCTGACAGCATGTAAACGAGATGGAGCGTCGGCCGGGGCATGCCGTGTGTGAGGCAGTACTTCGCCATCGCAGTATCTGCAACGCCCCATGATATGCCAGCTCCGAGCGCTGCAAGTGCACCTAGAAGCGAGGAATGCTCAGGCTGTGATTTTCTGCGACTTGTCAAGAAGTACGCTCCTGCAACGACAAGAGCGGCGGCGGCAAACGTCACGGGCTCTGGCTTCTCGCGAAGCCAGATAACCGAGACTAACACACCCCAAAAAGGAGCGGTGTTGGAGAGCGTCCCTGTTTCGTGGGCAGAAACTCGCTTCATACCATACATGAACAGTGCAACCCCAACGAACATATCGACAAATCCACCGAGGACTGCGATCGCGACAATACCAACGCCTGGGAAGACCAAGCCTGAGGTTGTAAGCGCGTAGGGCAGGATTAGCAACGATGCGAAGATCGGGCGAATGAAGCCATAGGCAATGGCATCCATTCGTGCAAGCCCAGGCTTAGCTAGGACCATCGTGACGGCCCAGAGCACCATAGCGCCCAAGGCTAGTGCAATTACCAAAGGTTGCCTCGCATTTCATACATTCTCGCATCTAGCTTTGTGAAATTCCAGCTCCAATGAGCAGCCAGTATGCCAAGCCAATAAAAATTGCTTGGGTTCGCCTTACCCCGAACTAATCTTCAAGTCCGAAAGTACTCTAAAAAGGGATGGCTTGTCGGATGAATTTTGAACCGGCGCTTGCATGCCGAAGGCGGGAGAGCTGAGTTACTCTTGGAATATTGTATTGCAAGCCCTGACCCTAATGGATCTCTTCTTCCGTCTTGGTGGCCTGGGCAAAAACACTTCGATTGCCTCGGAGTCCTGTCCCCTTTTTCACTTCTTCTCTTGAGTGGTCATCAAACTACCCCCTTTATAGTGATGAGAAGATGGTGACTGGTTCTATTTGCTTTACTAATGCGACCGCTTTCGCTATGTGGCTGATCTGATCTACGGAGTTGACACTGACCGCCGAACCCGCTATTCTCCGAGAAGAGGTGAGAAGCCCATGGCTCGGAAGGAGTTGCTGTCGATCTAGATACCACAGAGCAAGCAGGACTTGCAGCTTGTAGAGCGGCTCATTCCGTTGGGCGAGAAGCGTGATCGCTCGATCAACTATCTGGTTGTCGAGGCGATCCAGCAGTACTTGGAGAGGGAGGAGACCAACGGAGACCAATTAGCAAGCGTGTGGTACGCCGATAGGGATTCTCGTGTTTCGGTGAGTCACGATCGCTTGCGTGCGGACTCCAGCGGACAACTATGTGCAGCCTAGAGTTACTTCCAAGTGTATTCGACTTCTTCTCAAGCGATCCAATCGGGCCGATGCTAACTCTGCCTCAAGCTGTTTGGAATCCAGAACACCCTCTGGCGCCAGAGCTCAAGGACCAACTTGCCTTGGTTGATCCCGTGTGTGTTGACCGGGCAAAAGCAGACAAGGCTTTCCTAGCCCTTGGAGCTCACTACAGCAAGGATCAAGATGAAGCTGCTCGCATATGGATTCTCCTAAGGGCTCTACAGGACGAGATCCCGCGAGTCCGATTGCGGCTCCTCGCACAACAGCGGGATTCCCAGCGACCTGCACCGTATGACCATCCCGCCGTCGGTGATCTTGATATTGACTCGGACTACTTAGTTCCGCTGGCTGCCTTTAAGGTATCCGGTGGGGCACTCTTTAGACGCGGGTTCGCATTCTCTGTTGCGTCTCCTCTGGAAGCGGTCAACTCCCAGTACTGGACCATACAAGCCCTGCGCCAGCAAGGATTGGGAGAACTAACAATGGTGCGACTTGATCCTTTGCTCGTTCGCGCTGAGCAGGACTACCCTGCAATGCACTACAGGATGTGGTGGTATGGGCGCCCTCTAGACTGGAGACGAATTGATAACTTGAGGGAAGAAGAGCACGGTAGGTGGCTTCCTGGCGCGCTATCAACCAAGGCTGAGTTCATCGATTACGTCTGGAGCCCAAGAGGGAGCGAGGTCCACTTCCGATGCGAGGAGCTGCCCAAGAAGGGTGCGACGGAAAAACGTGGTAGTAGATACTTCCACGCAATCTACGAGCCGGCGGGGAAACGAATCTCTCACCTGGATGGTTCGATTCGGGTATACGGACCAGAGCAATGGGATTCCCGTTCCGCGAACCACTTGCGGAACTCCGGCAAGGTCGGTAACAGGATCAAGCTATTTAGAGTGTCCGGTGTCGTAGACCTAGACTGCCTGGCTGAGATCTGTATCGGTTTCTTCGTCTGGAGTTTCGATGTTGCCCGGTACTTCGGATTGCCAGTCCCAGATGAACTCTAACTCTTCCACGATGCACTCAACAATGGGGCAAGATGCGCTGTTCGCGATAGACCTTCCGGGACGATCTTGGACTTTGTAGAGAGGTGTGGAGGCTGTGCGAGGCTAGCTCTAACGACGGACCGAACAGGGGAGGTAGGTCAGTATCAGCCTGCGCATCTGCGATCATCTCTCACGCAGCTATACCCTGCGGTTCAGCAAGGGTATGTCGCTAGTGCACTTCAACTGGTCGAGTCCGAGATGAGATGCGTATCCAGCAGGGAATCCGAGAATGAAACCCGCTGTCAGATACATCAGAGTCCCACCGATTCCACAGAGAAACCATGGTAGGAAGCGCTCTCGGCATTCCGACTGCATCGCGAAGAACTCATCTCCGGCGGCCCGGAAGCCATCCCTGAGCTGTGGGCCGTTCCTAATTGCCACAACCGATAACCCCACGCCTGCCGCGATGGAATGGGCAAAGCCCCAGTGGTTGGGCCGGTTCGCGGGTTCGACAACATCAGGGAACCTTGCTCCTACGTATCCTCCGGCGATTGAACCCGCTATCTCCAGAGCTGCCTTTGTTGGCGGTTGGTCATGTGCACTTGCGCCGCCAACGGCTACCGCAAGGAGCATTCCCTTGTAGATGTGTTCTTCCTTTCTAGGCACTTCTTACTCACTCACCCCCCGCTAAGCATTATACCACATCTCTTGATTGATAGGTGGGTAGTACACATGATGAGAGTCATCAAGCGCATTTAGGGGCCGCTGTGGCAGATGCGCCCAAAGCTGGGCTGAACGGCGGGGGTTCCCAGTCTCACGGTCAGGCACATAGTGATCGAAGAGAACCTCCGAAGTGGGATCCAAAGCGTGCGCAAATCCCGTCACTGCTCTCTCGAACTGCCTCCATGCGGCCTTTTCCATCAGATCGCGCGTCCCCCTTTCGGACTCGCCCCATCCTACAGAGTGAGTCGCGTCTGGCAAACGTGATCCCTATGCTCTCCGATTGTCATCGCTTTCTAGCTTCCCGCCTGCCCAGCTTCCTCTCGGTTGAAGAATAGGCCTGTCTCACCATCCATCGCATGCTGTTTCGAGGCCAGTTCCTGGGGAGGTGTGAACAATGAAGGAGCAGGCACCACGCGTAGGCGATTCTCATCGTGAGCATAGTACGCGAGCAGGAGTAGGGAAAGGCCTGCCATCGCATTCAAGACATTCTTCAAGTTGGCTTTTGTGAATTCGGTGTTCCGCTGGTGCTTGACTGAGTTGTAATCCAACCACCAATCTGGGGATTCGTCCCTTCTCCAGTTCTCCCAGGGGGTTAGGACTAGCCCGTACCTAGGGATGAAGGCTCTCATGCCAGCAAGGACAGGCTCTTGGTCACGCAGTACTCCTCGGTAGTCCCTCATGTTCGCCGTTGCCTCTCCGAGTTGCTGACAGCGTAGCTTCATGACGACATCGACCTCTGATGATGCTGCGAGCAACAGCCGAGCCATCTCTGTCGAGAAAGCCTGGAAGTTTCGCTCTGAGAACTCCACATAGCGCGCCAGTTCGACAAGGTCCTCTTCCAGAGCAAGGAAGTAGTTCCAGTAGGGCTCAGCTTCTCTTTTCTGGATCGCCATGTCTCCCACTCTCCAATCTGGCGTAGGCATCGGTCATGTGGATTGCCTCTTTTACATCTTCCTTCACCGATTATAACGAGAAAGGTGTGACATGTGACTCAACACTTAGATATGAGCTCAGCGATGGCGACGCTCAATTCGGGATCGATTGGAGTTTCGAAGTTGTCCAGGACGAAGCGCCCACAATCAAACTACCCTATTCATGGGCCGTTCGCGATAGACCTTCCGGGACGGCCTTAAACTTCACAGAGCATGGTAGCCTGTGCTAGAATGACCCTAGAAGTGGACCGACTGAGCGGGGCAGGTCATATGAGGCTATTGGGAAAGGTCAAGACAGCCGCACCGCGCGTATTGCGCTACGTCATGCTCCCAGTTCGCATGTTCGGGAAGTCTTGGCTGGCTGAGTACCGCTTGATTGGACAGATCTGGAAAGGAACATTCCCGGCACGTTCACAGAAGTTTCCGCTTTCCCCGCTTGAGCGACTCTTCATGATGGCTCTGGTCTTAACACGCTCCTTCTCACTTGGGCGCCTTGCGGAGATTTCCTCTTGCTACATGGTGCGCTCAGCCCTATCTGAGGCGTACGTAGTACTCTGGCTACTCATCCTCACTGCTCTTCTATGGCATGCAGTCTCGCCTTTGTGGTTGCTCATATGTATTGTCGTGTACCGCACCGTCGATGGTATGAACCACATCTTGTGTATTCTCTTTGTGAATCGCTACAAGGAGGGAGGAGAGCTTCACTCAGTCGGTAGGTCATTGCTGTTGCTAGGCCTCAACTTCGCTGGGGTCGTCATTGCCTTTGCGATTCTCTTTCTCAACACTGCGTCAGCGGGCCCGAGGACAGGAGAAGCAATCGCTAAGCCAGTCACAGCCTTGTACTTCTCCCTCGTAACGATCACGACGCTCGGCTTTGGGGATCTTAAACCGCTGACCGATCTTGGCCTATGGCTAGTCATCAGCGAAACCTTCCTCGGCTTCGTATTCGTAGTGCTGGTCTTGGCAGCGTTCCTAACCGGGCTTGCCAGCATGAAGGAGATGCCGCCCGAGTGACGAAACAACAGATCGCGCTCCGCTGGTTCGTTGGGCTGTCACACTAAGGAGGAGATAGCTTTGGAACACATCTGGGAGGAGTTAACCCTTGTGCTCTTCTGGGTCTGGCGTGCCTCCCGAAGATCGGTCTAAGTGCAGCGTAAGTGGTTAGCTGCGTAACAAGTTCAAAACCCATCCAATAAGGGGCACTCTGCGATTGCCAGTCGTTTTACTGATTGCACACAGTGTCCTAGGAAAGCCAAGGGCTGCAGACGACATTGCGAGCTTGAGTTTAACAACCCTTCTCCTTCTGTTACAATCTGCGACGAGACGATGAGGAGGGAGTTCAATGAACGTTCTGTTGGTCTATCCTGAGTTTCCTGATACATTCTGGAGCTTCAAGCATGCACTCAGGTTCATACGCAAGAAGGCCGCCTCGCCTCCGCTGGGCCTCCTGACCGTTGCCGCGATGCTCCCGCCAGAGTGGACCACGCGCTTGGTCGATGTCAATGCGGCAAAGCTCACTGAGAAAGACCTGGCATGGGCGGATTACGCACTTATCAGCGGCATGGTTGTGCAAAGAACGTCGGCAGGCCAAATCATTGCCCGCTGCAGGCAAGCAGGTGTCAAGGTCGTCGCCGGAGGACCGCTGTTCACAATCGAGTACGAACGGTTTGAGAGGGTTGACCATCTCGTGCTGAATGAAGCCGAGTTGACCCTCCCGCCCTTTCTCGAGGATCTGGCACAAGGTCAGGCCAAACACATCTACGCGACATCCGATTTTGCTGACATGCGGAGAACTCCGGCTCCACTATGGGAGTTGGTCGACATGGACCGGTACGACTCGATGAGCATCCAGTTCTCCCGTGGTTGCCCTTACAATTGTGAGTTCTGCAGCGTGACGGCATTACTCGGTCACCGCTTCCGTACAAAGACAGCCGAGCAGATCATCGCCGAGTTGGACGGTCTCTATGACCTGGGATGGCGTGACAACGTCTTTTTCGTGGATGACAACCTCATTGGAAACAAGAGGTGCCTCAAGAGTGAGCTATTGCCCGCCCTGATCAAGTGGCAGAAGAACAAGGTGGGAATCCCGTTTCAGACCCAGGCGTCCATCAACCTGGCCGACGACCAGGAACTGATGGGGATGATGGTCCAGGCAGGTTTTCGCACAGTCTTCATCGGAATTGAGACGCCGGATGAGGATAGCCTGACCGAATGCAATAAAAGGCTGAACAAGAACCGTGACCTGGTTGAAGACGTGAAGCGCATGCAGCGAGCGGGCTTGCAGGTGCAGGGAGGCTTCATCGTCGGCTTTGACCATGACACCCCCTCCATCTTCCAGCGCCAGATTGATTTCATCCAGAGAAGCGGGATTGTGACAGCGATGGTTGGCCTGCTTCAAGCGCCGCGTGGCACAAGGCTTTACGAACGACTGAAGAGACAGGATCGCCTGCTTGAGGACATGTCTGGGGATAACGTCGACGGCACAACGAACATCATCACTACCATGAGCCTTGATACGCTGCGCGAGGGATACAAGCGCATACTGCAGACCATTTACTCACCTCAGTACTACTATCAGCGTGTTAAGACCTTTCTGCGGGAATATCCACCGCCCAAGATCCACACGTCTCTACACTTCCAGCACATCCTGGCGTTCTTCCGCTCCGTCTACCGCCTCGGGATCATAGGCAAGGAGCGAACCTATTATTGGAAGCTCTTGGTGTGGACACTCTTTCGCCGCCCGAAGTTGTTCCCACTGGCTGTTACATTTGCGATCTACGGCCACCATTTTCGCAAAACTTGTAAACTGCACGTCCTTTAGCTTCTGGCAGGTGCCCCGTTGGGGTAAGAGGCCTGTGAACCTTATGGAGCGCTATCTTACTCCAGGTTCGAGAGTAACGGTTGCTTGGCTTGGCAACTCAAGATAGCCGGTTAGCTTCGGTTTCGAGGCCTATCGTAGAACAAGAAAGCAACGCCTGGTACACAAACACGTCTTCACCATGCACCACGATGATACCAGACCCTTTGCCCGTTTAGACACAGGTTGCGGACCCGATTTCATCCTGCAGAAGCAACCCTTCCGCATTCTGCAGCAATTCTGTCAGCCACCGTGGAAAGCGTGCCTTCCTAGCGAGCCTCTCAAGCTTGCTCATCACTTGGTAACCCTGCGCTTCGTCTACTTTACCATCCCCTCCAGGAACTTGAGGTAGTCAGAGTCCGTCGAGAGCACGATACGGGACCCAGCGCCAAGAGCAGTCTTGTAAGACTCCAGGGTACGCCAGAAGCGGTAGAATTCAGGATCCTGATTGTAGGCGTTGGCATAGGTTTCAAGTGCCTGTGCGTCCCCTTCTCCCATGATCTTTTCCGCCTCTTTGCGGGCATCGGCAAGGATGATCTCTTTGTCCTTGTCGGCAGCGGACGTAGTCTGCTTGGCCTTCTCCTCCCCCTCTGCTCGGAGCTGCGCAGCGATTCGTTCCCTCTCTGAGCGCATTCTGGAGAACACCGCCTTCTCGATCTCTGTTGGAAGATCGGCGCGCTTGATACGCACATCGATCAAAACGATGCCGAATTTCCCCAACTTGTCCCGGCTAAGCTCGGTCACCTGCTGCAAGTACTCCAACCGCTTCGCAGAGACGATCTCATCCAAGGTGTGCTTTGCAAGGATATTGCGTAGGTCGGAATAGACGATGTCATCGATCCGGCTCTGCGCGTTTAACAGGCTCCCCCGAGTAGCCTCGATGAACAGTCTGGGGTCTCCTACCCGCCAGATGGCGTAGTTATCGATGATAAGTCTCTTATGGTCGGAGGTGAGGATGTCGCGTGGTTGGATGTCGTAGTTTAAGACCCGATCCTCCAGGTACTTCACACTTTGGACGAAGGGTATCTTGAAGTAGAGTCCTGGCTCCTCGGCGAGCTTGATTATCTCCCCGAACCGCAGGACAGCCGCTTTCTTGGTCTCATCTACAGTGAATGTAAACAGGTTGTAGACAATGATTAAAAGGACAACGACCCCGGCAAAGATGA
>Ga0307431_1001030_pt1 | contig 16698 bp, 15 predicted proteins | sample SalMarWE160170MG_FD_202155 | JGI IMG/M metagenome (GOLD analysis project Ga0307431, IMG submission 202155) | Salt marsh sediment microbial communities from the Plum Island Ecosystem LTER, Massachusetts, United States - WE1603-170 | ecosystem: Environmental > Aquatic > Marine > Intertidal zone >...
AACTCTGCAACACCGTTTGTCTTATTAGAAAAGGAAAGAAGATATACGGAGGTAGCCTTAAAGAATTGAAAGAGTCACACAAGAGGGATGAAATATATATAGAAGTTAAAAACAAATCAGTTGTTGATGAGTTGAAAGATATAGAAATTATAGAGCGTAGAGATGAGGGGTTCATAATAAAAGTAAAGAAAGATTCCGGTAAATTTCTTGCGGAACTAACAGAGTTAACGGAAATTTTTGAGTTTCGTTTGATATCTCCTTCCCTGGAAGATATTTTTATAAAGGAAATCGGGAATGAATAAATCTCTAATAATAGCGAAAAAAGAGTTTCTTAAGTATATCAGAAGTAAGTGGTTTCGTGTTTTTCTGGTACTTCCTATAATCGGTATAGGGATACTTATGTTGATTTCTTATTTTGCTCCTGAAGGGTTTTCAAGCTTGAAGAAAAAAGAAATTTATAGAATAGGCGTTGTGGATTATTCTAAACAAATTAGTAATTATCTCGAAAGTACGGAAAAGTATAAATTAATACAGATGGATTCCGTAGAAGCAGTTGAACAAATGTGGGGGAAAAACATAAAGGGCTTTATTGTGATACCTCAGAACCCGGACTCCGGTGAGATTATTTACTACAGCAGTTCTCTTAACCTTGAACTTTGGCCTTTGAGAGAAATTCTCCGTAAAGCATCTATTAAATTGAAGCTTAAAGAAAGAGGGCTTAATCTCTCATTCGCTGATGAATTAAGTAGGGGAATTAATCTGGTCCCGAAGAAAATAACAGAAGGCGGAGGAAAAAGCAGCGGGAGAGAAATGCTCTTTGTTGGCATTTTTATGGTAGTTTTCCTTTATATGTTTATTATTTTGTCCTCTCAATTGATGGCGAGAAGTGTAATTGAAGAGAAATTAAACGGTATAATAGAGTTAATAATATCCGATATTACTCCTCAAAAATTACTTTTCGGGAAATTTCTTGGTATTTCAGTAACTGTATTGCTGTTGCTTGCCATCTGGGGACTAATTGGGATGACCTTTTTAAATTATCCGCTTTTATTTTTAAGCCATTCTTTAGACTTTTCTTTATCTTTTGGTGTTATTCTTTACTTTTTATTTGCATTTATTTTCGGATACACACTATACACTTTCTTCATCATTTTATTCGTGTCCACCGTGAATAGTGAAGAGGAGATAAACCAGGCATTGACTGCGGGGATAATAATTATTCTTATCCCATATTTTCTGTCTTTCTTCTGGGTAATGCAAAATCCATCTTCCGCAGTTTCGGTTATATCTTCTCTAATACCTTTTTTCACGCCGCTGATAATGCCGCTCCGCCTTGCAATATCCACCGTTCCTCTGTGGCAATCTATCGTTTCCGTTTTTCTTTTAGTGTTAACCTCGTGGATTATAATATTCCTTGCAGGGAAAGTTTATAGGCTTTCCATGCTCCTTGTTGGAAAACCTCTTAACTTTCGGGAAATTTATAGACTTTTAAGAAAAAGTTAGGGGCTGGATATAGGATTTATGAATTGGTATTTAGTAAAAACGAAAAAACCTCTTTGCTCTCGATGTGTTCTTTCAGGAGAAGGATATGGTTATTGAAAAATCAATAGATAAGTTACCAATAAGATCGAGCTTTGTGAAAGTAATTTTGGGGGCTTTTCTGGTAGCCTTATTAATATCTCTCGGGATGGTTGGTGTGTTGATGCTGTTTGGTTTTTCGATTAATCCTACAATTTCTCTTCCTTTAGTGCCCATTTTTCCTCCTTTTTTGGGATTTTATTTTCTGTTTATTAAAATTATAAAATAAAATTATTTGTCAACCCTTGTTAGCAAAAATTTAACTACGAAGACACAAAGACCACCCCCCTACCCAACCTATAATTAGCCACGGATTAACACGAATATACACTGATTATATATTTTCTATTTTTTTGTTTTGACTCGTGACTCGTGACTAATTTTAGATTCTTCGAATCTAAAATTCCCCCCTTGACAAATTTATAAACTTGTTTATAATATAAACTAAACTATAAAATAAACAGGGGGATTTTATGGATGAAATTAGTGAGAGGAAATCAGAAAACGTAGAAGATTTGAAGAAGAAGATTCATAGGGCTTGGTATGAAGACGGGATATTCGAGATAGGTTTCGGAATACTTTATTTGATAGTTGGTTTGGTGTTTATTTCTCCGGGTATGAAATTTTTGCATGGTCCTCGTTTAAGCATGGTCTTTCTAAGGCTGGTTGTGGTTTTGGCTATAGTGGGGGGAATCTTTTGGTTAATCCGTAAGCTTAAAGAAAAAGTTGTGTGGAGTAGATTGGGTTACTCTGTCGTAAGAGATTATAATCCTAAAATGGGTTTGATTCTTGCAGGCGTAATTTTTTTATTTTTTGGTTTTTATATACTTGATCTCCGTTTTCTGTTATCTGGAATTTCGACTTTTTTACTCGGGTTTATTATGTTTTTCCTTTTTGTCGCACATTATGTCCAGACTGGGAAGACAATAAGATTTTTGGTTCTTTCTCCGATACCTCTTTTGGTTGCCGGAGTAAATTATCTTCTGAGCTTAACCCCGGATGACGGTCTGTTTTTAATGATATATATAGTGGGGTGTACTTTTTTAATTTCCGGTGTTATAGTCTATATAAAATTTAAAAGGAAATCGACTGTATGATGAAGGACAAAAAAATAATCAAAGATATTATTGCTCTGGAAAGGCTGGTTCATGAGCCAAGCCGTCTTGCGATACTTACGATTCTTTCTGGAGTAAAAGAAGCTGACTTCAACTTTCTTTTAAATTATAGCAAGCTCACGAGAGGAAATCTTTCCGTCCATCTTTCGAAACTCGAAGAAGCGGGATATGTGAACATAAACAAAAGATTTATCAATAAAATGCCGAACACCGTATATAATTTGACAAAAGAAGGACACAAAGCCTTTACGGAATATCTTACGAATATGGAAAAAATAATAAAAAGAAAAAAGAAAGAGAAATAAATTGGGGTTTAGGATTTTGGATTTAGGATTTAGAAAAAAATAAAAATCTCGAGATAATCTCGTGTAATCTTGTGGTTAAAAATGTGGTGTGGTGGTAGGGTGCTTACTTGACATATAATTGAATATTTTTATTATATTTAAGTATTATATTTAAAAAGGAGGTTTAATGGTCAATCTTATAAACATAATAATTGAACCGGGGAAAGCATTCGAACATATAAAGGAAAAAGACGACTGGTGGATTCCGTTTATCGGTCTTGCTATTGTAACTTTAATATTTCTATGGGTTAGCTCCCCTGCAATGTCGCGTCTTACTGCACAGAAAATGGCTGAAATGGGTATTGACAGAGAAATACCAAAGGCTGCAGAATTAATAAAATATATAGTAGCTCCGATTGCGACTTTACTTGCATTTCTTCTTATATCTCTAATTCTCTGGTTTCTCGGGAATTCTTTCGGAGCGGACTGGAATTACATAAAAGCACTCGATCTATATGCGTACTCTTCCGTTATACAGGTCATAAGAAGTATATTGAATACCTCTCTCCTATTAGTTCGCGGCATACCCAATATAATGACTTTTAGAGATTTGAGCGTTGCTACCGGTCTTGATTTATTATTCAGTCCTGAAAATCCAAAACTTTATGCAATTGCTTCGGGAATAGAAGTTTTCACCATATGGCAGTTTATATTGATAGCTTACGGCATCTCGGAAATCACAGGGATATCCAAGAAAAAAACAGCCTGGGTTTGCGTATTAACCTATCTCATAACACTTGGATTCAGTGTTCTCTTTGCGAGAGGGGGATAATGTGATCTTTTTTGTCCTTCTTTCTATCAATCTAACTCTGGAAGATGCAATTGAAATGGGTCTAAGGGAGAGTCCTACTTACCTGCAGGCGAAGAAGGAATTTTTGATAAAACAAAAAACAAACGCTTCCGCGTATTCAACTCTTTTTCCTTCCGCGTCCGCCGGATATGTAGAAGCAAGAACCCGCTCAAGAATTGACGGAGTAGAAATTTACGACTCGGTAGATAGCTATTATAACTTTCGAATGGAATGGGATTTAACTCCGGGTGATTTCTTAAATGCCTTCTCGGCGCACTATGGAAATAATTCAGCTTCTTTTTCTTTCATGGAGACCCGGGATCAGACAATATATGAAATCGTATCCCGATATCTTAACACGCTTAAGCTCGAAAAATTATTAGCGAGCAGGAAAACAGCAGTAAAGCGCACAGAAAACAATTTAGAGCTCATTGAAGAAAAAAAACGCCTTGGCTCTGCTTCCAACGCTGAAGTCCTGCAGGGAAAAGTAAACAATTTACAGGCACAGTATGATCTTATGGAAACCGAAAAGGATCGTAAGGTCTATCTGCTCAGGCTGAAGAAAATTATTGGACTCGAGGCAAGGGATTCCATTTTATTGGAAGAACCAAAAATTGATTTTAAAATACCCGAGAAAGATTCCATTTTAATCTTAGCTATGGATAAAGATCCTCTTCTTAACGAGTATAGTTCCGAGGTAAAGAAAGCGAGATTTGATTTTACTAACACCTCAATGAATAACCTTTTCACGGTTTCTTTCGGAGCGGTATATCAATACCAGGATGATGAAGTGCCCAGTGTACCCCTCATACGGACCAATTACGATTATTCAATAGGATTTTCAATATCTGTACCTTTGTTTACGGGATTCTCCAGAGTGAATGACATCCTTATAGCCGAAATGAGAGTGGATTTAGCCGATTTAAAATTAAAGGAGAGAGAAAAAGAATTACGTATTTCGGTCGAAGAAGATTATATGCTATTTGTAGCAGCCGAGCAAAAATTACAGCTGGCAGAGACCACTTTGAGTTTTGCCGAGGAAAGTCATAAAGCTGCAAGCGAAAGATACCGCCTGGGAGAATCGTCAATGATTGAATTGTTGGGAGCCGAAGAGGATTTGCTAAGAGCTCAATATTCTCTTACCGAAGCTCGATTCGACTGGTATCTTTCTCTGTATAGATTGAAAAGGCTCATGGGGAGGTTATATGAAGAATAAGAAAAAGTGGATTATCGCAGCTTCAATGATTATAATACTCGTTATTATAATTTTAGCCAATGTGAAGAAGGGAGGTGGGGTAAAAGTTGAAGCTTCAAAGGTTTCGCGGGGTAAAATTGAAGAAATAGTTTCCGCCCCGGGAGAAATTCACGCAAAAGAAGAAAGAAAAATTAATGCCGAGGTTACAGCAGAAGTGATTAAATTATTTGTAGAAGAAGGCGATTGGGTTGAAAAAAGGCAAATCCTGGTAAAATTAGATTCTACTGAGCAATATGCAGCATACCAGCGAGCTCTGGCTAATGTGAACGCTCAGAGAGCTAATCTTGAATTCAAAAAAGGACAAATGGGAAGAAAAAAAGAACTGTATGAAAAGGGATTGATTTCCAGGGAGAACTACGATAATGTTTCAACTGAAGTAGAACTTGCCGGGAGTAATCTTGAGAATGCGAGAACCGAACTAAAAAGAGCAAAAAGGATGCTTGAAAAGGCTACCATCCGCTCTCCAATTTCAGGTACTGTCATGGATATAAATAAGGAGGAAGGAGAAGTGGTCGTGGCGGGAACTATAAACAATCCCGGTTCTATAATATTAACCGTTTCGGACCTCGGAGAAATGGAAATGGTTGCTGATGTAAACGAAAGCGAAATACTTCTCGTATCAATCAAAGATACAGTTAGAATTACTGTGGATGCCTTTACGGATACTACGTTTATCGGTACCGTATATTATAAAGCAAATATGCCGAAAGCAATAAGTTCCTCGGAAGCTGTAGAATTTGAAGTGAAAATATCAATTCCTCATCATCCCGGAATGCTGCCTGGTATGAGCGCAAACAGTGAGATAGTAACCGCAAAAAAGGACAGTGTTCTTCGGGTACCTCTACAATCCCTGGTTTCGAAAGATAAAAAGAGCGGAGTGTATAAAATAGAAGAAGATAAAACAAAATTCATAGAGGTCAAAACAGGAATTACTGAAGGAAAATGGGTTGAAATAAAGGAAGGATTAGAGGAAAACGATCTCATTGTTACCGGACCTATTAAAACTTTGATGAATCTTACGGAAAATCAAAAAGTAACCTGGGAAGAGGAAAAAGAAGAAAAGACTTCTGAAGAAGAGGATGAAGTGGAAGAGGAAGAAAAGAACTTAGAGGACAATTAAAAGTGTTTAGTAGTTTTTTGATTGAAATATTGCGTTCATCAATAGAGTCTATAAAGGCTAATAAGCTTCGTTCTCTTCTTACGACTCTTGGTATTGTGATAGGTGTTACGACTGTAATAGGTGTAATATCGATTGTTTCAGGGTTGAAAAAGAACGTGGCTACCAGTTTTTCGCAGTTGGGCGCGAATGTCCTGTACGTAAGTAAGTACCCATGGGTTATGGGCCCTCTGAGCAGAGAAGAATGGAAAAAAATACATAAGAGAGATATCGTTGGACTAAAAGAAGCAGAGGCTCTAAAAGAATACGGAACCTCTTTTGAATATGTTTCTCCTGAGATTGGTAGACATATGAACATGGAAAGAGCAGAAAAAGAAGCAGCTGAAGTTGATATAAAAGGCGTTTCTGAAGATTATGGCAGGATAATTAATCAAGATGTAAGCCTCGGACGTTTCCTCTCAAAAGATGATATACAATATAAAAGACATATTTGTGTTTTGGGTCAGGATGTTGTAAATTCACTATTCCCTGAAGAAAATCCCATAGGAAACAAGGTTAAAATTCAGGGAAGACAGTTTAATGTTATCGGAATGCTCGAGGAGAGAGGGAAAATGATGGGGCAGAGTATGGATAATGTTGCAATGATTCCTTATACTACAATGACAGCATTTACGGGTAGAAGAAAAACCATTAATATAGCTGTATATGCTGAGGAAGGAGAGGAAGCAGAAGAAGAAATCAGGTGGATTCTAAGGGGTGTCCGTAATTTAAAACCAGGAGAAGAAGATGATTTTGCTATTAATTCTTCAGAGGCGTTGATAAGCCAATTTAATCAGTTAACCAAAACTATATTTTTAATTTCAATCGCGATTGCTGCTATTTCCCTTGTAGTGGGTGGAATCGGGATAATGAACATAATGCTCGTTTCCGTTTCAGAAAGAACAAGAGAAATAGGAGTCAGGAAAGCAATAGGCGCGAAATCCAGCGAAATTCTGGGACAGTTCCTTATGGAATCCGTGGTTATTTGCCTGGTCGGTGGATTTTTAGGCATTATTCTCGGAGCCTCACTTACAAAACTGATATCCATTATGAGTAATGGAAACATCCCTTTTCATATACCTATATGGTCAATTTTTCTTGGATTCGGGTTTTGTTTTAGTATAGGAGTTTTCTTCGGCTTTTATCCGGCGAGGAAAGCGTCTAAGTTAAATCCAGTGGAGGCGCTTCGCTATGAATGAATTAATCAAAATAAAAGATGTAACGAAAGTATATCCTCTTGGGGAAACTGAAGTTCACGCGCTTAGAGGTGTAGATGTCGCGATAAAGAAAGGAGAATTCATTTCTATAATCGGACCTTCCGGTTCGGGTAAATCCACACTGATGCATATAATAGGATGTTTAGATACAGCGACCAGTGGGTCCTATTTTCTGCGCGGCAAAGATGTAAACAAAATGGACGAAAATCAGCTTGCCGATATAAGAAAAGAATTTATAGGTTTTGTTTTCCAGGATTTCTATTTGTTGCCGGATGTACCCGCGTGGTACAATGTTTCTTTGCCTATGATATACAATAGAGTCACGCCCAGAGAAAGAAAAGAAAAAGCCGTAAAGATTTTGGAAAATGTAGGGCTTGGAGATAGAGTAAATCATCTCCCCAACCAGCTTTCGGGCGGCGAACGCCAGAGAGTAGCCATTGCAAGAGCTCTTGCCAATGAACCGGAAATTATAATAGCGGATGAACCTACCGGCAATCTGGATTCGGTACGCGGGGAGGAGATTCTTAAAATACTATCAGACCTATACGAGAAGGGGAAAACAATCATAATTGTTTCGCATGAAAAATACGTAGCCGAGCAAGGAAAGAGAAAGATATACCTTAAGGATGGTCGTGTTGAGGGGAAAGGGTAAAAGCAAACCCAGTGTATTAATCATAAATTGGCAGGACTGTACCAATCCTCTATCCGGAGGAGCAGAGGTCCACCTTCACGAAATATTCAGACGCTTAACGGGGGATTTCAATATATCTCTTTTATGCACACATTTTAAAGAAGCTCCCGAATTCGAAAAAATAGACGGAATAAAAATCTACAGGGTTGGCTCCCGAAATACATTTAACTTCTATGTTCCTAAAGCATACAAAAAAATAACCAAGACTGAAAAAATTGATCTTGTTATAGAAGACCTGAATAAAATTCCTTTCTTCGGCGGTAAGTTTATACGAGAAAAAAGAATTGCATTGATCCATCATCTTTTCGGAAAAACAATCTATACGGAGACGAACCCAATTTCAGCTTCTTATGTTTATTTCTCAGAAAAACTTATACCAAAACATTACAAAAACGTACCTATAATCGCCGTATCGGAGAGTTCTAAAAACGAAATAGTCAAAATGGGAATCCCGAAGGGAAACGTAGAAATAATTTATAATGGAGTCGATATAAAGTCTTACCAATCTAAATCGAAATTAAGCAAAAGTCCAACAATTATTTGCCTTGCCAGGATGAAAAAATATAAGAGAATAGATGTTTTAATTGATTCTATTTCCGAGATACTGAAAGTGATCCCTGACCTAAAAGTGATTTTAGTTGGAGATGGAGATGATCTATCCCGTCTAAAAAGGATTGCCCGAAAAAATCAAATAGAAAAAGCGATTGAATTTACTAATTTTGTTCCCGCTGAAAAAAAAGCGGATTTACTTACCAGTTCGTGGGTTTCAGTTAACACATCCCCGAAAGAGGGCTGGGGGTTGACTTCTATAGAAGCTCAAAGTAGCGGTACGCCTTCCATCGTACCTGATTCACCCGGACTTAGAGAAACTGTAAAAGACGGAGTTAGTGGTTATATTTATCCTTTTGGTGATACTAAGAGCTTATCTGAGATACTTATAAAAATATTAGAAGATGAAAAGTTAGTTATGGAGATGGGTAAGGCGGCGAGGAAATGGGCGGCGAATTTTTCCTGGGATGAGTCCGCCAAAAAAATGAAAGAAGTAATTATATCACAACTATTATAAAAAACTTAACTACAGAGTTCACAGAGAAAAAAGATTATATTTGTTTTACCCTTCACAACCCAAAATTTTAGACAGGATTAACACAGATTTACAGGATTCTTATTTGTTGTTTAACTAAATCCCAACCCCCAAATCCCAAAATTCGACAGGATAGAAAAAGGATTTACAGGATTTTTTTGTTGTTTTGAACCTCCTAACCTTTCTAACTAAAATATTAGCCACGGATTTTCACTGATTTACACTGATTTTATATTTTCCGATTTTTTTGTTTCGACACATGACTCAAGACTCGCAACCCATGACTCTTTGTATGGCTATCTCTAAAGATTAAGTCGCCAGATAGCAAAATTCAAGACTGAAGCAAAACTCACCCAGAGTATATAAGGAATTAGCATTACTCCTGCTACCCAGTATATACGGAAGAAAAGAATAATTGTTATTAATATAGTAATCCAGAGAAATATAATCTCGATAAAAGCGGCAAAGGGTGATTGGAGTCCGAAAAACAAAAAAGACCATAGCACATTTAAGACAAGTTGAAAAAGAAAAACAGTAAAAGCTATTTTTATACCTTTTTCCTTTAAGCTCCTTCTCCAGATAAGATATAAAGAAATACCCATAAGTAAGAATAGGGTAGTCCAGACAGGAGCAAAAATCCAGTTGGGTGGGTTAAATGACGGTTTATTTGTATTTGCATACCAGCGGGGAATGGAAGAAGTGGTAAATAGGGAACCAATAATACCCGCAAGCTGACAGATAATTATACTCGCAAAAAGAAGTAAAATTTCATTTGTTTTGCTTCTTCGCATTTCTCCTCCTTAAAATCACCTTGCTATTAAATCGTCCGTAAATGAAGAAATCATCCCGTCGATTTTCCATATCCTTAGCTTCGTCTCTTCTCTATGACCCAAAAGTTCACTCATTTCTTCATTTAAATTCCGCAGCTCATCCGAAGTGACAGAGATTGGTTGGTGTTGAAGTTCGATTTTATCAAGGGGAATACCCGGGAAGTCTCTTAACAATTCAGGCGTCAAGATTAAAAAATCCATAGAAGTATATCCCTCTTCAGTATTCATTATCTTAACAGGATAAAACAAATAATTTGTTTTAAATCTGTATTGTATGGCGTCGTTCGTTTTTAATTCTTTATCTAAAGATACGACGTCAAAAACAAACCATGTAAACTTTTCTTTCAGATATTCCCCGACAACTTTTCTTAGACCTTCAGGTATGCTTGGATTTTCAACTTCCAAAGAATCGAGATAACTTTCCACCCAGCTTACGAAACCATCCTTGTTCAAAACATGGGCAACGGAAATATCATGCGCTCCTATTTTCTTATAGAAGGTAATTTCCCCTGCCGGTTGGTTTTCTCTTTCTTTCCCTCCGTTTCGTTTGGACATGATTAGATTTTGCGCGATTATTTTTTTATTTATGAGGTTAGTGGCTTTTCTGAAAACTTCTATGTCCCCTTTTTTTACAGCAGGTTCGGCGGGTAAAGGCAGAACCTCCAGGACTTCGGTGGAATCGGAAGCTTTCATGTCAGTCGAGAGAAGAAGTATCTCTTCTTGCCCATTCCAGGCAATCATTGCTCTCTGTTTGGGCTCAAAAATCTTGATATCGGGACGAAAAGGAATGGACCCACGGTCCGCGTAGGCGGATGTACTTAAAAAAAATAAAAATAAAAATAACTTTTTCATTTTATTTTCCCTCTATTTTATCACTCAATAACATTTTCACACGTTCAGCCAGATTCAAGAACTCAGCCCGATATCCAAAAACATCTTTGCCTTTTGAATTTTCAGCTAATTTCAAAACGGATTCAATATTAGAGTCACCTTTAAATTCTGAATCTCGTAATATCATGGCAAATTCCGCAACTGCTGCCGAAAATCTAAAATTATCAGATGATTTTTTGAGTTTGATGGGGTCTCCAACTAATACTTCTGAGATTTCGTTACTTTTCTTGCCGTCGGGTTCTTTGTATCTGATTCTTACAGTTAAAACTTCTTTAGATTTATGCGCTTCTGGTTTCACGTTTGTTTCCTGGTATTTTAATTCATACTTGTCCTCATCGAGTTCCTGATTCCTTGCTTCTATAACTTCATACAATGCTGTTACAGTATGGCCCGCGCCAATTTCTCCCGCGTCTTTTGTGTCGTCTTCGAAGTCTTTGTCTTCTAATTCCCTGTTTTCGTACCCTAATAATCTATAAGATTTGACTTTTGCGGGATTGAATTCTACCTGTATTTTCGCATCTTTGGCGATTGTAAATAAAGTTGAGGTAATTTCATTAACCAGTACCTTCTTTGCTTCAAGAATATTATCTATATAAGCATGATTCCCATTTCCCCGGTCAGCAAGTTCCTGTAATCGGTTATCTTTATAGTTTCCCATACCGAATCCCAAGACCGTAAGAAAAATGCCTTCATCTCTCTTTTCTTCAATAAATCTGACCAACTCGGATGTGCTCGATATGCCGACATTAAAGTCGCCATCGGTGGCTAAGATTACTCTATTGTTTCCCCCTTTTATATAGTTCTCTTTGGCGATTTTATAGGCAAGCTGAATTCCTGCTCCGCCCGCAGTGCTTCCTCCAGCCCGAAGTTTATCCAGTGTTTCAATGATGAGCTTTTTTTCTGAACCGGCAGCGGCGGGCAAAACAAGTCCCGTGCTGCTTGCATACACAACGATCGCAATTTTATCCTTAGGATTTAATTGTTCTACTAATAATTTAAAGGCTCTTTTTAATAAAGGAAGTTTCTTTGGGTTGTCCATAGAACCCGAAACATCTATCAAGAAAACCAAATTACTTGGTTTTTGTTTCTCTTTAGGTATAATTTTTCCTTTCAATCCTATGTGTATTAGTTTATGTTTTTTGTCCCACGGACAATCAGAATATTCCAAATTGATTGAAAGAGGGTCTTTCTTATCAGGTAACTTATAATCGTAAGAAAAGTAATTGATAAATTCTTCGGTACGTACAGCGTCTTTATAGGGCAGTTGATCTTGCATTATGAATCTTCGTGCGTTAGAATAAGAGGCTGCATCGACATCCGCCGCAAAAGTAGAAAGAGGTGTTTTTATAACTTCAAAAAATCCGCTTTCATTAATTTTATCATATTCTTCAGTGTTGTGCCTAATGAAGCGTTCGTCCATTACGGATCCGAAAAAGGAAGATGAGCTCAAATCCATTTTAATAACCTCTCTATTTGCAGTAACTATTATTCCTTCAGCTTCAACGGTGGAAGCAGGTAACTGGAAATTAATGGTTGTCGTAGAATCGGCAACCACTTTAACATCCGTTATAGTGACACTAGTATAACCCATCATTTTGGCCTGAATCGAATAAGTGCCGGGAGGAACATTTGAAATGGTATAATAACCCTCTGCGTCAGCGCTGGCTCCGAGTTTTGTCCTCTGGATTACAATGTTGGAGCCGGGTAGAGCTTCGCCTGTGTTTACTTCTGTAATTTTTCCGGATATCCTTCCGGTACTTTCCGCAAGTAAAATACTAGATGAGAATATAATGAATAAGAATAATCTAAATCTCATAATACCTCCTGTTAATTATTATTCCTTCTCTAAAACTAAACAATTTAATCATTAAGTCAAGTTTTTCTCTTCCTTGACTGCTGCTTATTATTGTTTCTTTTTTTGTTTAATATTTCTTTAAAAAAACTATTTCAATAATATCATTTTGCCGAATGATGTAAATTTAGGAGTTTTAAGCCGATAAAAATATACTCCACCGGGATACTTATCAGCATTCCATTGGTATCTATATTCTCCGGCATTGAGCTCTTCATCAACCAATGTCTCTACTTCTTGACCAGAGATATTATAGATACTAAGTAAGACGTTTTCTTTTACCGGTAATTTAAATTCAATATAAGTTACCGCATTAAAAGGATTCGGATAATTTTGTTTTAAATGATATTTGGGTTCAGTCTTTTCTTCTTTTGTAATTCCGGCTTCTTCATCTAATCTGTTATAAACTTTTTCCGGTCCGAAGGATTCTAACTGACCCCCATCTTCCGAAAAAACCGATTCACCCGAATATGAAATTGTTACTGTATCTCCCTTATATATAGTTTCGGAAAGCTGTAATTTGAGCGTTGGGGAATCATTAGAATGGACTTCGATATTCTCTATAGAAATATTATTTGAGCTATTCTGATTGATAACGAAATCCGAATAGCCGCTGTTTGGTTTAAGCATATTTTTATTAAAAGCCGCATTAATTCCGAGTCCATCTGAATCAACTGTTGCGGAATAAAAAACCGGAGCGGATCCAACAGGCGAATCAGATAAATCGGTAATTCCATATCCATATTCAAATAATGGTTCATATACACTATCACCAAAATTAATAGGAATATCTTCCATTGCTGCCGGCCAGCTATGTGACAGAAGTCCACTTGGATTGTAATCGCCAAATAACACATCCGTTATTCCTCTTCCTTCTGTTCCCGGCAGCCAGGCTGCTATAATAGCATCAGAATATGGAATAATAGATTCAATTATTAATGGCCTTCCTGAAATCAAGATAACAATAACGGGTAAGCCGATGTTTTTAATATTTCTGATTAAATTAATCGTTGAGTCCGGTATACTCAAATCAGTTTTATCCCCGGCTCCTTCCGCGTAAGGTGTTTCACCAATAACCGCAACAGCCACATCAGCTGTCGTATCAATCGGTTTACCTTCTCTTGAATATATAATTTCCGCGCCCGGCGCTTCCTGTTGCATGGCTTCCCTTATGGTTGTTCCGATGGTAATATCTCCGCCATAACCTTGCCAGGTTATAGTCCATCCCCCGCATTGATATCCGAGATTATCAGCATGTTCTCCCGCGAGAAAAATATTTATGTTTTCTTTAGGTAGAGGTAATATTCTATCCTTTTTCTTCAATAAAACCAGAGATTTACGAACTGCCTCACGCGCGACTTCTCTGTGGGCTTCGGTTCCGATGGAATCCAAAAGACTTCTATCGGCATAAGGTCTTTCAAATAATCCCATCTCGAATTTAACTCTTAAAATGCGTCTTACCGCTTCATCTATTCTATCTTCACTAACATTTCCCTGATCAACAAGATTTATTAATGTATTATAAAAATTAATATAATTATAGGGAGCCATAGTCATATCTATTCCGGCATTTATGGCATTTTGCACTTTTTCTGCATAAGAACCGTCCAATTGATCTATTCCATTCCAATCGGATATAACAAAACCTTCAAATCCTAACTCTTCCTTTAGAAGAGTATCTATTAAATAATAGCTTCCATGGCATTTAATTCCATTCCAACTGCTGAACGAAATCATAACAGACCCAACGTTATTCTCAACTGCTTTAATATAACCGGGTAAAAGGATATTCCGTAGAGTTTCTTCGTCTATTTGCGCGTTTCCCTGGTCATCTCCGTCAGTTGTTCCGCCATCGGCAACATAGTGTTTGGCACAGGCTAAGATACCGGAAGAATTTGCTATCGTATCTCCCTGTAAACCTCTAATTATTGCGGAGCCCATCATACGAGCCAACTGCGGTGTTTCGCCGAAACTTTCATATGTTCTGCCCCAACGTTCATTTCTGGCGACGGCGATACAGGGACCGAACGTCCAGTTCAAACCGGTCGCGGATACCTCCATTGCCGTAATTCTTCCTATTTCTTCAGCCAGCGTAGAATCACGAGTGCAACCTAATCCTATGTTATGAGGAAATATTACCGCGCCGTAAGCGTTGTTATGACCGTGCACCGCGTCGATTCCATAGACTATAGGTATGCCGAGACGAGTCGACATTGCCGCCTCCTGAAAGCTATCATACATATCTACCCAACTTTCCGGAGTGTTTGGGTATGGCGACGAACCACCTCCGCTTAGTATCGAACCCAAATAATATGTCGATATGTTATTTAGAACATTACTGGATCTTCTTTCTCCCTGAATCATTTGACCAATTTTTTCATCTAATGTCATCCGGCTCAACAGGTCTTCTACCCTTTCTTCAATCGTTGCAGTGCTGTCTAAATATAAAGTATCCTGAGCGGATAGTGGTTTAATTAAGAATATTAAAAAAATAATAACTATTTTTTTTATCATCTTTGGTTTAACCTTTTTAATTTGTTGTATTATAATTTACTAAAAGGTCAATAGTATGCCTTAACAATTTTGTGTCTCCCCAATTTCCATGGCCCGGAACGACTATTCTCGCATCTTTGTATCTTTTCAAGACTTTCTCAACCGATTTGGGCCATTCTTCCATATTCGCATCACCGGTGTATCCGGGTTTCTTACTTTCAAGAGATTTGACCATACACCCGCCGAATAAAATCTTTTTATTATGAAAATATACCACTAAATTATCTGTAGAATGGGATTCGCCGGGGAAATAAACCTCTACAATTTCTTCTCCTACGTTAAGTTTAAGCCCTTCTTTAATATCAAATAAACGATTTGGTGCTTCGAACTTTTGGGTTTTATACGCTTCAAGACATTCTTGACTTGCTTTCCCCGATTTCTTCAATAATTCTGAAGCCGCTGCCATTGTTTCGTATATTCTCCCATTTTCTATCAGTTTAGCTGTCAATTCGGAACCGTACACAGGGATGTTTTGACTCAGCAAATATTCATTCCCTCCCAAATTATCGTTGTGAAACCCTGTGTTGATTTCTATTATATTGGCTCCCCCATTTTTACTCCTCATCCATTCAACAACTCTTCTTGTGGCTTCATTATTGTAAGGAGTATCAACGAAAACGACCTCGTTTTCCGATAATAATACGACAAGAGAATTACCTTGCCAGGGGAAGAAATGAGTAACGATATAAACTCCCTTTTTTACTTCTTTAATCACTAAATCTTCACTCAACTGTATCTGATTTTCAGAAGCCAGAACAGCAAAATTTGTGAATATTACAATAAAAATAAAAAAGATACGGCATAGTCCATTAAGATTTTGGGCCACATTCTTATTGTCTTTCATATTAAAAGTTTAATGTTTTTATCGTAAAAAGTCAACATCCTTGAGACTAAGAAATTTTTTTCCTTTCTATGCTTCTTGACTTAGTGATTGTAAAAATTATCTTTATGCGATATGGATAAACAGCGGAGAAAAATTGAAATAAAAGGTATTGTTCAGGGAGTTGGATTCCGTCCGACAGTGTATCATCTCGCAAAGAAACATAACCTAAAAGGGTCTGTCTTTAATGATAGTAAAGGAGTAACTCTGGATATTGAAGGAAACCCACAAGAAATAAATTCTTTTCTACAAGAATTGAAAAAAAATCCTCCTCCGCTTTCAAATATCGAAAAAGTTACATCAAAAAAACTTGCTCCGGAGAATTTTCGTGAATTCAAAATAATCGAGAGTAAAGAGCAGAAAGAAAAAACAACTCTTGTTCCTCCTGATATAGCAACGTGTGAGGATTGCAGAAAAGAAATGCTTGATAAAAACGACAGGAGATATCTTTATCCTTTTATA
>Ga0307431_1001034_pt1 | contig 16646 bp, 25 predicted proteins | sample SalMarWE160170MG_FD_202155 | JGI IMG/M metagenome (GOLD analysis project Ga0307431, IMG submission 202155) | Salt marsh sediment microbial communities from the Plum Island Ecosystem LTER, Massachusetts, United States - WE1603-170 | ecosystem: Environmental > Aquatic > Marine > Intertidal zone >...
CATCGACATATCCCTCTCGGAACTCTCCTACATCCATCGTTCGACAGGCCGGGGATTCCCCTACAGGCAATAGGCCGAGGTTCTTCACTAAAACCCACAGCTCATCGAGATGCTCCTCTTCTTCTTTCATGATATGTTTGATGACCTTCTTCTCTTCGGGGGTCTCTGCTCGGGCCAACATATCCTTATAGTCGTTGATTGCCCATCCTTCGCCTTCTATGGCCTCTTTATAATCTTTATAGGTGAGTGGCATTACAATCACTTCTTTGACGGTCTCAAAGGTACCAAGCAGGCCCGTCCTTCCTCTTCCTCCTCCACAACCTTACCGATGACGATATCCGTCGGGTCGCCTTCGCCAGATGTCACGAAAAGTCCGTGTTTTCCGGCTTCTTCTTCGAGCTCTTCACACCATTTTTCATCCTCTTCTGCCTCTTCCTGAGTGACATTGGAATTTGCCCAAGGCGTGTAATATTTCCCCGATGGACTGAGACTCAAGAACGACCCGAGATAGATGGCCTTTACCAGGTTTCCACATTCATCTGTGTATGCTTCGGCCATTTCGAGTTCTTTTTTGATACCTTCCCAATCGATATCCTTTATATCTTGTGTCATGCTTCCACCTTCTTCTTAGGGATATCACCGTTTACCCTTGGGTTCTCACATTTCCCATTGATACGATAGATACAGATACCATTGACTGCAATGATGTATTCGCATTCGTCGGACCGTCTCTTCCCATCGCAGTCCATAGTGCTCACTTCTTTCGTTCTCTTTCAACACATGGAATGAGGTATGCAAGCTGACCTATCACATTAGCAGCGGCGTTTTCTGCTGCTTCTTGGTTTCGATAAAGGCCGGCTCGTTCCAGTTCATTCAATTGTTTTATGATTTCATCTAGATGCACCTTACATTTTGATGATGTTTCTGGTACTGTAGACTCTAAGTTTCTCAGTTCTGGTCCCATTCGACTCATGATATTCATCCCTTTCGATAAGCATATGCTTTTTCCGCAGGAATTATCTCCGTTCTATCATCAAGCATCGTATCTCCACCTATGCTCATAGGAGTAGGTGCAGGCGGTGGCGGAGTAGCCATAAATATCGTTTGTAGCGTGGTGAACGGCATTACGAGGAGTTGCTGTAGGTATTCGATAGGTGGTAATGGTGGCGTGGGTAGTTGTGGTGCGGTCGTAGGGGGTTGATACCCCGGAGCCTCATATGCTGGAGGTCCATATGAAGGTCCGCCATATCCAGGAGCTCCATAGGAAGGGGCTTCATAGACCGGTGCCTCATATGTAGGCGGAGGTTGGTAGGTAGTAGGTGGATAGTATGGTTCTGAAGGCGGATAATATGGTTCTGTAGGTGGATAGTATGGTTCTGTCGGTGGTTCAGTTGGAGGTACAGTCGTAGGTGGACCAGCAAGATAGGAGAGTTCGATATTGTAGGTCCTAGTTATCGCTCTTGCGCTCGGTGGGGTTGTATAGACCTCCATCTCATAGAGGTCATAGAACATGGCATCGACAGATATCATTCTTTTTCCTTTTGGCAATGCCTGGGTCTTCAATTCGCCTTTGTAGTCTGTGATACCGAGAGCTGTTCCATTATAATATATGGCAGCATCTGGTACTCCGAGTTTCGTCTCTTTATCAATGACCTTGAAGATTGTGGTCTGTGGTATTTTGTATTCCTCAGGTCCTGGACCTGCTGTAACACTTGGACCGGCCACTACTGGTCCTACAGAGACCGCTGTAAATGCAACACCGTTTTTTTTCTCTTCTTCTGTCTTAGCAGGGGGAGGTGTTGATGGAATTCCCGGTCCAACACCCGCTCAGGGTGTCCTTGCCCCTGGACCAGCAGGCGTTGCCTTCGGTGGAGCCTTCTTCGGTCCATCTCCGCCGACATCAACTGACGGGGCCTGGGCGGAAAACTGCCCTCCGCTTGTGAGGTTAGCAATCACATTATGCGGTGCAAATTGACTGAGTATATCGAAGGGTTTAAAACCATCTTCAGGCATTTCACTTCCTCCCTGCTTTCTGTTCGGCTATCTTCCGTCTCCATTCCCAAGCTTGCTGGCTTATGCTCTCAGCGGTCTTCTGCCTCTCTTCCTGCGCCTTCTTCGCCGCCTCCTGACGACGCTTTTGCTCTTCCTCCCATTTCTGCTGACCTTCTCTTACCGATTGATAGCGAAGGTCGGTTCCTTTCTGACTGTATCGATTGGCGCTGGCCGTATCTCCGGCCTTTCGATAGTAGTTTGCTGCCTCCTCGTACTTCTTTGCAGCATCGATAAGACGGCCTTGCGCTTCCAGGGATTGGGCCTCCAATATAAGACGCAGAGCTTCATCGATGAGACCGCTCACATCAGGCTTTGATGGAGCTGGAGGCTTTTCTGAGGGTTTGGGTGGTATTGGTGGCTTTTCTGTGGGTGGACCAGGTGCTCCAGGTGCTGTAATCTTCCCTATCCCTTCACTGTAGAGATTCTGGGCCCTACTCCCCAAGGAATGCATGCTATTGACTGCTGTTCCAGTTACCAAATTGCTTATCGATTTGTGATGTGATATGACAGCATTATAGTTCTGTAATCCCGCACTATAATAACTCCGGGCTTGTGAACTGTTCTTTGCTCCTTTGAGGTTTTGTAGGTTCTTCTGTAACTCTTCATTAGCGTCTCGGGCATCACTAGCAAGGCTATTAACGCTCTCATTTGTTTTATTCGCCTGTTTCATTATATTTGCCATATCTTGGACCTGTTTAGAGGCAGCACCTATCTGTTGAGAGCCGCTGAATAGAGGTAGGAATAGACCGCCAGCAAGCAATGAACCGAAACTCGGTGGAACTGCTGGTGGTTGGCCTGTTGCATTGGCAGTTTCGAGAGCCGATTTGAAGCCCCCTATATCTGCAAGGTATGAGCCGGATTGGGTTTGAAGATTGGATATCTCACCCATCAACACGCCTGCACTCCATTCTTTGCTGGACAGGTCCGAAATCATATCAGAAAGACCAGTTATCTCCGGGACTTCTACTGGTACTTCCGGTATCTTCTTTTTTGCCTCTTCTATTTCTTTGTTTCTTGCAGCGATTTCCTTTTCTGTTGGAGCAATAGGAGGTATCAGCATAATGAAAGTGCGCTGTCGGAAGGTGGTTTCTGTCCGAGACCATCCGCCCAATCCCCGTTTGCTGGTGGTTTCAGTATACTTGCCCTTCTTTTCTTCTGCACTATATGATTGCCCCCGGCCTAAGGTCATTATTTTGGTCTTGGTGGGGTCAATCTCACCAATACCCCCCTCTGGATGAGGAAATTTCGCTTCGAATTTAGTAGTATATCCCCACCATTCTTTCCCCTTTGTCCCTTCGATAATCTTATCTTCCATTATATGGAGTGTTATGAAATTTCTATCGGAATTCGTAATGGTGACCTTAGCGTTCTTATCATTGAGCATTATTCCCATTCCATTATCGATTGATACAACTTTACCTGTCTTTTTGGTGATAAAATTATTTAGTGTCACCCCCGCTGGAATTTCATCCATGCTCGGTGGTAAGGGCTCTGGTATCGGTAACTGCCCTCCAATGAGCATAGTAAGGATATTATGAGGTGCGAACTGGAGCAACATATTTAATGGCCCGGCAGTGAGTTCCTCAGAAGATTTCATAGCAGGCTCAAAAGAAGCACCAGGGGAAGAAGGTTGAACCCTGGCGGTTTCTAGGGGGGACTGATAGCCGTATTGGATTTCGTACAGTGTGGGCTGCCGGGCCATTACGGGAGAGATTGCCCTCCCGGATAAGAGCGAAGCTATGAGGTTATGAGGAGCGAATTGATTAATTGCATCCAAGGGCTTCAGGGGGTCAGCGGGCATAGGTTCCCCTCAGCCCTACTATATAAAGTTGGTCATAAATAAAACTATCCCCATTCAGCCAGTACTCGGGCTCTCCGCTTGTTAAATTGAATATCCTAGGGTGGGGCGATTTTATTACCAAATCATTTACCTCTCTGACATTCTACAATCTCTACGAGCAGGTCCATCAATCTGGCCTCTTCCATATCGACTTTATCTCGTTGGAGCTTAAGTTCCCGTTCTCGGTTCTCGAACAGTGCTTGCTTCCATGCTGGGAATATGACATCCCGGACCGCTTCTATTCGAGCATGTGATAAGTTGGTTTCTTCCTTTTCTAGATTTGCTTTTAGGACACCGAGTTTGCCTGCCATCTCTATGAGGTCCCAACCGAGCTCTTCGCATTTACTCTTCAAATCCATAGCTCAGACACCCCTAGACGGTATCTATATGAGCATCCTTATAAATAACTATTTCTCACTTCACTCTCGCATGAGTTCCGGCGCTACAATGGACACAATTGGAGTCATGGGTATTTCTCACTCGGCCAGATTGCTTCATAGAAGATATCAATAATCCATTCCATATCTTCGTCAAGAGGACAATCGAATGGAGTAGATACTATGATGCCGCCTTCATCTCCTCCTTGTCGTGGTTTGCATTTCAATTCTGTCTTCATGAACTCTTCGATTGCTCCTTGGCATCTGTACCAATCCCGTTCGAAGACACCCCCCTCGATATCGTCTTCTGCTTCAGGTGTCATATGACATTCGACCATCAAATCGATATCATTCTTACTCCAACCCCGTTCTTTCACGCCTCCGTGTATGTTAATCTCTCCAATCGATGCCCCGTCTACTTTTTTATCTATCATCGGAGATAATATTGATAGGATTCTTTTTGCATCGGCTTTTGTGTAGATGGGTTTCTTTTTCATTATATCACTCTCGCATCAATTCCGGCGCTATGATGGACACAATTGGAGCCATTGGAAGAGTGATGAAATCAGCGAGGTCATGGGCCATCGAGGATAGCGGGTTGGGACTTGTGAGTGAATAGAGAGGGTCGTGTCTGAGAAGACGGTGATATGGTCCAAGCCAGGCCCACGGTTCGTCTTTGTGTTTGTGGACCTCGGGATATGCCTCCCCGAACAGGAGGATATCTATCTGTTCATGGATATGCTGACCTGGCATAACATCACTCAAAAATAGCTTTCATCACTGCTTCCAGGCAAGGGCAGTTATCCCATTCCTTGTTCGTTCCGACCAGCACCTTCTCCGGGATACCAGTTTCTTCATATGCCTCAATGTCACTTTGGCTATCACCGACACCACAGACTATATTATAGTGCTCTTTTAACTTCTCGATTTCTATTGGTTTGAATTCTTCGGTCTTCATACCTTTCTCTCTCATAATTAGTAGACCTTCTGGATATTCATGCTCTTTGAGCCATGCTTCAGTCTCTTTTCTAGTAGTGCTACGCCTTCCGGTCAAATAGATTAATCGACCTCTCTTCGCTAGTTCTTTAAGGCATTCTTTAGAGCCTGGTATTGGCGTATCCATACTGATTTTCTCGGGGTCAAACAGAGCATCCCAGAAGTGCTCGCCTTTAATGATTTGACGATATAAAGCCAGGGCTGAACGCATTGATGTATCGGCTATTGTTCCATCCACATCCACGATGATGGCGTTCCGTTTCATAGTGCTCACTAATAGTCCCCTGAAAGAAGGTCCTTCACCTTTCTCATCCGTCTGATTATCGAACTAGTCAATCGTTCGGCTTCATCATCTCTGGAAGAGCATAGACGCTCCCCTCTTGCTACAGGCGGGCTCTCTACGCACTCCATGCTTTCTTGTGAAAGTAGTATCCTATCCCCTAGTTCCTTTCCCTCAAGACCGGCATCAGCATCGAATGAAACTATGAGAATGCCATAGTCGTCTGCCCATTTGCCTATCTGGGCGTCTTCGGTCTCCCTGGGAGGTATCTGATGAACACCGGTTATCAGTCCGCCTTTTGGCAATCTCTTGTATCGTTCGTGAACACAAGATTTGTACGCCTTATTTTGTTGTGCTGGCGTTTTCAATTTCTTGCCCCTAAAGAAACCGCTCTGTATCTCCTTCTGACAGATATCCATTGCCTTCGAATAGTCCTGGAACTCTACCGCTCTGGTCCATTCCTTCCTATCCAGGGCCTCGAATTTCCTGGTATCGCCTACATAGGTCGCATCGATACCTTTCTCTTTGAGCTTATCAATCACCAACATAGGAAACGAAGGGTCTCTCGGGAAATTCAGGAATACAACATTCTCATCGAGAAGCACTTGCGGTTTCGGTTCCCTGGGCATCGCCTCACCGAGCATGAGCTCTAGTTCACGCTCAGCCGCCTCTGGATGTACACCCATAAGGCTTTCGATTTTGCGCCTTTTCATGGGAGGGAGCAGTTCCAATTGTTCCATCGTGATTGCCATAGTGCTCACTTATTCCCAGTGTTCCTCTTTCCATTCCTTCAATGTCCGTTGTTTCGGATTATATACATTGCAATCCAGGACCTTACCTCGGCCAAGATAGAGCACTCTCTTTCTTGGCATTTTCGTTGCCTTCATACGGGCTTCGCACGCCTTCTTTGCCCAGGCACTCACCTGAAGATGAGCCGGTTCTAAACCGCATTCTTCAGAGGTAGTTCGGAATATCTCTATCATATCTCGATACATCTTATCTGGTATCGACTTCCCCTTTTTGAATACCCCTTTCGGCGGGCAGTAGACCTCCAAATCGTTACACATGAAATCTCCGATATGACGGTCTATTGCAACAGCATCCGAGTCTCCTATGTATTCGAGGAACAGATTGAGCATCTTGTTGCCTATGCCCTTGATATCGTCGAGACAAGCAACGAGTTCCCAAAGGTCCCTTTCGGTCTTGCATCCCTCTTTCTTGCTATCCCCGAAACAGGTCGCATAATAACAGCGGGCTGCCTTCGCTACAATCGGTGCTACCTGCTTGGCATGAGAAGCCCCTCTGTACCCATCGACCCATTGTTTCGACAGGAACTCATAGGCGAACTTCTCATCGGTCAACTTGCGTCTTAACTCATCGGGCATCTCCATCATTATCTCAGCGAATTGCTGATTGTATGTGTATGGAATATGCCCAGCATGGACACAAGTAGTCACTAGAAAGAAGGGGTCTTCCTTGGTCCTGCTGATGAGATAATCGAGGGCCTCTCTGCCTAGGTCGAGCTCTTTCTTTGTGACACCGCAGACCCTCTTATGAGGCTTGGCGGGCATCGACACTCCTATATAAGGTTATGCTCTAAGCGATATTTAAATCTTCTTTGCGAAAGCGCATCGTTCCTTCACATCGGTTATCTCAACGGTGATGATTTCATTAGGTTGGGCCTTCTTCAGGTCACGGACAAAGATGATATATCCGCTCTTCTTCCCGTAGAAGTCTCCTTTGGAGCCTGTTCCAAGCAGCTTCAATTTGAGCGTTTCGCCTTCGATTACTGGGGCTTCCATGGTCAATCCTCTCTGTATTCATCCGGTATCTCTTGTGATGAAAGGGTCTGGGGTTTATACTGTTTAAGAGCCTTATCGTATGATTCTATATCGCCTTTAAGTTCAATAACTTTTTCCTCTAGTTCTTCCTTTTTCTGCCTTATATCATGTAGCGCATCCTCAAGGGTCTTCTCCTTATTTACAAACTGATTATATTCTTCCTGAGCATCTTTCAGCTTGACTTCGACATCGACCTTTATCGCTTCCAGACTTCTCACGAATACCCTGGCGAGGTTCGGAGGCATGGGGGGCAAAGCATCCGGATCCATCTTTATACCAGAAATCTTTCTGAGTGGAATCGCTTTCATATAGGAAGGTGTGTCTTCTATTATCTGGCATTCCCAAGTCTCTCCATACCTCAGGTCCTTATGATATTCATAAGGAAAAAGAACGAACTTCTTCCCCATGAAACGAGAGACTGGTGTCTCTCTTCCAGAACCGTCCTTCCCTTGTACGATATAGAAGGTCTCTCTCCAATCCTTTTCTGCTAAGTACGCACCCAAATCCTCCGGTCTAAAAATTGTCTGCTCTCTATGGTCTAAAGCCTTTCTCTCTTTCCCGTTCCCGATATTTCTCTCCAATATTATCACCTCTCAATATCCTAACATATTCTGTTCTATGAAGCACCAGTTTTGTGAACTGGTTTATCTCACATTCAACTTCCTCCACCTCTCCATCTATCAACTTTCTTAAATCTTCCGTGGTTACGAAAGCCGTTATCTTTTTCTCATAATCCGTCGGAAGGACAGCTAAAATAGAATCGTATTTCGGAGAACCTATGAATTTGGTCTTGCCATTGATTTCAAGATTTATCTTATCGCTCGGTTTCATCAACCAGTTGTGTTTTGCCCACCAATTCTTGTCTTTCTTTGCCATAGTATTCACCTAAAAAATTGTTGATTTAACATTTCCAGTATTTGTATTCTCTCTTTGATATGATTATAGGAATCACGCAATGCCTCCAATATGACCGATGCTTCATACCTTGCATCGCTTTTCTGTTGTGAAACCTCTTCCCTTTTAGAAACCCAGGTCTGTATGGTTTCCAACAGTTTAATTTTGAGTTCACTAATTTCTTCCATTTTCCGTTGTTCAATTATCTTGGCATGTCCAATCAAGGCCGTTACCACATCATAATACAGGGTCAGGGCCTTCAGAGCCTCTTTTTGATATCCTCGTTCTTGCAGGTCCACAATCTCGGCTATCACTTTCACCGAGAAATCCCTTTCATCTGCGATATCATGGGCCTTTATCCATTTCAGGTTCATCTCTTGGATGGCCCTGTCATCCCCACTCTCGGCTGCTTTCTTGCTCTCCTCTAGAAACTCTAATATTTTTAACACTCTTCTCCCTCCTATTCCTCTTCATTATCCTCCGGCAACTCGCCTTCTTCGTCCTCAATAATCTTGATATCCTTCTGCCAATCATCCTCTTTGAAGGTCTCTTCGAACAGCTCCTGCATTGTGTCCCAATCAGCGTGTTCGTATGTAGTCTCAAAGGTCTTCGATTTGGGAGACCAGCCCATTGTCTTCTTTATGAAAGGCGTGGGATAACCCTTTGCTATCAGCTTGGTCGCTCTGGTGTGTCTCAAGGTATGTGGATGGATATTCTCCCATTCCGGCATTTTGGCTGCTCTGGCAAGACGCTTGATGATATTTCGTATGGTCCTGGCATCACCACTCGGGTCTATATCGAATATCTTCATGTTATCAGTGAACTGCTTACCTATCTCTTTTTCCCGCTCTTTCATATATATCCTGAGAGCAGATATAGATTGGCCATCAAGAAAGGAATATCTAGGAATGATGATACTATCTTTATGAATACGCTTTTTCTTGCCATCCTCGACGATATTTTTCCACATCACACGGGCCTTTGTTTTCCTAAAGTAAACTCGTTTATTTTCCAGGTCCACATCTCTGAAGCAGACCTCAAGCAGTTCATGAGCCCGGCATCCTGTCACTCTGAGCGTTTCGAAGATAGCGCTGTCTCGACTGCTCTCGCACTGCTCCCTCATCGCTCGGAGCTCCGCATCGGTCAATATCCTTTCAGGGCGTTTGGTCGTTGCTTTCTTCATTCTTCTCATAGGTCAACTCCGAAGAATTTAATAAAACCCAGTGCTAACATTATTAAAAAGATGGATGCCATATTCAGGTCAATCAAGACCTTCTGATGGTTATGAATTTCTTTCGGCATGACCAGTCGGTCCTTGCATCTGAGCACAGGAGAATGACACTTCCTCTTTATCGGCTTCCCTTTTGCCCTGCTACAGACCGCCATTCGACCGCATGTAGTCGGACCCCATAGCCACAGAGTATAGACCGCAATGAAACCGGCCCAACCTCCGAATATGACCACTTCAGGTCTTGGTATCAGGATGAGGGATTGTGTCATTTCGGAAAAGACCAAAGGCAATGAGCCCCAGGTCAGGGCATATACCACGGGGTTATGAATGAGGGGATGCACATCCATATTGTACAGTACAATGAGGGACACCCCTATTATAGCCAGTACCATAATCCACCAGGTATACCAAATAGTCAGAATGATGGCACAGATGATGGCCATAGCGATAAAAACGCCTGCAAGGGCCTTGTGATGGCCTCTGGGGATGGATGTCGCTGTGGTCTGGTCATGGAGCTCATTTATCCTGTACGCCCCCAGAACGCCTAAAATAACGCCTCCTGTGGCCAATCCATAACGCACTATATTGAACGGCTCTATGGAAAGGAGATGCCCTATGGTCAAAATACATGCTATAATGAACAACATCTGGGGATGGCAGAGAGCTATGGTATCAGCCAGGTATCCCCGTGACCTAACCGTGGTCCTAGGCTCCCGCAGTTTCATGGATAGGTATAGGGCATTCGCTATTTATAAACTTTCCGAAAAGACGGCTAACTCGGAAAGATTATTTTGACTTCGGGGCTGCGCACTTGCTCCCAGGCTTGCATTTCTTATGCTTCTTAGCCTCTTCATAATACTGGCTCTGAGGCCCATTGAACGGTGTGCCGCATGGGAACTTAAGGCTTATTCTTGGCTCTACCATAGTGTTCACCTACTCCACGGTCTTCTCCTTGCTCTTCTCGGCTTCCTTCCTCTCCTTCAGCTCTTTCCTCTTCTTTTCGACTATCTCTTGGACTCGCTTCTTTCGTTCTTCGTCACTGATGAATTTTTTGGAGAGCTGCTCTTCTTCACTACTTTGTACTTCTTCCTTATCTTTTTCATCGGTCTTTTCCTCTCCCTTCTTGCTTCCGACTCGCTCATGTGATTGTTCATCGCCATCTTCCTCCTCGTCCTTCTCGGTCTCATCGTCATCTTCGTACCATTCATTCCAGAGCTTCTCGACAGGGGTTCCTTTCACCTTCTTTTTGACGAGCTTATCAGCTTTCGTCCACTGCTTTTCCTTCCACCCCTGTATCTCCTCGTTATCTTTGATGAAGTCCCATATACCATCGAGGAGGTTCTTCACCTGCTTCTTATCAATCTTTCCTCCTAGGACCAAATAGACGAGCAGGAAGGCCAGGATTGCCACGATAATCCAGGGTAGGTATGTCAATACCATTGCTATTGTATCCATATAGACACCCTTATTTAGTATAGTCAACGCTCTTTAATAGGCTTTTGGTCCGCTATTCGGTCTAAAGAGTGTCCGGCTCCAATGTCTTGACCTCTTCAGTGGTCACCACTACCCTCATGAACTGGAATGATACAATAGAACCCTGTTCTTTGGATTCATTAAATATATCATACAGAGTCTTCGTCTGCATATCTGCTATTATCTCATCCTTTGTCTTGTCCTTGAAGGGAATAACTATTGTCACCTCAAACCCTGTCATCCAATACCTCCTATATCTTATACATCCCAAACCTGCTCTCGGCCTGCATATTCTTGGCTACCGTATCATTATGATAGGCACGGCACTCAATGAAATCTCCCGCTACCAGCTCCTTTACGATGAAGAGCGAAGGCGTGGGGTTCATGACCGTGCTGGTCTGGCACAGGTTATTCCATGCACCGACGCCTACACCGTTCACGAAGAAGGCACACTGATAGACCCTGTTCACCGTCGTCGGAGTATTGAATATCAAATTGCACCATATCGCGTACTTCCCATCGTACCCGGCAGGCACGGTGAGGCGGGAATTGTTAACGATATTATCGTGGAAACCGTTCGTATCGTAATCCTCAGCGGTCCACGGGATTATAGTTCCCCCTCCGCCCGACGGTACCGATAGTACAGCTGTCCTCTTGACGACGACGCCGACATGGGAAATAGCGCTAGAACTACCTAGACCGCCAATCTGATTGATGCTCATATTATAATATCTTACTTGCAAGGTCAGGTTATTATCCCGACCGGTTATGCGGAAATCGACCACATCTCCATCGAATAGGTCTAACAGACCCGATGCGGTTATAGACCATATTCGACCCGTACCCGTTGCAGAAATAAATTGCCCCGTGGATATTTTCCCTATACGAACCCCATTAACAAAGACCGCTCCTATTGGTACTCGATTAGCGTTCGCTGTTCCCACCGTCAGAGAGACCTGAAATCTATATCTCCCACCAAAACCCGCATTTACCGTCAATGTACCATTGATATTTCCTGCAATTCCCTGTGTAAGACCGACAGTGACCGGATGAATGACCGTATACCCAATAGAACAATGACCGGTTGCTACATTCTGGTAAGAAGGAGGACAAATGCCTCCATCGTAATAGATTTCACCGTATCCATATACACTCGCTCCGCCTCCGAAAGGCTGCCATGCAGCTCCATCCCAGTACATCATTGTAGTGGTCAAAGTATCAAAATACATATCTCCTGCTGTCGGAGCTGGAACAGTCGGAGCAACAGCGAATTCGCCATAATAATTATGATATTCGCTCTTTGACGGTCTGACCATAGTGCTCACCTAGGGATACTCATAGAACCAGCAATGATGACATCCCGATTCCTGACAGGTCAGTATTATACCACACGCTCTTTCCTTTCTCACAGCAATATTTTTTTTACCACATCGTGGGCATTGCGTATCGCTCTTGATAGGATATTTAGTTGCGTTTCGTACATGAAATGAGAGATATTGGTCAACCTTGGCCAGCTCTTCTCCTGACCTATTATCATCCGGCTCTATAACGCCTTCGGTTATCAGTACCCTTCTCATTATTCTATCATGTTCGTTCCATCTCACTCCTCGCTTCTTCCAGCAATCATCGCCTATCTTTTGTCCTGTCTCGCTATGCATAACTACCCGACCGCATTTTGAGCACTTGTAACCGGGATAGAAAGCACCGAGCTGATGTATCGCTATCATATGTGATTCCATTGGGATGTGGCACTGGTCGCATTCGGGAGTAGTTTCCATCATAGGTAACCATAGGGGACTCCAGGGTAATAAACATTAAGTTGAATAAGAGAAAAGAGTCGCCGGGGTCATCCAGCGACCTATGGCCCTCTTAGGTATTCACTTTAATTGTAGAGGAAGTGGACCGCTTCTGTCGTCGGAACAGCAACGGGGTCGATGACCACATTCTGTGTCCCAGCACCAGCCGCAGAGAACACCCTCGAACCGACACCAGGAACTGATATCGGATTCAAAGCGTTGTCGAAGTAGTTACCACCGACCACCTGACACTCATTGCAGTTGACATCGAATAGCAGACCATCATCGTCGTTGTTCTTTGCAGTGCAATCGTTGACCTGCGCATAGTTCGCCATGTTGTTCTGGCCTATCCAGAAGCCATATCCGCACCCGGCAAGGGTGCCGCCCAGATTCTTATGCCCATTCGCTTCGCAGTTATTGAGCATGATGGAATCGCCTTCTATCAAGAACCCATTGCCCACGGTCTCGCTGGCATACGCCATGCAGTTCGATATTGTGACATCCACGCATTCACTGATGATGAAGTTCCAGCCCATCGTCGGAACAACATCCACATTGTCATGCGATGACACATTGGATATCCTTATATTGTAACCCATCAGGATAGTGATACCCGCTGCCAGTCCTCCTCCAGGGTTCGTGACAGCATTGGCATAGGCCACGGAACCGCCATCGATGGAGATATCCATGACATTATCCAGCAACAGACCGCAATCTGTATTCTCTGCGAACATGCAGTTGGTGTAATTCGCATACCTTGTTCCCACGCCATAGCATCCGCTGGTCCCGCTGTTGGTACCGGCAATGAAACGGCATCCTATGAAGGATGTCCTTACCGAGCCGGTCCCTGCGAGAACACCATTGTCCTCAAAGCACCCGCAACGGTTCGCTGCCGGTGTTGAATTGCCAGCATTCTCGAAGATGCAGTACTCGAATGCGCAATCCACAGGTGAAATCACCCCATCATTGCACAGAAGGACCGCACGGGCATCATTTCCAACAACTCCCGCATTATACGCATCAACGGTCACATGCTCGAAGTGCACATTGCTACTGGTCGTGGCTGGGTTCTGTGGTATGGATGGCCCCCGCCCGTCATTGCCAATCAGCACGGTCGCCGAGCCGGTGTTCGGAGCACTATCAGCCTTGCCTCCGCCCCTTATTGTGAGCCGCTTGCAGTCCACCGGGTTATCGCTGTCGAAGATGAATGTCCCGCAGGGTGTGCCGGCCCCTAAGTCGTTCTGTAGTATCACCAGCTCCTGACCCGCACCTTCGATAGCGATAGGTCCGACCCCGTTCGGGCACAGTTGCGATATCTGGAAGATAGCATCATAGGTCCCATGTAGACAGAGAACATTCGAGAATTTGTATGTTCCCCTTCTGCAATAGATGTTCCCGCCATCAGTGTTATTATCCAGCGAGGCGATGGCATCCTGCCACCCATAGTGGTCAGTGCCAGGTGGAGCTGCATTGAAGAGGTCTCCGAGATAGTCCACATTGTTCAGGCTGTCAACACCATTGAGCCCGATGATTATCTCCTGCGTCTGGTGGTCGGCAGCAGCAAGGCCCATCGGACCCACCCAGCTCGCACCATCGAAGTAGTACATGCCTTGGTCGTTATCGTTGAAATACAGGTCACCAGCAGTCGGAGTCGGTGAATTTGGACCACCAGTTCCAGGACCCGGCGGTGGAGGTGTCGGAGGTCCTCCGCCTGCTGCCCATGAACTGGAGTGCCCGTAGTAATGATGATATTCGCTCTTGGATATAGAAGTTGGCATTGGGTCTGGCATTTACCTCACCTCTTCTCCTTGCGTGGGGTGGTCTTCCTCTCCTTCATCTTCACCAGAGCCATAGGCTTGAGGCAGTTCACCATCGTTACCTTGTCCACGCCCGTGGCTCGACCGAGGTTGCAGTTCACGAACTTGAAGTCCTTGCCGAACTTGCACTTCACGAACTTTGCCGTTGCGAAGTTCCTTTCAGTGAGCTCGCTCATCTGGAATTCGCACTCCTCGAATGTCCCACTGAAGACCCGAGGCACATCCTTCTCGGTCTTGAATACCTGCCCCGTTATCTTCCTGACAGGCTTCATCCTCTTCGGTGCAGCGCTCTCGGTCTTCTTTGGACCCGAAGGTTCTTTCTTATCCTCTTTCTTGTCCTTCGTAGAAGTAGAACTGGATTTGGGCACTATTCCACCTTCCGCAAGTAACTATAATGCATAAATTATTAATAAGGTTATCGGCTCTTTAGAGGAATCGATTATGGATGGTTTCCGTTGTATTTGGGCTATTATTGGTCAATTGAGGTGCGACATTCCCCTGAAATATGCAATCTATTATTATTGAATCCGCATCGACAACGGCCCCTATCATTATACCCTGACCTGCATTGTTCCTGATGGTCTGGTCTTCTATCTTACTACGGGTAGTGGTGTTCCTGAGATAGATACCATGATTCCCATTGCTCAGGACATTATTGCTCTTCAGTGAGCAATAATCGCTTCCCTGGATATCAATACCATTTACCGTATTGCCCTGAACTATATTCTTATGAATTGCTATGTAACTGCACCCCGTCCTTATCTGTATACCATCGACGGGAGAATTGGTCACATTACAATCTTCAATCGTTATAAAAGAAAGGGTCGGATTGACCCGAATCCCTTCTATCCTGAACCCTCGAACCCTCGTATTCGAACCGGTCACTATGAAAGCGACCTGGCCTGCCGGAGCCCTGATGAAACTACCATGCCCGGCTCCCTGAACATCGACATTGGCAGGGACATTCTGTGTTGCTATCAATGTGTATGTCCCCCTCCTGATATAGATATGTGCCCCGCCCGCCGGCGCTAATAGGAACGCCAGAGCTATACCAGTTCCGTCGCCTGGGTCGAGTATGTCACAAACCGCTGGTGTATCGCCCGCCGGAGCGTTACCGACAATGATTTCGGGTTCGGATTTACCTCCCCCGGCACCCGGACATATTGAGACCCAGACAAAACCATTCCATACCTGCCAGCAGTTCACATCCGTATTCCAGATGTGGTCGCCAGGGCTAAGAATGGGAGCAGGCCATCTATCCCTCTGTGCAGTGGTCACTGCTCCAAGCCATTGTTTAACTAGCTCCTTGCGTACCATAACACTACCGGCGGGCGGGTTTTGGCCACGACTGGCCAAATGGAATTCCGTACTCTATATGGCGAAAATAATATATAACAATTTATACCGGTCAAGATTATGCCGGGTTCCCACTCGCATCGACCCATCCGCTCCCATCCCACCATACCGGCTGTCCAAGAGTCGTATCGAAATAGACCATTCCCGTGCAGGTCTTTGTAGGTCTGTTTACGGTAGTTCCTTGGAGAATACCTTTTATGAGTACTCCATTCGTCCCGAAGTTCGGACTGGCATTCTCAAGTATATATTGATAGGTCGTACAATCCATAATGAGTGTCTGACCGCCTACGCTTGATATATCGAAAGCGTACTTGATATGATTGTCCTCCCAGCCCCGAAAGACACCGGTAGCGACCATACCGTTTATATTCGGATTGCCCACAAAACCCTGGCGGAAATAACAACCCTGCATATCAGCGAAGCCTATTGCACCCTTTGTAGCGTTTACTTGATTCCTGAAGATGCAATCACGGACCATCGAAAAGGTAAATGCCATATTCCCAGCGTCTGGACCTACACCTACTCCGCTCTCGCAGAATATAAACATTGCATCATGAGCAAAGACATATATCGGGCACTCCCATGCACCAGCAAAGGCCCTGCGGGTCGTCTTTATCGAAGCCTGACAATCAGATATGCTCACCATTACTTCTCTAGTTACATTATTAAAATTGCTAATAAGTATCGTCCCTA
>Ga0307431_1001035_pt1 | contig 16637 bp, 30 predicted proteins | sample SalMarWE160170MG_FD_202155 | JGI IMG/M metagenome (GOLD analysis project Ga0307431, IMG submission 202155) | Salt marsh sediment microbial communities from the Plum Island Ecosystem LTER, Massachusetts, United States - WE1603-170 | ecosystem: Environmental > Aquatic > Marine > Intertidal zone >...
CTGTATTGAATCCATCCCTCTCTTAATACTGTGCTGTATAAAAAAGCCGGTGAACATGGCCGCAGCCTTTACAGCACAGACTTAACAGATTGATGGTTTATTTGGAGATAAAACAATGGAGAAAATAGGCAGTCAAATAAGAGAACCAATAGAAGATACCGAATATGTAATTAGGTTTAGAGACGAACACATGGTGTTGGGAGCGGAGGGTCTTCGCGGTTTTGAGTTTGGGCCGGATGCTGTGTTGCTCAATACAGAGACGGGTATCTCGGAATTGTGGACGAAAAACGATGATTATGCCGGATATGTAATAGTGATTGACGACGAAGGCTATGAGTTTGTCAGATCACTAAACTAAATTGGATTTGAGGGGGACGAGTTGATCGTGAGTCTGTGTTGAAGGGGTTGCAAATGATAATAAATGATCCGGCGGCGTATCGCAGAACAGAAATACTTTTGCAGAACATTGAGAGAAAGAGCAATAGAAATGAAGGTGAGATAAATGAATGACGATGAAATTATGTATAAAGGGTTTTTGACAGTGTATAAAGCCCTGGGGCAAACAAGGCCCGGAATTACAAAAGAGGAACGGTTTATACTGGCCATTTTGGCAACAAGTCAGGATAGACTTGATAGAGCGAAACGGGTGAATAAAAGGAAAATTGACGAATTGAATGGAAAATTGCCAAAAACACTGTTTAGTGATGCCATTTTTAGGCGAATTTAGCGGTTTTTCCGTTTTACATCCCATTCCCTATTTAATATATTTATGTATAATGTGTATGTTTATTTTTTTTTTTTTATTTATATTAAATTCGGAATTGGATGTAAAGTAGGTGTCAAGGAAATAAATAAATAAGAAATGGGATGTTTTTCACTTGACTTTTGCCTTGTATATGATATAATGTTGATGGTGATAAAGAGATGTTTAATTCAAAAGGAGATGAAGGTGAGTAAATTAGATAGAGAAAACATACAAGCACTAAAAGAAATACGTAATTTAGGAAAAGCAATAGAACTTGCCACAAAGACTATAACAAAGCAAGAAAAAATAAAAAGGGGTGCAATGTATCGATTTAGAGAACTATTGATAAGTTATCCATGTGCACGAGAGGTTTATTACTATGGTGTAATTCAAAGGGAGACACGAAATGACCAGAAAGAAAAAGAAAATTAAGTATGCCAAAATAACTAACCCTGTGGAAATTTATAAAAAGAAGATAAGCAAGTATTTTGTCTTGCCCAAGAACCAGGATTATATTGACTTTGTCTTCGGTGTGATATTTGCAAATCGACTGGATGTTAAACCGATATGGGCGTATTTGATTGGGCCGAGCAGCGCAGGTAAGACGACATTACTTGATCCAATGGCCGGGCATGAGAGTATTTATGCGACAGATACATTGACTAAAGCCAGTCTGCTGCCTGGAATTGGGGTAGGCAGGCCCACTGAAAAGACAACGAGAATGGTTGTTAGAAATTCATTGTTGAAACAAACAGATGGAAAGATTCTTGTTATCAAAGATTTTTCGCCGTTGCTAACAGAGGACTATAAGGAGTTGAAGTCTATCCTGGGAATATTGAGAAGTGCGTATGATGGCACGTTTGCAAAGAATTTCGGTAGTATAGGAAGAGTTGAAATTGAATGTCGGTTTGGATTGATTGCTGCCGTAACCGATGCTATTGATAATCATTTGATTGTGGATGCGGAATTAGGACAGAGATTTATTGGGTATAGGATGCCGAGGATTAGCATGAAGGAGGAGAGGGCGATATGTGATGCCGTACGGAATAATAAACAAAGTGAGTTGAATGAAGTGTTGCATGAGGCAGCGTATGAGATGTTGGATAGAGAGCCTAAAGAGCCAAACATCACTAAAAAGCAAGCGGATACTATTATGTATGCGGTAGAAGTGGTTGCCCTCGCAAGAACGGCTATTGTAAGAGATAAGTACACACATGATGCGAGTGTGGCAAGGCCGGAGAGAACAGCAAGGTTGTATTCGCAATTGATAAGTTTGGCCAAAGGAGTAGCGATGGCAAGGGGGCACAGGAGGGTTATGGGAGAGGATGTGGTGTTTGTCAGGCATGTGGCGGCGCATACTTTGTCTCTCAATATGTTGCGACTGTTGAACATGTTTTTAGAGAAGGAAGGATTGACCAGTGATGATTTGATTAAGAGATTTGGCTGGTGTAAAAGAACGTGTGACGAGAAGCTTGATAATTTGAGATTAATCGGAATATGTGATGTGCAACGAATAGCCGGGCATGGAGGAAGAGATGAGAATATGTGGACGCTGAGGAAGCAGGGGCAGTGGGAGAAAATGTTGAAGAAATTGGATTATGATGTTTGCTATACGGGAGTAGAGAGTAGGAAGGGCAAGAATGTAAGGTTTTAATAGGAGAGGTAAGATGACTAAGAAAGCAATATTTCCAAAATATATCGGACAGATGGATGTTAAAAATAATTAATGGAATAGTTATTTTTTCCTTGACTTTGTCTAAATGTGTTGTATAATGGGTAATAGAGTAGAAGAGTAAAAGTGAAAGAGATTAAATAACATGTACGAAAACGCAGGAAACAGTAAATTGTCTCCTATGGGATCGCTAAATATAATTGAACGAAGAAATCTTGTAGAGTTGTATTGTAATATTGCAAATTTATTGCCGATAGATGAGAGGATGTTGTTTCATCTTTATTACAAACACGGGTATTCTACTATAGAAATCTCTCAGCTTTTAATGAAACATGATGCTACAATATCAAGGCGGCTGAAAAAGATAGGTAATAAAATTACTGATTTAATTGCTGGCCGGAAAGATGAATAAAAAACTGATAGGGGCAAAAATATAGCAACATATTTGGAGGAAGAACTGTGCTTGAATTAGCAAAGAAAGATAGGCCGGAAGGGATTTGGGTCGGTGATATGGAAGATGGAGATGTTGGTGTGACAGTAAGTTGGGTGGGTGGCTATTATTTAGACACAATTGTTCAACGATTCGGTGATATGGAAGATAGCCCTGGCTTAATTATACTTGGAAAAAAAGGCAATTGGAAAGACGTGTTAAGTATGCCAAAGAGTTGCCGTGTGAGGTTGCTCGAAAAAGGTGAGACGTTGGTTGTTGTTTAACGTAAAATTTACAGAGAAGATAAAAATGAGTAATGTAAAAAAAGGTGATTTGGTAGTAATAACAGATGGAAGTTACGCAAGAAGTGTTGTCAATGGTAAACTTATTAAGGAGCTTCTTAATTTCGGTGATGTCAGGGGTCTGGAATATGTAGTTATCGAAACAGATTGTAGCTTTCCGCTTGAAGGAGGTTGGACAGGACAACCAGAGGAGCACCGCAACGACACAGTGATACAAGGTACAGAGGGTTTGGTGCAAGGTAAGGTTGTTTTTATTCACCATAGATTTTTACGACATGTCAAACATATTATTGTCCTTGATGGCAAATCCATTGAAATATCTCACAAATCGTTTTTAAGTTTGAAGAAGCAATTGACATAGTAAAAAGAGTTGGAAATACATTTAAGTAGTTGTTCATATACTTTGTTTGAAAAATGAATAAATGGGTAATTGCAAATACTTTAAGACACTGATATTAAAGAAAGCAGATTTGATTGCCCATTTGTTTTTGAAAAGAGCAAAATGAACGAAAAACATGAAAAGTATATACCACAGGGTGAATATGCTGGACATATCGAACATTTTCCGAATCAAGCAAAAAATGTTTTTACATTTATTATTGACGAAGCAGAGGACGATACGTTAATTGGTAAGGGTGTTTCTCAATTGGTGGTAGATATATTCATCAATAAGAGTATAATTATAATTCATGCTATGGGTACAAAAGATGAGTAAAAGAAGTGACAAGTTAGAACGTCTAAGTGGATTCTGTTGTCTCGAAACAGGCGAATTTGACAAAGATGCTTTTGCCGATTTGAAATTGTTGTATGAGAAGGGTAGGAAGTATCATAGGTTGTCACAAAGAATAAGACAGTGTAATTTGTGTCCTGGAATGAACATAAAGAGGGTTACTGAGGCTTGTGTGGGATGGGGCAACTTAAATGCTGAGGTATTCTTTGTTGGGCAAAGCTGTCATGAATTTGGCGTTTATAGCGGTATTCCTTTTATCTTAGGTTCAGGATTAATGATTGATGCTGTGTTGAGACTGAGCGGGATTGATAGACATGATTGCTATTGGACAAATGTGGTACATTGCCACCCTGAGAGGAATCGGGCCAGTACAGAAGAGGAAAAGGAGAATTGCCTGCCATATTTATTTGAGGAGATTGATATTGTTCAACCAAAGGTTGTTGTGTCGCTCGGTAAAGACGCTAAATTAGCAACAGAGAGATACAAAAAAGAACACACTAATAAAGCAGAAAAGTGGTTGTCTTATGTTCACCCTGCCAGCTTAATTTACTCATCGCCGGAAGCACGCCCTAACTATATTGTGAAAATGAGTTTAGCCATTGACAAAATTTTAGGAAGGGTTGAAAAATGAAAATCACAGTAATATCGAAAGAAAAACCAGAATTAAAAGAAATTCCTTATGATGAGATTAAGCCGGGAATGGTATATAGAATCAAAGGCGGCATTGTAGTTCTGAAACTTACAGACGAACAGGCTGTTCTTTTACATGGTGTCGGTGGAGATTGGTTTACCTTAGCCGATGGATATAAAGACGATCCTGCTACTAAAATCCTCGGTAAGTTGACAGAGATTATTGTTAAAGAGGTGTAAGTCAATGATTCAATGGCATGATAAATTAAATGGATTGTTTGAACTCGTTGGAGGTGTGTTTGTCATGCTTAGTGTCTATAGACTTTATAAAGACAAAAAGGTGCGGGGTGTAAGTTTTGTTAGTGTAGGTTATTTTACTCTTTGGGGCTATTGGAATATTCATTACTATGCTAATCTTGACCAGTGGGTGAGTTTAATTGGTAGTCTATCGGTGACTTCGATAAACACAGTGTGGTTGGGAATGTTGATTTACTATATACGGAAGGAAAAACACGAAAGTCTTTCTTGATATGGATGGGGTGCTGGTGAATTTTGGTGAGGGCACATATCGTGCCTTTGGTAAGTCCTATGATTATCTAACGTCCTGTCCAAAATGGTTATACTTTGAAGACTGGGATGTGTCTTTTGCTGAATTTGATTCTGTATGTGGGGTTGATTTCTTTGCCGGACTTCGTTGGATGCACGACGGACTTCAAATCCTTAAAGCTGTTGAGTCTAAGTTTGATGATATATACCTTTTTACAACACCGATGCCTAATAATGGTAGCTGGACGGGCAAGGCACTCTGGATTGAACGACATCTGCCACAATATAAAAAGCGAACTATTATGACCCAGGCCCCAAAGAAATTATTTGCTGGCCCAGACACCCTTCTCATTGACGACAAAGATGAAAATATAGCAGAGTTTACAGCTATTGGCGGCATAGGTATCTTAGTACCGCGTCCCTGGAATGAACTTCGGGGTTGGGCAAATGAGTCATTGCAAGTTGTTAAAAATAGTATGGAAGCGTTATAATGAAGTTTAGCTTGTTTTGTTTAGGTGGTTAAAATGAGAATTAAAGTTGTTGTTCGTAGTTCATTGTTGCATCGAGGTAGGCAATATTTTAACAATATTGGAGATGTTATTAATGTTAGAAAAGATAACTGTGACTTTACAGAAGTGTTGGTGCGATTTGAAGATAAAAGTGAAATATGGATTTATCCAACTATTTTAGAAATAACCCATAAAAGAGTGGGAGATTAAGAAATGTATGAATTTAGAGTACGTGAGACAGATGATGATAAAGAAGGTTGCTGGTGTGTCGCCGATGGTGATAACGCTATGAGTACCAATAATTATGTTGATAGTGATGGTTATGTATCTAATTGGTGTATTATTTATACCTCTGAAAGTGAAGCACAAGGAGTACTTGATTTGTATTTGTCGACGCAAAAATTTCCACAAGAACCAACGGCAAAAGACATCAAACCTACAAATCCCAAAGACGCTTTGGCAATAAACAAAGCACCACTGTCAACACTTCCAGCCGGTCCAATGTACGAAGTTGCTTTGGCTATGTTAGAAGGGGCAAGGAAATATGGAAGACATAACTACCGCATAATGGGAGTAAAGGCTTCTGTTTACTATGATGCTGCAATGGGGCATTTAACATCATGGTGGGAAGGAGAGGACATTGATCCTGCCAGTGGGATTCATCATCTTGGTAAGGCAATGGCGTGTCTTGCTGTTGTAAGAGATGGGCAAATGATGGAAAACTGGATTGATGACAGACCACCCTGTTATCCGAACGGTGAAAAGTTGATGAGAAATAATTCGGCTGTGGAAACTATCTTGACAAAATATCCTGATTGTGTTGAACCGTTTACGGAATTAAATAAAAACCAGAAGAGATGAAACTATTTTGGATTATAATTGCAATATTGACATTGCTATTCGCTGTGTACTCGGCTATCTATAGCCCAAGTTGTAGCCTCCCCGAATACATGAGACCACAAGACCCATATTGGTATAGTGGAGAATAAGATGAAATTATACTGGAAACATATACTTTGGAATCACACAATTCGTCTATGGTATTTATGGAAGTACAGAAACGATAAGTGGAAAGATGCCTACTGTGTTAAGTTAGTTCAAACCGGTAAAGAGATGAAAGTGTGTGAGGCCAAGATAAAAAAGATTTTGACGGAATTGAGTAAAGAGCATCAAGTAAAAAGAGCGGATGATGATTATCGTAAGGCATTTATGAAGGCAGCAGGGTATGATGAGCGAAATTATAAACTGAAGACAATTTCTTAACAGGAGATTTAACATGGCGGTTTTACACAAAAAATATAAAATGATTGATACCAGACAGGAAATTTATCGAATGACTTTGGCCAGACAAGAGATGTTGGCTTTAATCAATATGATGAAAAACTCAGATGTTTCTCCTGAAACCGGTGAGTATCCCGTATCAGAAGAAGAGTACAAAATTATAACAGATTTACAAGCACTTATGAATGTGTCTGTTTTCGGTAAAAAAATATCAACAAACTTGAGTATAAAAGTAAGATGCCCAGATTGCAACAAAACACAGATTATAATACTTCCTCGTAATGAATTTAAGCTTATTGCATGTCATTATTGTAAACATGTGAATTATTACAATGAATGGAGTTCGGAATAGGTGGGTGATTACACAGACATTTTATTGCAGTATAGAAATGCCATAAGAGTTTGGGAGTATAATAAAGACACCAGACTTTTATTGAAGCGAAAGAAAGATATTATTGCTTGGGACACAGAAACAAGTGGTCTTTTGTTTCATACACCATCTGTGTTGTTTGATGACAACCATAGAATTGTAGATAATCCCTTTCCTTTTGGTATTTCACTTTGTTTTCCTCACAAAGATAGATTAGTATTAGTCTGGGGACGATGGGGTACAGATTTATATAAGGCTTGTTTAGAACTATTGGCAAAAGATTCTATGAAAGTTGCCCATAATTCCAAGTATGACTTGAGAGTGTGTAAGACCAATGGTATTAAGGTTAATGGAACTCAATTGTGTACCCTTACTATGTCCAGAATATACTGGGATCGTCGCAAAAGCCATTCTCTGCAAGCGTTGAGCGAATTTATATGCCCTGGGATAAGCGATTGGGAAGTGGATTTGAAAAAAGAGTTGACCAAATTGAGACGGCAATGGAGTAAAAGAAAAGACGAATGGAATCCTGCCTGGACAGACGACCCAAAGGAATATGTTAATTATAGTTTCCTGCCGAATGAAATGATTGGTAACTACAGCCAGACAGATGTGTTTGTGGGATGGCAATTGTTTCAAAAACTGTCACCATATATGGCCGATGAATATGGCAATATATTTGACAGGGAAATGGCCGTCACACATGTGGTTACGAAAATCGAAGAGGCAGGGATGGGATTCGATGCTAAGCGGGGACAGGCCGAACTTAAAGTATTGTTACCGAAGATTAAACTCAAGCGGAGAATACTGGATGAATTGTCTCCGCCTGATTTTACTCTTGGGCCCAAAAAAATTCTGGAAGCGTTGAAATTTCTGGGGGTTAAAAGTAAACAGCTTAAAGCGAAGGGTAAGGAGACAACAAGTGTTGATGTCCTGAACCAAGCTGTTAGAGACGGTGTGCCCAAAAAAGCGGAGAGGTTTATCAAGGTGTTGCTGGACTTTAGAGCGTATAGTAAGATTGCCAATACATATTTGAAGCCATTGACCGAACAGGCTGAGAGGACAGGTGGGACTGTCTATTGTAACATTAACCCGACAAATACTCGTACAGGCCGACCGAGTTGTTCGGAGCCAAACTTATTAAACGTCCCTGTACCGAATGTAAAGCAAAGAGGAAAAGAGAATAATGTTCGATATTGTTTCGTTCCGAGAAACAATAAAGCATTTTATTTTTTCGATGTAAGTCAACAAGAGATGGCTATGTTTTTAAGTTATGCAGAACAAGTCAATATGCTTCAGGCTTACTTGGATGGGGCAGATTTACATCAACACATGGCTGATTTACTTGGACGACCGGATAAGAGGAAGATTGTTAAGAACCAGAATTTTGGTGTTATATATGGTCTGGGCATTAGAGTAATGGCGGCGTCACAAAACATAAGTATTGAACAAGCCAAAGAGGAAATGAAGATTTACAATAAGGAATTTCCCTTTATACGTGAGTTGCAAAAAAGATTGGAAGAGGAGTTGCGGTTTTATGGTTACGTTCAGGATTACTTTGGTCGTCGCTATCATATACCACATGGACAGGCGTACAAATCGCTAAACGCCATAGTTCAGGGAGGTGCAGCACAGGCTTTTAAGGCGGGTCTTCTGCAAGTGGATGAAATATACGAGAAAGAATATCCAGACGTAAAAATCGTGTTGCCCGTTTATGACGAAATCATTTTGGAGCGAAAAATCCAAAAAGATGAAAAGCAGTTTTGTCTTGATACTATACAAGCAATGGGAGAAATACCGCAGCTAATGAAATTAGGACTTAAATTCAGAATTGATGTTTCACGTAGCACAACTGATTGGGCACATAAAGAGAAATTAGAATTATGAAAGAAATACCAGGGTTTTCAGATTATTGTATAACTAAAGATGGAAAAATATGGTCACGTATAAATAATAAATGGCTTAAACCATCAATAAATGGACGCGGTTATTTGCTTATTCAGCTATTCAAAAATAAAAAAGCATATAACAAACATATTCATCGTTTACTTCTTGAAGCCTATGTTGGTAAATGCCCAAAGAATATGGAGTGTAGACATTTAGATGGAAATAAACTAAACAATAATTTATCTAACCTGAAGTGGGGAACAAGGAGTGAAAATAGGCAAGATGCAGTAAGACATGGCACAGCAAATGTTTGTAAAATTGGTGAAAACCACCCTGCTGCAAAATTACCTGAGCAAAATGCAATGACAATTTATTGGTATTATAAAACTGGTATGTACACACAAAAAGAGCTTGCCAGTAAATTTAATACAACGAGAGAAACGGTTTCTGCTATTTTGAATAAAAGAAATTGGAAACATATTGAGGCATAAAAAAATTAAAAATTCTCTTGACAATGGTTGATTGGTATGTTATAATAGAAAAATGAAGGTAAAAGAGTAAAAGAGATGATATAATGTGTGATAGTGGCAAAAGAGTTGAAGAGCAAAAGAATCACCGGAGACATTGCTATGGATAGATGGGGAGCATCAGAGGAATGTGAAATATGTGGCCGACCACAGAGTTTCGGCCATTTTGTCGTGTGTCCTATATGTGAGAGGACGATGTGTTATTTATGTATTTACGACCACGATTGTCACGATGTTTGTGCCGATAGAGAAGATGGACAAGTCTTGGGAGATGTTGATAATGAACAAAGTAGATGAAGTTATACAATTATACAAAGATTTGTGTAATAGATATGATTCGGCAAAAGATTTTTTCACCAAAGAAGAAATCCATTTACTTATAGAGCATGAAGAACACCTAAGAGCAGAGATCATGGAACTCAGAGCCAAGAACGCCAAACTGAATAAAACACTTAAGACGTTTCCAGACTTTTTTGCATACGAAAGAGAATACGAGAAACTCAAAGCCGAGAACGCCAAGTTGAGGTATCTACTACAAAACGCCTTGCCTCATATTGAATGTATTAATATCGAACAGTCAAATTTAATAACAGAAATTGGTAAAACTCTGGAAGGAGAAACAGAATGAGGCCATATAGAGGCAAAAGGAAAGATAATGGTGAGTGGGTATATGGATGGTACGTTCATATAGAACCTGTATATAAGGATGTACGTCATCCAAAGGGAGTCCCTCATATAGATAAGATTGTTTTATTAGATGGAAGTGAATATGAAGTCATTCTTGAAACCGTAGGCCAGAGTATTGGTCGCAAGGATAAGAACGGTAAGAAGATATACAAAGGAAATTTGGTAAAATCGAAAAATAGCCCTATTTGGGAGGTTAAATATCAAGAGGAATTTTGTAGATATATTCTATGGTGGAACGATCCAGAGGACGGCTCGTCGTATATTTTGTTTAGTCCTGATTTGGAACTTGAAGTCATTGGCAACATCCATGAAAACTCAGAACTATTGAAAGAACAACAATGAGATATTTGAAGCCCAAAAAAATTCCCAAATCATTTACAATTATCATGGATGACCGTGAGAAGAAAGCTTGGGATTTGCCATATAAGATTGAGAGGAAAAGGTTGAAGACAGGGGATTATACGATTCGAGGTTTTGAAAAGGTAATCGCCATTGAAAAAAAGTCTGGTCTGGTTGAATTGCTGAATGACTTGGCCAATGGCTATCGTCCTACATTTGAAAGGTTCTTGAAACGCTTGAGCAAATATCCGGTTAAAGTTATTATTGTGGAAGATACCCTAAGCGAGTTAAGTATTAACCGGGCGTTGATGTATATAAGGAAAAAGAGTAGAGGTAAGGCCAGATTAACATCCAGAACGATTTACTATTGGTGTTCAGACATAGTTCTTAAATATAACATTCCAATTATTTTCGTAGGAAAGCGTGCCAAATTTGACCTTATTTCTGAAGTCTTTCGTGCCGCTTACGAAAAGGCTAATGAACTTTGAAAGGGATAAATAATGAATGAATTTTATGGTGTACCACGAGAAAAACTACAAGAAGAGGCTAAGAAAAAGGGATTAAAAATAGTGCTTCCGAAAAAGAATCAATTGTTTGTAGATATTGATGATAAAGAATCAATGGAAGTATTTAACAAAAGATTTGAGATGTTGAAATCCTTGTTTAAGTGTGTAGCTAAAAAAGAAATTTCAAGATCAGGATTTCCACATTATCATATTTGCGTTAACACAGAGAAAAATTTTACTGACACAGAAAGGATTTTGTTGCAATTGTTTTTGGGTTCAGATATAGACCATGAGTTTCTTTCATACAAAGATTATACAAATGGAGAAGCATATCCTGTTTTATTTTTTGAAAAGGCGCCTGAGTGGGTTAAAAATAATATGAATGATGCACTTGGAGAAAAGTAAAATGGCTAAAAAGAAAACTAATACATCTATAGTCCCTGTTGAGGTTGTCCAGAAAGCTGAGAATGATGCCGCTTTACTATCACAACAGGCTGACGCAATTCAAGTAACAACAACAGAGCAAGAGGAAGAGGCATACACAGCTTTGACACAAATCAAACAGGCGATTAAAACTATCGAAAGTAAGAGGAAAGAGATCACTAAACCGCTTAATGCCAGTTTGAAAGCTACTAATGCCATGTTCAAGAAGTTAAGCGAACCATTTGTAGAGGCTGACAGAATAGTTCGTGACAAGGTAATGGATTTTCGTCAACTACAAGAGGAGAAGGCACAGAAAGAGTTGGAACGAAGACAGAAGATTCAGGCAGCACATGAAGCCAAAGGACATGAGACACATGAGATTACACAGCCCGAAGTTGAAGTTGCCAAGACAACTGTTACAGCTAAACGATGGACGTTTGATGTTGTAAATGTCAACAAAGTGCCGAGAGAGTACCTTGTTGTAGACAATGCTGCCGTAAATAAGGCTATACGAAATGGTGTAAGAGAGATAGATGGTTTGGACATTTTCCAAGTTGAAGGATTAAGAGTATAATTAAGGAGTTTTATTGATGAATATATCTACCACCAAAAAAGTATGTCAATTACTTCGATCAGGTATGATGAAAACTGAAGTTGCCAGACGACTTAACATTCATGTTAGTTCTGTAAAACGTGTTGTTAAAAAAGGGCGGATAAAACGAGTTCTTTTATTTGCAGATACACATTGTGGCAGCGATGTCGGTCTTACTCCTCCATCTTGGCAATGGAGTTATATTCCTAACCCTCCCAGTGAAGAAGTTCGTATCAGAAATAAATTCGCCAAGACTCAAGTTGAATGTTGGAATTGGTATACCAAAACACTTGATATTTTGCGTCCCATAGATGTGTGTCTTATAAACGGTGACATGATTGATGGTGATGGCAAAAGGTCAGGCGGAACAGAACAAATAACTACAGATAGGAAAAAACAAGCGGCTATGGCCATAGAATGTATTAAACAAATAAAGGCCAAACGTCACACAATGACTTTTGGTACTGGGTATCATACTGGCGATGCTGAAGATTTTGAATTGGATATAGCTAAACACTTTGGTTGTAAGATAGGTAGCCATGAATGGGAAAATGTAAATGGATGTGTGTTTGATTTGAAACACAAACAGAGTAATACTGTAAACCCGTCAACCAGCTTGTTTAACGAAATAAGAGACAACAAAGACTGGGCGGCGGTAGGAGAACAACCAAAGGCTGATGTTTTAGTACGATCACATACACACAGATTTTGTGTTCACGAAACAGAAGATGTGATTGGTATTTCTACACCGGGGCTTCAAGCCTACGGAACGAAATTCGGTTCTCGTCAATGTTCACGCAAAGTTCAGTTTGGTCTGGTAGCGTTAGATGTTTGGCCGGATGGTGAGGTTGTGGTGCATAAACATATTGCACGACTTGGGGTGCATAAGGCCCATACTAATTAAGATATTATTTTATGATTGAAAAAGAGGAAAATGAAAAAATCAAATAAAATTGTTCCAAGTACAAAGTTAAAATGTGTCTCAGTTCATAAAATGATGGCGTTTGCTTGCCCACGAAAATATTTCTGGAGATACATATTAAATTTACAAACCAAGAATATTAATTTGGCATTTTGGTATGGTTCTGTTCTTGGAGCAGGCTTTGAGGCTATTCTTCTGGGCAAGAAAAATTGGAAACAATTGATGAGGAAAGAGAGCATTGCCAGTTTGAAAGGCTATGACACAAGTCATTTAGCCGATGAGATTGATTTGCAATACCGTCTCATTGAAGTCATATTAGAACAGGCAAAAGTACAAGCTATACAACATGGAATGTCACTTACCAAGTCGCAAGTGCCTGTCAGCACTAAACTTAGGTGTGGTGTCACTTATTTAGGCAGCGAAGACGGTGAAGGTGTGTATGAAGGTAAGAATAGTTTATACGAGATTAAGACTGCCTCCAGAGTTAATCAAGGGTATTTGGACTCATTGAAACTTGACAAACAAATCAATAGCTACTGTTGGGGCAGTAGAAATAGTAAGACAAAACACTATGGTCAATGTACTTATTGTATCTTCAAGAAACCTCAAAAGAGGCTAAAGAGAAAGCAAACTGTTGACGAATTTGTTGAAGAGATTAGACAGGATTGTATTGATCGGCCAGAGATGTATTACGTTTGGTTACAGTTGTCACTTGTCAAACAATTTGTAGATTCGGTTGGCAACAGCATTGAACGTATGGCCGAAATACTTAAAATGATTTATGATGGATTGACGAAAGAACAATTACTTGATCCTAACTACTGGCCGCAGATGGAGACTAAATGTTCGGATTATTCTGGTTGTGAATTTCTGCCGTTGTGCCTGCACCCAAATAATTATGAACTTTATCTACGGTTCTATCGTCAACGAACCATGTTATATCCACTTGAAAAGGAGGAACTTGCCCAATGAAAACTGTAACAATAGAAGAATCAAGAAACGAAATGTATCGTATGAAAATCAATGAAGAAATTAAAGTAGATGATGTGTATATAAGATGTGTTCCAGGAGGATGGATATATTTTGTGTATGATAGTGATTTTGGTATAGCTTGTTGTTTTGTACCAACTGTGATCAACATTAAGGAGAGGACAATGTTGTATGATTTGGGAGACTAAAGAGAAAGCAAACTGTTCTTGAAGATACAAGAGGAAGAGTTGGAACAGTGAAATTCAAAAGAATAATAAAAGCCTTTGAGATAACCAAATCAGGAATATGGTTTTATTATAAAGGTGACACAGTATTATGGCGATGGTGGTGGAGAAGAAATCTACCTCAACCAAAAAATTACATTATGCCACAGCAGGGAAAATATGTGAGTACATCATGTGAGAGTTGTTTTAATTCGTTAAAAGAAATTGATAACTTTTGGAAAAGATATAATCAATATTGTATAGAGGAGCAAGAGAATGAGAAAAATAATTAGAGGCCAAATAAATAAAACCGGCACGGACAAGAAAAGCAAATTCGTCTCTCGTCTAAAGCGTATTGAGAAACAGCAAACCACCCATGAGGTTGTATTTGAAACAGAAGCGTCTGCCGCTACTACATGTTTTGAAGAGTCAATCTCCGCTGTATTCGGCATGCCTGGGGTGGGAAAAAGTAAGTTTGCCGAAGAAATGGGATTTGCTTTACAAAAGAAATATAACTTATCTCAATCCGGTGCTTACTTTATCCAGTGTGAACGGATAAACCACAGTTGGAACATTCGTAAAACAATGTGTCCGACATGGCCGACCTTCCGTGCGTTTATCGATAAGATGGAACAGTCACCAGAACTGGTCAAGACGGTCAAGATGTGGGTGATTGACACCATAGACGCTTTAACCCCGCTTGGTATCAGTACAATCTGCCACGACATGGGAATAGCGGATTTGCGTGAGGCTACACGTAAGGTAGGTGGCGACGGTTGGTTTGCCGAAGCCTGGCAAGAGCTTAGATTTGAATTGGAGTATCAGATTTTAAGATTAGCAGCACTCGGCCCCGGTGTTTTAATCCTATCACATGAGCGTGAGAGGAAGAGAACAGAGAACAATACAGAGGTGAATAAAGCCAGTATGGATTTGTCAAACTCGATATACAATTCAATCGGCGATGCTTGCTCGATGATACTTCACATGAGAGTGGTGAATGGTCTGACAAGAAAGGCGAAGAGCAGACCGATTAGGTGTTTAAGCTGTTTGAGTTCCGAATCCGAGGAGGCTAAAGATAATCTCAATGTGTTGTTACAGAAGTATCCAACTGGAACAATGCAATTTGCAACAGAACGGGAGGCGGTTGATAATCTTTTAGGGTGTTTTGGCAAACAAAAAATTGTTAAGAAACACAAGAAAGTTAAGAAAACAGCAAGGCGGAAATGAGCGAAAAAACACAAGTAGCAGCATATCGAGCCAATATTCCCAATTTATTTGGTGGGTCGTATCGTAAACAATATGATAAAGCCATGAAGAGGCATAGTTTACGTGCCGCAATTAATAGTAAATGTCTCGATTGTATGTGCTGGCAGGCTACAGAAATAAAAAAATGTAATATTGTTACCTGTCCGTTACATCCATATCGGCCTTATCAAACTGATTTAGATAGTGATTCTGCAACACAGCTTGCCCAAGACGGGGTAGGTACGGAATAATCAGGCAGTAATGAAGGGGATAATTAGATAGGAAGGGTGTTTTTGCTCCTATGGCTGTGTTGCATAAGATAGAAAGGAGGCAAGCTCGGCAAACATAAAATCGTACAGTGTAGTAGAAACAATATTATTTATTTTTGAAAGGATAGGTGTATGAATACAGTTAGTGTGGCGAGCAAGCTGCGTGCATTGAAAAGTACGTGGAAAAAGGCTACACCACGGACAGGTGGTGGCCTTCCTGACGGAGAGTACGAGGGAGTAATCAGAAGTGCTGTTGTTGGCCTGTCCAAGTCTGAGACACAACGACTTCAGTGTGTATGGACAATGGAAGTTACAGCACCGGAAGGATTTGAAGGCCGTAAGCAGACTAAGATTGCCGGTCTTGCAACAGAAGACAACCTGTGTTGGTTCCAGGGTGACTTGGCTGTTCTCGGTGTCGATCCTCCCGATGATGTTGACGACATTGCCGACGCTGTAGGCCAGACTGAGGGATTGCCTATCGCTTTTAGAGTCCGTACCAAGCAGGAGTTCACCAACGTGGACTTCATTGGTTTGCTCGAAGATGAGGCGGTTGAATCAGATGATGATGGTAGTAGCGAGTCGGATAACAGCAACGAGGAAGAGTTGACAGCAGAGGCCATAACAGCAATGGGTGAGGCGGATGATGAAGAAGCACTTCAAGCGGTTATTACTGAACATGAGATAGACATTGTTCAGGACGACTATGAGACGTATGCTGAGGTGGCCGAACTTATCATCGAGGCATTGTCACTGTAACTGTAAGAGAGATTAATATGAGATTTGTAGAGACATAGACACATATCTCTTTTGCTCTGTAAACGGCCTCGTCACA
>Ga0307431_1001041_pt1 | contig 16589 bp, 19 predicted proteins | sample SalMarWE160170MG_FD_202155 | JGI IMG/M metagenome (GOLD analysis project Ga0307431, IMG submission 202155) | Salt marsh sediment microbial communities from the Plum Island Ecosystem LTER, Massachusetts, United States - WE1603-170 | ecosystem: Environmental > Aquatic > Marine > Intertidal zone >...
TAAAGATAAAAAGCGACCTTGGCCTTTGCTTATATAATCTTGATAATTAATAAAATATTGCTGGTTTTGTTTTTTTGTTGGCCCTGACGTTAATACCAATTGGGCTTTTTTCCCCTTACCCTGTATATGTTCAAGCATATGCTTAAAACCCCTTATTGCTCGCCCTGTCCCCAAAAGATCTAAATATTTTATGCCTGCACGATTTTTCTTTTTTTTGAGTGCTTGAAACAGATCATTATTCAAATAAATGGTTACGCCATCAAGTTTGCCAAAACGTTTATTTTTGATGGTTATTTTATATAGTCGGGAGTGTTTTCTCTTTGCCATCTTAGATTCTCACTACTATATCACGATTTATTCTACCATAATCAGCTACTACCCAAAAATATAAAACGTAGTTATAACCCTTATGCATCTGTTTCATTATCACATGACAACCAATGACCAGGCGTGTTTTGTACTTCCCATGTACCATCTTCTGTTTGTCGTAACGGTAGAGGATTTTCTGATGCTTGTATTTCATCCATTTTTAGCCCCTTTCATTTTTAATCCGTGTTAATCATGTTAATCCGTGTCTAACCTTGTATAAAATTGTTAAATTTCATAGTCTTCATTATTGTCTTTCTGTAAAAATTCATCACATTTATCAGTATGTTTTGTAATTGGGCAATTTGTTCCAATATTTAGTGTTACCTCTCTTCGGCAATATCCAGTCTTATCACCTCTTGGATCCCAATATTTGCATTCAGCACAACAATCCATTTTAAGTCCCCTTTCAATATCAACCTCTTTATTTAAAATCAATAAGCAGCCGCATTCTTTGGAAGGCGATTCGCTTTTTCCTATTATGCCCGACAACAGTGTCCAAGCCAACCGACAATCCATCTCCTTCACAATCGTCCGATTTCTCCACAATCCTTTTCTACTGCTAAAAAACAGTACGGTCAACAGTTAATCCGTAATTTATTCAAAAAAGTTTATAGCCTGCTGAAACAAACAAATCCGTATTAAAACCGGCCACGAGCACAAGCGCACAAGAACTTGTGACTTTTGCACTCATAACTTATGCTCTTACAACTTTATGTTACACTTCATATCCTAACTCTCTGAGCACCTGCTCAGTCGGAACTCCTAATTCTTTTTTAATCCGAGCTTCTTCGAGCTTCTCGGTCATGTTCTCAGGCAGCGGGCTGGGGAAGATGACATCGACTTCCCTTTCCGCAGGGCCGCTTTTATAAATGCCGGCGATATCGAGCATCGTCAGCACCATTTTGCAGATTTGCTTTATCCCTTCGCTGTAGGTGAATCTCTTACGCTCGTTCTTCGAAAGCATCCCCATCAGCGTCAGCCTCAAAGCCACGGCGCTTGTAAGATTGCCGAGCCTGTTCTTCAATATTCCCGCCACCAACGGCGTGACCGAACTTACCTTGTCCATGGCCTCGCGTATTTCGGCAATGTGCAGCCCTTCGCTCGGTGTCGCCTCATCGCCACCGAATTCCTCCACGCAGGCATCCGGATTATCCGTGTACCACATCCTGCCGGGAGAAACTGGTTTGTCCTCAAAGCCCTCGATACCCTTACCCAGATACATCTTGAAAGACTGGAACGTGATTCTGCTGGCCCTGTCACTTAGTCTGGTATTCAATTCATCCTGCAACGGTATCAACGGCTCAACGTCACTGCACCCTTCGTAAAAATACGGCTGGGCGATATTCTGGATATGCACCACCGGCAGAAATCCCCACGGCATCAGGCCCTCGGCGACAAGCTGCTTATCTTCATATCTCTGCCAGGCATCGGCGGAGGTTATCTCGGTAACTGCAATAACCTCTCTGGATTCACCTGTGCTCCGGCCGCCGGACAAAACCCTCGACAAGAACGAGCTTTTGCCGGTCAGTGAGTTTTTCTTCTGATAAAAATGCTGCACGTAAAAATTTGTCTTCTTGTAGTCGTTTTCATCCAGAATCGGCAGTGCTCTTGGCGCTTCAATCAGTTCCAGTGCGATTGTTTGAATCAATCGTTGTGCATCTTCAAGGGAGCCGGTTCTGTCGGAACCTTGTGGGTGATTGTGGAAGGAGGAGGAGAGAACTCGTTCGGTGATTTCATTGCCAGGCCTGACGAAGCAATCGACGAAACCGTAAACACTTCCGAGCACTGCCATATCCTGGAGAAAACCTATAGCACCGTTAGCCGAAAACAGTGCCTTTAACAACACTTCAATTTCTGCACTTTTTTGGTCATCGGGTGATTTGGAAACAATATCGATGGGCTTTCCGAACAAAAAATCCACCGCCGCGTTGACTCGCCAGGCGATGTCATTTTCAATTACGACTTCTTTTCGCTGTACGTCTTTGAGGGCCCTCGTGCCGAGCTGTCCTGCATTGCCCGTATGTAAATATCCGGTTATTCGCGAAGGCAGACCGAATTCCTGCGTCTGTAGATAGCACCGGCCCGATTCGGCCAGCCGGGAGTCGCTGATTTCTATTTTTGGATTTGCGTAATAATTCCATAGCTGCTCGAAGTGGGCCTGGATATCTACCCAGCGAGTTTCGATGAGCCAGTCGATGTAATCAGGTTCGAGTGAGCCGTCTTTGAATATGTCGGTATCAAATGCCATTTTTCTGGTTCTCCGATTTCAGTTTTTCTTTCTCGTCGAACAACCTGGGGAGCAGAAAAACGCGCCCCCATAATGGTGGCTACTTGCGCAAACGTGTCGAAAAAAATGGCATTTTTCAAGACGGCCGAAATGCTAACTCTTTGCAGGGTATGAAATAAAAAAAATTTTCAAAATTCGGATTTTTGTTTTTGAATACTTGCGCAAACGTGTCGAAAATCAGGCAATATTTACCGTTCGGAGAGCGTTTTTGTATATAGAATTTCAAACGGTATGACCCCGATTAAAAGTGAACTTTTTAATCTTTTCGGAAAGGAGAAACTCGACATGAAAGACAAGAAATTTACCCGCGGCGTTCCCGTTGTTTTGTTTCTATTTGTCCTTATAATCCTTGCGTTATTTTTGGCCCGGCCGCTTTACAGCAACCAGATAAACGCAAGGCTCTGGCTGATGCAGTTTGAAAACGGCCCGGTTACAGTCACTTTCATTACTGCACCGCCTGATAAGGGCAGGATTATCGAGGCTCGGCTTATAGCCGTAGAAACCTCCGGCCTAGTGTTGAGACTGCCGCAGGAAAGAGACAAATTCTATCCATATTCGAATATGATATCAGTTGACCCGAAGTGAAGATGAATAATAAAGCGAGTTCTTTTACAATCCCGTCTGGGCATCGGTGTCTTCTCTTTGAAGCAACTGGATTATATCGGCTCTGGTGGGCATAGATTCGATTGAGCCGAACTTCGTGCAGGCCAGAGCGCCGGCCGCCGATGCGAATTTGACCGCTCCTCTTACATCGTTCTCGACGGCACAATATGCAGCCAAAGCCCCTGTAAAGGCATCCCCCCTGCCTGTCTGGTCAACCAGCTCAACTTCAAAGGCCGGAATCTGGTCCGCACCATCCCTGTCCACGACCATACAACCGCGTTTTCCCATTGTGATAACCGCATATTTCACACCGCGTGCAACCAAGTCGGAACCAATGAGCTTGGCCTGACGCATTCCCGCTGCCGAATGTTCGGTTATTTCGGCGGCTTCATCGAGGTTTGGGATAAGGATATCGACCGAGAAATATTCCATTGGAAATCCGTCGCTTTCCTGTCCCTTTGGTTCTATCGGTTTTGCGGGATTTAGAATGACCTTGCTGCCGTGCACCTTTGCGCTCCGAATTGCCTCTTTAATTGCATCCTGCGGCAGGCCGCCGTGAATCAAACAGACATCCGCCTCAGAGATTATCTGCTCGGCGGCTTCGATATCTCGCGGGCATAATGCGATATTAGCCCCTGCATAGTAACAATCTGCATTTTCTCCCTCTGCATTGACCAGTGTTACAACTACACCTGTATTTTTTGCCTCTGCTGTGAAGAGATAGTCCGTGTTGACTTTATATTCAGCCAAGCTCGCTTTTGCCAATTGTGCGAACGGATCGCCTCCTATTTTGCTTATCAGATAGACTTCGCATCCGCATAAAGCCGCTTCAACCGCCTGATTTGGTCCCGGACCAATAGCGGCATAAGAAAGTGAATTGCCTATTACGCTCTGACCAGGCGACGGGATTTGTGTACAGCGTATCGCCATATCCACGTATGTCCCGCCTACTACGATTACTTTTGGCGTCCTTCCCGAAAACATTCTCAATCACCTTTACATTGAGGCGACATCTATCATCCATCTTCTACCTATTTGTCCACTATATCGTCCAATAAGCACATTGCAATAACTCTTTACAATAAATTAAAACTTCGAATTTGACCCGCTTGAAAGCTCTTAAGCATTGCCTAAAGACAATGAATTTTTTTAACAGAACAAAAGAAAAAAACACATTTAACGTTTTATAAACGCTCAACATGAAAAAATATTTGTAAAAAAATATAAAAATCACTTGACAACGTTTACTGTACAGTTAATTATAATATTATGTTTGGTATATATAAAAAATACATTTCTATATATATTGATTATGATAAACTACAACATACCACAAGAATCAACGCATAAAACGAGACATCAACGTGAAAATATTGAGCTATTACGTCGCAGGTTGAATCTTCTCGATGGCAAAGATAAGCTCTTGATGCTAATGTACTTCGAGAACGGCAACAGCTGCTATCGAATCGCCAAATTGCTCGGCGTTTGCGAGGCTACAATTACCCGCAGAATTCACAAATTAACCAAACATCTAACCGGCCAGCCCTACCAAACATATCGAAAATACCGTAAAAGGCTAAAACCCGAACAGATTAACATTGCAAGGGATCACTTCTTAATGGCTTTGTCAATCAAGCAGATTGCCACAAAGCGAAAATGCAGCATTTACCGAGTTCGAAACACTCTCAGAGAAATCAGGGCAATTTTCAAAGCAGATTCACCAAATATCCGCCCTGTCATACGCAAAATTAATTCGTTTCCACAAAGCAACAAACCGCAGCACAAGAGAAAAGAGGTCAAAAATGGCAACATACAGCATTTCAAAAAGTTTTCCATGGCAGGGAAAAATCACAGATCGTGTAGCATCAGTCTGCAGAATGTTCGGCCTTACCATCGAAAGGCTGGCCAAGCACAGTCCTGTCCATAGCTGCCGACTGGATATAAATCCCGGTGATATTGTCTATATAACAGGCCCATCGGGTGCCGGCAAAAGCGTGTTGTTAAATGAACTGCAAAAAGTCTTCCCTGAAAGCCAAAGTATCAATCTGGCAGATATCGAATTGCCCAAGGACAAAACGGTAATTGATTGTCTTTTCTATGATGAAATTCTCTCAGCGGACGTCGGTTTACTTACCAGTCTGCAAATGCTCTCGGCCGCTGGTCTGAACGACTGCTTCTGCATCCTGAACCAGCCGGTAAACTTGAGCGAGGGCGAAAAATATCGCTTCCGTCTGGCGATGGCACTGGCAGCTAAAAAGAAATTCGTATTTGCAGACGAATTTTGTTCCGAGTTGGACCGGGTTACAGCGGCATCGGTTTCATACAAAATCCGCAAATTCGCCGAAAAAACCGGCACCACTTTTATCATGGCATCGAGTCACGAGGACATACTGCTGGATTTGGCACCGGACGTGCTTGTCACCAAACACTTTGCAGGTTCGACGGATGTTGTTTATAAAAAATCAGGGAGGTAAAATGCGAACGTGCACCTTATGCAGAAAAGTTCAAATCGTCCCTGGCACATACGCCGACTACAAGCAGCTTGCACAATATCACTATCGTGACAACGGCCCGGGACAATTCACCAGGATTTACGCCCTTCGTGCTCGGTCGGGAATCTCAAATCTGAAATCTCAGATTGCCTGTATCGGCGTGATTGTATATTCAACTGCATCCCTCGGCCAGGAGTTGCGGAACATCGCCACCGACAATTTCTTTATCGGCTACGACAGAAACACACAACTATCACTTCTAAACAAATACGTGCGCAGGATAAGCAGGGTCATAATCGAGCCTCGCTTCCGCAGCCTCGGACTTGCAACAAAGTTGGTTCGTGAGACCATGCCGCTGATGAATGTCCCGATCATTGAGGCCTCCGCTGTGATGGGCAACATCAATCCCTTTTTAGAAAAAGCGGGTATGACGGCATACCACGGGCCAGAAAAGAAGAAGAACATCTGCCTAAAAGAAGCGCTCAGTGCAACAGGAATCGAAGAGAACATGTTCATTGACCCGGCGTCGGTGCAGCGAAGAATCGAGTCACTCGACGATGCACAGGCTGAATTTATCGAAAATGAAATCCGGCGTTTTTTAACCAGCTACGGCGAACTCAGATACAGCTGGCCGACTTTGAAGCGGATGACATTCGTCTTGAACAAGCTGACAACACGGCCGGTCTATTACATCTGGTTCAATCCATTTATAAAAACACACCAATAAATTGGCGGGCTAAATACAAAATAAATGAATGAAAAAAATAATAAAATCCAAAGAATTGACATCGAAAAGCTCATCGACCATCCCGGCAATCCGAACCACATGAGCAGCGGCACATTCGCCAAGCTGGTGCGTAATATCGAGCAGACCGGCAGATACGAACCGATTGTTATTCGTGCTGTGTGCAGCGTGCCGCGTTCTGCTTTAGGAGCCCCAAGGATGGCGTCAAATGACAAGCAAACTAAAAGCTCAAGAAACGATACGAATACGCAGTCCTTGGGACTCCTTACGGAGAACGCAGGACGAGGAACTCAGTACCAGATAATCAACGGCCACCACCGTGTCAAGGCACTCAGGCAGCTTGGATTCAAAACCGCCGATTGTCTAATCTGGGACGTGGACGATAACGAGGCGGACATCCTGCTGGCCACGCTGAATCGGCTGGCCGGCACCGACGAACTCGATAAGAAGCTCGCACTTCTGCGGCGGCTAAGTCACAAGACCAAAACAAGCGAGCTGGCCAAAATCCTGCCGCTAAGAGCAAGACAAATCGAACGGCTCAATAAGCTGAAACCACCCCGTGCTGCGGCCAATATCAAACAAGCGAGCTTTTTAAATCCGCTGACGTTTTTCGTAAACGACAGCCAGTGCGAAACAATTCGGCGTGCGATGTCACTTGCCGCCCCTCACGGCGCAAGTGGCAGCCGAAGCAGGGCCGCCGCTCTGACACGAATCGCAGAGAGTTTCATCAAAACAAACTCTTCGGCTACAACTGAGAATGACAAAAGAAAGACACCCTGCAGCAATTTGAGAACTGAAATTCCAAATTTTAGATTTTCGAATCGAAAATCGAGACAAAACAAACACTAATTCAAACGAAAGGAGCTGAAAATGAAAAAAAGGAAGGAATCTCCATTACACAAAAGATTAATGTCACTTGACACGGACCTGACCACCCTCCGCAGTAGTGCTCATAGGCATTCCCCTGAGACTGCGGAGGACGGGCTGCAGAAGCTGGAAGAGAAATTAAACAGAGAGCTGTTTAATTCAACCCTTGATGACATCGAGAAGATAATCAAGCTTTTCAGAAAAGGTCAGGACGACCCGGCTGCGTCGGAGGTGAGTACCTTTGAATTCATAGAAACTCTGGATTTTTATTTTACCGAACTGATGCGGCTCTGTATCGACGACAAGTACATCAGGGCTATCGAAAGGACGAAGAATATAATCCGCAAAAAAATGAGTGAGTCTTAATAAATGAAAATCAAATACCTCCAGCTTGAAAGTGATGCATTCCTGACGGACCTGGACTTTATCCGGTTCGCACCGGCCGAGCGCGGGCTCTATTGCAGTCTGATTTTCTTCCTGGCCTCCAACGACGGCAAATGTGAGCTCGATCCAGAGGCGCTGAGCAGACTGTGCAACTGCGACAACGTGCAGCAGTTCGAGCAGCTCTGGCAAAAAGTCGCGAAAAAGTTCCAGGTCCGCAACGGCCAGATTAAACATAAACGTGTAACAAAAGAATTAAGAAAAGCCAAAAAGATGTATCAGGCCCGCAGAAAGGCGGGACAAAAAGGTGCCAGAGTGACATGGCAAAGCCATAACAAAGCCGAAGGCACTCCCATAAGGGATGGCCAAGCCCATGCCGAAGCTAAGCGAAGAAAAGGAAACGTAATCGAAAAAGAAAGTAAAGATAACAAATCGAATACGAATTCGAATAATTTATCCTGTTCTTCTTCGAATCCGGTTCGAACTCCCATCCTCCGCAGTCCCTGGGGGATGCCTAATGGCTCTGCTACGGAGGGCGGACGTCTATCGGCCGAAACCCAGAACAAGGCCTTGAACTTCAACCAGGCGCTTATCGGCATCATCCCGCCGAGAAGCCGTTCCGACCGTACGTGCTTCCACAATGTCACTAAGTGGCTGGCCGAAGGCGCCGCCTGCGGGCGGTTTGACAACGATACGTTCGCCATGGTCCTGGATTTTGCAAAGGAAGCAAGAGCAGGCCAAAAGCCGGCAGCGGTTTTTATGGCACTGCTCAAAAAGGAATTGGGGTACAGGAAAACATGAAAAACTTAAAAGTAAAACCACGACATTATTTAGTCCACAGGATGCCTAACGGCACACCTCAATTTATTGAGGGGTCCACAGACGCACACAATAAGAAACCCGGCTGCCGTAAACTCGGCCGTGACGAGCCGGACCTCGCGTACAAACTCATTCCGCTGACTCAGGGACAGTTTGCCATCGTTGACGCCGACGATTACGAACGGCTGGCACAGCACAAATGGTACGCCAGCGGCAAAAAGGGGCAATACTGTGCTCAAAGAATGGACCATGGTTCGCTTGTCCTGATGTCCCATGAGATAATCGATGTCCCAAAGGGGATGGTTTGCGACCACATTAATCACAATAGGCTGGACAACCGCAAGTGCAACCTGCGAAGCTGCACGTATTCCCAGAATGCACAAAACAGACTGCCAAGAAAGCACTGCTCCAGCAGATACAAGGGCGTAAGCTGGGACAAGAACAATCTCAAATGGAAAGCGACGATTTGTTATCAATACGAACTGATTCACATCGGCTATTACGATTACGAACAGGACGCCGCGATTGCATACGATGACATGGCGATTGAGCTGTTCGGCGAGTTCGCATGTCTGAACTTCCACTGTCGCCCGGAAATCAGACAGTGGATGCAGGATTGTTACCTTTTCCCGCCCTTGTATATTGAGCCCGACGGTTTTGACAGCGAAATTCCTACGCCACAAAATCCACTTATTACCTTGCAAAGATAACGATAATCTGGTATATTGCTTTAAGAAAGGAGCGGCAATGCAGCAAGCCACCAAAACAATAATCAGCAGTGCGACTCTAATATGTTTATCGATTGCAAATGCGAATGCCGATTTTACGTTCGGCCGTGCTGTCAATACTGGGCCGCCTGTCTGCAGCAATTACGACGACAGTAGTCCTTTCATATCGGCCGACGGCCTATCGCTGTATTTCGCATCCAATCGACCCGGCGGTTCCGGTGATTTCGATTTGTGGGTCTCTACGAGGACATCGACTGATGAGCCGTGGTCTGAGCCAGTCAACCTCGGCCAAACAATAAATTCTTCGAGTCTCGAATGGCACCCGAGCCTCACCGCAGACGGTCTGGAATTGTACTTCGACTCCGACCAGCCCGGCGGACAAGGGAGCTGGGACCTGTGGGTCTCAAAGCGTGACAGTATAGAAGATGACTGGGGAACACCGGTAAATCTCGGGCCGCAAATCAATACATCGAATTACGAGGAATCCTCTAACATCTCCGGCGACGGCCTTACGCTGCTTTGGAACGGCGAACGCTCCGGCGGTTTCGGCGACAGCGATATATGGATGACCACCCGCAGCAGCAGACTCGACCCATGGTCCGAGCCGGTCAATATCGGGCCGGACATCAATACCGAGCTTTTGGAATCCAACGCCGTAATTTCCGCCGACGGCTCGGCCATCTTTTTTACTGCTTGGCCATGGCCGGACGGATACGGTGACTTCGATATATGGTTCGCAAAGCGGTCAGGTAAAGACGCCGACTGGAGCGAGCCGTTCAATCTCGGAATGAATGTCAATACCGCCTTCTCGGAGTATTGCCCGAACATTTCAGCCGACGGTTCGACGCTGTACTTTTCCGACTGGCCCACTCAGCGACCGGGCGGAAACGGTGCAGAGGACATCTGGCAGGCGTCCATTGAGCCGGTCGTCGATTTCAACGGCGATGAAAATACAGACACCGATGATTTGCTGATACTGATGGACAACTGGAAAACCCCCTTGTCTTCCGGCGAAGACAGAAAAGGGGGCGATATCGCCCCGCTGCCCTGGGGCGACGGCGTAGTGGATTTTGAAGATTTGAAAGTCTTTATCAAATACTGGGAGCGGGAGAACTTATCTGATGAACCGCAAAGCGAGCAATAGCAGAAAAGAAGGTGAGTTATGAAACAGGCATATTATAAAAAAATCAGATTAATCTTAATCGGATTTGCAGCTGTGATTATCGTAAGTTGTGGAAGCGCAAAGGCTGATTTTACTTTCGTCGAACCAGAAAATCTTGGGCCAATCGTAAACAGCATCTATACAGAAGTTGGACCATCTATCTCTTCTGATGGCTTGTCACTTTACTTTTCTGATCACCACGACCATCCAATCAGGCCCGGTAGTTACGGCGGTAACGACCTGTGGGTAACAACACGAGTAACAACGCAAGACAACTGGAGTGCACCGATAAATCTGGGACCAACTGTCAACGATTCATATCATGATATGGAGCCATGCGTATCAGCAGACGGACTAACTCTCTATTTCAACAGCGACCGACCCGGCGGCTACGGTGACTTCGATATATGGATGACCAGACGCTCAACAAAAGAATCTATCTGGGGAATACCTGTAAATCTTGGACCAGTGATTAACTCTTCGGCTTCAGAGACAGAGCCTTGCATATCAGCTGACGGCCTTACGTTATACTTCGACTCAAACCGAACAGGCAGCCTTGGTGATTATGACCTATACATATCGACCCGTCCGACAAAAGATGACAACTGGCTTGAGCCTGTGAACCTCGGGCAAACCATAAATAGCCAATCTTTTGATCGTGGTGCGAGCATTTCTTCCGATGGGCTGGCGCTCTTCCTTACCTCCGGGCGGTCTTCTAACGGATATTCTTACCTGTGGGTGACTACACGCACGACTGTCTTCGAGCTCTGGGCGACGCCAGTTAATCTCGGACCGATTATCAACCGTACAAGAAACCAGGCCACGGCAAACGTCACTGCAGACGGCCGGACACTGCTGTACACAACAAATTGTCGTGATGGATTCGGTGGTTACGATATCTGGCAGGCATCGATTATCCCTGTTGTTGATTTCAACAGCGATGAAAATATAGACACCGATGATTTGCTGATACTGATGGACAACTGGAATACAAACGAGGCACTCTGTGACATCGGGCCTTTTGCCTGGGGCGACGGCGTGGTGGATATGCAGGATTTGACGGTTTTTATCCGTTACTGGGAGCAGGAGAACTTCCCGGATGTAAACGTCGACGAGGACGATGACGGCAGAGAAGTGGTGCTCAAGCAGGGACAGATTCTTGTTGTCACGCTGGAATCTAATCGCACAACCGGGCATAGCTGGGCGGTGGCTGAAAATCAGGATTCCATCTTAAAGCAAATCGGCAATTCCGAATATAAATCGTCCAAGAGCGATCCGCCAATGGTCGGCGCCGGCGGCTGGGAGATTTTCCGCTTCAAGGCGGTAGGTTCCGGGCAGACGACCCTTAAATTAATCTATCGCAGACCATGGGAAACAGATGTAGAGCCTCTTAAGACATTTACCATCGATGTAGTAGTGAACTAATATGATAGAGTAAAGACCCGGAAGGAAAATTATAAAATGAATAAGCACAAAAATTTCAAAGTCAGTCTCGTGCTTCGCAGCGAATCGCCGCTTCGCAGAGTAGCATCGGTAATAATCGCTATTTTTATAATGGCACTGACAACGCTTGCCTGCGGCAAGACAATCCACGTCGATGACGATGCAACGGGAGCTAATGACGGCTCATCGTGGGAAAATGCATACATCTATCTGCAAGACGCATTAGCCGATGCCAACGATTTGGATAAGCCGGTCGAAATCCGAGTGGCACAGGGTATTTACAGGCCGGGCGAGGATGGAACTGTATCACTGCTGGATCGCAATGCGAGATTCTGGCTCAGTGACGGCGTGACCCTTACCGGCGGCTATGCAGGTATTGGTGCGAATGACCCCAATGCAAGGGACGTTCAGGTATATGAGACGATCCTTAGTGGTGACTTGCTGGCCGATGACAACAGCAACGGGACCAGTGACAACGCATATCACGTCGTCTATTTTAACCATGTCAGCGAACAGACCATCATGGACGGCCTTACAATCACCGCAGGAAATGCAGATGGTTCGCCTGTTAATAACGGCGGCGGTATCTACAACAACGGTTCAGGTGACGGCAAAAAAAGCAATCCACAAATCATCAATTGTACCATTCATGGAAACAATGCCAGACTCGGCGGCGGAATCTTTAACGATGGCCTCAATTCGGGCGATAGCAGCCCGACATTGGTTGATTGCATTATCATTCAAAATACCGCTGCCCTTGGCGGCGGGATGTATAACCAGGGTTACGCAGGTAACAGCAGCCCATCCTTAGAGAATTGTATCATTAGTCACAACAGTTCGAGTTTCTCCGGCGGGGGTATATATAATGCCGGCAGGGCTGAGGGCCGGAGCAGTCCGACTTTAGTCAACTGTATCATCAGCGGCAACCGTACTACCGGGGCGACAGGTGGCGGTATGTACAACAATGGCGCCGACGATGGTATCAGCAGCCCAACCTTAACCAACTGTCTCATATGTGGCAACAGCACTGATGGTACGGGCGGTGGAATATATAACTCCGGAGAATATGGTGGCGAAAGCAAAACAATTCTAAACAACTGCACCATCAGTGGAAACTATGCTGAAAACGGCAGTGGCATTTACAACTGCGGCTCCGAACCTTCAAGTGACGGCCAGTGTAGTCCCACTCTAAGCAACTGCATTGTCTGGGGTAACAATATACCTGGTGATCAGATATATAATGACAATGCCTATCCGTCATATTCATATTGTGAAATTGAAGGTGGAGCAAGCGGCATCGGGAATATCGACGAAGATCCATTGTTTGCCGAGCCGGGCTATTGGACCGATGGCAATGATCCGAATATTATTGTTGAACCAACTGAGCCGAATGCCGTCTGGATTGATGGCGATTATCATTTGAAATCACAGGCTGGAAGATGGGACCCGAACAGCGGAAGCTGGGTAATGGATGATGCAACCAGTCCCTGCATCGACGCTGGCGATCCGAATAGCCCTGTCGGCGATGAACTATTTCCGAACGGCGGCAGAATCAATATGGGTGCCCACGGCTGCACCGCCGAAGCGAGCAAGTCACAGCAAACAAACGGATTGTCACTGCCGGACGTCGCATTTATCTGCTTAGCCAAAAATGACACGGCGGAAAGCTTTCGGTCCCTGCTCGAGTCCTACGGCTGCCCGACAACACTCATCAAGACAGATGACGTGACGGCATTGTCGCTGGATTCCTGCGAACTGATAATAGTGGCGAACGACACCTATCTCGGCCATGCCTGGACAGAGCCCAATGCCATAGCTGCGATAGAAGATTCCGGCAAGCCGATAGTCGGATTGGGCGATGGTGGCTACTATCTTTTTGGTGAATTCGGTCTTTCCATCGGCTTTCCTAACGGGGCAGGCAGCAACTACAACGACATCACCGTTATCGATCCGACATATTCATTATTTTCCACGCCGTATCCAATCGATATTCCGCAGGATGGGATGCTTCAACTATATACTGAAACCCGCAATATTTCAATCTATCTTTGGCCGGAGGTTCCCGAAACAGTCGTAGCACTTGCCATCGAATCCAGCAATCCAGGTTACTACCCTCTGGCAATCGAGCACGACAGATACCTGCTCTGGGGCTTTACCGAATCGCCGGAGAAGATGACCGACATCGGCAGACACGTCTTTATAAACGCCGTGCTCTGGATGGCTAACGTAGATGAAATAGCAACATTGACGCAGTAAAATCAACATCGATGCGAAACGAGTTAAATTCCACCCTCCGTAGCAGTGCCGTTAGGTATCCCCAAGGGACTGCGGAGGATGGGGGGGAAGCAGATGGCAAAAACAAAACACCTCAGCAAAAGACAACTTGCAGTGATTGCGGATATGTTCGCGGGCGAGCTTGCAGAACAGGATATTCTCGATAAACATAAAGTCAGCAGGCAACTCTACAACAAATGGCTGGTCGACGATGCCTTCGCCGAGCAATTCGACAAGCGAATAGCCGCATCCTATCGCCAGAGTACCGCCATGCTCGCACGCTACGCACCTATTGCCGCGGCCAAACTCGTCGAGTTGACCGATTCGGAAAAACCAGAGACCGCCCGCAAAGCTTGTCTGGATATCATATCTATGAATAGTAACAATCAAAATCCGTCCGGCCCAGCCCCGACGCCGACAAACAGCCCTACCGCGGCCGACGACAAACAACCGCAGCTATCTGCAGAAATCGCAGGCAAAATCTTAGCCCTGCTCGCAGAGCAAAAACAGAATCGATAATATGAAATTTGAATCTCTTTCTTTAATCAATCCGAGATTTCTTTCTTTTGTCATTCTGAGGCGAAGCCGAAGAATCTGGGCCAAGGATTTTAATTCCATCTCGCTTACGACTTTTCATTCGTTGTCCAGATCCTGCGCTAACGCTCAGGATGACAAAGAATATCATTTTGTCACATTTCTTGTAAAACGAAAGAGAACGAATATAATAGCAAAGACTATCAGATTTTCGGTGTGGTATGGATAATATGGACCAAAACCAGGAACAACAACAAAGCCAGACACCCTTGCCCCGTGCAAAACAGTTAAAAACAGGCCTTTTAACCACTCCCGAAGGCTGCATTTTCCTGATAGGGGTCGCACTGGCATTGATATATTCCTTGTGGCTTGGAATCAAATTTCTATATTCCCCGGAAGATGCCCAGGTCCTTATCGGCATGACTGCCACCGCCATCATGTTCGGCCGAGCAGCAGGTATGGCCTTCGGATACACCCTTCTGCTGGACAACTTCACGGTTATTCCGGTCAGCATGATTGTCGAGTCGATTCTTGTGATGATTTTCTATCCGCTGTTTGTCTTTAGCTGGCGGCATTTGATGGTCCTCAAGCCGCTTAAAAAATTCTTCGGGCGAATCCAGAAATCGGCTGAAACCAATCAGGACATCGTCCGTAGATACGGCATAGTCGGGCTGTTCGTCTTTGTCTGGTTTCCATTCTGGATGACCGGGCCGGTAGTCGGCTGTGTGATTGGATTTCTAATGGGTCTGCCGGCATGGCTTAATATACTCGTTGTGCTCGGTGGTACGTATATGGCCATCATCGGCTGGGCCTTCTTCCTGCATACACTCCATCAGCAGGTGGCTTCCTATAGTCCGTATGCGGCGATGATTCTAATGGCTGTGCTGGTTGTTATCATTATCGTGGGACATTTCCTGCAGAAAACTCTGCACGAAAATAAAATCAAACACAAATCAACGAACGGTAACGAATCGGAACATGACATTGATACTTTTGAAAATAACACAGGGACATATAAAATGGAAAAAATCGAGTGGGACGACAATCTATCAATCGGCATAGATTCAATCGACCAGCAGCATAAAATGCTGATAGAGCGGCTGCAGGCCGTCTGTGAAGCAATCGAATCAAACCAGGGCGAGGGGACGATAGCCAAGACGCTTGACTTTTTACTGGATTATGCCGATTTCCATTTCAACGAAGAAGAAAAACACATGGCCGGGCACGACTATCACGGACTGGATTTGCAAAAGCAACAGCACGAAGAATTCAGGACCGCTGTCAAGAAGCTCGTGGAGGATTTCGAGGCTGAAGGTGCTGTCAAGGACATCGCCGACCATATCAGGGACTTTCTTTTCGTCTGGCTCAAAAAGCACATCAGGGACGTTGACCACGAATTCGGCCAATTTCTAAACGAAAAAGATTCCAACGCTTAGCCTCTCAATTAATTGAGGGGTTTAAACAACTCAATTTTCATGGGGGATATCATGAGTAATCAAATATCTTTACAAGGGTGCAGTGACATCGAAAAGGCGGCCGATATTTACAACCAGCTTCGGCGGTTCCGACCCGCCACAAAGGCCGACCTGAAGAATTACGTCAAGGTATTCCTCGGCCTGAACGTCCCCGATATGAATATCTGCCCGGAACATAACAGCCCGATGGATTATCTCTGGCATTGTTTTAGTTCTGAGTTCGGCGTTCCGTGTTCAGCGGTTTCAGGGACGCAATACGCAATACACAATACGCAATACGAATCACAAAGCACGAATAGCGATTGCATCGTCTGGGCAAATCGCGGCGGGGGCAAGACCGAGCTGGCAGCAGTTGCTACACTTCTGGACTGTATCTTCAAGCCGGCCTGCCAAGTCAGAATATTAGGCGG
>Ga0307431_1001051_pt1 | contig 16484 bp, 14 predicted proteins | sample SalMarWE160170MG_FD_202155 | JGI IMG/M metagenome (GOLD analysis project Ga0307431, IMG submission 202155) | Salt marsh sediment microbial communities from the Plum Island Ecosystem LTER, Massachusetts, United States - WE1603-170 | ecosystem: Environmental > Aquatic > Marine > Intertidal zone >...
TCGGCAAGGGTGTCTATCAATTCTGTGCTATCGCCTTCGCCATCGTCTACTACGCTATTGAGGCTAATTATCTTCCCGTTGCGCTTCTCGGCATGCCAGTGCTCCATCACCACATAGCTGGCAACCCTCAACATCGCCCAATCGGTAAAGGGCTTGTGTCCGTTCCTTTGGGCAACCTCGGCTAGCCTCACTATGATGCTGTGCTTCAAATCATCCCTGTCCTGAAACCTGGCCTTGTATTGAAATCTATCGGCGATTTCGCTATACTTATTCCAGTCTAGCATCGGACTTGCTCCTTTCTGGGCAAGGCTAGACTCCCCCAGCCAGGTAATAGCTGGCTGGGGCTTTTTATGCCTCGCCTTAAAAGGGCAAGCTCTCAAGGTTTATGGCTATATTCAATTGTTAAGGTGCTATGATTTGCCAGCTTCAGGATTGCACAAAATGTCCTTTAGTTCACTAACAGAATGAACCTATATTTACGTCATAGGATACAAAACCGAGATTTCTCCTTCGGAATATGAGGGATTGCCAATGAGGGACTTCAGTAGAGATAAGGGTTAAGGCTCAACATACGCTCAGGGATGTCTCTAGCTCTCTCCATAGAGGGCAAGCAGGGGATTTGACCATGCGGAGTCGGGGGCTTCACGCCCAGCTTTGGTGAGGCGATAGTAACGTCTGGGTGGCCCAGGCGGGTAATTGTCTTGGAAGGCTGACGGTTCCTCTCTGCCAGTGAATTCCACCCAACCCAACCTCTGAAGATTGGAGAAGTAGACAACAAAGGAGTGATAACGGCAGCCTCGGGCCTTGTAAGGGGAACGAGCCAGGTATCTATCAGCGAGCCTCTCGATCTCATCGGGGCGAATGGCACGCTTTTCACGGCGGGCCCTCCGCTCTTCCTCCTTCGTAGCCCTATCTTCAGCAGTGGCTCGGATGAGCACCGTCTTGTAGTGGTAGAAGATATCCGACTGGGGAGCGCCCACGTCAGGATCTATCTCGGGTGAACCATAGGGCCTATTTCCCATGAGGAATTCCCTGATAAACCACCCGCAGCCGAAGGGCCGTAAAAATCCGCCTCTTGTCGGTCTCAGCGCTTCAACCACTGTCCATCTCCTCGGTCAGTACTTTCACTCCATAGCTTCTCGTACCACTGCTTCAGCTCCTCCCCGGCAACCTTGCGATACCTCGCTGTGGTGTCAAAGCTGGCGTGGCCCAGGTGCTCCTGCAACAGCCGCAGCCCGTCACCCGAGTCATCGAGCTTGACAGCGTGGATAGCAAAGGCATCCCTCAGTCTGTGAGGGCTCACTCCGCGCTTCTTGCCAGTAGTCGGGTTTGTCATATCACTGAGGCCAGCCCTATGAGCACAATCGCGAACTACCTGCCAGCCCCTGTGCCTGTTTATAGCGAAGACCATGCGCTTGCCATCTCGAGTAACTGGCCCACCGCGGTCAACGTACTCTTTCAGCATTGCCAGCGTGTCGCTATCAATGGGAAGCGTCCTCATTCGGCGCTGCTCCTGCTGGCGGGTTAGCGCCTGTTCCACCCTTGCACCGCACTTGGGGCAGAAAATGTGTGTCTTGCCAAGCCGGGCATTGCACTTAGGACAGGTGAGCTTTAGGCGAGCTTTCAAGTGCTCGATGGTCACCATACTCTGGTCAAAGTCTATATCCTCCACCGTAAGGGCCAGGGCCTCCGATATGCGACACCCCAGACGGAAGAGAAGCCTTATGAGCAATGTGTCCCGGAGATTGGTAGCTGCTTTCTCCAATTGTTCTACCTCATCGGGTTCTAGATAGGCCTTCATGCTTCTCCGTTCTTGCTTGCCCAAGCCTGACCCGCTGAATCCGTGGCGCTTTGATCTCCAAGTTATCGGCTGGCGAGTGTATTCGATGAGCCGCCTCGATATCACACTGGGCCAGATTTACGTAGATCCTGACGATATCCAGTGTACTGTGGCCAAGGATTTGCTGAAGGCTAAACACATCGCCGCCATTCCTAACCCACATCACAGCTGCTGTGTGACGTAGAGTGTGGGGGGAGCACCTAACACCCTGTATGCCAGCCTTTTCCCCATAGGCCTTAATTATGGCCTCAACGCGACGTTTCTTTAGAGGCTGACCTGACTGGGTTAGGAAAAACTCCTTGATGCGGGGGCTCGCTGGCTCGGGGCGGTGAAAGTTGACATAGCGCCAGAAGGCTCGCTGGACTCTAACACCAAATGGTACGACCCGCTCCTTGGCGCCCTTACCCCAAACTTTCAGTATTCTCCTGTCCAAGTTCACATCGTCAAGCTTCAAGTGGGTCAACTCCGAGACCCTCAAAGCAGTATCAGCTAATAGGAGCACGAGGGCGTAGTTTCTTTGGCCTTCCAGAGTCGATACGTCGATGGCCTCGATCAAAGCAGCGAGTTGCTCTGAGGAGAAAGTCGGAATCACACGCTTAGGGGCTTTGGGTATCTTTATGTCGCGGAAAGGATTGCTCTCGATAAAGCCTTCAGCCTCAAGCCACGACCAAAACGCGCGTAGCGCCCTCATGTAGCCATTGATGGTATGCCCGGACAGGCGTCCCCCCTGCGGCCTGGTAAAAGGGTGTTTAGCGAAACGCGGGCAATCTTGTATGTGCAGATTGAAGCGGCGGAGTTCCTCGCGCCCAATTTCCCTCACATCGGTGGACAAACTATTGGCCTTCAGGAAATCCACGAGGTAACGGACAGCTGCTTCCACGAGTGCGATTGTTGACCCACTCTTGCCCTCACTGCGGGCACAAAGTCGGTAGCCTTCAACGAGGTGCTCGAGGTCAGTTTTGGGCTTCCTGCCCAGAACCTCTTGGATGAATTGCTCAATCTCCTTATCCACGCTGCTCATCCCTTTCATTACTTAAAACAATTTCCCGCAGCAAAGCATCCTTAGCCGCCTTTAGTCCGGCTAATCTTATTCGCTCGAAGAAGAGCTCAGCCTCGAGTCGTTCGATTCGTTCCAGCCGCCTCGCTAGTTCCTTGTCCAGTGCCACTAATCCCATAGCCATATGCCCTAATCTCAAGACAAAAATTTACCGGGTGAGAATTTATCCTCTCACCCGGTATAAGCGCAGAAAATCTAGACTTTACTAGAGGGTCACTGACAGAGTTTCCGATATTTTCTCCAAGTTTGCTTAAGAAGCTGGGAAACTCGCTGCTGGCTAATCCCCATTTCCGCAGCGATCTCCTCCTCCGTGTCAAGTTCAGCGGCTAGACTAACAGCCGTTTTCTCCTTTTCTGTCAGAGACGCATACCAGGCCACAGCGCTCTCCTTCGCTTCCACTTCCTGTACTACAGGATCCGCAGAAGGATGATATCGCTCCCTCAGGCGGCTCAATATCTCATCGTCCGAGAGTTCCTCAGCCTTCTCGTCATCTGGGGTTCGAAAATCACTGGCATGCTTTGCCTCCGCCAACAGGTCCTTATTTTGTTTCCTGTAGTAACTTAGCTCCTTATTTTCGGCAGCCTTTGCCAAGTATGACCGAACTCCACCCGACACCCCATCCATAAGGCCCACGTATGCTGGATTTCTACGGCAATAGGTCTCAAGCCCATCTGCGATTCCTATCAGCTTGAGTTGCTGATCCTCCTCCCATTCCTGCTCCTCGTCGCCACTAACGGTTGGTATCTGGCCATTCATCCGGAATATTTCCCGCCCTATTGGCTCCCACGCAAGAACAATGGCCCTGTCCCTGTCCCCTCCCCAACCGTGAACAAATTTGTACTGTTCCATTACGGCATCTACTTCACTGTGCTTTCCTATCGCCTCCAGAACTCGCTTTGCTCTGGGCGGGTCATTTTGGAGACGCTGGCGAAAGCAGTAACCCAGATACCATGCCAGCCATTGAAACGCAAAGGGCAATTTGTCGGGGAGATTCTGTCTGAAGTCCTCACTCGAGACGAGCTCTTCCCACAGAGTCGCAAACTCAATCAGAAGCTGCTTCAGGTACCTACCCAACTCAATACTGGAGACCCTATACATGGCCTGTTCTAAGTCGCCCGCCAGATCTGCGTCCGAAGCCTGCAGCACCTGCTCAGCGTCTTGTAGTTCGCGCTGATTCTGGGAGAAAAGTGCTGTAATATATTTCACGCTCGCATGCGCCTTCCGATAGCTGGGCGTAAGCGACAGTCGGAATCCCTCTCCCAGTTCCTTGTCCGGCAATTGTGCAACCACTAGCATGAGTTCGCCAAACAGAGGGTACATCTCCCACGTTCTCATCACGCGGCCCATCACCTGGGCCAGATGCATTCCCCAGATCCTTGCCAGTCGCCTCAGCCCCTCAAAGGAGGCACCATCGGAGGCAAAGGCAGCGCTGTCGCCACACCCTCTCAGTATCTCCCACTCAAACAGCGCCACCCAGTCCGCTACCCTTTCTTCATACTGCTCCGCCCAATTCTCGTCGATCAGCTCCACCATATGCAGCAAACGCTTCTCAGGTAAAACGAGGCCGTCAAACCTGTCCTTAATCAGAACCTCCATGCCTGGAGCCTCAGGGTAAGTTACATCCTCAGGGAACGGCCTAACTGGCGACAGAAAAAGATCGAAAAAGTCCTCCGCCACTCCCCCAAGTGCTTCTTGCCAAATAGGTTTTTTATCAATCATCGAAATCTTATAATTTTACCCCTTTTTCAATCGCTGTGCAACTGAGCGGCTGACCTCTTGGGCACTTTTATCCCCCTATCCGGTGTCTTTCCCCCTCGCTGTGCTATCTTAGGCACACCCTGACAAGCCGATTGGGAACATTCTAAATTTTGGGGTCGTGAACTCATAACGGAACCCCTGTATCTTGCAACTCCATTTAATATTCTCATCTTGCTCCAGCCATGTTTCAGCGCCAGATTGTCAACAGGGCTCGCCGATGCGTGGGCCCTCTTAACATCTATATCAGCCAACTCGCAGTAGTGGCGCGTCATCTCAAGGCTGCTGTGCCCCAGCAGCCTCTGCAAGCTGAAAACATCTCCGCCATTTCTCAGGAACCCGACCGCCGCCGTATGGCGCAGAGTATGAGGGGAGCACCTGATGCCATTTATGCCAGCCTTTTCGCCATAGCGTGACATCTTCTTGTCGATGCGGTCCTTCGTCATCGGTCGGCCTTCTGTGGTTAAGAACAGGAAGTCACAGTTTGGGATTGCCGGCTCCGCGCGGTACCTGTTTATATAGCGCCACAGGATCCGCTGGATGCTCTTGCCAATAGGAACGAACCTCTCCTTGCCACCCTTACCCATAACCTTTATGAGTCCCTCTTCAAGCCAGAGATCATCAAGCTTGATATTCACAAGCTCAGAGACCCTGAGCGCGGTGTCCAGAAGGGTTAGGATTATGGCCTGATCCCGATAGCCCACAGCGGTAGAGGTGTCAATGACGCTCAGAAGCTGTCTGAACTGAATATCGGAGAAGGTGGGGATGACTTTCTTAGGGGCCCGGGGGATCTTGATCCTCGCCAGGGGATTTGTCTCTATGATTTCCTCGGAGACCAACCAGGACCAGAAAGCCTTGATGGAGCGGAGGTAGCAGTTTACAGTGTGACCAGAAAGACCCCGATCCTGGGTCTTGTTAAAGGGATGACCGCTGAAGCACCTCTTTCGCTGCAGATGGAGAATGAAGGCTCTGATCTCCATATGGCCGATCCAACCTACATCAGTGGGCAGACCCTCAGAACGGAGGAACTCCTCAAAGTACCTAACGCTATTGGCAACGATAGCTATTGTCTTATCACTCTTGCCCTCCGTCCTAGCATAGAGCCGGTAGCCCTGGATCATTCGGGCTAGATCTGTCGTTGACAATATAGCCACCATCTCATACCCCTTGCGTAAAATTGGCGAAGCAAGCGCTCCCCCTTTACAGGTAGGAATTTCTGGACTAAAATAGATACGATTTAGGGCGGTTAGCTCAGTGGCTAGAGCGCTTGCTTCACACGCAAGAGGTCACTGGTTCAAGTCCAGTACCGCCCACCAGCCGAAGTGGCGGAATGGCAGACGCGCTACGTTCAGGGCGTAGTGTCCCTCGGGGCGTGGGAGTTCAAATCTCCCCTTCGGCACCAGCGCTTGTAGCTCAGATGGATAGAGCGCAGCCCTGCGGAGGCTGAGGTCGCGGGTTCGAGCCCCGCCAAGCGTGCCACGGGCGATTAGCTCAGTTGGCTAGAGCGTCTGCTTTACACGCAGAAGGTCAGAGGTTCAAGTCCTCTATCGCCCATTTGAGGGGCTGTAGCTCAGTTGGGAGAGCGCCTCCTTTGCACGGAGGAGGTCAGGGGTTCGAGTCCCCTCAGCTCCACCACCATGGACGATAGAAAGAACCCTTGCCTGCTCATCGATTGCTCCATCTGGCGGCAAGGGTATTGTGTATGTTATAAGCACATTTGTGCCGGTGACGCGTACTTCTTTCACGAAACTACGTATGAAAATTTTCTGTTCAGACAGGGAACTTTGAGAAAGCAGGCCTCGCAGATCGTCGACATAGCGTGTTACTATTTCCACATCAGCAAGTTGGATCCGCCGCTCGGTGAGCAGTTCTTCGCCCTCATGTTTGGTGACCTGAAGTTGATTCTGTCGTTCCCTTAGAGCCTGGATGCGGGGAGCTAGATCATCGAGACTTAGCTTCCCCGTCTCAAGAGCGTCGTATAGACGGTCAAGGCGATGTTTAGTCTCCGCAAGCTCTTCCATAATGGTGTCCAACCTTCCTTGACATTTACCTGCGAAGGCGTCCATCTCCTCATTTACCAGGCGTACCAACTCCCGTAAGTTCTCCTCGGTCAGAATGCGCTCTTTGATCTTATCCAGTATCAAGTCCTCGAACTTGCGCTTGTTCAGATAGGCAGCATCACAACTGCCAGCGCCCTTCCTTAACAACGTGCCACAAACATAATAGGAGAAGCGACCACATTTGGCCTCTTGTCCGACAAGAGCCTTGCCGCAGCTTCCGCAGCGGGCGAGACCACTCAAAAGGTAATTGCTGGCGACGCGACGCGGATGTTGGCGGGCTGGAGCCCGCTCCTTGAGGAGAGCCTGCACGCGGTCGAAGGTCTCTCTGTTCACTATGGCAGGCCAAGCGTTTTCCGCCCGGATAGGTGCCGATTTCCCGACGCCGATACTGCTGCGTCCCCAGACCAGGGTACCAGTATGAGCTTCGTTGGTAAGGATTCTATGGAGGCTGCTTTTTCCACGGCTCCTGCCCGATTATCCTGCCATCTTTAACTACCAGATAGATGCCGCAGCCGCAACTGCAATAGGGACATATGGTAGGCACATACTCAATGCTCATTTTGCCTCCTATTGAAGGGACTTGGTCCAAGACTTTTTATAGTCTCAGTGAAACTTTTAACTGTCTCCGGTACCTTTGGGCCCTCAGATGCTGAGATCCACTCCAGCCTTAGCCTCTTTTGACCAATGCCTAAGGCCTCGAGGAATGTTTTAAAGCCGGTGACCCTTCTCCTGGCACTCAGGTTGCCCTTCATGTAATGGCAATCTCCCGGGTGGCAGCCACAAACCAGGACGCCGTCCGCACCTCGGGCAAACGCCTCTAATATCATCTCTTCATCTACTCGGCCAGAACACATCAGCCTTATTACTCTTATGTTTGGTGGATACTGTAGCCGTGATACTCCGGCCAGATCGGCGCCCGCATAAGCGCACCAGTTGCAGAAGAAGGCGATTATCCTTGGCTCAAATCCGTCCATCTACGCCTCCAAGGCAGTCCTGATCATTGCTGAAACCTGGTCTGTTCTGAAGCCACGCTGCTGAGCAGCCCCGGAGGGGCAAGCTGCACAGCAGGTGCCGCAACCTTTGCAAAGGGTTTCATTAACCTCAGCTACTTTCCTTTCCCTGTTTATGGTGATAGCTCCATAGGGACAGAGAGCTTCACAAATGCCACAAGCTGAGCAAATATTTTCATTTACAGAGGCAACAATGCCCTCACCTATGACATAGTCCTTGGCTAATATAGTTGTGGCTCGAGAGGCAGCCGCTTTAGCCTGGGCAATGCTTTCATCTATGGACTTAGGGGCATGAGCAAGCCCACAGACGAAAATTCCGTCAGTGGCGAAATCAACCGGGCGAAGCTTTACGTGAGCCTCCAGGAAGAAGCCGTCCTCATTTTGCGGAACTTTATAAAGTGTAGCTAGCTCGGCTGCTTCCGGTGAAGGTTCCATCGCTACGCTCAAGACAAGGATATCAGCCTCAATAGATACTTCCTCACCGAGCACTAGGTCTCTACCTCCAACTCTCAGAAGATATTGCCCATCCTTTCTCATCTGGCTCACTTCAGGTTTATCCTCTGGATCATAGCGTAAGAAGATAACCCCCTTTCTCCTTGCCTCCTGGTAATGTTCTTCGTAAAATCCGTAAGTCCTCATATCTCGATAGAGGATATAAATATTCATATCAGGCTTTATTTCTTTAAGCTTTAAAGCATTCTTAATCGCCTGATTGCAGCAAACCCTGCTGCAATAAGGTCGCTTGCCATTTCGTGAGCCCACGCACTGGATCATTACCAGGTTGTCACAGCCTATTGTGTCGGGGTTCCCCCTCGATATCTCCTCCTCAAGCTCAAGCTGAGTGAGCACCCTCGGGTCCCTTCCATAGAGATATTCGCCATCAGGCTTATACTCCTGAGCCCCTGTGGCGATGATAGTTACACCATGATTTATCTTCTCTATGACCCTACCTCGGTATCTCATTATATCAGTGGTGAAGTTACCCATGTATCCATAGGCGTCTACAATCCAAGTGTTATAGTAGACACTGATCTGAGGATGTTCCTTAACCTTTCTAACGAGGTCAGTTAAATATGCCTGAACATCCGCACCATCAACCGTGTAATGTATTTTTCTTGCGACTCCACCAAGTTCGCCGTTCCTTTCAATAAGATGAACCTCAAAGCCCTGGTCTGCGAGGGTTAAGGCAGAGGTCATTCCTGCTATCCCACCACCTATAACTAACGCGGAGTGGTTAACAGGCAGTGAAAGGGGTCTTAGTGGCTCAATTAACCTCGCTTTAGCTACTGCCATTCTTACCAAATCCTTTGCTTTCTGGGTGGCCTTCTCCGGCTCGTTCATATGAACCCAGGAGCACTGGTCGCGGATATTAGCCATCTCGAAGAGGTGTTTGTTCAGACCGGCCTCCCTGATGGTTTCCTGGAATAGAGGCTCATGGGTTCTGGGAGAACAGGATGCCACCACCACCCGGTTCAGGTTGTGCTCCTCTATCGCCGCCTTTATTTTTTCCTGAGTATCCTGGGAGCAAGTATAGAGGTTAGCATCGGCAAAGGCTACGTTAGGGAGGGTAGCGGCATAGTCTCTGACCTCAGGCACATTGACTACACCGCCGATATTGATGCCACAGTGGCAGACGAACACGCCGATCCTGGGCTGCTCCCCGGCGACGTCCTTTTCCGGCGGATATTTCTTCTCTCTAATGAGAGTGTTGCGGGCAGGGGCAAGCAGAGTGGAGACGCTTGCCGCTGCGCCACTAGCTTGCATCACTGTCTCCGGGATATCCTTGGGTGCAGAGAAGGCACCACAGACGAATATTCCTGGTTTTGAGGTCTCTACAGGGGAGAATGGCTTGGTCTGGCAAAATCCATAGGGGTTGAGCTGGATTCCGATTTTCTTGGCTAACCTCATCAATTCTGCGGAGGGCTGAAATCCTACAGAAAGGACCACCATGCTGAAGCTCTCCTCCATCACTCTGCCATCCTCGGTGGCGAGTTTAACCACCAGATTTCCGGTGCCATCCACGGCATCAATGCTATATACTTTTGCCCTGACAAAATTCACGCCACTTCTGTCCTTGGCGCGATCATAGTATCTATCGAAGTCCTTGCCATAGGTTCTGAGATCCATGAAGAAGAGAGTGATATCCAGAGGAATGGTGCTATGCTCCTTGGCAATAATGGCCTCCTTAATTGCATAAGTACAGCAAACAGAGGAGCAGTAGGGCCTATTATGCTTTTCGTCTCTTGAGCCGACACACTGAATGAACGCTATATTATGTGGCGGAGTCAAATCCGAGGGCCGGAGTAAAGTCCCTTGGAACGGCCCGGAGGCACTTAAGATGCGCTCAAATTCAAGGCTGGTCACCACATTGGGAAATCTCCTATACCCCAGCTCATACTGGACTGAAGGGTCGAAGCTCTCATATCCAGGGGCAAGGAGAATGGAGCCAACATCGAGCTCCACAATTTCGTCTTGCATCTTATGGTCAATGGCTTCAGCTTTGCAGGCGGCGACGCACTGCAAACACTCGGAGCAAATTCCGCAGTTGAGACACCTCTTCGCTTCCTGAAGAGCCATCTCTTCGGTAAAACCCAGTGCCACCTCATCGAAGCTGCTTCGCCTCTTTTCCAGATCGATAGCTGGCATTTGCATCCTGGGCTTCCTCGGCTCTCCCAAGGGAAGACCGCTCAAATCAGGAGGTTTAGCCTCCTCTTCCATCTCTCTTCCGTGCCTTAAATCCTCCCCTTTGAGGTGTCTGGTGATGGAAACTGCTGCCCTATTTCCCGCTGCCACTGCTTCAATAGCTATCCCAGGTCCAGTTTGGGCATCTCCGCCGGCGAAAACACCAGGTCGGCTGGTGGCAAGGGTGATAGGATCGACATCTATCAAGCCCCTTGTGCTAAGCGCTATCCCTGAGCCTTCGAGGAAAGACACATCGGGGGCTTGACCAATAGCGGGGATAACCATATCCACTTCTATATCAAACTCTGAACCAGGAATAGGTAAGGGTCTCCTTCTACCAGAGGCATCTGGTGCTCCCAATTCCATTCGAACGCATGTCATGCCCACCACCCTTCCATCATCGACCAGAACCTCTGTTGGGGCAAACAAATATTGTATTTCAACCCCCTCAGCCAAAGCCGCCTCTATCTCCTCATCGCTTGCTGGCATCTCCACCCTAGACCTGCGATAGAGGATGAGGACCTTCTGGGCGCCCAAGCGGAGTGCACTCCTGGCAGCATCAATGGCTACATTGCCGCCGCCAATTATGGCGACCTTCCTCCCGAGTCTCATCTCCTTTCCCAAATTCATTTCCCTTAAGAATGCCACTCCATGAACTACACCATCAGCATGCTCCCCAGGGATGCCAAGCTCCAAGCTCTTGTGAGCACCGACTGCAATAAATACTGCCTTGTACCCCTGGGCGAAGAGGTCATCCAAGGTTAAGTCCTTGCCTATAGGGGTATTGGTCTTTATCTCAATGCCCAGATCCTTGACGGCTTCAATCTCATCCCCCAGCACCCTCTTGGGAAGGCGGTATTCAGGTATTCCCACATATAGCATCCCGCCAACAACAGGTAAAGCCTCAAACACAGTCACCCCATATCCTTCCTTTACCAGTTGATAAGCGGCAGTAAGACCCGAAGGACCGGAGCCGACGATGGCAACCCTTTCCTCTTTTTCCTCCGCCTTCACTTGAGGGAGCAGCTCATCTTTAACCTGATCTGCTAAGAAGCGTTTGAGGTTTGCGATAGCCACAGGTTCATCGATAAGCGCCCGGTTGCATTTGGATTCACAAGGGTGGGGGCAGATCCTCCCCAACACCCCTGGTAGAGGAAGGTTCTCCTTGATCAGTTCTAAGCCTTCTTTATACTTCCCTTTAGAAGTAAGAGCTACGTATCCCTGGACATTTACATGTGCCGGGCAAGTCCTCACGCATGGAGGTCTCTCCTTCTTGTCGATGGTGAAAATGCTGGGGACTGCCTGAGGATAGGGTATGAATATCGCCTTTCTCTTGGTTAACCCCTGGTCAAATTCACTATCGACCTCTACAGGGCAAACTTGAGCGCATTCACCACAGCCGGTGCATTTATCTACATTGATATATCGCGGCTTCTTCAGGATTTTGACTCTAAATCTGCCTGGTTCTCCTGAGACCTCTTTTAACTCAGCGTAGGTTATAAGCTCAATATTGAGGTGCCTTCCCGCTTCAACCAGCTTAGGGGAGAGGATGCACATGGAGCAATCGTTGGTGGGGAAGGTTTTATCTAGTTGAGCCATAACCCCACCAATGGCAGGGGATTTCTCCAAAAGATAGACATAATACCCTGATTCGGCAAGGTCTAAGGCTGCCTGAATCCCCCCAACCCCCCCACCAACCACTAGCACTGCTCCTACTAGACCATCCTTAGTTTCCATAGGTTCAACTCCGTTAAACCTTCACTTTCCCCAATGCCTCTTCTGCAAGCTTGGCTAGATCTACTTTCATTTCCTCAGATTTCTGAGCCAAAATGGAGCTTACCATCTGATGGCGTAACCTCTGGGAGAAAGCGTCGATTTGCTTTATTTGTTCAACGAAAGAAGGGTGAACATAGCCTTCTCGCACTGCCATGCTACGCAGAGCTTTCATTACATCGGAAAATTTCACATTTTGAGGGCAATGAGCTTGGCAGGTGTAACACTGGGTACAAAGCCAGGGGAAATCGGAGGAGAGAACCTCCTTCCTCATCCCCAGAAGCACCATGTGGATTATCTTGCGTGGGTTATATTCAGGATCGATATCGGCGACAGGGCAACTCGCAGTGCAAAGACCACATGCAAAGCAAAGCTTGATGTTCTCTCCACCCGGCTCTTCAGACACCTCGTACTTAAATTTGGTATCCTGCTCATTTAATACTATCATGTTTCCTCTCCTTCAAAGCCCTGCGGCTTCCAAAATCTCAGGCACCCTTTCCTCCCTGCCAATAGCCATAATATGAACCCCGTCGCAAATTTTCTCTTCCCTTATCTGTGTTATGAGCCTCCCAGCAATCTCTATCCCCTTGGAAAGTCCTGTGCCTTTCGGAGCCTGAGCCAGCTCGTCAATGAGATACTCAGGAACGAAGATGCCGGGGACATTTTCGTTCATAAATGCTGCCATCTTGGCTCCGACAAGAAGCACTATCCCAGCCAAAACTTTAACCTTCCTGTCCACCTTATGGGCATGCTCCATACATCTCTTAAGCTCCTCCAGATCATAAACGGCTTGAGTTTGAATGAAGTCTACCCCGGAATTAAGCTTTTTTCTGAATTTTACAAGCTGGGGCTCGATTGGGTCGGCTGAGGGGGTAGCTGATGCTCCAATACAGAAATCGACACCCCCGTCAAGCTCATTTCCTGCCATATCCTTGCCTGAATTTAAAGTATGAACCAGATGAATTAGCTGAACTGAATCAAGGTCAAAAACTGGTTTTGCCTCCTTATGGTCACCCACATCAATGGAGTCGCCGGTAAGGCAAAGGACATTACTTATTCCTCTGGAGAATGCGAAAAGTAGGTCCGCTTGAATTGCCAGGCGGTTCCGGTCTCGACAAGTTATCTGAAGGATAGGCTCACCACCATGCTCCTTGATGAGAAGGCAGGTGCCAAGGGAGGGATAGCGCATCACTGAACTTTGATTATCGGTTACATTTAGGGCGTCAACCCTATCTTTGAGAAGCTCAATATGCTCCTGCATTTTCTCTGTATTTGCTCCTTTTACTGGTGCAGCCTCAGCAGTTACAATGAAATCCTTTGTTTTAAGTGCTTCCCTAAAAGGTATTGCCATCTTACACCCCCTATGCTGTTGCTGCCTCAATCCTTCCCGGTCTTTTCACTGCCCGATAGTTTTTGGGTTCATAATATCTCTCCATCAAATCAAGCCTGCCTTGCTTTTCCAGCCTTCGATAGATAAGAACCCAGGCGCAATCCTTCTCCGGGTCTACTTCACACTTCCCTCCCCTTCTTGTGCCACCACAAGGTCCATTGAGGAGCCCTTTAGCACAGCGTACAACTGGACATATCCCTCCAGTCCAATAAAGCATGCAATCTCCACAGGCTCCACATTTCTCAACCCAGACCCCTTCTGCCTCAGGCATCCCTATAAATGTAGTATTCAGTGCTGGGAAGACAGGCTTTTCCTCAAATATCTCGGCTATAGTCTGCACCCCTACCCCACATCCCATACTGAGAATCGCCTCCACCTCTTGCACTTTATCTCTAAGTTCCTCAATCACCATCTCCTTTTCACATTGCCTTTCGACAGTGGCTTCCAGAATGGAAAGCTCATTCCCCTCTCTACTTGAGGCGAGCTTGAGTTGAGAGGAGAGTATTCCTACCTCCTTCTCCCCTCCAGCCCAACAGATTGTGACGCAGGTCCGGCAGCCTACCACTAGAATCTCCTTGTATCCGGAGAGCATATTTTTAATTTCCTCTAAAGGTTTCCTTTCGGCGATTATCATCTTCTCATCTCCCCCTCAATTTTCTCTGCCATTTCCTTTACTTCAGCGACAAACTGTTGACCCATGTCAGGGCCGAGATTGACCATCCTGACCCTGCTTCCATCTATTCCTACCTCTTTGAGCAAGCTATCTGTATATTTCACCCTTTCCCTGGCTCTAGTATTGCCGGTAAGATGTTGGCAAGCGCCTTCTTGGCATCCCATCACCAGTACTCCAGCAGCGCCTTTCTCAAAAGCCTTCAAAATATGCTGGACATCCACTCTTCCGGCACAAGGAACACGAATTATTCTGACATTATCTGGATAATGAAGCCTCATCCTTCCAGCTTTATTGGCTGCTTGATAAGCTGAGTGCTCACAGCAAAAAGCAACAATTTTGCTATCATCTCGGTTCATAGGCTTTCTCCTATGGCTTCAATTTCAGCGAGGATTTGCTCATCGGCATAGCCTTCAAACCTTATCGCCTTCGCTGGACAGATGGCGGCACAGATGCCACATCCATCACATGCCAGATCATAAATCTTAGCTACTTCCTTTTCGGTATCCACACGAACCAATTGAATTGCACTGTGAGGGCAGATACGGATGCAGGTAAGGCATGCCTGGCACTTATCAGGCTCTACCTTCACCTTCTCCACTTCCACTATCACCTTTCCTGAAGATAAAAGCTCATAGATGCTCACAGTGGCACTTGAAATATCCATCGAAGTTCGAGCGAAATCCAAATCACCTTTACAGCCTCCGACAAAAAACATTCCCTTCCTCTCCGATGCAACCGGGTAAAGATGCACATTCTCATCCTGATAAAATCCTTGGGAATCGGTTCTCATATTTAACATCGAACCTAAAGCCTCAGTTCCTTCACATGGTAAAACTTTTTCTTCAGCCACTAGGAAATCACAGAGTAGTGCTACTTCCTCGCCAAGGAGGAGGTCTCGTGCCTCAACCTTTAACCGACCGTCTTCCTTAGATATTTGAGGCTTTTCCTCAAACTTTAAGAACACTACGCCTTGCTCTCTTGCCTCTCGATAAAGTTTCTCCATCCCCTCACTATCTACTTTCAGGCTCTTGCAGAAGACATAAACCTCGCTCCCCAGCCTCTCTTTAACGGCAAGTGCATTGTTCAGGGTAGAGAGGATAGGAAGACGAGAATTCTCGTCGGAGACATCGAGAACAAAACCTATTGTTCCGGGTCTTCGTTCCAATTCCTCCGGGGCTTGAAGCATCTCAACAAGTTTTCGCTGCGAGATGGCATTCCTGCCAAGTTCTGGCTCAAAATCTCTAGGCAAGGTCTTGGTTGTATGGCCGGTGGCGAAGATAATAGCACCAAAGCTTTGGGAGACCTGCTCTCCTCCTCTCCTTATTTTTACGGGGAAATTCCCGGCTTGTCCTTCTACACTTGTTATTTCAGCAGAGGTTAGAACCTCGATATTTTCATCTTCCTCTATTGTATTACTCATCAGATTGAGTATTGCTTGAGGGCTTGTCTCAATTCCATAAGAGCCTTCAAATTGTTCCATCTTGCCCCCCAAGGTCAACTCGCTCTCCACTATAGTTGTCCTGATGCCAAGTCGGGAAAGCTCAAGAGCCGACCTCATCCCACAGAATCCTCCGCCCACCACCAGAACCTGTTTGCTTACTGGGACAACCTCTCTTTCTATAGGCTGAAGTAAACGAGCCTTACTTATTGCCATCCTTATAAGTTCTAGCGCCTTCCCAGTGACATCCCCCTCATGGGCCCAAGAGCATTGCTCCCTAATATTTGCTAAGGAGAGAAGATGGGGATTAAGCCTAAGTCCTTCCAGAAGCCTAGTAAAAATGTGCTCACACAAGTCCGGGGAGCAAGCACCGATCACAACTCTATTTATATTCTCAACAAGGATTCTGGAGGTCATTGCCTTTTCACCTTCTTCCAAGCATAGGTTGTGGCTTATGTCTACAAAGGCAATATCCTCAAGCCTCTGCAAGTCTTCCCTGATTCTGGAGAAATCTATGTTCTTTAAGCTCTCTCCACAATCACATAGGAAAACGCCTATCTTTACTTGCATCTCTCCAAAGCCTCCATTGCCCTTTCTGCTGCCGAAGTTCCATGGGCGATAGAATCGGGGATATCCTTGGGCACCTGACAAGCTCCGGCGAGGAAGACCCCGTCCACATTGGTCTCTATGGGATTAGAAGGCTCTTTGGTATCGAAGAAGCCGTCATCACTTAAATTTATTCCCAGAATTCTCGCCAGATCCCAAGAGTCTCTCCTAGGAGCCATGCCTACCGAAAGGACCACCAA
>Ga0307431_1001053_pt1 | contig 16474 bp, 12 predicted proteins | sample SalMarWE160170MG_FD_202155 | JGI IMG/M metagenome (GOLD analysis project Ga0307431, IMG submission 202155) | Salt marsh sediment microbial communities from the Plum Island Ecosystem LTER, Massachusetts, United States - WE1603-170 | ecosystem: Environmental > Aquatic > Marine > Intertidal zone >...
GCCCGCTCCAGGCCCGGCGGTAACAACCATGTTCCTGTTGCAATCAAGGGCACAGCATTGCTCGAATGTCAGATCATCCCGCATCTCTTCTCACCGAAATCTACCGCCTCACCTTACACACCCACGAGTGCGCTGCCTTTTGATGTGGCATCTTACCATATCGTCTATGTGGCAAATCACATCAAGTTCAATTCCTGCCATTGCGAGTGAAACGAAGCAATCTCGCCTTTTGTTTTTAGAACGCCACGCACCCTTCGGATGCACGCAATGACAAGGCAACAAAGGACTTCTAAAAAACATTGCTCAATGTGGGTCTTACTATATATAAAAATAGCCAGCAAGGTGAATGTATTCGCGCATCTTGGAGGGACCTCTTTAGTCTCTGGACAAAAGGATGGTTTCCTGCTATCCGGATAATACAAAGTCCTCGTATAGTGAAAGAGCTCAATGACATACAAGGCTATCATCTTTGATCTCGATGGGACCCTGCTCGACACCCTGGATGACCTCGCAAACGCAATGAACCGGGTGCTTTTGGAAAGGAGATTTCCCACGCATGGCATCGACAAATACCGATCCTTCATCGGCGATGGGGTAGAGAAACTCATCAAACGCGCACTGCCTGAGAAAAACTGCAATGAGGACACCGTTCACACCTGCATTGAGGCATTCCTTGAGGACTATCATAAAAACTGGAATAGGGACACAAGGCCATACAAGGGCATACCCGAATTGCTGGATGCCCTGAAAGAGCGGGGGCTGAAAACGGCAGTCCTTTCAAACAAGCCTCATGACACCACGAATCTCTGCGTGGCTGAACTCCTTCAGAGATGGCTATTCGATGCGGTGCTCGGCCATCGCGACGGCACCCCTCACAAGCCTGATCCGTCTGGCGCCCTTGAGATCTCCATGCGTCTCAATATCCCTCCAGGGGAGTTTCTTTTTCTCGGGGATAGCGGCGTCGACATGGAGACGGCCATAGCAGCAGGCATGTTCCCTGTGGGGGTGCTCTGGGGATTCCGGGGGGCGGAAGAGTTAGAAGAAAGAGGCGCTCAAGCCTTGATCTCTCATCCCCTGGAAGTCCTGGATCTCCTGTCCTAGCTGAATGTTGCGGTATCTTTCAGGAGGCTGTCTTTTTCTTCTTTATTCGAGTATAAGATATGATTCTCGATTGTTTAACAGATAAGCCATTCAACTACTAACGCGTAACTTCTCAATAAATTTGGATAATTCCTTGCCACTGTCATTTGCTGTCATTGCGAGGAGCGGAGCGACGTGGCAATCTCATTGCAAGAAGAGAGATTGCTTCGCTCCGCTCGCAATGACGACAGAACCCGAACTTATTGAAAAGTTGCCGGCTAACAACGAAAATTACCTGTAATGCTTCTCTTTCGGACATGGCAAAGAAAATCAATTATGCGCTACCAGCTCTCCTTTTCGCAGCGGCCATCTTCTCTGTCTCCTCCCTGGAGAAAATAGAGCTTCCGCTTCAGGCAATCTCCTTTAATGATCTCCTTTTCCATGGCGCAGCCTATTTTTTCTTCGGCCTCACCCTCATGCTTGCCGCCTATCCATGGAACTCCTCCCTCAATTATCCCCTGCGTATCTATATTATCCTTGGCCTCATCGGCGTCCTGTACGGCCTATCGGATGAAATCCATCAATCCTTTGTCCCCAACAGGACCTGCACCATCAGCGACTTCCTGGCCGATTCCTTTGGGGTAATCATCGCGGTTCTTGCTACAAGTTTGTGGGCAAAGAGACGAATAACCCATGGCGGTTAAAGTTCTCCGACCAAAGGGCATGGGGCCTTATATGTATTTCTCTGGGTTCTTGATAAAGGATTCCCGGCAGCTTCGATCACAAAAGTAGTAGTCCTTATCCCTGTACCGGTACCTTTCCTGGGCATCATCGAGGCTCATGGCCATCTTGCACACCGGATCAACGGCTGTCAACATAACGCCATCTTGCGTGCCTGGCCTTATGATCCGGGTGATAACAGGCGTGAGCCTGTTTTTCGCCGACATCCGCCGAGATATGAAGGCGGTCATTACGAACCCAAGGAAAAGGCCCGCAAATCCAAATGCCACAATTGAGGCTGTCTCGCCCATGGCCAACCACTGCTCTAAACCAGCGCCGGCTATGACTCCTGACATTAAACCAGCCAAGGGTATCACATACAGAACCGCGGCCCCTTTAAGCAACGTCCCTGAGCTGAGGTTTAATGTAACCAGATCACCCACGTTTGCCCCAGCGTTGTTTAAGGCCTTGATCGCCATCTCGGAGCCGGATCTAAAAGAAACGCAGCAGCGTGAAGCACCGCAATTGTCGCAGGCATCCTTTCTGTCTGTGACTACCTGGACCCACCCATCTTCTCTTATGCCGGTCACATATCCCTGTTCCTCTGGCATGCTCTCACCCCTTTTCAGAACCACACTCAATGATAATCAGCTAAACATTCATACACAATTATCAATCAGATGTAGCGCTGCGCTCAATGCAGAGCCTCCGGCTGCACTTACTCCTTGCGCTATGCACTATGCTCTGTGGGTTTTGCGGTTTGCCCCGTCTTGCTCACCCGTTTATTAATTCTTTTCCCAGGGTATCTTCGGCAACCATGGCATCCAGTGAATCAGCAAGGGCCTGTACCGTTTGGTCGATATCCTCTCTCGTGTGCGCCGCTGAAAGGACGAATAATCCCCTGTCAAAGGCGGCGATACCGCGCTGAAGAAGGTGAAGACATAATCTGCTCTGAATGGGCAGCATCTTGGGGTTCATAATCTTCTCGATGTCTTTTGTGGGGGGCAGGGTATCGTCGGAGGGCTCGAACTCCAATGGGCCAAGGTAGAGGTGGACGATGGTCCTGCTGTAGAGGCGGCCGTTGATGCCCCGCTCCTTGAGCACTTCGTTTCCTTCTTTCCGGAAGTAATCGGCTCGCTCTCGCGCCTTTCTCTGCGGTTCACCATCCTGGTAGAGCTTGCAGGCGGCGATACCCGCTGAGCACACCAGGGGGTTCGCGTTCCACGTGCCTGAGTGTACTACGCGCCGCTCCGGTGGTGTCGTGGGGTTGAAGGCCTCCATGATATCCGCCCTCCCCACCACGGCTCCAATGGGAAGTCCCCCGCCCACGCACTTGCCGAGGGTAGTCAAATCAGGCGTAACCCCTACCACCGATTGCCATCCTCCTGGGGCATCCCTGAACCCGGTAACGACCTCGTCGAGAACCCAAATGGTGCCATTCTTCTTTGTGAGATCGGGCAATGCCCTCACGAAGTCAAGGTCAATGGGAACTCGACCATTCATGAAGGCACCGCCGCCCTCGGTCAACAGCACCGCGGATTCCCCCTTGGAGAGCTCCGCCTCTACCCTGTGGAGATCATTACTCGGTATGATGCTAACCTCATCTGCTAAAATGCCGGCCGATCCTTCATGGATCAACTCATCGGCCCAGCCATGGAAATTCTCCTCAAACCTGAGCACTTTCCTCCTGCCGGTAAAAACCCTGCTGAGCCTTATGGCCATCATGTTCGCTTCCTGGCCGCATGAGAAAAATGCGACCCTCTCTGCCATGGGCATCATCCCTTTTATGAGTTCGGCCAACTCCACCTCCAGCTCGTGGCTCTCGCCGAAATGAACTCCCTTGGCCATCTGCTTCTGTACCGCTTCAACGATCGCGGGGTGGCTGTGGCCCAGGATCAAGGCGCCATGTCCCATGATGTAATCGATGTACTCGTTGCCATCGACATCCCACTTTCGCGATCCCTTGGCGTGGGTGATATAGGGCCTGAATGGTTCAAGAATTCGGACGACATGGGTGGCTCCATTGGCGGCGAAGTGTTTCACTGCCCGATCATGTAACTTCTGTGATCCGGGGTGAGCCCTTACGTATTCCTCAACCAACTGTTCTCCTGCAAGCATTTTTACCTCTCCATATGTGTGGTTTACCTCTCCTTTACGCCTTCCCTGAGGTAGCGCAGCATCTGCTCTTTATCCATTCCCTCGAGGCCCATCTTGACGAGCGATCTTCCCTCGGAGAGGAAATCCCTCTCACAGATAATCGATCCCAGATCGATCATGGCCTTGATTACGGGGACCTCCACCCCCAGTGCCCTCGCGAAATGGTACCGTGCCACCGTCCCTATGGGGATATCCTCGGTAAAGTACCGATCCTCAATGGTGTTGGGCCCATAGATGGTGCCCGATAGGGTAGCAACGCCAAAGGGGATAAAATACTCGGGTGCCATCACGCTGTACTTCGAGAAGAACTGCCTGTCGGGGTACTCGGGCACCATGGTGAGCCCCAGTGCTTCCATGATCCTCCGCTCCTCATAGTAAAACGCCATCTGCACCCTGGAGACCGAGGGGCTCATCCCGTGTTTGTAGAGGTTCCACTGGCCCTTCGGGGCGAGGATATCCTCAACCTGTGAGACCTCCATGGCACCCACGTTGAGTAGAGATCCCGGAACATGAACGAGGGCGTTCGCGTTGGCCATGCCCACACCAATCGCCGTATCGGCCCGAAGGAACTCGGAGACCCCGCTGAAGATGGGGGCGTCTTTCATTGCCTCGAAAAACTCCTCCCCATCCTTGCTGGGGAAGGCCTCGTAGATCTGGTTGGCCTCCCTCACCGTGCAGTTGGCCTTTCCGGGCTCCAACATGCGAGTGCCGTAAGGAGCGGAATGCCATCCTCCGACGATGACCTCCGCCGTGCATCCCCTGTCTCGCATCATCTTCCTCAGCACCAGTGAGCCGAAGTTATCCGGAAATATACTCACCACCTGTCCATCCTCGAGCTGCGGAATCATCTTCTCAAAGATCGGCTCGTGCCCAAAACCCGGGACGGTTACGATCACGAGTCCTGCGCCCTTCAATGCCTTGGATATGTCCGTGGTTGCTAAGTCGATTTCCCCAACCCCGCTTCTCCTGAAGTTCTTCTGATTCGACTGAACTCCCCCCAGCTCTATCCTGCGGGTTTCCAAAACCTCCCCCATTGATGCGGGGGCGAACTCCGGCAGGTCGTAGAGGCGGACCTCGTACCCATCGAGCGCGAAATCCGCCGCTTCTGTTTGGGCGACGGCACCGCCGCCCAGGATTGCCACTGGCTTTTCCAATATGTTACCTTTACTTATGGTTGCCTCCCTTTTCCTGGATTTTCACCAATGCATTTTTCATCAAAACTATCTATAAATCAATACCTCATTCGTTTTACGCCTTATTTTGCCCATAAAATCTGTATTTTATCTATCATCTCCCATCTCATTAAGTCCATCCCCCACCGCACATCTTAAATCTCAACTCCTACATCACAAAACCCCAAATTTTTGATTTCAGAAGATATCTTGAACAAGACCACTCGCTGTATGAATGATTTTACCTGTCTATCCGAAGGGTGGGCTCCCTGTGGGTCAGTAAAAGGGCTCATCGAGGGGAAGCTCCTCGCTCTTGACCCGGATCAAATGAGCGCGAGATCCTGCGACTATCGAGTGCTTTTTGGAGGAGGAATGTTCTGCACCTGCCATACGGGAGTGGAGGTCTTTAAGAGCAAAATAATTGACGGACAATAGTGACAAGACAACGGATTCACCTCAGTGATGTCTTTTAAGAATAAGACCTCATGGCACAAAATCCTAAAAATATACCTTAAGTATCCCACACAGATGATTTTATTGCTGAATTTATTTCAGCAATGAGGTAATTTTTATAGGTAAGGGAACGAGGAGCATTAGACGTCTTTTTTAAAATATGAAAGGAGTCTCAAATGCCTTCAAAACAAAATACGGTAAGGAACATAATCATAACATTCATCATCGGTTTTGTAGCGGGAGTTTCACCCTTTGTCTTCATGCAGCTCCTCCCCGCACTCCTGAATCCGGGCTTATATGCTACGTTTCCAAATTATATTCCCATAATCCTCACTGGAATGCTCATCGGAGCAATCACTTCAATCCTCTTCCCCACCACATTTCAACACAGACAGCCTCAAGAGGTATTTTTCTATGCTCTCGGTATTCCTGCAATATTAATTGCAACGGTGAGCAATATCAGCACCGAGTATCAGAAAAATCGAACGATAAATGAAGTTCAAGAAAAAATTACCGCTGCTATCCTGAGTCCACCTGAAACAGAGGTGATCAAGGGAGCCCTGGAACCAGTTATGCGCCCGACAAGCAACAGCACTAGCGGGTTATTCGGTGCAACTGCATGGGCGAATGAGAATGAAGAAAACAGCGTCATCATTTTTTCTCAAAATAATACATACTATGTGGTAATAGGCGAATACGACAATGCCTCAAAGGCGTGGGAGGCACATGATAAATACAGTAATGAGACACTGAGAACGGAACGATATGCCACCAAGGTTTTAAATGTATTTCAATTAGATAGCAACCGGTACATCTTGGTATATTCAAGTCACTCGACAGAAGAAGATGCGAGAAGGGTCTACCAATTATTAAGGGTAAATAATCCTGAATTGAACGCAAAGATCATCCGCATCCAATCGGGCGGGACGTAAGCAAGTATCATCAGTGCGCGATTATTATAATAAACCCTTACCAGAGGGATACAATGCAACGGGATATCTCCTGAGAACTCGAAAAGGGTCGCCTGCCCATCCCGGTCTACAGACGATGCGAGAAAGACCATCTAGATAATGGCCTTTCTCGCCAAGAATCCAGAATAGAAGGTTGATAAACCCGTCCCATAGGGGAGTATTAAAAAGACTGTAACGGATCTCTTCAGATAAAAGGGAAGCCTGGAGGAAAGGTGTGAAAATTGGGCCGAAACGATTCACGACTCAGGGTTCGGCTTTGCACCTCAAGGCGAGGAGAAAAGCCTGTCATACAGGGAATCGTCTGCCGGTAAGGTACCGGGGAGTCGGCCATATATTCTTATGTTTATAGATGACAAAAACGTAAGGCAGTTACATGGGCGCTATTCTCCCGAGGAGCTGATCTCGTTCTCTAAAAAGCTTCTTCAGTACGCTGGTCTTGCCAATGATCGAGCAAGCATCGTGGCTGAAGCCCTTCTCGAGGGAGATCTCATGGGTCACACCACCCACGGCCTGGAACTTCTCCCACGGTATCTCGAGGAGCTCGAGGCAGGCACCATGACAAAGGAGGGTGATCCCGAGATTGTATCGGACAAGGATTCGGCAATCACATGGGACGGCAGATACCTCCCAGGGCCATGGCTTATCTACAAGGCAATGGAGCTTGCATTCGATCGCATTCACGATCATCCCACGGTAACGGTGGCGATTCGGAGAAGCCACCACATCGCCAGCCTTGCATCCTACCCCAAGAGGGCGACCGACAAAGGATTATTCATACTGCTCACCTGTTCTGATCCGAGCGTTCAATCGGTAGCACCATACAGAGGCATCCAGCCCCTGTATACACCCAACCCAATCGCAGCGGGAATACCAACGAGTGGAGACCCAATTATCATCGACCTCAGCACCTCCTGCACCGCCAACGGCCTGGTGATTCGCCAGCATAAGCAGGGAGGACCCCTCCCTTATCAGTGGCTTCTGGATGGTAAGGGAAATCCGAGCGACGATCCCGCTGTCCTCTTTGCCGAGCCGCCGGGATCAATACTTCCACTCGGGGGATCCGATCTCGGCTACAAGGGTTATGCCCTCGGCCTTCTGGTGGAGGCCCTCACCGCGGCACTGAGCGGTCACGGCCGCTCAGATCATCCAACGAAGTGGGGGGCTTCTGTATTTCTTCAACTGCTTGACCCGCAGGCCTTTGGCGGGCTTGAGTATTTCATTCGGGAGATGGACTGGCTTGCCGAGGCCTGTCGGTCGAATCAAACGAAGCAGGGTGATCCTCCTGTTCGCCTCCCGGGCGAGAGGGCCTTGGGGCTCTGCACAAAACAGATCCAAGAAGGGGTCTCGCTTTACCCAACGATCATTCCAGCCCTGAAACCATGGGCCGAGAAGTTCGGCATCCCCCTGCCAACTCCTATGGCGTAAGATGCACATCAAGAGATGAGACAAAGGAATTCGAGCACCCGGCAATTTTAGGTGGTATCTCGAAGGTGGAATGCAAAATCGCCTTCCCGGCCCTGTGTATACAAGATGTCGAGTCAGGACTAAGTCCATCGATTCATAAATTCGCTAACGAATTTATTCACTCAGGACTTAGTGCTGCGTGAGAAAGAACGGCCCCATAATCATGAAAAATACGTGAGTGTAATTGCGAATCGAAGCACTAAGGTTACTCAACGATCTGAGCGGCATCCCTGAAACCGAGCCGGCATACATCCAATTCAATCATCAAGGGCGAGCTCAATCAATCTATCCATGAGCCTCGAGATAGAAATACCGGCAGTCCTCGCTGCCAGGGGAAAGAGGGAGTTCTCCGTCATGCCGGGAATCGTGTTTGTCTCGAGCACATACACATCCCGACCGGCTACGATCATATCGGTACGAGACAGATGCCGGCACCCGAGAACACGGTGGGCCAGAACGGCGTATTCCTGCACCTTCCCGTACACATCAATGGGCAGCCGTGCAGGGCATATCTCCTGGGATGCCCCTGGTACATACTTGGCTGTGTAGCTAAAAAACTGGTGCTCCTCTCTGGGGATGATCTCAATGACGGGTAATGCCTCCGGGTTTCTGTTTCCCAGCACAGGACAGGTTACCTCAGTGCCCTTCACATATTCCTCAGCCAAAACCCCCTCTCCCATGGCATGGGTGTCACCTATGGCCTCAGCAGCCTCCTGCTCGGTGCCGCATATCCTCAGCCCGATGCTCGATCCTTCTGCGATCGGTTTGATTACCGCTGGTCTGCCAAGGGTAGAAAAAAGCTCATGGAGATTCACGTCCTCACCTTGTGAAATGATCATCTCCCGAGGGACCGCAAGGCCGGCATTTCTAAAGAGCTCCTTGCTGAGGGCCTTGTTCATGGCCAGAGCGCTCGCCAGGACGCCCGATCCGGTATAGGGAAGGTTCAGCAGATCGAGAAGGCCTTGCATGGAGCCATCCTCCCCTCTCTTGCCATGGAGAAAGAGCATGACGAGGTCGATCCGCCCTGAGTCCTGGATTAACCCGATAAGATCATCGCGGGGGTCGTACCTGCGTACCTCGTACTTATCCTTATCAAGGGCACCATACACGGCATCTCCGCTTTTAAGGGATATCTCCCTTTCCTGTGACCACCCCCCGGAAATAAGTGCAATCCTCAACTTCCCCATTCATTCTCCTGAGAAGATGTTAAAAATGCTATTATATATATCATAAAAAGCAAAAAAATAGGCGGAAAAAATTTTTAAAAAATAGCTTATCTTCCCTGTTGCTTAATGAAGCAGATTCATTAACCCTTGTTTATCCTTCTCCGGTTAGGTTATGCCGATATAAGCAAGATGCTTGCCTTTTATAAGGACTCCCCCGGCCTCCTTTTTCTAAAGGACAAATATGGAGCATAGCTTTAAAAAAGATCGATTTTCCGTGAAAATGAAAGATCCAAAATTTTAGGCGATCAAGCGAATGTTGTTGAATAAAACCGAAAGTATCTGATTAGAAAGACAATTTCTCCGATAGCATTATTTCTTGATATGACAAGGAGTTGCAGAGAAGAGGTTCTGTTACTTTCGTGAAATCAATACATTGCATCTGTTGAAAACCTCACGGGAAAGAAATATGATTTCTCATGTAATCGCCTTTGACAGCCAGGTTTCTTTTCGTTTAGATACATGACAAATGCTTAACCTGATGGTTAGGGATAACGCTTCCAAAAGGTATTCAGGCAGGGATGAACCCTGCGTGATGTCGAATAGTCATTCTATTGAAACCCAGGCGACCTAGATACCGCTCATTTATTCGTGACTTTTGCTGTATCTCTTTTTAAGCGTGACAGAACCTCTCCCGCTATTTCGCTGGATGTGAATGCGGGTATCGCTGAAGGTGAAATAATCCCTCCGCCTTTGGCCATTAAGACAAGGAGCCTCAGCCAGGCATCTTTCTTTATGGAAAGGCCCCTTAGAGGAATGTGAGTTCAGTTCTGTTGCCTTTCGTATGAGAGTATGCAAGTAAGTGGAGGATAGCAGGTGGAAGCAGCATGGAATCAAGTCAGGGAAGCCCTCAAAGGCCTCATGGACGAGAAAAGCTATACCTTCTGGGTAAAGCCCTTACAGTTGTTGGATTCGGATGAACGCACGATCCGTCTTGGGTGCCCCAACAGGTTCTTTCGAAATTGGATCAAGGAGAACTATTTCTCCTTGTTTTCCGGTCAATTCTCTCATCTCGGCCTCAAAGACCATACGATACTATTTAAGGTGTTGCCCCATCGAGACCTACTTGACTTCAAAGCCCACGGCGACAATGGTAACGGCAGGCAGTTACTCCTCCCCAATATGCCGGCCAAGGCACGTGCCGGCGACAGATACCTCAACGAACGGTTTACCTTTGATACATTCGTGGTTGGGCAATCCAATGAATTCGCCTACCAAGTGTCAAAGGCGCTCGCCAATGATGCCTCCTCCCCCTATTGCTCTCTTCTATTGCTGGGTCAAACAGGTCTTGGTAAAAGCCATCTTGCTCAGTCCATCGGCAACCTTGTTCTCAAGAAAAAACCCACGGCAAGGGTTAACTATATCACGGCGGAGGATTTCACCAACGAGATGATATTCGCGTTGAGGAATAACATGATCGATCAATTCAAGACCAAATACCGCAAGGCCTGCGATGTGCTTCTTCTGGAGGAGTTACATTTCCTCAGCGGCAAGGAAAAGACCCAGATTGAACTCGGCTATACCCTCGACTCTCTGTTCACCGATGGGAAAAAGGTCATCTTTACCAGCTCTCTGCCCGTGGAAGAAATACCGAACATGAAAAAGATGCTGACCTCAAGGCTCAGCTCCGGTGTATTGACGAATATCGAAAGACCGGGGTTCCAGACCAGGCTCGATATCCTGAAAAGGAAGGCCGCAGCCAGAAACATATCACTGCCAGATAACGTGGCCTGCTATCTTGCAGAAAATCTTACCCAGGATGTTCGTCAGCTTGAGGGGGCACTGGTTTCACTCGATGCGATCTCCTTTTTCTTGAAAAGGGAAATAAACCTGGGCCTTGCAAGGGAGACATTGAAACAGATCCTGCCCGATAAGCCACTGCTGACGATCAAGGAGATCCAGGAGATGGTGTGCAAATATTTTAAGCTCGACCTGGAGACACTTACCTCAAAGAGCAGGAAAAAGCTCATCTCCTACCCGAGAAGTACCGCTATCTATCTTTGTCGCGAGTATACGGATAGCTCGCTGGAGGGTATCGGTCGCTCTTTTAACAGGAACCACTCAACGGTGTTATATGACTACGAAAAGATCAAGAAGCATATCCAGATTGACGAGAGCGTGAGAAAGGAGGTAGAATTTCTCTCTCGAAAGATTGAAGATAGGTCTGTATGATACCCAAAATAGCCCGTTTCCTCTCCCTTGTCTTCCTCTCCCTTTTCTGCGCGTACCTCATTTTTATCTCAGGTATCTCTCTCTTCATAGGCCTCACCAATACCCGCAGGACCGGCTTCTGGGTGCCCATACTGTGCGGGCTCCTGCTCCTCATCCTCACCAGTTTCTTGGTACGGCTGATCGTTTATATCATCAGGCAGGCGAGATCCAGGGATAGGTACCTCCATGTCTAACAAAGCTTCGTCTCAAATCGACACGTAACGAATGGATTAAAACATGACGCAAATTGCTTTAATCATGTGGCGTAAGGCACAAGGCACATGGCGCACGGCCTTGTGCCTTGTGCCTTACGCCGCCTATGTTGTCTTCCCCACGTAGTCAAATAATAGAAACGCAATGAGTTAACACTATGGATTGCCCATACCGGGCTACTGGTTGCCTGTTGGGTAAAGCGCTTACCCTATCGCACACCGTTTGCCCTGCCAGGAATCCCTCTCCGTGAGGATGCTCTTAATGCGCAAAAGGGCCTCGTTTTTCCTCAGCGACCATTCGGGGGCCACCAGCTCCCCTGGATGGGGATCACCGGTGAGACGCTGGATCACCATACCCGGAGGGAGCAGTTCCAGGAAATCGCACACGAGATTCGCATACTCCTCCTGCTCGAGACACCGGTAGGTGCCGCTCAGGTAGAGCTCCTCCATCCTGGTGCCCCTGATCACGTAGAGCAGGTGAATCTTGATCCCGTCGATCCCCGCTGCTGCGACCGCGCGCGCCGTAGCAAGCATATGGTCCCTGCCCTCTAAGGGAAGTCCGAGTATCACATGGGTGCAGATCCGTATCCCCCTGTGTCTCGTGGCCTCAACGGCCTTCTGAAATGCGTCCACTCCGTGGCCCCTGTTGATAAACTTCAGGGTCTCCTCGTGGACGGACTGGAGCCCGTATTCGATCCATACCAGCCTATCCCCCGCATATCCCTCGAGGAGCCCCAGTATCGGCTCATCGATGCAGTCAGGCCTTGTTCCTATGGAGAGCCCAACAATATCCTCCACCGCAAGCGCTTCCTCCCACAAGGCCTTCAGTCTCTCGTAGGGTCCATAAGTATTGGTGAATGACTGAAAGTAGGCGATGAATTTCTCAGCCTTGTACCTCCTGCGCAAGAACTCCTTACCCCTCAAGAGCTGCTCGGTAATCGAGAGGCCTTGTTCATAGGCGCCCGTGCCAGAGCCCCGCTCATTACAGTATATGCAGCCGCCTGTAGAGAGGGTTCCATCCCTGTTGGGACAGGTCAGACCCGCATCAAGGGCTATCTTCTGCACCCTGCACCCGAAGATGTTCCGGAAGTAGGTATTGAGGTCATAGTAACGGTTCCCCGGACTCCACTCCGGGAACAACGCCTTTGATCCTCTGCTGCCTCCCGAAGCTGCGGGGTTCATGCCATGTATCTCCTGCCTCTCAAATACCCCTTTCAACCCCTCCCTTAGCCCCGTGAAACGCCCTTGGCCCGGCACAGGGAAAAGAGGTTTTCCTGTACATTTTACACCCAACATTGTAGCATGTCACGACAAGCTTGTATGCGTGGGGTTTTTGAGGTGAGTTATTACCAGAAGAACTATGATGTCATCGTGGTCGGCGCCGGCCATGCCGGGTGTGAAGCGGCCCTGGCAGCGGCCCGCATGGGGTGCAGCGTCCTGATCATGACCATCGATCTCGACGGAATCGCCAAGATGCCCTGTAGCCCTTCCATCGGCGGGGTAGCCAAAGGGCATCTGGTAAAGGAGATTGATGCCCTGGGTGGAGAGATGGCCAGGATCACCGACAAGACCGCCTTGCAGTACCGCACCCTGAACACCAAAAAGGGCCCGGCCGTTCAAGCCTCGCGCACCCAGAACGATAAGATCAGGTATCACATCGCCATGAAGGAGGTGCTGGAAAAGGAGCCCTCTATCGATGTAAAACAGGCCATGGTTGAGCGCCTGGTGGTGGAGGGCAAGCGCGTGCAGGGCATTGAGGATCAAACGGGATTCGGGTACTGTGCGCCTGCGGTTGTCCTGGCCACGGGAACCTTTCTCAGGGGACTGGTGCACATCGGTTTTTCCGCTATAAAGGCCGGCAGGGCCGGTGAGTTTGCTTCTTACGGCCTTCCGGACAACCTCGCCGAGCTCGGCTTCGCCCTGGGCAGGATGAAGACGGGCACCCCTGCTCGATTGAAGAGATCCACGATAGATTTCTCGCAGTTCACAAGGCAGGACGGGGAAGAAAACCCGAGGCCGTTTTCCCTCTTCACCAAGCAGATCAATGCACACCCCATACCCTGCTACATCGGCCACACCAACAAGATAAGCCACCGGATCGTGCGGGAGAACCTGAAGCGCTCCGCCCTGTACGGGGGGAGGATCACCGGAGTTCCCGCTCGCTACTGTCCCTCCATAGAGGATAAGATCGTGAAGTTCGCCGACAGGGACGCGCACCAGATCGTACTCGAGCCCGAGGGCCTCGATACGGAGGAGATATACGCGAGCGGCCTGGGAAACAGCCTGCCGATGGAGGTGCAGATCCCCTTTGTCCGTTCTGTTGAGGGGTTGGAGGAGGCCGAGATCATGAGGCCGGCCTACGCAATCGAGTATGATTACGTCAACCCCGTGCAACTTTCTCCTACGCTCGAGACCAAAGGCATCGAGGGTCTCTACATGGCCGGCCAGATCAACGGGACCAGCGGATACGAGGAGGCCGCTGCACAGGGGATGTGGGCAGGGATCAATGCTGCCTCAAAGATCCAAAAGAGGCCGCCCTTTGTCCTTGATCGATCAGAGGCTTACATGGCCGTGATGGTTGACGATCTGATTACCAGGGGCACCAATGAGCCCTACCGGATATTTACCTCGAGGGCCGAATACAGGCTCCTGCTCAGGGAGGATAACGCGGATCAGAGATTGATGGAAAAGGGTCACGAGCTAGGGCTCATCGATGGCGACGCCGTCAAGGAGATGAGGGAGAGGCAGAAGGAGATCGATCAGGAGGTCAGGAGGATCAAAGGCACAACCGTGGTCCCCTCACAAGAGGTGAATGACTGCCTGGCGAAAAAGGGCTCAAACCCCATCACGCAATCCACCACGCTCGGCCGACTCCTGAAGAGGCCTGAGCTCCACTACGAGGACCTCCAGATCCTGGATGGACCCAGGGAGCTCATCGATGATCGCATCGCAGAGAAGGCGGAGATCGAGATCAAATATGAGGGCTACATTGAGCGCCAGCGCAAGGAGGTCGAGCGATTCAGAAACATGGAGAGGATGAAGATCCCGCCCGAGTTCGATTACGCGACCATCCACGGCCTCTCCAACGAGTTGCGCGAGAAGCTGTTTACCGTGCGGCCCATCTCCCTGGGCCAGGCATCCCGGGTGCCGGGCATCACGCCAGCCGCACTCTCGACCCTTATGGTGTATCTGAAAAAGGCCGGCTCCTTGTGAGATGATCACCCTGCCCGCATGCATGCCTGGATAAAGCCGTAGAAGAGGGGTGACGGCTTCTCCATCCTTGATTTGAGCTCCGGGTGCGCCTGGGTCGCCACGAAGAACTCATGCGTTGGTAGCTCGATAAATTCAACCAGCCTTCCGTCCTGTGATGTCCCGGACAAGGCAAGGCCGTGATCGGTCAGGACTGCGTGGTACTCAGGGTTGACCTCGTATCGATGCCGGTGCCTCTCGGAGATGCTCGTTGATCCATAGAGCTTCCTCACGAGCGATCCCTTTTTCAAGACCGCCTCGTATGCACCCAGTCTCATGGTGCCGCCTTTCTCGGTGATGTTTTTTTGTCCCGGGAGCAGATCGATAACCGGGTACGGGGTGTTAGGGTCAAACTCGGTGCTGTGCGCTCCCGTGAGCCCGCAAACGTTTCGCGCGAACTCCACCACCGCCAGCTGAAGCCCGAGGCAGAGGCCGAGGAAGGGGATCTGTTCCTCCCGTGCCCGCCTGATGATCTCGATCTTGCCCTCGGTTCCCCGTGAGCCGAATCCTCCGGGTACGATCACGCCGTTTACTCCATCGAGTGCACGGGCATCCGCCAGGTCGGTGGTCTCTATCCACCTAGGCTTGATCCTGCATCCCAGGTGCGCGGAACAGTGGTTGAGGGACTCGATGATGGAGGCATAGGAGTCCTCCAGCTTGGTGTACTTCCCGCATACGGCAACTGAGATCTCGCTTTTGGGGTTGCGTATCGTATCGATCAGCTTCTTCCACCTTCTGAGATCCGGCGGGGAGTAGATATTGAGTTTCTTGTGGATGATCTCGGGCAGCCCCTCCTGCTCGAACACGATGGGGATCTCGTAGATATCCTCCACGTCCAATCCGGTGATCACGGCCTCAGGGGCCACGTCGCAGAAGTTTGAGATCTTGGCGCGCGTCTCCTTGGTCAACAGCTCAGCACACCTGCCTATGATGATATCCGGGAATATGCCCCGCTGCTTGAGCAGGTTCACGCTCTGCTGGGTCGGCTTTGATTTCTGCTCTCCCACCGTGTGCAGGATGGGGATATAGGTCAGGTGTATGTAAATGATGTTCTCCCTGCCCACGTCCTCCTTCATCTGCCTCATGGCCTCCAGGAACAGCTCGTTCTCGATATCCCCGACCGTGCCCCCGATCTCCACGATCACGAGATCCGCCCCCTCCTCATCGGCAACCCTGTAGATGTGCTGCTTGATCACATCGGTAACGTGGGGAATGTACTGAACGGTCTTTCCCAGGTAGTCTCCCCGCCTCTCCCTCTCCCTCACCATGTTGAATACCTTGCCCATGGTAAGGTTCCATGTTGTCTTGCAGCTGATCCCCAGAAACCGCTCATAATGCCCGAAGTCCATGTCCACCTCGCCCCCGTCGTCCAGCACGAACACCTCGCCGTGCTCGAAGGGATTCATGGTTCCGGGATCCACATTGAGATACCCGTCACACTTGATAGGGATGATCTTGAGTCGCGAGGAGAGAAGGTGTCCTATGGAGGCGGCGGCTATTCCCTTGCCCAGACCGGAAAGCACGCCCCCGGTCACGATGATGTATTTGGTAGCGGAGCGCTT
>Ga0307431_1001055_pt1 | contig 16469 bp, 21 predicted proteins | sample SalMarWE160170MG_FD_202155 | JGI IMG/M metagenome (GOLD analysis project Ga0307431, IMG submission 202155) | Salt marsh sediment microbial communities from the Plum Island Ecosystem LTER, Massachusetts, United States - WE1603-170 | ecosystem: Environmental > Aquatic > Marine > Intertidal zone >...
AATTTTTTTTTCCATTTACGCCTCCTTTTTTATATGTTTGTGGTGTCCCTCTCCCCTACTTTTCTTTTCCAAAAATGAGATCGATTTAAAAACAAGATTTAAAATAGTCCTTTGCGTATTCTTTAAAGACAGCCATTTTTTAATTTTGCCGTAGATAAAAAACGTGATATTCTTTGTACAAACGACTTGTAAATTTCCGTATAATAAGCCATATTGATTCGCTATCGCCTCCCTTCTGAGAATAGTTCATTGTGGCAACCGTTTGTTTTGTCTTCGCGTTGGATAGTTCGGCTTCAAAAGATTCGAAGGTGGGATAGTATTCATATTTATCGAAAGCTTCTCCTGGGAGATTTGTCCAATATTTGCCTACCATTGGTACGTACAAAAAACTAAGAAAAAACTCAGCCTTGTTTTTCTCTTCTTTACGAGAAAGAATGTTAAAACCTTTCTCCATAAAAGCCTTTTGTATTTCCCTTTTAACATTTAAAGAGTCATTTACTTCCGTGTCTAAAACATAGATGCTTTTATAGGTGTTAAAGGGAACAGGATTACAGCAAATTTGGACTCGTTTTGAGACACATCCAAATACTCCTAACAGAGACAACAAAAGACCTAATTTAATAATTTTCATGATCACCTCACTTTTTTTATTCTCTTGGGCCAAAAAAACTACTTATCCCAGTTATGATCCCAATAAATAATACTCCTTTAAATAGCTCTCCGATTATTTTTAAAACGAAAGCTAAGACGCTTAAAAAACCTTTTAAAAATTTCATTTCAATGTCTCACTCTATAAATTTTCATTCTTATGTTTTTCACATTTACTTTTCGAAATAGACGTGTCCTATGTCGTGCGTATTAATTATTATCGGGTCGGAGCCATATCGATGTATTCTGGTGAGAATCCCATTTGATAAGGAGGTATCGGTGACTGGGGGGTAATAATAAAAATACCCTTCAATATAACCTCTGAGAAAAATATAAGAAGAATCAAAGGTACTAATATATATATATATTAAAAAATCTTTGTTGTACGTCGTAAAGTCCCAGGGGACATCATCAGGATAATTAACCGAAAAGATTTTATTTCCGGGTTCTATTACATCGAGATAAATGCTCTTCCCAAAATCTTCTTTTAGTATTAGTTTGTCTTTTCCGACAACTTGAGTAAAATCCACGGTATCCGTTTCGCTGACTCTCAAAAATGCGATAGCGCTATCAACTTTCGCAAGCGTATCAGGTAGAGAATCCCATAGAAAGTCATTTTCAGCCGAAAGGGAATCTTCATACCAAAGGATTAGATGATAATCCTGCACAAACTCGTCATCCCATCCAGGCTCATCCGGAGGATCCGGATCGGTTACGTTGTCAGAGCAGGACCCCAGCAAGACCCCAAGTAAAAACAAAGTAAATAACAATTTTTTCATCTTTTATTCCTTTCTACTATTATAATACAATGTACAAGGATTGTCAAGGGGTTGTTTTAATATAAACCCTATGCCAAACATAAGGCTACCGGTCGTTATTAGAAATAATGCGAATCCTGCTTGGTTTTTGAGGTCTGTTTTTCTCCCCAAGATAAACAAAAAGAGACCCGTGCAGAGTAGGGTTAAGCCTAATATTTTTAGAATCTGAGAGAAGTTTATTATATACCTCCTTCACTTGCAACATATATTTTAAGCCGTATATGGCCTTTGAGTTATGGTAATGAGCCAATCCTTCCCAAGACCATCCGTATTTGTCCAGACAATGCCGGAGAATGTAAGCGCTCCACTTTAAGTTGTATTCGGGTTCGCTAATAAGTTTGGCAGTGTCTAATTCTAAACCCTTTACCCAAATTGTATTTATCTGTCCTAATCCGTAATCAGTTGTTCCGTTTCTGTTTTTGTGTATAGCTTTTGGGTTCTCTCCGGACTCCACTATAACAATACTTTTTAACAATAGAGTATCCGGGATTATGTTACTTGTCGATGCGTATACGGAAAAAATTAAGAGAATCATTTCTCCGGAGACTCACAACCACGATTTGTTTTAATCTTCAGATTCCGGTTTGGCTGGGTTTCTCTAAATAGCTTTTCTAGATAAACCGCCTTCGAGATGTTTTTCTTAACTTCTTTGACTCCTGTCTTTCCTTCGGCTACAACGTAAGCATTGGTGGTTTCGGAAAAGTAAATGATAAGCTGAGGATAAAACTCTATATCCCATTCTTCTTTCATGTTTACGTTTTTTATAACAGGGAAGGAAAAACCCCAGCTTGTAATTTCATCTACATCTTGGCTATCAACAACCGCTTGAACATTGAGCGAATCATAAACGTACAGAGAGTCCGCAGAAAAACCCATAGTATAACAATGCGGGCAATGAGGGCTTATAAAAAAGAAAAGAGTAAAATAAACCATTTGTTTTTATTTCCCTTTTTTCCCGGCTGAGCTTATAAGGGTGGTTGCGGTACTTGTCGCCATATTGGTTGCTCTCGCTCCGGAAGCAACCATTGCTCCTGTTGCTGTAGTTATACCCTGCACCATTCCACCAAAACTCCCACGAGCAATTATAGCATAAGAAAGAAAAGGAATTATCAAAACAAAAATAGAACCCATGCCCGCAGCGATAGAACCGGTAACAGAAAGACGCTGTAAAGTCCCGAGGTCAACCACCCCATGAGTCATCCCTGCCATTAAATGATTAACAGTATTAATACGTGTAAAACTGTTTATAAGTCCATTTGCCGCAACAGTAAACGGGAGCCAGGAAAAAACCCATACTAAACCCCTTAAGTAATTCAAGATTATCATCCTCCCTCCAGGAATCAAGGCAAAAAGTAGAACGATAGGCAACCCTAAGAAATACAAACAAACTGCAAAGGCGGAGATGTAAGGAAAGGCTCTCCACACTGCATCTGAGGCGATACCTCCAAAAAAAGAGGTTCCCCATTCTGACATCGAACCGAAGAACTTTGAAAAAAACCTGTATGCTTTACTGCGGGTTTCTCCGGAAGAATGTTCGGCAAAATTTGTGAACTTCGCCAGTGCGCCTCCGATTAATTTCGACATTGTAATACCGGAGACAACATCTGTTACGTCTGCTACTTCTGGGGTTGCCTTATCCATTAAAAACTGCGATGCTCCAAATTCTTTAATTACCGTTTCCCTTACACTCCCTTCCGAAGGACCTGAAGCTTTTGCTTCGAGATCTCGGTACATTACTTCTAACGAAGTGTTCATGTTTTCCTTAAGATTATTATAATAAGCAGAGCAATCTAAGACTTCTTCTGTTGTGGGGTCTACAATTTTTATATCTCTTGAGAGTTCAACAACATCCTCTAAATCAAAAACGGGTAAGTTTTGATTTTCCGTGTAAGCTTTTTCAATTGCGGGAGCTACACAACCTTTAACGTATCGATCCACCCTATCAACAAATTCAGCTTCTCCGTAGTTCTCTTCCAATAAAGATTTGATGGCGTCCCCCATAAGGTAAGGAAAGGCTCTGTACGAAACCCCTGTTAAATTCTCCCCGAACTGGTCAGCAAAATTACTTGTAATTTTAGTTATTCCTCCTACAACGTTTAAGAACAGTCCAAAAGGAATGGCAACGTTTGCTTGACTTTGCTGGCTGTTTGGAGCACTCCAGTATGCTCCCCAGGTGTCCACCTCAGAATAGCAGTTTAAGTCGATTTCTGAATTTACACCAGGGATTCTAATAAAACAAAAGTATAAAAGTAAATTAATAAGGATACATTTAAAAATAGGTTTTGGGTGTCCTTGTGTTGAGGCTTCAAAACCGGCAACTACTAAACCAATAGTGGCAAATATCATGAAGAGATATTTGTATCCTGAATCCGACTGACTCGATGGACTTGTTATTTCATCGTACGAACGAAGAGAAGCGTGGAGAGCAGAAAGCTCGAGGGGACTTCGAACATATAAACTCGTTATTGTCGGATTATATGTAGGCGGAGCTCCTGCAGGAGTATTTATCCCTCCGTAATTAGACAAAGAAAAGAGAAAAACAATATAAACCACATTTCCTCCTTAGCGAAGGGCCGGCGTCCCAAAAACGGTTTTTTCTCCGACTCTATTTGCGTTTGACATTACCTGCTCAACAAATCTCCCCGTCGCTCTCGAGGTAAGGTAGAAAGAGGCGTTGTGAATAGAAGCAGTGAAGTCACTCATAATAGTATAGTTATCATATATGTTTCTCATTTGTCCTCTTAACAAATCAACTCTTTTTCTATACCTGTCGATTTCTCCTTCATTAATACGAAAATCTGCCATCTCGCAGGAATTAATAAAGTTTTCTGTTCTGTTTAACAGATACATCGCCCCCGCATAAGCTCCTACGCTAACAATTTTTGTCTTTAATGCTTCTCTCTCGAATGGAGCAGCGTTAGAGGCTTGTTTAATCGCCTCCGTTTCGATTGGAGATCCGGGCGGAGAGAGATACTGAATATACTTTTGTAATTTTCGATAAAGAATAGTTCCGTCTCCTGATATATTTCCCTGATAAAGATCTACAATTGAATCATAGTAAGCCGAATTAAGAACTAAAAGAGAATCCATTAACTCATTCATATCCATCGAAGGAGAAACATACTCATATGTAAAACCTCCCCCACCCCCGGTGTTGGGCTCGAAATAACCGAGTATAGCTTTTAAAAAATTTTCGTCGTTGTAAAATACCGAGATATCATAACAGGTTTTTACTTCTGCTTGAGTTCCTGAACCTGAATATTGGCCTAAGGCAGCCTCGACGGCGTTTTCTTTGCATTGTTTAATCGCCTCTGGGTAATTTACTCCCGCAGTCATTCGGGCATTGACACAAAGTTTCTGACTCCATGACATGGATTGAAAAGTAGGGTCTTGCGTCAAAGCAATAATTTCTTCCTGGTTGCAACGTTCAGATGTTAACTGTAAGTTCTTTACCCCAAAATCCTGCATAAAACTATGCAATTGTCCGATGGTGTTGTTAGAGTACATTAACGTCATCAGAGAAGCATAAACAGTATTTGTAACATAACTTGTCACCCAATTCCATAATTTCCCGTCGTCAAAGAAAGCGTCGAAGTCAGAATGTAACCATATCCCTTTACAATCAAGATGAGGGTCGACTTCAAGATTGACTCCCGCAACGTTATATTTTTTTGAAGAAGGCGGTATCATACCGGCACCAATTTGGTAATTAAACCGATTATCAGTACTTACTACGTCATCCCAAGCCCACAAAGCTCCCCCCTGTGAATATAACCCGTCTTTGTAATCTTTGAACATGCCCTGCGCATCGTCCCACCAATCTCCATATAAAAAAACAGAGAACAACAACAGAAGACCCACGAGTTTTTTCATGGTAAAACCCTCCTATCTTCTTCTTTAATTATGAGGTTAATAATAGCTTCTTGTAAATCGTTAGAAGTAGTAAATCTCCGAGTGATTATCTGGTATTTTTTTGTGGTAGGCTGAAAAAAGACAACCAAAGGCGGTTTATCTTTCCCTCCTAAGAAATTCAACTCTCCTTTATATTTCCTTACCGGGAAAACTGTGTTATAAACAGTATCTTGGCAAAATGCATAGACAAAGAAACCATTAATATATAAATTTTCAAGCTCTGTTACCATATACTTACTCTCTATATCGTTGCTTAATAGAGCAACCAACATTGAGTTCTCCTTTATTTCTTCAAGTCTCTTTTCATTTTCATTTTCTTCATATCTTCTTATTTTTTCTCTTGTTCCTCCGACACCAAGAGCAATAGCTGCTCTTTCAACTAATAAGCCTATTCTTGCAGCTCGTTCCAATAATGCAGCCTGCCATCTAACGTATTCTTCAGCGTTTTTAAGAGTAGGGTTTCTTAAAAGCTCTTTCACTACCGGTGGAGCGTCTTCCTCAATACAAAGACTTTCAGGCTGGGGAATTTCCAACCCTTTATATACATATCTTGAGGTATCCCTCTTCCCTTTTATTGTCTCTGCCAAAGTGTCAAGATTTTCCTTGTACCATATCCAAGCACTCGTATTGTTCGAGTTTATAGAGAACAACAACAGAAAAAGGATCATGTAACTATATCCCATACTGCGTGGTGGTATAAGATTACTCTTCTCCACACAGTAAAGGTTACTTTATCCGGACTAGGGTTTAAGGGATTGGGAACACCTACTCTGTTTTCCCATATTATTTGTGAAGATCCAACTTGGAAACATCCCGTTTCTCGAGGAGAACTTAATTGAAAATATATATTATCCTCTGCTCTCATCTTCTGTAAATCCTTCCAGCCTGTTATGTGATACCAAGGGAAATATTCTCTCTTAATGGGCCATTTAAGGTCAAACATTTTTGATAACGCCCTATAAGCCGTCAAACCGAATGCCTGGTAATCGCTTGAAAGTCTTACTCCTTTATTACGAGGGAAAAGATATCCCCAACATCCAACGCAGTAATAATCCAAGGTTTCTTCTAAAGGGTGAAAAAGCATTTGTTTAACAAATCTGCCAAAAGTTCCACCTCCCGGGACTTTACTTACCCAAGCGCTTGGGTTTACGTCTCGCTTAGATTCATCCCACAAATTTTCTAATTTTCCACCTATTTGTCGACCGCTCAGCCGGGAACAGTCTATTTGAGAGAGATTAGTGCCCTTCTGCCCTAATTCCCCGTCTGCTAAGATCATTAGAACTATTGCGAATGGAGCGTGTGCCCAGTAATCGTTAAGAGCCGGTGGAATTGGAACAGAGAGGATATTCGGAAAATCGGAAGTCCTTTTTGATCCCCATAAAGGATCAACTCTCGTGTCAAAATAAGGATAACTTGGCCAGACATTCTTGTCGTATTTAGTCTCAAGCTCAACACCGTTTATTGCATACGGAACCATTGCCTGTAAAGCAAAACCAACAGAGCGAAGCCACGCATTTACAGTTCTATCTATTTGAGCTACAGTATATCTTAAAAACCATACACTGTAAATATTCCATACTTGCGCATCAAGTTGAGTTCCTGCCCCTTTCATACCTCCCAGAAAATTTCCTTTGGAATCTTCCCTCCGGAGGGTTCCTACTGTAATTGTGGCAACCGGAATTTTAAACTCGCTTCGCGCTATATACTGACACCACTTGGGGTCGGGTATGACTCCCCACCTCCATCTCATTTCAAACCACTGCTTTCTGGGCGGGAAAAAGAATTCAGTTTTTAAGCCAAAACATCCTTTATTTAAACTTGTGGTTACTGGCGGGATAGAGTTATACTGGACTTCTCCACTTGTGGACATAGTAAAATTGTTGCTCGATAACGCAATTTTAAAATCTTCGCTTTTCTTTTTCTCTCCTATTAATGAATCGATATCTTTAATCCCAGAGTAGAATTCTTTAAAGTCTATATTTGCTTCCTCTGGATTTATATGCACCGAATTTATTTCTTCTAAATCAATTGTACTTTCTACTACTTTCTCTCCCCCATTGGGAAGGGGAATATAAGTTTTAACAGGAATTTTGAAGTTTTTGTAATGAACATCTCCAGTCCCATCTACTTCAATAATAAGTTCTTCTCCGATCTTTAATTCAACTCGAGCCTCACTACAACCACAACCTTTTATTGTGTCCTCTTCTCCCCGGAAAATTGTATCAGGATACGCTTTCAACATTTGCTCTAATTTTCTTCTTGTTTGGATATCTAATTTTTTTAATTTTTCTTTCGTCTCGTTTGAGAGTTTAATCCCTTTTTTTTCTTTTTCTATAGAGATTTCTTGCTGGTATTCTTTCGTTGTATCGACTTCATTTGTTTTGTCGGACCACTCAAGAAAATTTACAGCTACTACAAAAAAAAGTATTTTTATCATCCTCCCTCCGGTCTGCTTTTTGACAACATCTCTAACGCTTCAATTTTACTCATTCCTTTTTCATCGATAAGGTTTTGTATTTTTTCTAAATCATTAGGATTTGTAGTATATAACCAATAAGAAAACGGATCCGGCATAAATCTCCCAATCCCACACCCAAGGGGCGTGTAAAAAAAGATCTCTGAGTACTTTCCAGTAACAGTTTTAACCGTTCTTAAAAGAGCAAAATTATCCTCGCTAAGAATTAATCGTTTAGATTGGAATAAGGATTGAAGAGTTTCAGCTTTCTGTTTTAACAAAAGAAAAACCCCGGCATTTTCTGTAATCGCTATCCCCGCTGGATTTTTATAAAGGTCGTTCACGCTCTGCGTAAGAGAAATCGCACTCGCTCCGTATTTTCGGTAAACTCTGTATGCATTTTCAATAAACTCTGCCGAAAACTCATCGCTAAGCAATTTCCAAGCTTCATCGATAACGAGTAATTTTCTTATTCCTCTTTTCGCAGTTTCCATCTTTCTGTTTATGTGAAAAATTATCATTAGGAGCACAACTGCCTGTAATTCTTTTTTTGTTTTCAGCCCTTCTAATTCAAAAACAGTCAGAGGATTGTCAAAATGCAATTTCTCACCTTCGTGAAAAAACGTTCCAAATCTCCCCTTGTCCGTATAAGGGAATATCATCTTTGAGAGTTTCCTTGTGTCTTTATTTTTCTTTAAAAATTCGTATAAATGTGTTATCGTTGTATCCTGTTTATGTTCTCTAAACACCTCTATTATTGCTTCCTCAAGCGTCCCTTTATCTTCTTTTTTTTCGACATCTGCCATTTTACAAATTACGGGTAAAACAAAAGTCATATCGTTTTTGTTCATACTATTTTTTTCCTTATCGAACCGACAACCTATAAAAGGAGAAACATTAATGGGTTCGTCCTCTGAGAATTCTATAAAATTACCGTCTAAATATTCACATAATTTTAAATAACTTTTTCCCACATCAAGTACATACGCCTTTCCTTCCTCAGCCAGGTAATTCATTATTATATCATTTACCAAAAACGATTTTCCGCTCCCTGAAGCCGCCGCAACCACAGCGTTATAATTTCCTGGACTATCAAAAAAATCAAAAGAAAGTACTTCCCCACGTCTCGTCTTAAAAATCATAACCGGAGTCGGTGTCCCTTTCCAGTCTCCAAATAAAGGAGTAAGACTTGCTATATTATCACTCATAATAGTTTTTTGCCTTTCCAAGAACTTATCTACTTTTGGAGCCCAGCATAGAGGCAAGGAAAAAAGAAAAACAGAGTGTGCGATTGTCCCCTCTTCGAAAGGGGTAAATCCCGCAAGCCTAAGAAGATTTAAAGCTTTTTGTGTTTCTCTTTTACTTTCTTCGTCGCTATCCGCAAAGACCGTAAAGTGCAACGAAAACCGGATAAAATCCTTCCCCATCTCTGCCCTTGCAGAAGCTTTTTCTAGGGTTTCAGCGAGAAGCCTTGTCTTCGTAAAAAATTTTGCCATAGCTCCGCTTGCTTGCATTTGCGCAATACTTAGTCTCTTTCCTATCTCGGCTCTTTTCTTAAATTGGTCGAGGATTGTCACGTTAAAAGTTAAAAGAAACGGGACGCTTAGTTGCAACCTCTCTGTAAAGAGATCTCCTAACATTTTTACAGCATTTAAAAGTTTGGGTTCATCCGGAGGATAATTAACTCCACAGACCCTAGCTATCTTACCGCTTATATCTGTAAAGTTAGGATGGACGTGAATATATTTATAGTCAATCTGCTCTCTAATAGGAATCTCGTCGTTATACTGCATATTTTCTATCTTCCTATCGTTCAAAATTTCCGTAATCAAAGAAATTAACTCATCCGCCGACACGTTCCGAGGATTCATTTCAACTTGTCCAAAAGAAGTAGTATCAAGAGTAGCCTTTAGGCTTTCAACATTTGTCCTGAAGTTATCTTTTTCTGTATCTGTGGGGCGCCTTTTATAAAATTGTCTAACTGTTGCAAAACCCCTCAGGTTTCTAAAACCCATTCCTTGATATTTTTCTTTCCTATGATGCGTAAACCCCTTGAAGATGTCTCTTCCTGCTTTTTTTCTAGCTTCCCAGTTTTCAATATTTTCTTTTACCGTAGGAGAAGAAAATATAATGAATTGCAATCCTGTTCCTTCCGGAAAATTCCCGGAAGTATAAAGCTGTTCTATGGTTTCCGTTAATTCATTTTCTACTTTGGAGTCAACGAGTTCCCCAGGCAATAAATTGAATTCAAATATTGCTCCGAGGCTAATTCCTTCTCCGGTAGTATCAGATAAAACATAAACCTCTCGTTTTTTATCGTACGCAATATAGGGCAAAAAAGAAGAAAAACGAACCCCCTTATCGAGTAGTGCATTCCATGCTCTGACAGAAATTCCGCTGTCCATATTACGTTTATTCTCCGGTACCTACATTGTTGATCCATTTTGATTTTTCTACCAGAACAAAAATAAAATGCGGCCCAACGGTAATAGAATCGTTAAGCGTATATCCCGGCAGCCATACTTTTAGTATCCTGTCTTTCTGTCTCATTGGATAATAATTCGGAGTAAAAGGGGGATTTACGTTTACAAATTTAACTTCTTTTTCTTCTTGAATCAAGTGCTGGTGCAATCCCAAAGTGCTTACTTTCGCATGTTTTCCGCTACAACCAATAAAGCTTAGAGAGATTACTACCAATATACCTATTGTTTTTTTCACGAGTTACCTCCTGTCTGTTGTGATTGGAATGGAACCTCTTTTAGGTCATTGATGAGTATAATATCGATTATAACTCCAGGTTCGATGCAAACAACGGGCCTTATCTCCGCTGCTTTTTTCATATATCTCTCTGAAAGCTGACTTGCAGCTTGGGATATACCAGATGCAGCTGCTACTTCCCAAATCTTGGTAGAATCTATTTGACTTACTTGATACATTCCTCCGGAAGTAGGCACTGTTGTAGTCAGCCTACCCGCAGCTGCCACAGCATCTCCCACACCACCAACAAATGAAGCCAGGAGAGATAGCCCCAAAAAAGCCCCGTCTCTCTGCATAACATCTCCTGCTATGCCGTATGTTCCGTCGCTAGCGTCTGTTGCGAATCCTTTTATAGGGAGAGTTTTAACTTGCCCGTCTTTTAAGTATAAAGCGATACTTTGCAGTCTAACGTATACTCTCGAACTCGAAATATCTCCTAGTGCTTCTCCTATGACAAAACTATACAATACAATATCATTAATTTTTCTTTTTGTTTCATAAAGAGGACTTGTAATTTCTAGAAGCACCGGGTACGCGTTCCCTTCAGTTGCGTATACTCCTGTTAACAGAACTGCTCTCGCAATACTCCCTGACGGAGAGATAATCGCTGCATAGTCAAAAGCCGTAAACTCTGCTGTTGAATCTGCGTCGTTTTTAGAAGACCCTTTTTCTAAAATAATTATTCCTTTTTCTTTTTCTATACCATACCCGGAGGGTTCTTGAGGTAATTGCGTTTCTCTTGGCCGATAGTTTTGAGGTGTTGATTGTGAAGGAGAAGGAGATATAGGCCTAGACAATTCGCTTTGGATTATCTTGAAGTTTTCCTCCATGTTTTTCTGTAACTTATAGAATTCTTTTGTAAGTTCATCCTGCCCTTCTTGTAATTTTTTAATTGCCTTTCCGTTATCCTTTCCTTTTTCAGTTGCATCTTTAATTTTTCCGGCTGCGTCCATTATCCATTCTTCATAATCGAGTTCTGTTTCTTCGAATTGGCTCTGAATCCCCACTCGTCTCCTTTCGGGTTGTTCAATTTCTTTATTTGTTGTTGTATCCGGAGAGAACATCGAAAAAACCAATATGAAAAAAATAAACCCTCCAATTCCCAATAAAAGAAATTTTAAATTGCGTTTATTTTTACTTTCTTCGGTTGTCTCCGGCATTTTCGTTGTTCCCTTTTTAGGGGACGGAATTTTTTTCCTAAAATCGTCCAGGAATCCCATTATTCATTCTCCTTTATTTCTTCAATTAATCCCTTTGGATTATATTCCAAAATGACATATGCGGTCGACGAAAGGGTGTCCCATAAACTTGGAGAAATAGCGATAGCTACAGTCCCGGGTGTATATAAATCTCTTTCTTCATGTTTTGTCTTGAGAGGAATTTCTAAACACGTATATCTATTTCCTATTAAAGCAGATTTTACTTTGGCGGTCTTATAATAAACCTTTTCAGTCTTAATTCTATTAAACCCTGGGATAAGTTTATTGTTATACATATGCGCTAAAATAGAAGAGATTTCTTTGTACACCGGTATTGACATCCTTTGTGGTTCCCTCTCTGCGAATCCTTCATCAGGCGGATAGATTTCATATTTAGCAGGCGCTATTTCTGAGAAAGAGAATTCAACAGGTATACTATAAGTCCTTGTTAAAAAAAAGACTCTTCCTTCTCTTTCGGGTCGTATAAACGCAGCCCTCCCAGTGTATTCCACATCTATTCCATTACCTACAATAACCTTTTCAATGCTCTCCGTAAATTCTATTTGTGTTATTTCGTCTCTTTTGACTTTTATGTGTGGGGATCTATTCGCTATCTTCTCCGACCTTACGCAAATAGGTAAGAGTAAGGCCAAGAGGACGCTCATCAGTAGCATATGTTTTTGTAAGTCGCATTTCATAAACCCTCCCTTCGGTTGAAATTTGTTTATCTCCTATAATTTTCACAATTGTTCCGTAAAGATTGACAACATAGGAATTCCCGGACTTTCTTGTTTTTATTGAGTCTGTAACAAACGATTGGGAAAAAGAAGTCCTCTTAACAGTTCGCGCACTTCTGAGTTGTTCTTTCCTCAATTCCGGATAAAATCTTGGGTCAACATACTCCATTAACTCGTTCATTCTTTGATCATAGTTTCCCGGATGAAAAGAAGCAAATAAATTACACAAATGCAGAGCAAAGCTTTTTACCGTTATCTCCGGAAGTTCCCCGGGAGTTATCTTCATCCGTCCTGCTGCGCCGGGGATTACTAATACTTTTTCTTCCCTTGTAGCAAGCTTAAAAATAAGTACATAGTTTAGTAAAAGCAAAACCAACAAAACCCATATGATTTTTCTCAGATTTTGATTGCTAAAATCTAAGTTCTTCCATACTTCCCAAAATTTTTCGGCTTTCATCTTCACTCCTCAAAGTGTGTAATATGAGGTGGTATTAAACCAGGGAAAGGGACACCCATTCTGTATAATAAATGCATTAAATACCCTTCTGGTTTTCCGGATTTTATTCTCTTTACAGTAAAGGCCAAAAAACCACCCAAGAGTAACCCAACAAAAAGTAGATCCATAAGATACAACAACAAAAAAGGGGCTAAAAAGCAGATAAACTCGTCAGGTTCTAATCCAAACACAGTCAATTTAGCGTCTAGAAATCGGCTTTCCATTTTGACCTCTAGTCAAACAGGAAGTTTATTATAATTGGGGCAACCGCTATAATAAGCGCACCAACAATAGCCATTATACCCGCTTGCATATTGCCTAAAAATATCGATATAGCTCCAACTACAAACCCTATCGCTGCGATAGCCTTACCAAAAGCTCCACCCAAAAGGGCTATTACCTTAGTCCATAATGTTTCCATTTCCGTTGTCTGAGCAAACAATTCTCCCGTTAAAGCGAAAAAGGTACATAAGAGCCATATTGAAACAACTACTATCCTAAGAACTCGCTGGTGTTTTTCAATAAATTGCCTAGTTTTCACCATACTCTATTCCTCCTTTTTTTATGGTTTATTTTAATAATTCCAATGCGCCCCAAAAACATCGAGTCTGGAATTACTCTCTCCGGAGAGAGCCGATTCCCCAACCTGACGAGTTTACTTGCTCTTTTTTTAATTAACTCTTTATTTTTTTCTTTATCACCAAGCGGATCCGCAGAGACAAAAGCGTCTCCCAAGAAATTTAGTTTAATGGGCACAGTATCGCCGGGCTCGAAATAATAAATTTCATAGTTGTTGATATAAGAGGTCTCTTTTATAGTTATGGTATCGATTTCTAACGGCATATACACGTTAAGAGGATAAATACTTAATAACTGTTCTCTTATATCTTCTGTTCTTCCGGGCTTTTCTCCCGTTAAATCCACATACCAATCACCAAATACGTGGACGTAAAAACTAAGAAAGCATAGCAACATCATTTTCGCCTCCTATCTTTTTTCCCTCCATTTTTGCGGGGATAAATCCTTCCGCAACTTCTTTGTGTTCTTTGTATTCAATTTTTGTTTTATAAGGAGCGTAAGGACCAACTTTAAAAATAAAATTCAAATCTTCCAAATTAGAAATTTCAGAAGGGAGATATAATTTCTTTATCTTCTCACTTTCTTTGTAGTAATAGCCATCTCTCATATCCGCCGTTCCTTGAGAGAGAGACTCATCCAATTCTTTTTTCTCCTGCTCTCCCAACCATTCTGAGATGTACTTTGCGCTTTTTGTTTCAGCGAGTCTGAAGATTGCTTTAGTGTTAGCATTGTTAAAAATTGATGCTGCTCCCGCCTCGTAAATTCTTTCTATCTGAGTAAAGTCCTGCGCGGAAATTAAAGGACAAGACCCTTTGGAGCGTCCTTCCGCAAGCAATCTCTCTAAGCTTTCAAGTTTACACAAAGAAGGGAACTCGTCTATAATAACAAAAATTCTTCTGTTTATATCATCCGGAAGCGAAAGTATTTCCTTAAATGCTAAATCGAGGAATAGAGTATTAAGTCCTCTAAAGCTTTCAACATTTGCGGGATTTATTATAAAGATTCTCCGCTTATCTTCTTTATCCTGGATGTAATCCCTAACAGAAAATTCACCTCCTTTTGAAGAAAGCAAAGCTTTATTCCTAAAATAATTTGCATACTCCGTATAACTGGCAAAAATGGAAGTTGCTGTCTGACTTGTATCCGAGATATAACCTTCAACTCGAGAAACCAAATCTTTAAACTCCTTTAATTCTTCAAAAAGCCTTTCTTTCGTGTTAGTATTAAATATAAAATCTGCGAGGTGCGAAAAGTCCGCTTTTACCTCTCTTCTGCGAACTGCTTCAATAACCACTTCAATAAGATCTCTCGCGGAATTATACCAGAACTTAGACCGTGAATCCCCGACGTGTGGCACAATAGAAGCTGCTATACTATCTATATCTTCTTCTGTTTTAACTTCTTTATAAAGATTCCAGTCAACGTTTCTTGCGTCAAGAAAATTCAAAACTAAATCCCCTTCTCTATAAAATTTTCTCAGAAATTCTCCCTTACGATCATAAATGATACACTTGTCCATTTGTAGAGACTGTATTACTTCTCTTACCAATACCGATTTCCCTGTCCCCGCTGCACCTAATACTAATGTCCCTCTGTTTTCGTACTCTTCCGGAATAGTTACATCTCCGATGGGTATTCTACCTTTCTTTAATCTTTTAATAGTTTTTTTGTCCGCTTTTCTTGCTCCTCTAACAATTTCCTCTGTGGCCACATTTGATTTTCTAACTAAAAAAACCGTGCTGGCAATACCGATCGCAAAACTTAATATTGAAGTCTTGATACAAAGATTTTTAAAATACATAAAAACTGAGCCCATAACCGGAGGTTGACTTGCCCCCATAAACCAATTTTTAGCCCAAAGAAGTAAGAGTCTAAGGTTGTGATTATATGTTGGAGATAAAAGAATGTTAGCCCCCTGAAAAATAATAAAGAAGCCGAAGGAAAGACAAATAAAAAACTTGACGGAAAATTTTACATTTTTTCTTATAAAGGCGATATCTATCGAAAGCTTTTCTATTCTTTTGCTAAATAAGCTTTTGGGCATTTTTATCTCTCCTTATTAATTCCTGGGATTTTTATATCCGGAATTATCGCTGAGTCTATTCGCACTCCGACATCTTTCATATTGAGTATATCCATTGTTTGGCTCATGGCTCGCCCAAGAGCAAAACTTTTTTTTTAGACATTTCTTGAGTAATGCTTTGTGCGTTCTCTTTAAATTCTTTTAAGTCTTGCCGTGATAAGTTTGTAATACCGGAAGTTTGTACGTGGGCGTGAAGGTATCCATTATCATTGTGTACGCTGATGTTATAATCAAAGAAGTTATTTGTTTTTTCTTGTAATTCCTCTATCGTTCTTTGTGATATTTCTATCATTTCATCTGAAGAGAGTTTTTTTGTTTCAATATCAGAGGCAGATAAAATAAAATGGTATGTTCTCCCTTGAATTTTGAAATTATCGGTTGTAAATCCCTCAATTTCTTTAGATTTTGTGTATTGAACGCAATTTTTTCCTCCCTTAGGGTGGCTGATATGTTTTACTTTTACTATCACTTTAACTGTCCTCCGGGAGTTTGTTGGCTTTCAATTAGTTTTTTTAAAGCGTTTATTTCTCTTAAGATTTTCGTTTCAGAATGTTTAAGTGGATTAACAATTTTATTTGCGTGTTCGTTATCAAGGTATGTGGATAAGGCTCTTCTCCCGATCTCACTTTCTGATGTTTTCTCAGCTCGAGCTAATCCCTGTACTTTTTCTTTTAATTTATTATCAAGATATACAATGACTAAACTATGCTTACTATTAATACCCATAGCACCTTCCAATGTTTATTTTTTTGTGTTTTAGTTTTGGAGTAAGAGCCTGGAAGTTC
>Ga0307431_1001064_pt1 | contig 16355 bp, 19 predicted proteins | sample SalMarWE160170MG_FD_202155 | JGI IMG/M metagenome (GOLD analysis project Ga0307431, IMG submission 202155) | Salt marsh sediment microbial communities from the Plum Island Ecosystem LTER, Massachusetts, United States - WE1603-170 | ecosystem: Environmental > Aquatic > Marine > Intertidal zone >...
CCTAAAATTTGGTTGATCATTTGAATTTTTTATACCAAAATGTAGGGCGAAAAACAAGTAAAAAGAGCATCTATTTATAATTATTTCAGCTATTTATATGGGATTGACTTTTTACGAGGTCATCAACCTTAGTCAACCTCAATTTTTTTAACCAGGCACATTAAAAAAATCCCTATTGCAGCCATACCTGCATTAATTATAAAGGCATAGTCATAAACGCCTGTAGTATCTCGTAAGATCCCGGTAACCCAGTGCACAAGGATAGCGCCAAGGCCATACATGGGCGTCCATGCACCAATAACGGTTCCCATTACATCCTTGGGAAAATAGTCTCCTGCACAGGCACCATAGAGAGGAAACGTTGCACCATAAAAAAGGGCCATAAATCCCACAAGGATAAAAAATATTCCCCAGGAATTCCCAGTGAATAGGATTCCGATTAGGCAGGCAGTGATAAAGGAGTTGGAAATGATAATGGTCCTTTTTCTGCCTAAATAATCGGAAAGGGGTAAGATTGTCAAAACTCCCACAACTTGGGAGACTCCGTGTACTGTTGCGAGAAGACTTGCCTTCTCTAAGGGTAATCTAATTTGATATTTGGCATAGTCCACCATAAATGTGGTGATTCCATAAAGACTGTATGCGATTGAAAAGTAAGAAAGCCCAATCAGCCAGAATCTTATATTTTTAAAAACCATGGAAAGGGGTATATCTTTTGCAGAAGGAGCCACATCAGTCTCCCTACTACGGGAGGATCCATTTTTCTGTCCCCATGGTAAATATCCTGACTCTTTTGGATCACTTCTCAACAATAGGCCATTTATCAAAGTCATTACCAATGCACCTGCACCTAAAAAATACCATGCATAGCGCCAGGTGAAATGGTGCACAATCCATGGGAAGGCCACTCCCATGGTGGCAAAGCCCAGCCCATATCCAGTAGAAAGGATGCCAAGTGCGAGCCCTCTTCTATTGAGAGAAAACCAACGCTGGACAACGGTAATGATAGGCGCCCACATTCCTGTGGCTCCAAGACCAGCTAAGGCGTAAAAGAGACAGGCCATCCAGAGGTTATGTACAGTCCCCATTAAGAGAACACCAATGCCAAGGATTAGGCTGCAGCTTGTAATCACACGACGGGCTCCAAATCGGTCTGTCAAGTAACCGGTAAGGGGGGTTAGAGCGATATAGGAAAAAAGGTACGCATTATAGATAGATCCACCTGCAGTTCGGCTAAAATTTAGTGTTCGGATCATTTCCGGAAGGACTACACTATATCCAAGACGAACAGAATAGTTTATAAAGAGGCTGATAAAGCAGGTCGCTAAGATGACCCACGCCCAGTGAAAGGACCTTTCCCTTTCCACAAACAATTCTCCTTGTTACAAAACATATCCTCCGGATTTAGATCGCCTTTTTTCCTTCTCTAGGAATCCAAGTCCTACATTGGTATTTGGTTTTTGAAGAAAGGAGTATAAGGAAAACAAGGTTGGGTGTCAAGAATGAACCAAGAATTGTGTTAGCTTAATGAAAATGTCCCCTCTAACTGCTGTGTTAAAATGTCCCCATTATGAAAAAGGACATTATAGCAATGAGTCAGAAAGAGCGGTAGAGGTACCATCTGTTAAAGATGGTAATAGGTGGTAAGATTACCTTGAAAGAAACAGACAGCCTAATGGGAGTCTCCTACCGACAGGCAAAACGCCTGAAAAAGAGACTGATCAGTGAAGGAGCCAGGGGTCTCATCCATGGCAATCGAGGAAGACCGTCTCCCAGGGCTCTCAGCCATGAGATTGCCAAAACGATACTTGATCTTTCCCTCACCACGTACACCAACTTCAATGACACGCATTTCACTGAAAAGCTGAGGGAAGAAGAAGGTATCATCGTAAGCAGGGATACTGTAAGGAGGCTGAGACGTACCAATGGGATAAAACCCAAGAGGAAAAGAAGAGCAAAGAGGCACTTCAAGAGAAGAGACCGCAGTTCCCAAGAAGGAATAATGGTGGGGATGGCAGTCCTCATCGGTGGTTCGGTAAGGATACACCTCCCTGCTGCTTGATGGCTGCCATAGACGATGCTACAGGAAGGCTCTGTGAGGCCTTCTTTATCCCCTATGAGTGTTCTTTTGGGTACCTGAAGCTCTTAAAGAGTATTGTGAACACCTATGGTATCCCTGCATCTATCTACCAGGATAGGCACTCAACATTACATAGAAATGATGATAACTGGACACTAGAGGAACAGCTTAAAGGGGAGCAGGAACCTACCCAGGTAGGAGGTGCCCTGAAGTCTTTGGAGATCACCCCCATCTTTGCACTTACTCCTCAGGCCAAGGGACGGGTTGAGAGACTCTTTGGTGTACTCCAGGATCGGCTTATCGCTGAGATGGGACTCAGGAACATTACAGGGATAGAGGAGGCAAATATGTTTCTTACCGGCCACTTTATTGCCGACTACAACCGCCGCTTTCCCGTAAGGCCTGAGACAGCGCAACCAGCATGGAGAAAGGCATCCAGGAGTGTGGATATTGAAAGAATCATAAGTTTCCGCTACCAAGCTGTGGTAGGTAACGATAATACCGTGAGGCTAGGGGGTATGGTTATAGACATACCAGAAGGTCCCTACAAAAGAGGATATGCAAAGGCAAAGGTAGAAGTCCGTCAGGTCTTAGATGGAAGCTGGAGAGTGTATTATAAAGATAGGCTTATAGCTCATACAGATCCAACTCCTTTAAAGGAGCCGATAAGGGCTAAACCCAGGAGAAAAGCCAAGGCACGTGCAGCTTCTGAAGAGCAATGGATTTATATGGCATCAGCAGCTTAGAGGGGACATTTTTACTAAGCAGTTAAGGGGACATATTGACTAAGCTTAAACAGAATGAACCAAGAATGAACCAGGCCTATAGATCAAGCCTACATCTTAAAGGAGATGGAATAAACCCTCCATCCCCTTTGAATAAGCACAGTTATCTTTTCTTTTAGCCTGTATCTAATAATTGCCTTTTCAAAATCCTCCTCTGTGTTGACTGAAAGATCATTTATTCCCCTAATAATATCACCTGGTGCCAGGCCAATACTGTGTGCTTGGGAGTCTTTTTTAATGGCCACAATAACCAGGCCCTCTTTCTCTTTCAACCTGTATTTACTGGCAGGGGACTTATTCAATTCTTCAACACTGAAACCGAGACGCTCAAATGCCAGATCAAGAGCGAGATCAGGTGGGAACGGAGCAGCTTTTATGTGTATCTGTTGTCTTTTTCCATTTCTGAAAAAACCTAAATGAATTATTTCATTAGCAGTATGCTGAGATAAGTTGTCATAATAATCGCGACTTGTTTTAATCTTGTTTTTTTTGATCTCTGTAATGACATCTCCCCTTTTAAGGCCCTTTTCTTTTGCAGGGGAACCAGCCAGAATTTCTGTAATCAGGGCGCCGTATTTTACCGGTACGTGGAAATAATCGATTAAGTTTTCATTGAGATCCTGAACGGTGATACCAAGCCAGGCGGTATAAACCCGGCCATAATTTATAAGGTCGCTCACAATTGCCTTTGCCCTGTCTATGGGTATGGCAAACCCTATGCCCTCAGCGCCGGAATAGATGGCGGTATTGATGCCTATGAGTTCGCCATTGATATTAAGGAGAGGGCCACCACTGTTTCCGGGATTGATAGAGGCATCTATTTGGATAAAATTATTATAAATACCACTTTCTGTTCTCACAGATCTGTTAAGGGCGCTTATCACACCGGTTGTTACTGTGTGAGAGAGACCAAATGGATTGCCTATGGCGATGACGGTCTCTCCTATCATAAGGTCATTTGATTTACCCATGGTAATTGATGGTATCGCGGTCTCTGTCTCAATTTTTAGCACAGCCAGATCCGATTCCGGGTCAGTTCCCACTACTCTGGCCTTAAATTCCTTCTGGTTAGCTAAGGTAATAGCTATTTTAGATGCCCTTACGATAACGTGGTGATTTGTCAGGATATACTTATGAGCACTATCAATGATAACACCGGAGCCAAGGCTATTTTTAACATAGTGTCTTTTTTGGGGCTCAAAAAAATCCCTGAAAAATCTGTTAAAGAAATCATCATTTTCTTGAAGAAAAAAAGGATTAACACCCCTTTCAACTAATTTGCTCGTGCTAATGTTGACCACAGCAGGGCTTATCTTTCTGACAGCCCTTACAATAGGGTTCTCCCTTGAAGAGACTTGATCTCCCACGCTACAAGGAGGGAAAAGCAGAAAAGAGAGTAAAAAAACAGAAAACAGTCTGAAAATAAATTTTACGTGCATAAAATTATCATAGCTCCTAAATTCCTAAATTCGCAATTCAAAATTCCTAAATTCCGCAATTCCTAAATCCCTGAATCCCTAAATTCTATAATGTATAATCGTAGTGCTTACGTAAAGATGACCTTTCCATCCTCTACACTAACATTAACACTGTCTCCATCTACTATATCACCACTCAATATCTTTAATGCCAGCTCATCCTCAACGTGATGTTGAATCGCCCTTTTTAGTGGCCTGGCGCCATAGACAGGATCAAATCCAATATCGGCTAAAAATTCCCTTGTCCCGTTTGTCAATTGGAGGCCTATCTTATGATCCAGAAGCCTTTTTGTTAACTGGTCAATTTGTATATCAACGATTTTCTTTATCTCTTCCTTACCGAGTGAGTTAAAGGTTATTATCTCATCAACCCTGTTTAAGAATTCCGGTTTAAAGGTTGATTGAAGTATTTCTGTAACACCGCTGGTCATTTTTTCTTTATCCTTACCGGCAAACTCCTTTATTATCTGACTTCCAATATTAGATGTCATGATCAGGACCGTATTTTTGAAATCCACAGTCCTTCCTTTACCATCGGTCATCCTTCCATCATCTAAGATCTGGAGAAGTATGTTGAAGACATCTGGGTGAGCCTTCTCTATCTCGTCAAAAAGAATTACCGAATAGGGATGCGTCCTGACCGACTCAGTGAGATATCCCCCTTCATCGTAGCCAACATATCCCGGTGGTGCCCCTATCATTCTCGCTACTGAGTGCTTTTCCATGTATTCGGACATATCTATCCTGATCATATATTGTTCATCGTCAAATAGAAACTCGGCCAGTGCCTTGGCAAGCTCAGTTTTGCCTACACCAGTGGGACCAAGGAATATGAATGAGCCTATGGGTCGGTTTGGATCTTGAAGCCCTGAACGTGCCCTTCGAACAGCGTTTGAAACAGCGATTATAGCATCTCTCTGTCCGATAACCCTTTTTTCGATCCTCTCTTCCATCTTGAGCAGCTTATCTCTTTCACCCTCCATCATCCTCTCTAATGGTATGCCTGTCCATTTGGATACTACCTGTGCAATGTCCTCGCTGTCTACTTCTTCTTTGAGCATCTTTTTTGTGGACTGAAGCTCAGTGAGCTGGCTGTTTTCCTCGTTTAACCTTTTTTCCAGCTCTAGTGCAGTGCTATATTTGAGCTCCGCTGCCTTTGCAAGATCTCCTTGTCTCTCGGCAAGCTGTGCCTCTGACTTAGTGGAGTCTATCTTTTCTTTTATTTCCCTTATCTGCCCAATAATCTCCTTTTCCTTTTGCCAGTGACTGGTCATTTCATCTACATGCCCTTTAAGGCCTTTCAGTTCCTCATCTATCTTCTTTAGACGTTGCTTCGAGGCATTATCTGACTCTTTTTTGAGTGCCTCTCTTTCTATCTCAAGCTGGGTTGTTTTTCTTCTCAGGTTATCTATCTCAGAGGGAAGGCTATCTATCTCTATCCTTAGTCTGCTCGTTGCCTCATCAACCAGGTCGATTGCCTTGTCAGGGAGAAAGCGGTCAGTGATATACCTGTTGGAAAGTACCGCAGCAGAGACAAGGGCAGAGTCTTTAATCCTGACACCATGGTGGACCTCGTATTTTTCTTTAAGGCCACGTAGTATCGAGATAGTATCTTCTGCGCTCGGTTCTGCTACTACAATTGGCTGAAAGCGTCTCTCCAGTGCAGCATCCTTTTCTATATGTTTCCTGTATTCTTTGATTGTTGTGGCACCCACACACCTGAGTTCACCTCGTGCCAGGGCTGGTTTGAGCATGTTAGATGCATCCACAGTTCCCTCGGCTGCCCCGGCACCTACCAGGGTGTGAAGCTCATCAATAAAAAGAATAATGGAACCTTCTGCTTCTGTCACTTCCTTTAGAAATGCCTTCAATCTATCCTCAAACTCGCCCCTGTATTTTGTTCCTGCAATTAGTGCACCCATATCAAGCGAAACTACTCTTTTATTTTTTAACGTTTCAGGAATATCTCCGTGAACAATTCTTTGTGCCAGACCTTCAGCAATAGCAGTTTTGCCTACCCCGGGTTCGCCTATTAAGACCGGATTATTCTTCGTTCTTCTGGAGAGGACCTGGATTACACGTCTAATTTCATCATCTCTCCCTATTACAGGGTCAAGTTTATCATTTTCAGCCATATCAGTAAGGTCGAGGCTGAAACGTTCTATGGCATTGTATTTATCTTCTGGATTTGCGTCTACCACCCTCTGGCCCCCTCGTATATCTATGAGGGCCTTTAGGATAGTATCTCTGGTTAATCCATGTGAGGCTAAAATTTTGGCTGCTTTTCCTTCCTTATCTTCGATGATTGCCAGTAAGATATGCTCTACGCTTACATATTCATCCCGCATCTGGCCGGCCTCTTTTAAGGCCTGATCAAATACCCCTTTTGATCGAGGGGAGATGTAGGCATCTCCATATCCAGCTCCGCTTACTTTAGGTAATTGATCTAATGCCTTTATCAACTCATGAAGAACAATATCCTCCTTGATACCTATCTTGCCAAAAAGGGATGGAATTACACCCTCTCTCTGTTCCAAAAGGGCATAGAGCATATGCTCTGGTTCTATTTGTTGATGACCTTTTTTGGAGGCGATATCTTGAGAATTCTGAATTGCCTCCTGGGCCTTGAGTGTAAATTTATCAAATCGCATGATTGTGTTTCCTCCTTGCGCACTATTCTTATGGTATAAAAGGTAAGAATTGCTTAGAGGATTGTCAATGCTGCTTCAATCACTTTTATGCAAACGGAAAGGGTATAAAAACAGACACCCTCAAGAAAATATAAATTTCACGTCTTCACCTGGAGAAAATATTAGTACTATTCTATACATATGTTACATCAATAGTGTCCAAAATCGGTTTTCCCATCATGAGAAATGGAGCCCCAAGGTTCCCATTCCCATTAACTTCTTTTCCAACCCTTCTGCCAGGGACTTGGAAATTGTCGAATACATTGAAAGTGAACTCTCACTGCCTTGAAAAGCGGGGCATTGTGCTATTATTTCGTAAAATAAGCCTAATACGAGTAGCTCATACAATGAAGCAGTGATTTCCCGCGAAGCGGGATTGTATTTCACCACTTTCATCAGGAAAGTGATGAAATACAAAAAAATCCAATAAATCCTATTAATCCTGTCTAAAAAATAAGTCAACTTTCGTTCGTATCGCAAAAAAGCAAAGCATTCATAACTTGATTCTGTGTAGATGGAGACACTTCCTTGTCAACAGCCAGAAGCGTCAGAAACGCTTCTATCTTAGCTTCGCCATTTATTAGCTCTTCTTCAATCCCGATATATCGGGATCAGGCGAAATTACTCTATACGTAAATTATATTTTTCAAACCTTGAAAAAGAACTTGCACTTTACTTTTATTATGATTACAATGTATTACAAATAAATACAATGGAGGCAATGTATGAGCAAAGCATTATCAATAAGAGTCTCTGACGAACTCGCATCAAAATTATCTGAAATAGCAAAAGAGACAGAACGGCCAAAATCATTCCATGTCCAAAAAGCGCTGGAATCCTACTTATCTGAAATCGCTGACTTTCAGGTTGCTTATGATCGTTTGCATGATATAACTGATCCGGTAATTTCTATTGAGGACATGAGGAAAGAACTTGAAATATAAAATCGCATTCAAAAAATCCGTTTCCCGTGATCTCAAGAAAATTGATAAGGAACAGGCCGATAGAATTTTGAAAAAAATTGAAGATGAACTCCCCCAAAAAGCTGAAGCTTTACCATTATTAACAGGTAAATTTTCAGGTTTGAGAAAATTTAGGGTCGGGGATTTCAGGGTAATTTTTTCGATCATAGGGAACACGGCTCTCATTTTAAGAATAGGGCAGCGAAAAGAAGCATACAGATTCAATATAACACCTCACTGAACACGGCGCGGGCTATTGAGATGCCATCTCCAAGCCCTGAGTGTTTTAACCATTTAATCTTTTAAAAAATAAGTTGATGTGGACCTCCCGAGCGTTAGTTCAAGGATATAGTATGTGCCCTCTCTTACGTACTTCATCAAGCAGTTTCTTAACTTTCCTGGATATTGACATCCAATACTCCCACTGATACTATTTATTTAATGGTAATACGGTAAGGTGAATTTGCCTGAATAGATACTGAATATTATCCTATCAGGGGAAATTTGCTTGTTAATCAATGGTTAGGAGTAGCAACATACATGGAAATCGATGACGAGGCTGCAAAGCGAAAGATTTCATTAGCAATCGAAGCGACCTCGAAAGGCAGAGTCTTCTTTAGTAAGGAAGATTATTTAGCCGAGTTTAATCGAGGCTGTGATCATGTGAGCGAGCTGCTTAATAGTGCATTTCAACTTTTCATGTCTGGAGCATTTCCAACAACCATTTTCATTGCTATAACAGCAATTGAAGAAATTGCCAAGTTAGAAATCGCTGTTTTTCGACGTGAGGACGCAACAGAACCAGCAAAGAAAAGCAGAGAAGATCACTTATTCAATCACAAGGCCAAACATTCAATTGCATTGCAAGAAGTAATAGCAATTGGAACAAGGCTTCCGAACGCCATTGGAGAAGAGCGAGTTCGTGAGTTACTGAATATGGCAGAAACTGGTGAACTTATCGAAATGAGGGAAGCATCCCTATATACTGATGTAGTGGATGGTAAGTTTACTACACCTATCGAAAGGTTTTCCAAAAAAGATGCCCGAGATATCTTGCTGCTCGCTTTAGAAGTTTGGGATGATCGGCTGGTTGGGCTAACAAACTATACGTATGAACTTGAAGAAAAATTGATGGAGATGTTCACTCGTGTCGAAAACTCCTAACAAAAACATCAACTGCGCGCCTGCGGTGCCGGACGCTCGTATCTCGCGCCGGTTATGTTGGCGTTATGTGAAATGATCCAGAGATATTAAATGTGAGTTTTACGTCGCAAAATCACTACGTTCCACAATGGTATCAGAAACGATTTCACTTTGAGGGCGCAAAAGAAAGCAAAGTCTACTACTTGGATCTGAATCCGGACAGAGTGAAAAGAAAAGATGGTGGTTATTATTTCCGGCAAGCTATACGTCGTCTTGGTACCAAAGAATGTTTTAAACAGGAGCATCTCTATACTCTATTTTTCAGGGGATACCCCACAGATGTTGTCGAAAAAAGGTTTTTTGGGACTATAGATGATCGTGGAGCTAAAGCTGTAGAGTTCTTCTCTAACTATGAAATTAACGATAAATCCGGACCAGCCTTTCAGGATCTCATGCGGTTTATGGATGCACAAAAACTGCGAACGGCCAAAGGTCTTGACTTCATAAGGTATTTGTCCGGAAAAGGAGATGCCCAAGAAGTATTAGCAATAATGAGATCACTATGGCAAATGCATGTGACGATATGGACTGAGGGTGTTTGGGAGGTAGTAAAATGCCCGCAATCTCCGACTAAGTTTATTATAAGTGATCACCCCGTCAATACGTTCAACAAAAAACTATTTCCTGGTTCCAAGTATTGCCGTTACCCACTAGATGCAGGAATCGAGCGACTAGGTACACATACGATATTTCCTCTTGACCTTAATCATTGCTTAATAATAACCAATCTTGGTTACGTAAGAAATCCCAAAATTAACGGACTTAAACTTAGAGAGAATCCGCGATATTTTGCCCAAACGATCTTCGATATAAGAAAAGTTCAAACGGGTAGAGAGATAGAAGAAAAAGATGTTTTAGCAATAAACTACATTATTAAAAGGCGATCTAAGCGATATATTGCATCACCAGAAAAAGAATGGCTTTATCCAGAAAAGCATATGGCAAAGACTGTATGGTGGAATAAGTTAGGCTCCAAGCATTTTCTAATGCCTGATCCAAGAAAAGTATCTTTCTCAACTGGCATATACATGGGTGGCGATAAAGGACCTGTGTGGGCACAAGACGAATATGGGCGTATACCAAACGACAAAGATCCTCAAGTAAAGAGGAAACGTGATAAAGAATGGCAAGCCTTTCAGGCTTCCAAGAGATCATGGGACTCTATCTATGGGCCATTAAATATAGAAGAACTTCGCAAATATATATAAGACCCTTAAGATCAAGCTCCATCTTTGAATTGGGCCTAGCATCCACATAACGCGTCGTTCCACCGGACACGCTAAAGCGCGCCGGTGAACTCAGCGTTAAAATCAAATTAATATGATTTCCCATGCGTAATGATTTCTCACCAAATACAAAAGAACTTATAGCGAAACGTGTTGGATATCGTTGCTCCAACCCTAATTGTCGCCAATTTACATGTGGGCCACAAGAAGACCAAACAAAGACGGTAAATGTAGGGGTAGCTGCGCATATAACTGCTGCGTCACCGAATGGCCCTCGTTTTAATGGCGCATTAACCTCTGATGTAAGAAAATCGACCTCAAATGGTATTTGGCTTTGTCAAAAATGTGCCAAACTTGTAGACAATGACCCTCAACGCTATTCTATAATAATCTTAAATCAATGGAAAAAGAACGCAGAAGATGAAGCAATTAAAGAGATAGAGGGGCATTCAATATCTGCCATTCAAAAAGGGAAGCCTTATGTACGGTTTACAGATGAACTGGACATTGAGTTTCGAGCGCCAACGATAGTTGAATTCATCGCAATGCTACCGCAGTACTTTAAGGATGATACAGTAGGAGCAGGCAAGATAACAGAAATGATAAAATTATTGAGTAGTTTTGAGCAATATCAACTTTGCCAAAATCTTCGCATGACCTGTTTAAAGTTAAGTATACAAAACGTCGGAAATGAACTATCGCGTGATATCAAATTATTCTGGGATAAAAATTTATTTTTTACATACGATTCATTAATACCCGGTGAAAAAACAAAAAGTGATAAATATCTTTTTGGAAATCTCAGCATGAGTGTAAGAGATAAGGAAGGGGTAGCCTCTGCAATAGCTCCTCCTAAAAACTTAGATTTTTGGAAAGGTTTTATTAGAAAAATACAAGAGATGAGCAAAGAAGGCAAAAGGATTGGATCTGATTTAGAAATAATTTACAAGATCCACAGAAGGAAAATTCCTATTTTGCTTCAAATAGACTGGAAGGATCTTGATGGGAAAGAATATAAAAACATTGCCCAGTCTAATTTATTTTGGAATGGATCTTATGATCAAATTGAACCTTGGGAATACAATGTTGATGGATAGATGTTTCATCTAACAAGGCAAATTCAGCCGCGCAAAAATCAGCGCGGCTGATTTGCAAAGTTAGCCAGAATGAAAAGCAAAATATAAATGAAAAGCCCTGAAGACAATCAAGGCAAAGGATGGTTTCAGAAGGTAGCTCGCGGAGAGATTGAACCTGATGGTTATGAACCACTCTGTCTTTGGCTGATACCAATTCTGCTTCGATCCCGCAGGCAATACTACGATGATGCAGTCGTGGACACTAAGAAACTTATTGAATGGTATTGGTGGTCATCCAAGCCAATATATCATTCATTTGCTGAATTTGAACAATCCGATTTTGTTCGGCAAACTTGGGAAAGGAAAGCACCACTTTGGTGGGGATTAAACGACATCATTGGCTGGATTGATGTGCGCATCTGTGTTCGTGATCATGAGTTTCAGATCTCTCTTTTCCTGCCAACCAAACGGATTTCGAAAAGACTAAAAAACAAGCACTACTTCTGTCACTCGCGACAAACCATCGCACTGCCTGATCGAGCAACCAACGAAGAGCTGCGAGCTAAATTAATCAATTGCGTGGAAAAAATGGCAGCGGATAAAAATCTTACAAAAAGATACATTGACCTTGCAAGTTGGCGCCGTTTGGTTCGTCACTTCGATCTAATAGGTGCCATTAGAGAGACAGCCGAAGAAGACATGAAATTCCTTTTAAAAGAGCAAAAGCCATGATTGGCTAACAATGCGTTTGCACGCTGAGCGGCTGGGTAATGCGGCTTTCCCCAACCGTGGTTTTTCGATGTTTAAGTTCCATTTAATTCGTGCCTTGTTCTTCATCTCCGCCAGCTGAAACGCGGCGTTAGATTGCATTTCAATGATAGAATTATCCTACAAGGAACAGCAACGTAATAAAATCATCGCCAATATGGCGATAAATTGGGTAATTGATACGAAAAATCGTGAAATTAGGTTGAGACACCGACCTTGGTATATACGTTTATGGCACTGGTTAACATTAAAAAGATTTACAGTTAGGCAACTATATATTTATGTTTATGACCATTTTCATGATCCTGAAAGAATTGCACAACTTATGCCTATCGAATTTCCAATAGATCATGACAATATAAAAAAGCCAAAAGGTGTGCCCTTCAATTTTGTAATGCAAGGTGGGTGGGAGATACCAGAAGAACATGCAAAGAAACTAATAAAGGGGCCATTAATATCGGAGGATGGCTCAAAACTAATAGTCCAAGCTGACTCATATATGCAGATTATATTTAGGTCATTTGGGAGATTTATCGTTTGGTTAACAATACCGGGAGGTTTGTACGGTACATGGCTAGCTATAAAAGCAATATTCTAGGATTGCAATCTAACAATCGCTTTCAGACCAACGCGGCAATGCCGCTCCGCTGAAGCGTGCCGTTATGCGACATATCCCGCAGAAGTTTTGATAGGATAAATAATTATGGCTCTTGACTTCCTAAACAATTTCAAAACATTTAAGACCTTCAATGAAAAACTTGAAAATATTGGCGTCAGATTTGAAACATTTTATATTGCCGAAGAATACAAAGGCCCTCCAAAAAACGTTAAATACCGACTTTGTTTGAAAGATAGTATTGTTTCAAAAAAAGTATTAATGCTTGGCGAAAATGAAGATAACTTAAAAAGCCTGCAATCTTATATTAATAACTTCCCCCCATGTAAGGACTGGAAACTTATTCTTCGTCCGAAAAACTCAAAAGTTGATACAGGCTATTATATGATAATTGAAAAAATGAAATACACGGGTATAGAAGGTGTAAGAAAAGAGATTAAAAAAATTGTAAAAGAGCTTGGTGGAGATAAAAATGATATTGATTTTATTCTCAATCGTTGCGGAGAAAAAATATTGGGTTATTTTCCATCGAATGATTCAAGAATGGCCGAAGGATACGCAAAAATTGTTCATACAGGTGCTACAACTCCTGTTACAAATGAAGAATTTATCTCTTTTTTAGAAAATATGAAGAAAAATGCCGAATATGCTGCCGAAATGGGAGATGAAAGTTCTAAAAGTCTAGTTAGAGTTTGGGATAAGCTATTAAAACTATGGAGAAATAAGTTTAAACAAGAAGAGAACGAAGTACTCATTGAACAAAAATATATAGAAAAATACAAAGGATTGGTCGAGGAAAATTATATATTAAACTTACTAAAAAAATATACAGAACAGGGTGTCATTTTTGAGCCAATCCGAGATAAAATCACTGACGAGGATATAGATGCCCTTTGTTTAAAAATAGATAATTCTGGATTATTAACACCTAAACATAAAATAGAGGCAATTGTCGCATTAATGTCTATTCTTGATGGCTCATTTCCAAATGAAACATTTATATCACATCTTGAAAAAGTTTTGGGGACAGAATTTGTCGCGACCCTTAAAGAAAAGAGGAATGAGCTCAAATGATTTTGTGGCCAAGATGTGGGACGGGATACGTCGCCTAGCAAATCACTCCAGCGGACTGCGAAAGCGTGCAGCCAAATTTTAGTTTTGTGGTTAAAGGAAAGCAAAGTACCTTTGTGAAAGTTCAGTTGAAAAACTTCGCAGCCGCTGAGTTTTAGTGTCTTGGATTAAGTATGAGCTTTAAAGAATATATTGAAGCACAACGCCATAATTATAAGGAGGTTGAAAAGTTGCCCCACTTTTCTCTTCTTATTGAACAGATAGACAATATTTATAACCACACGATAAACATTTTTCCAAGTGACGTTCCTGTAAGGCATAGTAGATTCTTACTCCTATTTCACAAATCATTCCTTTCGGCCGCCACTTTGATTGCACAATGTCAGCCTGACGATGCAGCACCAATTACAAGAAGGGCAATCGAAATCGCCCGTATTTGTTTAGCATCTAAACATGATGATGATAACTATGAAAAATGGCTTTCGTATGAAAAGCGATATGAGCGCTGGCAAAAGAGAGAAAAAAATGAAAAGCCTCCTTATTTACCTCCTATTCAATTAAATTTGCCAGGTGATCACCCAATACTTGATGATCTAATGAGAGAGTTAGGGACTTTTTCTGATGCCTTTGTTCACTTCACACCAGAGTATTATTCATCACTAAACTGGAAAGATAATAGAGAGAGTGAACCACCAAAAATAAACCTTTCGTATTTCATCAGCGACCAAAGAATTTTGGAAAGAGAATTGCTTATATTAGCTGGCTCTCATGCCAAGTTTTTGCAGTTAATCGATGAGTGCATTGATGGATATCTATATAAGCAATCAACGTGGAAATCTCTCATGTCATCTCTATACAATACGGGCTCAAAACTTGGTCAAATATTTGAAATCAGCACAAATGAAGAGGACCCCTAACCAGGCTGTTTGAGCAGAGGGCTTATAATTAGCGGTTGCAGACGTTATCTGTTTTTCAATTAGTCTTTTCATCTTTTGCATTCTGTCTTTCTAAAACGCCCCTGCTCAACAGCAACGTTAGGTACTTATTTAGACATTGATGCATCTAATTGATAAATCTGAACTAATGGATTGTATTCATGCATTTTGATATAATTGATGAAATTACAGAAATTGAGACGATTGCAAGGGGTTCAGGAATTCATGAACTTAAACGCCTTAAAAAAAGTTATGGATCTGGAAACTGGAAAAAGATGAAGGGAACAGCCCATATTCGACTTAGATCAGGGAAAATTAGGTTGGCCGAGCTTCATTGGTATGAGGCTCATGGTATTGGTAAAAAGGAAATTAAACGCAAAGGATATTTGGAGTAAATTATGAAAAAATCAGAACAAAATTTGCCAGAATTTGTAGTGTGTATAAAAAATGAAGATTATCCAGCTTCATTAGAGCTTCATAAAATTTATCGTGTGCTTAGAGATAAAGACGCTGCTACTGAGGGGGATATTCGTATTATTGATGAGAGTGGGGAGGATTATTTATATCCTTCCTCATTTTTTGTTCCCATCCAAGTTCCTCAAACAGTGGAAGAATCATTGCTCAGGGCGTTATGATTTGAGCAACGTTGCCGAACATCAGCTTGGAGAAGGATGCTCAAAACTCTCGAATTGCTATCGGACAGACGAGGGATGGTCGATATCTTCGAGTGATTTACGTCCCCGATCCTGAGCCCGATAGTGTATTCGTAATCACGGCATATGAATTGGTAGGGAAACCCCTTAAAGCATATCGGCGTCGAGGCCGAAGGAGACAAAGACGATGAAACAAAGTAGGTTCCCAAAAGGATGGGATGAAGAGCGCGTCAAACGCGTTCTTGATCATTACGAAAATCAGACTGAAGATGAAGCGGTTGCCGAAGATGAGGCTGCTTGGGAAGATACATCACAGACTTTCGTCGAAGTTCCGAATGAACTGGTTCCCGCTGTGCGGGAGTTGCTTGCAAAGAAGGTAGCTTGATTCTTACTGATACAGGAAATTATGTAATGCAGGCAGAACATGTCAGTCCACCGGACAGGTGTTCCGCCGCTCTTCACACCTGCCAGTGACTTCAGTGTAAGAGTTTTTCAAATAAAAAGAAGAGGAGCGTATTAATGAAAAGTAATAGCAATTCGATTCAAAAAAGATTCAGTCATTATTTTACAAAGCGAAGAATCATAGGAGTTGTTGGGAGTCCAAGGAAAAACGGAAACTCGGATGTACTTTTAAACCATATTTTGAGCGGGGCAAAAGAGAAGAATGTATTTACCGAAAAAATTCATTTACGCGACTATCAGTTCCAGCCGTGTATTGGATGCGAGAAGTGCAGAAAAGATAAGATATGTACCGGGTTGAATGACGGGATGTCCCTTTTGTATCCAAAAATATTGGATTCTCAGGGCCTGAT
>Ga0307431_1001065_pt1 | contig 16341 bp, 13 predicted proteins | sample SalMarWE160170MG_FD_202155 | JGI IMG/M metagenome (GOLD analysis project Ga0307431, IMG submission 202155) | Salt marsh sediment microbial communities from the Plum Island Ecosystem LTER, Massachusetts, United States - WE1603-170 | ecosystem: Environmental > Aquatic > Marine > Intertidal zone >...
CCTGAACATACCAATCACTATTTTTTTTGAGTTTAGTATTTCATTCATACCCAGGGTAATGCACCAATCCGGTATTATATCAATATATCCTCCTGCAGCCATTATTGCATTAACAGTCTTTGTTTCCCTTGATATTTTTAAAATTCTTGTGGAAAGATTTTTAAACTCCTCATCAGAAATTTTTTCATCTGGCTCCGGAGGTTCATTAAATGCTACATGCCCATTTATTCCAATTCCTCCAAGACACAAATCAACTCCACCAAGCGTACACATTTTGTCCCATATTAATTCTTCTTTACCGGGTTGTGGAAAAAATCTATTTTCAATCGGTACATTCAACTTGTCATCAACCTTGCTATATAATTCTCTCTCCATTGCACTCGAGAAACTCAACGGGTGATTTATGGATATTAACTGTTTGTTATTATCAAGGTATTCATCCATATTGAATATATAAACGTTTTTTAGGCTTAGCCTATATTTATTTACCATACTGGCAAACCTTTTATATTGACCTATAGGTCCAACGGGACATATAAGAACTGTGTTTTTACCTTTTGCATTATTATCCCTAATCTTATCAAACATAATCCTTGCCATTTCATGATATACATCATATTCACTATCTAATATCTGAAGTGATATAGTACTCCCTTTTCCCAGTTCCTCTTTTGTAATAAGTTCATATGTTGGCATTGCTGATCTCTCCTTGTGGCAAAATTATTAATATTCATTAATCTTTAAATATATAAGTAATCAAATTTCTTCTAAAAACTTTGCGCTGTGTATCTTCCGGGTGGGTATCGTCATATATTATAAGTCCATTGACATTTATCATAAACACTATAGGACTATATTATCCCCTATTAACATCCAATCTGAACTAAAATAGGTCATTTCCATTATATCTCTGATTTACTTTTAATTTTTATTGACCATAGGTTCACAGATTTCAAATTACTACAGCGTAAACTCCACCATCCTCTTCTCCTTAACACTCTGCATTGCAAGCTCTATTATGCGTATGGTATTTCTTCCCTCTTCAGGTTTTACCAGTAATTCTTCACCTTTCACAATTGCATTATAAATATTTTCATAATAAACAGTGTAATCTCCTCTGCAGGTTTCTATTTTCCCTTTGAAATGTATTCCGCTTATATTAGTATTTAGAAGACCCCACTGGCTTTCAGGTTCTATTCCCCAGTCCATACTGTTTACAGGTGATAAACCCCTCTGAAGAGCTTCTTCCTGTGGATCCGTACCATACTTTATAAATGAACCTGACGTACCATGAACTATATAATGTGGACTTGGTTCTCTCACAATCATACCGGCTTTCAGTGTCGTTTTTAATTTATCATAATTCATAATAATTTCGAAGCTGTCAACATTTCTCCCTAAATCTCTCTGAACCCTTGTGTCAGCTATTATGCTTTTAGGCAATCCGAATAATACCTGTGCCTGGTCGATAAGGTGAGAACCCAAATCATACAATATTCCCATGCCTAATTCGTCGCTTTCCTTCCATGCACTGGGTCTTAAAATGTTTTTATATCTATCATAATGCGCTTCATATTCCACAAGTCTCCCAAGCATATTGCTATTAATAACCTTTTTAACAGTTTGAAAGTCGCCATCGAACCTCCTATTCTGATAGACGCTAAGTATCCTGTCCTGTTTTTGAGCAAGATCAATTAATTTTTGGGATTCATCAGAAGTTATTGTAAATGGCTTTTCTACTATTACGTGCTTCCCTGAATCAAGTGCTTTTTGTGCAAGTTCCAAGTGAAGCTTGTTAGGCACCGCAACTACAACAAGTTCGATGTTTTTGTCATTAAAGATTTCATCTGTATCTCTTACAACTTCAACCCACGGATACCTTTCCTTGGATTTTTCACTATGACGTTCTACTACTTTCACAAGTTTAAACCCCGAAACGGAATTGATTATGGGGGCATGAAATAACTGACCTGACATACCATAACCTATTAATCCTACATTAATAACTTCATCCATTTTTTACCTCCAAAACAATCAGTATAATTTAACTCAAATAGAATCATCTTTATATGGGTTGTCGCGGTGGAACCTGTAAAATTGTGAAACGGCTACTATCACAGCTTGTATAACAATACACTTTAAGCTATTTGGTATTATTGTATTACAAATAACTAACCTACTTTGGAGGATAGCATTTTATGATTTCAAGAGTATTCACTTCTTCACACTGCCATGTAATATCGCCTAGTCCTGCTGGAAGGAAAAGCTGGTCAGCCTGGCTAACTTTCATTTCTCCACCTTCCCATATTAGTTTTCCTTTACCTGCCAATATTATATCTACAGAGAATTTTTCATCTTTATTATTTTTAAAACTACCAGTTACATTAATTTTATTCATAGCAAAATACGGTGTATCACTGTAAGATATAAGGCTCACTTCTTGTCCCTCATTTGTTTGATTGACAACACAAGGATTTTTTCTATACTTTTCTATAATTCCTTCTCTTGAATATGAATCATAATGGAAGCAGTCAAATAGTTTATCAAAACCGGCACCTTGATGTAATGAAAAGTCCGGCAGCGGTGATCCGTCAGGGGCTGTCTTTTCAACTTTCATTGTATAGTCGGTAGGTTCCTGGACTTCTATTAGAAAGTATCCTGGTCCTATGGCATGAGGTACCCCACCTTCTATAAGATAAACTTCATTAGGTTTAATATTAACAAGGTGTAAGGCATTTATCATACCTTCCTTATCCTGCTTGTTGAATAAATTCTGCCAAATTTCTTTTGTAATTCCAGGCTTAAAACCCAACAGCACATACGGTTCCTGTCTTTCAATAATCCTGCTATCCAGTATGTACCATGCTTCTGTCTTACCAAAGTCAGATCCTAATATTTCTTTTGCATAAAGCCTGTTAGGGTGAACTTGTATCGGAAGACGACTGTATGAGTCAATAAGCTTTACAAGTACAGCCACACTATTTCCGTACTTATCTACATGAGATTTTCCCAAAAATGCTTCGGGGTTGCTGTTTACGATATCCCTAAATAATATTTCATTTCCATCTTCTAACACATACCTGCTAAGACCTTCTCCAGACACATGATCTGGATTTCTGGCCTCGATGGTAGATGCTATCCACTCCTCAGGATAATGACCATCCTTTGAATTTTTAAATCCATTCCATTTCTCTAAGGAAAGGCCTCCTGTATACATGCGCCATACTCTGTTGTGCTCTAATTTAAGTGGCTGGTTATATAAATTATTAAGATTCATCCTTTTATCTCCTTTTGACTATTTTCATCATAAAATATACAATCGAGTAGGGAGTAGATAATTAATTTATCCAGCGTTCCCTCACACCACCGTACATACCGTTCGGTATACAAGCGGTTCACAAAGCACTACGAATTTCATAATAACGATTTGTCAGGCTTGTAATTTCAAGATTAACCCAATAAGTAATTTGGCAGAGCACTGTTTAAAGAATCAGCTGCAATAAGCCAGTAAGCTTTGCGGGCATTGGCTAAATAAGGGCTTCCCAATCTGGAAGTTCTAATTTAATCAGGTTACGATATTTGGTACGGATCTTCTCCCACTGTTTTCATAGGCACATCCGCTGATTTCTAACCTGCAAATAGATTAGACCTCCCCGGATAAGAATCATAGCCTTCACCTCATCTACCTACTACATCTACCACACCATCTTTTGGCAGTATTATATTTTGTCTTGACTAGCAAACTAATCCAGATAGCATGGCCTTCTATGTAGTTACGTGTTCCTCAGGCTGGGGCTTTACCGGCGACTTCCTTCAGATTCCATCTCACGATGGACACTCTTGTCTTAAGCCAATAGTTGCTACTGCCAAGCTATTACCTATGCCAGGCACTTTAAATTAACAGGTAATACTTTCTTTTATTAACCCGTTTGGATGTAAGTTATTATAGTTAACAAATAATAGTAATAAATTATTTAGTTTATAAAGAAACTTACTATAGTAGCTGCTACCTACTTAGATCTGTCCTCCAGCTAATTTTCTATCCTATTATTACGTAATCTTTATAGGTACCTCAGTCCATTGCCCCCCCTCAAAGCCATTCCAAAACTTATGGATAGTCCTTGACCTAATGACCCGGTATTGGCTTCAATCCCAGGTGTTTTTAATTCCGGATGGCCCTGTAAAAGGGAACCCAGGGTTTTACATTTTTTGAGTTCTGCCCTGGAAAAATATCCGAGTTCAGCCAGTACCGCATATTGAGCCAAAACAGAATGTCCTTTACTAATGATAAGCCTCTCTCTGTCGGGGTCATCAAGTTTTTCTATATTAATATTCATTTTATAAAAATACAAGACAGTGATAGTGTCAGCAATTGACATAGAACCTCCCAGGTGGCCTTTCTTGTTACACCTGATAGCGTCTAAAATACCTTTACGTATTTCTATTGCTTTTCTTTCTAATACCTTTAGTTTAGAATGTGCTTAGCTTAATATTTAAATCTAAAGCACTCAGTCCTCTTTAAAATAGGTTAAGTCCCGATTTATTTCTTTTAAAACAGGATATAATTTTCGGTTTATAGAAAATAATCTATCATATTTTTCGCAATTTTCCTGATTGGGTATAAACCGCTTGTCTATTTGATAAGTCTTTTTTGTTGCTTCATATAAATCAGTATATATTCCTGTGCCCACCCCTGCCAGCAAAGCTGCTCCCAGGGCAGCTGCTTCTTTAACTGCCGGTACTTCAATGTGCAACCCGGTTATATCAGCCTTTAGCTGCAACCAGGGTTGATTACGTGCCCCACCGCCGATAGTAGTTATTTGGGTAATATCGTGCTTAATAAGTTTTCTTAAGCGTTCTAATATTGCCTTTAATTCAAAACAGACTCCTTCTACCACTGCCCGAACCAGATCAGGAGAACGGTGGGAGGACCTTAACCCCACAAAAGCTCCTCGGGAACTAATGTTCCAGTCCGGAAATCCACTCCCACGAAGGTGAGGAAGATAAAGAAGACCATTCGCTCCCGCTGGTCTCTGGTAAGACTTATTCATTATCTCATCTTTCTCCTCATAAGATAAGTCCTCTCTTTCTCTTTGAGTAGATACCCAATCTTTTAATGAAGCGCAGCGTTCAATAATCCAGTCAACAGATACTCCCGAACAATTAAACCCACCGCCGGCATAATAAGATTTACCATCAACATAAATCCCCACAGAAAAGCCAGTAAAATCTTCAATGTTCTCTACTTCTTCCCCCAGCAAACCATGCAGGCTTTCAGCACTACCTGAAGAATCTATCAGTCGATTTCCCAATAATAGTCCCGCACCGAGAGAGCCACAGTAGTGGTCATGCCCTCCGACAATAACCGGTATCCCTTCACAGAGTCCCGTAAGACCAGAAGCCTCACGGGTTACTCCCCCTATTAAACTTCCGCCAGGGACAACCGGAGGGAAGAGATCCGTATTTAAACCAACTGTTTCCAGTATCTCGGTTGACCAACTACGCTTAAAAACATCAAAGACCATAGTTCGTGAAGCAATAGAATAGTCTGTTACCATCTTGCCGGTCAATTTATAGTTTACGTAATCAGGGATACAGAGCCATTTTCGAGTCCTTGAAAAAGCTTCAGGGTAATTATCCCTTATCCATAAAATCTTGGCTAAAGAGAATATTGGGCTTACATTTAACCCGGTTAGTTCAAACAATTTCTTTCGACCAAAGAGCTCCTCAAGCCGAGCTGCCTGAGGTGATGAGTTCTCATCAAAATAGGGTATAATATGATGGGTTGGATTGTTTTCTTTATCAAGGGGCAACCCCGACTCAGCCATACTGGTTATACAAACACCTGATATGTTTGAAGGTTCTACTACTTTTAAGACCTCAGATATTACTTTGATTATTATCCCCCATAGTTCGTCGGGGAGGTAATAATATTGCCCTTTATCATTATGTGTTATTGTTTTTACCCTGGCAGAGGCTACAGTAGTCCCCTTTTCATCAAAAAGCAGAGCTTTACAATTAGTTGTTCCTACATCTATACCTAAAAGGAAGTGCTTTTCTGACATCTCCTATAACTCCTTTTCAGAGGGTCCTTAATTATAGTCTGAAAATCTTATGCATTATTAAAAACTGTCATATACCTTCTAACTCCATCAGCTATAACCTGTCGTAATTCTCTGGTAACTTCAATCCATCCGGGGCATTCGGGTATGGCTCTGGTCGCTCTTTCCATTGTCGATAGTGAGAGTTGGGTAAATATATTCACTTTATCGATACCACAGGCAATTGCCTTCTTAAAGTCTTCATCGCTTAATCCTGAGCCACCATGAAGTACCAGTGCACTGTTTACCTTTTTTTTGATAGTTTTAATCCGCTCAAAGTCAATACTGGGTTTAATTTTATAGACACCATGGGCACTACCTACTGCTATTGCCAGGGCATCAACTCCGGTACGCTCTACGAAATCAGCAGCCTGTTCTGGTTTTGTATAAAACGAGGTATCACCCAGGTTAAAATCATCCCCACGACCTACATAACCAAGCTCTCCTTCAACAGTAGCTCCCATACTATGGGCTATCCGGACTATTTCTGCTGTCTTTTTGACATTATCTTCATAAGGCAAGGTAGAGCCATCAAACATAACTGATGATACACCATTTCTGAGCGATTTTAAAAGACAGTCAAAACTTTTCCCGTGATCGATATGGACTACTACCGGAACACTGGCCCGTTCAGCCATATCAACACACATATGGGTAACAGTCTCGAGTTGGAAGAATTGAAAAAAACGTTCCGGCAGACCTAATATTACGGGTGTTTTCAGCTCTTCTGCTACCTCTATAATCGCTTCTGCAAACTCTAACCCTGCTACATTAAATAGCCCGATGCCCTGTTTTTCTTTCTTTTCTTCAAATAATTGATTTAAATTAACTAGTGACATACTACTCCTCCTAATTTCTATTTCATTATAACCAGATAGAATTATTTTGAAGCCTCAACAGATTCAATCTCAAGAAGGTCACATAAGTCAATAAGGTCTTCTTTAAAATCTCCATAGACAATACTGAAATGATGTGGAAATCCCTTATTGATAATAATATCGAGTAAGTCAGAGCTATCCTGGTCAAAGACTACTTTCATTGATGTTCCCTTCATAGGAATGGTTTCTCCTGTTGATTCTCCACTGGCTATAAGCATCCGGTAGTCTGTTCCCACACTATCCAATCTGGCCAGAGTAATTCGCCCTGGTTTTAAAGAAAAGTGAACAGTAACACCCAGATCCCGCACAAAATGCCTGGAAAGTACTACCTCGCCATTTCGGGCCAGTGAACAGGGAGCAACACCACAATGCCAGAAAAGACCTGTGTTTTTATCATTATCAACTTCGATAAGATCGGCCAGGAATGGAGAATTCCCATCAGAAAGGTATTTTTGAATTAACATGGAAATGGCCCCGCAAACATCTGCCTCGCAGGCTGCAATAATACCATCATCTGTTAGGAATGATAGACATCCGCAGATAACAGTACCATACAGTTGAGCAAATTCTGGTAAACAGCGCACCGCTAAAGCGTCAAGATTATTTTCACTAGCAAGTTCTTTCAGTGCCTGATAAACCTCTGCACATTTAACCAGTTCACCCTGGCCTATATTTACAAGTTTACCTTTGCCGCGCATTTCTTCAGCTATCCCTTTGGTTATCTGACTTTTTATTTTCTTAGCCCGTTCAAATACCTCAGCAATAGAGATGAAATGCACCCTTGGTCCTATCTTTTTAAGTAGGCTAAGTTCGTCGACTGTAACATCCTGAAAACCGTTTGAACGAGCACCTACCAGACCTATCCGGGTTTTTTTTAGTTTGTTTTTTACGTTTACTACATTCAAATACCTTGCCAGCCTCTTATAAAATTGTTCATCTTTGTAATCTTCGTAGAAGAATTTAAATTTTGCATCCATTTTATAAAGAGCACTGGTAATTGCATTAGCACATACCAGGGAATTCAACTTTAGTTTACCCTCAAAGTCAGGCTCCTTAATTGCCCAAATAACAACAGGTATCCCTAATTGACTTACCCAGTCCAGGACTATTTCAGCAGATGTAAAAGTACCACATTGAATAACCAGCAGATCCGTTTTTTCTCTCTTAAATAGCTCCAGAGCCATCTGGGTACCTTTATTGTCTCCAACCAGATATCTTTCGGGTGCTACTACTTTAGCAAACTTTTTTATCTGCTGGAATGATTTCTCTGCTGCCATTTTCGCATAATCCATGTCAAAACCCGGCCTTGCCAGACTAACAAATCCTACACTCAATTCCGTTTTAATACTCATTATCTTTCCCTCCATTTACATAAGTTTTATCGTAGCAACTATCTCTATCCTTTTATGGCTCCAGCCATCATACCACGAATAAAGAGTTTGCCCAGCAATAAAAAGATTATTAATGCTGGCAGAGCTGTTATCACCGCTCCTGCCATTTGAATATTCCATTTAATAAAATAACTACCCGCAAAATTAACCAATCCCACAGTAATAGGCTGTACCTTGGGACTCGTTGTTAGAACTACCGGGAATAAATAACTATTCCAGATTGAGGTAAACTGCCAGATGACAACAACTGCTGAAGCCGGAATCGAAAGAGGTAAAAATATATGTCGGTATATATTAAAAAAGTTAGCTCCATCCATTCGGGCTGATTCTATTAATTCAGTTGGGATGGTCGCATAATAATTCCTAAAAATTAAGGTTGTAATGGGAATACCATAGATTATCTGGGCCAAAATTAAGCCTGATAATGAACCATATAAGCCTATCCGTCTCATGGTTTCGACAAGAGGTATCAGTATACTTTGATAAGGAATAAACATTCCAAATAGAAATAGAGAGAAGATCACGTTAGAATATTTAAATTTCCACTTGGAAAAAACATATCCGTTTAATGAACCAACCGATGTAGAAATTAAGGTGGCAGGGATTACCACATAAATACTATTCATAAACATCCTGCCCAGTCCATTAAATCCCTGTTCAACACTACCGACCCAGACCAGTTTAAAGTTTTCTAAAGTAAACTCCATCGGAAAATACCACATCCGTGAAAGGCTTACTTCTTTAAAGGACTTTACAGAAGTAGTAAAAAGGATATATATAGGAATCAGGTATATAATTGAAAAAAATATTAATATCCCATATATAATTATTCTGGACATCCTTATCTTTTTTATATTAGCAGCGAATAGTCCCTCGTTTTTCACTACTATTCACTCCTTCGCAGATGTATTAGATATGGGACAACCAGAAAGGAAATAAGTATCAAAAGAATAATACCTATAGCTGCACCGGTATTGAAATTATTGCCTCTAAAGGTGGTATCCCACATAAAAAATGCCGGAACATCAGTTGCAAATCCTTTGCCCGGTCCAGTCATGGCTGCAACAAGGTCAAATACCTTCAGCGAAATATGTCCCAAAATAATGACTATCCCTAGTGTTATTGCTTTGAGATTTGGCATAATAATATATCTATATAATTGAAATACATTGGCTCCATCTATATGGGCTGCCTCACGAATGGAAATAGAAATCCCTCTAATTGCCGTTAAATACATAACCATTACATAACCAGACATCTGCCAGATAGCTGCTATAGCAACAGCAACAATTCCAAATGTTCTATCGGTGTACCACCCATTAATTAAAAAATCTAGATTAAGCCATTCAAATAACTGATTAACACCTATGTAACCGGCTATTTGATTTCCTGGGCTTAAAAGCCAGCCCCATACAACACCTGTAACAACTAAGGCTACAGCCATAGGAAATAAAAACACACCCCGGAAAAAAGTCTCCCCCCGGACATTCTGATCAAGCAAAATACTCAGGAATAAGCCAATAACAAGACATCCTCCTATGAACACAACGGAAAATACTAACATATTCCTCAAGTCAATTTGAAATCGCTGGGTGTTGAAGAGTTTAATATAATTTTGTATGCCTCGCCAGGCATAATTAGGTATAATTCCTTTCCATTTACTCAAAGAAACATATCCATTCCAGATAATAAAGCTATAGACAAAAACAGCAATAGCAATAATTGATGGTATTACAGTTACAATAGCCCACAATCCGTCATGTTCGTTTGTAAGTCTGAAAAGAAAGTTGCGGTCTTTCTCTATTTTCGTTTTGAGAATCAAGGTTCTTTGCATTCAAACTCCTACCTTTAAAACCGGGCGAGGAATTCCTCGCCCGGTCGGGCTATTTAATGTAGCAGGGCTAGCGTTTGCAGAAGCGATAATAGAAGTTGCAAAAGAGCTAAAAACACCCCGTTACTTAAAAAACCAACTGCTTACTCAGCCAGTGCCTCTTCAGCAATTGAAACAAGTGCTTTCTGGGTTGCTACTACATCCAAATCAGCGGCAAATAGATTAATTGTATCTTTATATTCTGTTGCCCAACTCTCTTTTGCGGCAGAACCATGAACACAACTGGCTACTATTTCGTTATCTGTCCAATCATTAAAAGACCATTTTTGATAGTCATTAAATTTGGTTGTATCTGCATCTGTTCTGACAGGAATACATCCTTTAAGTGGAGCAAATTTTTCCTGGGCTTCTTTGGAACCAATGACACGTAAAAATTCTATTGCTGCATCCTGATGAGGAGCGTTTTTAGGAATGCCAAAGGTATCATTTATAGCTATAAATGATCCGTTGGTTCCAGGTGCAGTTGCCTGGCCATAGTTAAAGTCAGTAAGATTTTTAGCCTTAATCCATCCATCAACCCAATCACCCTGAATTAACATAGCTGCTTTTCCAGCTATAACATATTCCATTGCTGCATCCCAGCTTAAAGCTGAGTGGTCTTCATTAGCATAACCAAGCATTTTCTTGAAAGTTTCCAGAGCCTTAGCAACTCCTGGATCAGACCAACTTGTTTCTCCAGTCCATAATCCCCGGTATCCCTCTGCTCCCAATGTTCCAAGCAGGACAGTTTCAAAAGTATGACCAAGTTCATATCCTTTGATTGAACCCAGAGCCAATGGTATAAGACCATTTTTCTCTAAAACCCCAGCCACTTCAAAGAAATCTTCGAAAGTAACAGGAATATCCAGGCTATACTTGGCGAAAACATCTTTATTAAACCAGAGAACATTACCACGGTGAATACCAACAGGAACAGCCCAATACTCGCCATCATATGCTACAAGATTTCTAATTCCTTCAGGCATTACTTCGTTCCAGCCTTCACTTTCATAAATACTGGTAACTGGTACCATTTTACCTATCTCTACCCAGGTGTCGATAAGTTCCTGCCCCCCATGTACCTGGAAAGCATCCGGTGGGTCTCCCCCCAACATCCTTGAAACCAGGACTGCTTTGGCAGTACTACCTGCCCCAGTACCAACAGCAGCATTAATTATTTTTACATCTGGATATTTTCCATTAAATTCATCAAATAATGCTTTAAGACCAGTTGCTTCCCCACCAACAGTCCACCAACTAAAGATTTCTAATTCATTAGAAGTAACTTCAGCAGCCAGGACCGACATAGACATTCCAGTAAATACCAGCCCCACAAGAATCAATAAAAATAATTTTTTCATTTTTTTCCTCCTTTTAATTTGATTCCTTAATATTACCACAATCTCATCAAATTCTATCTGTTATAAAATCACCTCCCTTCCTCCTGCATCTATAAATAATAAATAGTTGCTATGTATTTATAAACAGGTTAAATTGTAATCATTATTTGAAATTTTCATCCTCAATACCTTGAATTTTCTTAAACCCCTCAGTCTGAACTCGTTTCCTCTCTTCATTAAATCCCTGTCCGATTTCAGCATTAAGCCACCTGTCCACTATGTCCATTGCCACTTTTTCTCCAACAATCCATTTGCCCATACACAATACATTGGCTCTGTTAATAACATAATGCAGTTCAGCTGTAGTCGCGGATTCGGCCAGACCAGCATAGATTCCTTTGAATTTATTTGCACAGATACAAACTCCCATACCTGTTCCACACATTAAAATTCCGCGTTCTGCTTCTCCATTCTGTATTGCCCGGGCTACCTTTGGCGCTGTTTCATAGAATACCATAGGTTCTTTTTCATCAGTCATACCCAAATCAAGCACTTCATAACCTTTAGAAATTAAATGCTTTTTAACCTCCTTCATCAACGGGAAGGAACATACTTCACCAGCAATTGCGATTTTCATAAACATTACTCCTTTAATTTTTTTTATAGCTTCAACAACTACCCGTTGAAGCAAATGGCTAATTATAATAACTGCAATTTCTATTGGAACTTTTTCCTTAAAGTTAATTACTTTATACTTGAGTTAAAAGAAACGTTTAAGAAATTGCAACGATATAACAGCATCATTATAAAAATCAGATGAATAAGCTTCTATGCTTACTCTCCCATGATAGTTTATAAACTTTAATGCATTAATAAAAGGTAAATAACTATCCTCATATATATTTTTAGGAAATACTCTGCCTTCAACCCTTGCAAAGTGAACATGTTTTATGTAATCGGCTGCCTCAATTAATATTTCTGGATCCTCTCTTTCGATACTCATATGATAATAGTCGGCAACCAAGCCGAAGTAATTCCCCTTAACAGCCTTTACAAGTTTATACCCTTCTACAATAGTATTAACTATATTGCATTCAGCCCTTCTAAGTGCTTCAACAAGGATAATTATATTACGTTTTTTTGCAATAGAGTCTAAGATTTTTGAAAGAATTATTAACTGATCCCATGCCTTCTCCATTGTAAATCCATCTGGAACCTTCTTTGCCGGACCACTGCCAAATACAATATATTCAACTCCAAGCTCCTCTGCCCTGATAAACGCATTTTCTACATATTCTTGGATTTTGGGTAGATTAACATTGCTGCCAATTATCTCAAAATAAGCAGGGAACAAACAGTTACATACCTCACATTTTATATCTGAGCGTTCTATTTTTTCTTTAATTTTTTTAAAATGAATATCATCCAGCTCCATCAATTGCGCAAGCGGGAGTTCTATGTAATCATACCCTATAATTTCAAGCTGATTAATTATTTCAATCCCTGTTTTATCGACACCTGCTGCCACCATATTTCCACAACATCCAAATTTCATAATTCATCGCACAACCTTTATTTTAATAATGTATCTCGAATGAATATCATATATAGTTATATTATCCCCAAATAGATGCAATTAGCAATCTTTCTTCCTGCTATTATAAAGCTAAGAAGAGGTTAAAATATCTTCTCTAAAAAGATAAACTAAACCTATTATAATCTTCAATCGAAGCGCTATTACAATTATTGTTAGTTTATATCGTCTTCTCGTAACTAAATAAAGTTATTAATTTTTGAACTAACGCCGTCAAATGTAAATTGTATACCCTTTATCAGGTCCAACCATGCATTACAGGAATGAAGGTTCTTATCAAGGCATTTATTATATAGTCTTTTCTTTCGTAAAAGGAATTTACTCTTCCGTAAAATATCTTTCAGTAATTATTTTATCCTCTGTAAAGAAGTTAATTATAGCCTTGCCTTGGGCCTTAATATCAGCATACTGGGATTCCTTCATACCACCAAATGGTAAATATGCAACAGGAGCAGGAATGCCAATATTTATCCCAATCATACCTGCTTCTACTTCCAATTTAAACTTTCTTGCATAGTAGCCATTTTGAGTATATATGGAAGCACCATTGCCATATTTATGATCATTTATAATCTTAATGGCATCATCTAAAGTATCAGCTTTAATTATCGCTACAACCGGACCAAATATTTCAGTATCATGTATCTTCATTTTAGGTTTTACCTCGGTAAATACCGTAGGACCAATAAAGTATCCATCTTCACAACCAGATACTACTATATCCCTTCCATCTAATGCCAGATTTGCCCCTTCTTTTATACCTTCTTCAATCATAGATAGAATAAAGTCCTTGGCTTTTTTGGATATTACCGGACCCATAACTAAAGACTGGTCTGCTACTTTTGGATCCAGCGGATCTGCTACTACTATATTTTTTGAATCTTCTATAAATCTAGCACATAGGGTCTCATACACATCTCCTACTCCGATAATGACAGAAGAAGCCATGCATCTCTGTCCGGCACAGCCATAACAGGAAGTAGTGGCATTTCTTATCACCTGGTCTAACTTAGCATCTGGCATAACTACCAGATGATTTTTAGCACTTCCCATGGCCTGAAATCTTTTATTTGTCTTAGCACACTTTTCCGCAACAATTTTACAGGTATTAGTAGAACCTACTATGGATATACCCTTTACCTTGGGACTATCCATAAAAGCCTCTGCTACAGTTTTATCTCCATTTACAAGATTAAATACTCCTGGAGGAAAGCCAGCCTGGTCTATATATTCTGTAATCATCTGCATGGTCATAGGAACCTGCTTCGATGCTTTAATTACAAAAGTGTTTCCAGTAGCTAGAGCATAAGGCAGGAACCAGAATGGAACCATAGCCGGAAAATTAAAGGGTGCAATCATAGCAAATACTCCTATGGGTAGCCTTATTACTTCTCCGTCTATATTAAAAGAACTTCCAATTATTTTATCTCCTTGCTGAAGTATGGGCATACCCGCTGCAACTTCTATATTTTCATAAATCCGTTTAAACTCCGCTCTTGCATCAGGTAAGGATTTTCCCATCTCGGAAACCATGACTCTTGAAAGCTTTTCTTCGTTGGCTCTAAGCAGGTCGTTTAATTTAAATAGAGGTCTTACTCTCCTGGCTACCGGGGTAGTACTCCATCCGGAATATGCATCCGCTGCTGCGTCAATAGCACGGTTTGTTTCTTTGGTTGTTGAAAGTGGTACTCTGGCTATTATTTCTCTTGTAGTCGGATTTTCTACGTCCAGATATCCGTTATTTTTTGGCTCTATCCATTTCCCATTAAGATAATTTTTTATTATCTTCACCTCTTTTATTGGTACTTCTAAATTTGCCATTGTTTCCCTTAACTCCTCAATTTATTTTATTATTTTTATATATTCTAAAAACTTTAATCATAAGTTCCAAATTGTCCGATTATGTTTCCTAATATCTATAATGTAAGCAATTTTCGTGCCAATTATATTTTCCGGATATAATTTCTTTGAAAACTTAAGGAATATCAATAAGTCCACTATAAATGGCGTTCATTTATATTTTGTAATACATAGCTTTAAAATTATTAATGTTGCATTATGCTACAGTATGTTGCAACATTGAAATTCAAAAAACTCTCTACCTAAGTTTTTTCTTAATTAATTCTTTAATTTCTTTTACAATATTTTTAGCATTTAAGCCATATTTGATAAGCAGATCATCCAAAGAGCCTGACTCTCCAAATGTATCATTCATACCAATTCTCTTCATTAGTGTCGGGCAATTTTCGCTTAAAACTTCTGCTACTGCTCCTCCTAATCCTCCAATAATACTATGATTCTCTACGGCAATCATACAATTCGTTTCTTTCGCAGCTTTTATTAAAATTTCTTTATCTATTGGTTTTATAGTATGTAAATGAATTAATCTAACACTTGTTCCTTCATTTTCTAATATATTTGCCGCAACCAGTGCTTCCGGAGTCATCATTCCCGTTGAGACAATGGTTACATCTTTTCCTTCTCGCAAAGTAACTCCTTTATTCCATTCAAATTTATAATTTTCATCAAAAATAATGGGGGTGTCACAACGAATACAACGCAGATATACAGGTCCATTATATTCAACACATTCTTTAACTGCTTGCTTCATCTCTATAGCATCTGCAGGAACAATAACAGTCATATTTGGTATAGCTCTCATAATGGCAATGTCTTCAAAAGCTTGATGAGTAGCACCTGCTTTACCGGTAGGAACCCCTCCGTAAGAACCTACAATCTTCACGTTAAGTTTTGGATAAGCTATAGAAATACTTACTTGATCGCAAGCTCTCTTGGTAGCAAAAACTGCGAAAGTAACTGCAAAAGGTATAATTTTTTGGGTAGTAGCCATACCTGCGGCTACTCCCATCATATTTTGTTCGGCTATACCCATTTCAAAAAATCTTTCCGGAAAAACTTCTCTAAAAATAGATGTTTTAGTTGAAGTCGCAACATCCGCATCTAAAACAACTATATCATTTCTCTCTTTTGCTGTCTCTACTAATGCTTCGCCAAAAGCAGTCCTAGTGGCTACTAATTTATTTTTCATAATTAAAATCCTTTTTCGTTAGAGAGTAATGTCAAAAATAATTTACTAATTTTCTCTTAAACTCTTTATTCTCAAACGTTTTAGTGAAATTGACTTGCCTCCCCCCTACTTTTTTAGT
>Ga0307431_1001066_pt1 | contig 16332 bp, 12 predicted proteins | sample SalMarWE160170MG_FD_202155 | JGI IMG/M metagenome (GOLD analysis project Ga0307431, IMG submission 202155) | Salt marsh sediment microbial communities from the Plum Island Ecosystem LTER, Massachusetts, United States - WE1603-170 | ecosystem: Environmental > Aquatic > Marine > Intertidal zone >...
TACCTCCTTAATATATATTTTTTATCGAAAATGCTTGCATTTACTTGGTTCTCAATAATAAATATATACTAAAAAACAGAAAAAGAAACCTTTTTTCTATGCTTTTTTCTATTTCGGCAACACGCCCGTGCGTCTTGAGTCACGCGTCAAATAAAAAACAAAAAATAAACTTTGTGTTCTTTGTGTCTCCGTGTAAGATTATTTTGGAGTTAGTTTTGACTTTGGACTAATAAATAAATCCTGTTAATCCTGTTTAATCTGCGTCCATTATCATAGATTCTTCGAATCTAAGTTGAGTGGTTAAATCGTTGAGTAGTTGAGTAGGAACAACAAAAAAAACTCTGTGTTCTCTGTGTTTTTCGTTTTTCCTCTGTGCTCTCTGTGGTAAAGGTTTTTTTGTGTCTTGTGGTAAAAAAGTACTTGACATTTATATTTTTATTCGTACGATTTGTATATAGTGATTTATGAAGGAGGAGGTATGAATCTGGCTCAAAAAAAGGCAATTATAGCCCAGATTGTTGGGGCACAGCAGAGATATTATCCGTCGCATAATCGTGGTTGTAAACCGTCTCGGGAAGAAATAACCGATTGGATTAAAAAACTTTATGCCAGTGGTTTTGAAGAAGGACAACTTTTACTCCTTCTGAATGACGAAAAATCACGAAATCAACTTTTAGGAAAAGCCTGGTATCAATAAGTATATCTTTTGTAACTCTGTGTTAATCTGTGGCAAAAATTAAGTACTAGATACCATATCTTAGGTCTTAGTTAAAACAAAAATAAAAATTTTTCTCTGTGTTCTCTGTGGTAAAATATTTTGATGTGGAGTTGTGTGGGCTCTGTGGTTTAATTTGATATTTATTCTTCTTTTTCGTCATATCCGGCTTTGGAAAAGGTACCCGGATAGGCATGATCACCCATAGCAAAATCGTAGTCAACATAGTTTATTCCGTCAATTTCCAAGAGTGAAGTAGCCGAGTTGACGATATAATCTTCCGCTCCTGTAGTCCCCATGGATTGGGTTAAGTAAAAGTCGTTTATAACCGTGAGGTAAACTGTATCCGCAGATATTTTCACTAATTTTAGTTTTGGGGGATATAGATGCAGGGGTTCACCCTGCGGTGCGGCAAAAGACTGCGGGTCCTTATCCGAACCGTTTAATTCATGTATTTTATCGATTACTTTAGCTTCCAATGTTTTGGGTGATTTACGTGTGCAGGTTAATGTTAAAATTAAAAGTAATAAAAATGAATATTTTAATAGTCTATAAAACATTCCAACTCCTTTTATCCTTAGGGCTTTATTCAAGATAAATCTTTTGCTGTATCTAATCGATATTATAGCATTGAGCTATTTTTCGTAGGATTCACTTAAAAACGCGGTAAAGTTTTCGTAGAAGTTATTGTTAAGCTCTTCCTTAACTTTGTCCAAAGCTCTTCCTTTGACCGATTCACGTGAAACATGTCCTTCCCTTGCGCTGGCTGTGTATGTATTCATGGTATTGCCCGTCATTGCGTTCGTCACGTCGACGGTAAGTTCCCAGCGAACAAATTCTCCTTCACGAGGGAATTCGAGAGGGGCTATATCCAGGTTACCTTTGATTATAATATCCGGATTTCCCTCTCCGACACTGAAACCTGTTTGATATACCACCTCTCTTAAATAGGAAGAAAGTTTCTCTTTCTCGCTTCCGGATGTTTCTATTTTTGCTATTATCTGTGTCTTTAATTCTTGTAGTTTAACCTGGATGTCTTCCTTTGGAACGGGTAGGGGTGGGGTGTCACCCATGAGGGAAAGTATTCTGTGAATTGAGCGGAGGGCTTCACCGATTTTGATTAGCTCCATGCATTTTTTAAGATAAATAAATTTTGTGATTTTGTTTTCCGCGAGGTCAGCCTCCTGGTAAAAACTCACAAGAGATTTATCGTTCTTTTTTATTTCCTCAAGATAAAGCATTTCCGTTTCTGCCTTACTTATTATAGAAAGAACGTAAAAGGTTGCGGTTTTCTCGTCAAGGTAGGTTTTTGCCGTTCTTACGTTGATGAGTTCATTTTCGCTTGTAAGAACACTTCTGTTGACGAGATTTACGGAATGCTCCCAATCGATTTCTTCATCCTTTTTTTTCTCTGAGTATGATTCCAGAATTCTTCTGTCAAGATTTACGTTTACTGAAAAAATGCTGGAAAGAGATGCTATGGAACGTTGCCTTGCCTCGTCGAGCGAGCTTGCACTTGATACAGCAGTCAGGTAGAGCCTTTTTGGATATAAGCCGTTAGGATTTTCAACCCATTCAGGGAAATTATTTGTTTTAGTGCTTGAGGCACTTGAAGCGCATCCGAAAAGTAACAATATAAGGAATCCCCCAAAACAAAGATTTTTAATCATCTGTACGATACCCCCTCAATTAGGTTCAAACCATTTTTGTCTATGGAAACTCTTTTTTTTTCCAAATCTACGACATTGCCTCGTTCATCTAAGTATTCGAAAGCGATTTCATATTCACCCGGTACAAGATCTATCTTTCCGCCGTAAACTCTTCCGGGCATGGTTCTCCAGCATCGTAGATCAGCATTTTCCGTTACGTCAGTTATCGCGTCCACCGCAAACTTAAGTAAACCTGCCATAAATTTATTTTTTCCTCGATTCTTAACCTTTTCTTTTTTATCCTCTTCATCCTCTTCTTTATCTTTATCTTTGTATTTCTCGTCTATGTTCTTTTTTGTTTTAGCATCTATGGAAGCTTTGATCAACGTTCTTAACGCGGCTCTCAGGTAGATAAGGGGTTTTTTTACTTTAAAGGTTTCTTCTGCTATGTTGGCGAAATCTTCAATCAGGTATAGTTCTCCCAGGGGGCTACCGTTTACAAGAGTTCGGATACTGCTTATCTGAGTTTTTCTTCTTGCTATTTCCGGAACCGCAAATTTTAAATGTAATTCGTTATCACCTTTGTATCTGAAAGAATTAATTTCCGTATTTTTTTTACCCGGGAGCATAACTCTTGCCATATTTAAGTCCGGGTCAAAATCAAGCAACAGAGTGGATTGTATTTTAACCGGGCTCTTGCCCGCGAAACATAAGGTGTAAACGGGAACTGTGTTTTCTGCTGTGGGTGATAAAACTTTCGCGGAAAAATTTTCCAACCTGCCCAAAGAGGCTTCAATGAACTTTTTTCTGTCAATTTCGACATCGTCCCATTCACCCATACTTTTGTATCCGAGCATTGATAGGTAGCTGCCCGTAATGGAGTATCTGAGATTTGTTTCTCCGGGGGAAAAACTAAACTCTGTTTCACTTTCCTGAAGTTTTTTACTTTCACTTAATTTTTTTGCCATACCGCCGTATTTATCCTGCAGCCTGTTTAATTTTAAGTTAGTTCTGCGTATTTCCACCATTGCGTCTTCAGTCTTTTTTAAGTGTGTATAATTAAGGTTCTTTATTACGTTGGTAAAGATGTCTTCGTAATCTTCCCCCGCGTAATCAAGAACATTGTCATTCAGTAGGAATGAAATCATCATCTTCGAGACGGACCTGGTGAAATTCTCCTCAATCGCAATTTCTGCTTTATCGAGATATTCGTTGCTCTCGGCATATCTTCCCGCGAAGTGTAATGCTATACCCATATCCAGGTAATATAGGACCTTGTCCTTGCCTTCATACTTGCCTTCGTTTTTAGCCTTCTCTATCTTCTCTGCAGCTCTGCTATAAAAACGTGAGGAAAAGTCCTCCTCGATGCCTTTATAATGTTTTACCTGCGTTTGTATGTAAGCGCAACCGACGAAAGACAGGATAAAAACCGCTAAAAAAACAGCAAAAAGACGCTTAAGCAGCATTCACTACCATTTATAACCGCGTTGTTCAATGAATTTCTTTATCTTTTTGTTCCCTATCCAGGTTTTTAGATTTTTTTCGACATTGATTAGCTCGAGGTCAACAGAATACAGTACTGCTTTCTTTCCTTCAAACCAATCTTCTACCGATTTAACCGAACCTATTAAGAAGTAATCGGCACCTACCTCCTGGGCAAGCTTCTTGGCGGTTTCGAGGGAAGCGTACATCTGCTGATCCATCCTTTCTTCTCTTATTTCTTCTCTTTCATGCTTGGAAGCAACAAACTGAACTTTGCCTGAGTTAATCAATTCTCGTTCTATGTCTTTTATGAAAACCTCGACATTTATGTGTTCGGTACTCATGTTTCTGACGGTACCTACAATAACCACCGGTTTCTTGAATTTATCCTGCTCAAAGTCAATTAACCAGGGTCGAGACAGCATGTCGGAAAGCATGCTCTGTGCTACAAGCCTCGAGTCCGTATCGTTCCATCTTCCGGATAAATCTGTAACTTCATCTGTAGCTATTCTTTTTACCGTCCTTGTATTACTGCACCCAATGATTAAAAAAAGACAAACAATCAACAAAAAAAATCTACGCATATATCCTCCTTTTTTTAGTATTATAACAAATTCGATTTTATATGTCAAGGAATAAAAGCTTCCCTGTTATTTTAATAAATAAATGTCCTATTTCTACTCCTAAATGTGACATTTGTTTACGACTTTAAAATTAGGATATTTATTTATAATAATGACACTAACAAAAAAACCCTTGACATTGGGTTTTATTTCATTATACTCATATTTATACGAAAGCATATTTATGCGAAAGCATAAAGAATTTCTCAATTAAACAATTAAGGGGGTGAAGTATGGATTTAACGGTGAAATTAAAATTTGGCAAATAAGGCCTTTTCTTCTTTTATGAAAGGAGGAGAGAAGGCCTAAATCCTAAATATTTTATATGTTTTCTTTAATAAATGTCACCCATCATAGACTTATATTATAGTTTTTTAGCATAAGGTTTAGAGTTAAGGAGGTTTAAGAAGTGAAAATACTTCCAATTTTATCAAAAATGTTATTGTTACTTATTTGTTTTACTGTTATGCTATCTGCGAACAACCAAAGTAGCATTATTAATGATGTACTTATAATCCCATACGTGGATGATGCTCCTATAATCGACGGATCGCCGGATGCAGACTGGGATTTCGCGCGTATTGGCATGAGAGCCTATGGAACAAATTGTGTCCCTATTATTCCGGCTGGCGGAGCGGCAGATTTATCCGCGTGGTATCAAGTCGCGTGGAACGAAGATGGTTTCTATTTCTATGGAGAAGTAATAGATGATTCAGTCATTGTTGCGCCCGAAGCAGGTGAGCACGTAAGCGACTGCTGGGAATTCTTTTTTGACGGCGATAACAGCAAAGGGACTTCATACGATACCAACGATTTTCAATTCAGATGGATTTATGACTATGATCATGAGACAAAGTATGGAATCGTAGATGAAGAGGTTGTTTGGGCTGAAATCACCGGTGGTTACGCCTTTGAATTGTTGATTCCTGCTTTATCCCTGGCGGATTCTTTTGGTGTCATCTTAGCAGCAGGCAATATAATTGGATGGGACGTACAGGTCAATGACGCGGAAGTGGAAGGCACCCGTCAGAATGAAGTAAAATGGTGGAACGAGGACGATAGAGCTTGGCAGTCTCCGAGTTACTTTGGAACAGCGAAACTTGCTGCTTCCGGCAGCACCAACGTTCTTCAGATACCAAAAGTCGATCAGGCTCCTATTGTAGACGGAAATTTGGACGCCGAGTGGACCGATGGCGCGGTCCCCAAAATTGCTATACCTGTCGCTACCTCGAATAATACTCCTAATTTCGCTGATGGCGGCTATGCGGATTTATCCGCATCCTATCGTGTCGCGTGGAACGAAGATGGTTTCTATTTCTATGGAGAGTGTATTGATGATTCAGTCATTGTTGCGCCCGAAGCAGATGAGCACGTAAGCGACAGTTGGGAACTCTTTTTTGACGGCGATAACAGCAAAGGGACTTCATACGATACCAACGATTTTCAATTCAGATGGATTTATGACTATGATCATGAGACAAAGTATGGAATCGTAGGTGAAGAGGTTGTTTGGGCTGAAATCACCGGTGGTTACGCCTTTGAATTATCGATTCCTGCTTCATCCCTGGCGGATTCTTTTGGTGTTACCCTGTCAGATGAGCTCACAATTGGATGGGAAGTACAGATCAATGACGCGGAAGTGGCAAGCACACGTCAGAATCAAATAAAATGGTGGAGCCACGACGATAGAGCCTGGGCGTCTCCGAGTTACTTTGGAACGGCAATATTAACTTCAGTAAATGTTGACGAGGTTCCGGAAGAAGTAGCCTCCAATATCAAACTTTCAGCTCCTGCCATACTTAACTCAATCGCTAACATCTCTTACACCGTCGTGAATAGAGGCACGGTAAATTTGAGCCTTTATAACATAGTCGGACAGGAAGTAAAGGTTCTGGATAGCGGAGTAAAAAGCGCAGGAACACACACTGTTTCTCTCGACGCTTCAGGTCTGGCGAATGGTGTATATCTTTGCAAACTGGCAACAGCTGATGGCTCGGCTACCTCAAAGGTGCTGTTGATTAAATAAATAGTTTTTTAGATTTAATCGAAAAATACGCCTGCGGTAAACTTTACCTCAGGCGTATTTTTTTAACTACAGAAAATTGTTTCTTAAGTGTTTACCTTTTCACAAAGTTTGTTTAAAGGACAAACACCGCAATTAGGACTTCTCGGAAAACATATGTTCTGTCCGAGGGTTACCAGAAGATCGTTATATATAATCCACCACTCTTTTGGGAGTTTTTCCCTTAAGGCGAATTCTGTCTCTGGAGGGCTTTTGGTGTTAACATATCCAAATCTGTTAGATATACGGTGGACATGAGTGTCAACGCATATACCGGGCTTACCAAACCCAATTGTTATAACCAAATTCGCCGTTTTTCTTCCTACGCCTGGGAGTTTAAGTAATTCATTCAACGTATCAGGAACTTTTCCTTGATATTTATCAATTAAAATTCGAGCGAGCTGGGGAATTCTTCTTGATTTTGTACGGAAAAAACCTACAGGGTAGATTAATTTCTCTATCTCTTCAGGCGATAGCCTCGTCATCTCTAAAGGAGTAGATGCCCTTTCAAACAACCTTTGGGAAGCTTTTCTTGTAACCGCGTCCCTTGTCCTTGAACTAAGCACAGTTGAAATAAGTACACGAAAAGGATCTCCCGTCTTACTTGCTATCTCCGACACAATAGGAGCTTTCCATTTCCCGTATTTTTCTTTTAGTATATTTAAAACTTTCTCTATAGTTTTATTATCCATAGGTGGATTATATTAGAACAACAACAAAAGGCAACCTTAAAACAGTCATAAGTCGTGTGTCCTGAACCGAGATTTAGATACCGGTAAGAAAATGCCTGAAACCATTGTATGCCGGCACTTTTAGTTATTTTAACTTATTTTTTTAGAAGTCCTAAGAGCAAATTTTTACCCTTGACAAAAAATTCTCTTTTATTATACTGAGAATATTAAGTTTGCTACAGGTAAGGCTAAAGATTATAATCTCGTAAGGGTAAGGATGAAGGGAGTTGCTTTTAAGGAGCGGATATATTTTCAGGTGTTAGACTTGATTTTACTAGGGGGTTGTAATTAAGTTGAGTTTTCGCATAATAGAGTCTATGATTATAGAAAAAAAAAGTTGTTTTGTCAATTGCTTTATATTTCTGTCTTCGGTTTTAACCCGTTTTGTAAACCCTAACGAAAGGAGGCTTTGATGAAAAGTACGAAAAGGGGAAGAGAGTTGTTGCCCAGGTGGGTTATAGGTGGGCTGCTTGTTATTTTGTCTTTTTTAGTCTTTAACCCAAGCGCGAAAGCGGCAGTTACCGGAAAGATTGCGGGTATTATTGTGGATGCGGAAACAGGTGAACCTTTACCGGGTGCCAATGTCTTGATTCAAGGAACTGTTTTGGGTGCTGCGGCAGCTCAAACCGGATATTTTGTTATCCTTAGAGTACCCCCGGATATGTACAATGTACAGGCACGGATGATGGGGTATGCGAGTGTAACCCTGACCGGTGTTGAGGTAACTACGGATCACACGACCCAAGTCAGGTTTAGGCTAAAGCCTACAGTTATAGAGGGAGAAGGTGTTACCGTGAAAGCTGAGGCGGAAGTCATAAAAATGGACCTTTCAGCTTCCGCTATTTCTGCGAAAATCGATGATATAGAAGCTGTTCCGTTTGTTGCTGAGATTGGAGATTATATTAATCGACAGTCTGGGATTCAAGGTTGGAGGGTGCGGGGAGGAAGTATAGATGAGGTTGGTTTTATGACAGATGGTTTGAACTTAGTAGATGGTCGAACAAATAATCCTGCTCTGATGCCGCCGCTCAGTATGATAAAAGAAGTTAACGTAATTAAGGGTGGTTTTGCTGCCGAGTATGGCAATCTCCGGTCAGGCTTAGTAAACATTGTAACCAGAGAGCCTTCTGATGTCTATCATGGATCGTTAAATTTTCGTTTCAGTCCGGCTCATATGAAACACCGGGGTCCCTCTGTTTATGATCCGGAACATTACTACTTGAAATCTTATGTCTCAGAAGAAGATAGTCTTTGCTGGATAGGGACAACAAGGATTTCACTAAAAGCAAATGATGCTCTTGCTGCAGGAGATACCGCTTTATACGAATACTATACGGACATCGTTGCGCACAATACAAAATTTGGTGGATGGCTTAGATTAGCGAGTAATGATCCTGATAGTGCGGCAAAGTTACATGAGCAGTTCATGTGGACACACAGAGTTGAAGGGGCTGATGAGTTGGTCCCTGACGATTACGATGGTGAGCCGAGAGTGGGCAAATATGGTGATAAACCGGACTGGAACGCGGATGTTGGTTTTGGAGGCCCGGTTCCTGTAATCGGTGGATTTTTAGGGGATTTGGGTTTTTATGTTTCTTACAGGGAGAACAAAGATGCGTTTGCCCTTCCGGCAAGCAGAGATTATTATATTGAACAAAATACAATGTTGAAGTTGGTCTCTCATCTTGGTCAATCAATTAAAGTTAGTTACGATATGATGTATGGTGAGCAAAACACTTTGTCAGCCTCTTCGAACGGAGAGCTCGGTGCAGAGGGCATTACCAACAGTAAGGTGTATGGTTTTAGTATAACGCGAGGTGACCTCGGTACTCAGTTTGTCGATTTTGTTCAGGGTACAGGCTATAGGAGTGGAGCAGGTGGATTTTATCTGACAGCCGGTGATGATGTATTCAGGAGTGAGCTGGTTACGAAACACGCAGGGTATTATCCTGCTTTTATTCCTTGGTATGATATTTATAACAATATGCAGGGTCTTACTTTTGACCATGCGATAAGTGAGAATACTTTCTACACGGTCAGGATTTCTCATTTGAGTAATAAGAGGTATTGTAACGCATATGAAACGTTTGAGCCCAGGGATACTGCAACAAAATATACTTTACCGAGTGGCGCCGTAGTTACTGAAATCCCGTATGGATATTATATAGCAGGACCCTTCGCGCAGACAGATGATGCCTGGATGGGGTCACGTTGCGCTGGAGCTAGAGATTTTTCAAAATCGCAAACCTGGGATTTTAAAGTTGACTTAACGAGTCAGCTTAACCCTTACAATGAAGTAAAAATAGGTTTTGAATACAACTATGCCGACATGCATACTTACTATGAGAAAAACAGATGGGAGGCTACTGCAGAAAATTGGGTTGTTGATTGGGAAGCGAGTCCCATTCGAGGTGGCGCGTATATACAGGATAAAATAGAATTTGAAGGTATTGTTGCAAATATTGGCTTAAGAGCTGATTGGAATGATCCTAATCTCGAATGGTTTGACCGGGATACTGTGACGAATATTTATAGTTATTACTTTACGAGACTAGCCAAAGAACGACTGGGCAGAGATGGGATTCTTGCAGAAGCGGAAAGGCATCCAGCGCAGGGCCATTTGAAAATAGCTCCTCGTTTTGGAATTTCGCATCCTATATCAGAGAATGCTAAATTGTATTTCAATTACGGTGATTTTTATTCTTTGCCTGCCTCTTATAATTTGTATCAGATCTTCTGGGGTACACGTGGCCAAGGCATCCAGTATCTTGGTGATCCGGAAGTGGATTGGCCTCTGACAAGAGCTTACGAGTTAGGTACCGATTGGAATGTTGGCAATATGTTTAGACTTCACCTCGCGGGTTATTATAAAGATGTTACAAATCAACTTGCAGGAGTGGAATATATAGGTTATTATAACTCTCCTTCGTACAAGATACCTGAAAGCTTAAACTTCGAGGATATTCGCGGTATAGACTTTAGAATCAGTAAAGACTTTGGGTATTGGGTAAGAGGCTGGCTTAACTATGACTATGGAGTAAAGAGTTATGGGCAGACGGGTAAGGAAACACACTACCAGGACTTAAGTGAACCAGGCGGTGCGTGGGATACTTTAGAATATGTTCCTCGTGCTCAACCGATATTAGAGGCTAATATTCAATTTCTGACTCCTGAAGATTTAGGTATATTACTTGGTAACATTTCTTTGAGTTTTAACTATACCTGGGAAGCAGGTAAGTATGAGACCTACGATCCATTGAGCGAGGATATGTTTTTAAATTTGCAGTGGAAGCCCTGGAAGAATGTTCAAGCAAGAATCCAGAAGGGGATAAGTTTTGCCGGAACGAATCTTAACGTATTTGCTGAGGTAAATAATCTTTTTGATTGGAAATATTTAGATGCGGCATCTGGCTGCTTTATTAATATTGATGACAAGGATAGATATAGAAACTCGTTGCATTTGCCTCTGTATGCAGAAGAAGGTTATGAAGACTTAGGGGAGGCCGGAAACGATCAGTTAGGTGATGTTAATAGTGATGATAAGCCCTATATTGATGATCCGGAATTGACACATCTCGCTTTCCACAACCCTCGTTCTTTCGTTTTTGGAGTGAAAGTTGATTTTTAGTATCAACCAAGAGGTAAGGAGGAAATAATAATGAAGAAGTTTACTTGTTTAATTCTAATATTTGTCATTGCCGCTTCACTTATCTCGTTCCCGGTTTTGGGTGATATGAAGTGGATTCGTCAATCAGAAATCCAGCCGAAAATTACTGATGCTGCCGATCAAAGTGAGACAAGCTTTAATGACCCTTTTGAAGCGATCTGGTATTTTCATGGAGCGAGGTATGATAACAACGCATATAATGACGGATGGGTGCGAAGTTGGCTGCGGAATGGGGGTTCCAGGTTCGGTTGCAGGAATTGGTATGACCCTGTAGGTGATTCTATCATGCCCATCAGATTGGGTGGTAGTCCTTACGGTACATCCGATATGAATACCGTTCAATTTACAGTGCCGGATTCATTAGGTATAACTATCAAGAAGTATTACAGGTACCATCCTCCAACCATTGTGGTTGATGGACGTCATCTCGAAAGACCTTACCCGCTTTTAGGAGACTATTATGATCCGGATAAAGTGTGGGGAACTGCTGATGTAATGGTGGAATCTCACGCGAGAAACTGGATGGGGCTGGATATTTATCAGAGAGTGCTGAGCTGGGTTTCCAAGCATCATAATCAATATGTCGTCTATGACTGGACGATTGTAAATACGGGAAATATCGATTTGGACGATTCGATCGAACGTGAAGGTTATGCAATAGACAGTTTATACTTTATGAGACAGCTTGAAATGACGGTAAACGATCAAACTCCGACAAAAGCAGAGTGGTATACATGGTGCGGAGTTTCTCCTGACTGGGACGAGCCAAAAGATTCTGTGCGTTGTGTAATTTCTTACCCGGCTATGGATTGGGTGTATGGAGGGGGCACACCCTGGAAGGGAGATGCTTTTGGTTGTTTCCTCTGGGAGCGGGATTATTTAGACGATCCTTGTTCGGGTTGTGAGGTTATGCTGTATGTTCCTCAATCTTCCGATGTAGCCATGGGTCCTGGTCCGGATGCCGAGAATGGAAATCCGGAGAACCATCCGGAAACCGACGATGTAACCCAACCAAAATCACACGGTAATTGGGGTCCAGATGATTTTGAATACAAACACAATTCAGGTATACGTTCAATTGAAGATTGGAGACAATGCTATAATGCTATGATTTACGGAGAGAAGGGTGATCCCGATTATGATCCTTATGTGGAGTGGATGACGGGAACTTACCCGGGTACCTATCATCCGGTACCACCCGATATGAGGGGTTATGAAATATGGAACGACCTGGACAAGAATGGCCATGTCTTCTGGCATGCTATGTGCCAGGCAGGCATGGGTCCCTTCCATTTAGACTACGGGGATTCTCTCAGGATAGTATGGGCGGATTGCGGAGGTCGTCTTGATGCCAGAAGTTCGTGGGAACTTGGTCAGGCTTGGAAAGATAGTTCCATAACGTTTGTTACTCAAAGCGGCGATACGCTGGATATAAATGACATAAGTCTGACAGCTCCTCATTTACCTAACCAGGCAGATACGATTCATATACCTCCTGTGTACAGAAATAATCCCTCGCGCTGGCAGCCGCCGGAGTATCTTCCGAGTGAGTATACATCTTATCGTGCTAACTTGATTAAGGATATGTGGGTGTATTCTACAGTGGATTCTGCCGTTAGGCACGCGATAAATGCTCAGTGGAACTTTGACCATAATTATGATATTCCTGTTCCCCCACCCCCACCATCGATCGAGGTTACTTCAGGAGCCGATCAAATCGTAATCGAGTGGTGGTATGAGGAACCGACTGATGTACCGTCTGACCGTGCGGGATACAAGGTGTATCGTTCTACAGGAAGCGAAGGGCAAGGTCCTTTAATTGAAAATACCGGGGTATTAGGTGAATGGGAAGTGATATATGAGGCTGGTCCTGATGAAGATACGTATAATGATACGGATGCGATTCGTGGCGAAGATTACTATTACTATGTTGCCGCGTTTGATGATGGAACTCATCCGGAAGCGGAGGATCCAAACGGAGTGACGGGTACTTCTGAAGCGCTTGAAAGCGGAAGATGGCAGAACCATACTTATGGTGTAATAGGTGCCGCTTCTTTAAAAAGACCAACCGGGGATTCATTGTCTCAGATTAGAGTAGTCCCGAACCCCTTTAATATTGCTTCACAGAATATGCAGTACGAAGGAGGATCGGAGAAGATTAACTTCTTTAATTTGCCCGGAAGATGTACAATCAGAATTTACACCTTTACAGGTGATTTGGTAAAGACCATTGTTCATGACGATGGTTCGGGAGATGAAGCCTGGGATGATCCGACCGGGGAACAATATCAGGTGACAGATGATAGTCGACATATTGTAAGTGGTCTCTATATTGCTAATATCGTTGATGATGAAACGCTCGAGAGTATAAACATTAAGTTCGTCATAATAAGGTAGGAGGGAAGATGAGAAAGCTTGTTATTATATTACTTCATTTAATGCTTTTAACCCCTGGTTACTCTTTATATGGTCAAGAAGAAGGTGGAGGGGGAAAGAAAGTCGGGCAGGCAGGGTTCAAATTTATGGACGTTACAATCGGTGCCAGAGCCGCAGGAATGGGGGAGGCGTTTTCGTTAATTGGGGATAATGCCGATGCCATTTTCTGTAACCCTGCAGGTATTGCTCAGATGGATGATAAGAAGTTTGATTTGACGCTCTGTAAAGTGACCTGGATTGTTGAAACTTCCGTGAATGCTCTTGGCTTGGTTTCAAATCTCGGCACTTTTGGTAACTTGGGTTTTAGTATACTTTACACTGATTATGGGGATGTAATAGGTACACGCTATGAGCCGGACTCGGCGAGCGGATACAGTGAGACAGGACTGTTAGATCTTGGATCGTATGCGGCAGGTATTTCATATGCACGGAGATTGACTGAAAAGTTTATGATTGGTGGTAATGTGAGGTATGCATATGAACATTTAGGTTCAAGTCCGTTTGCAAACAATATCGCAAGAGATTCTACCTGGTCGAAAAAAAATGAGACTCATACAATTGTCTATGATATTGGGACTATTTTTTATCCCGGATTTAAAAGCCTTAGAGTTGGTATGTCCATTGTGAATTTTTCTACTGCGGTGCGGTATGCCTATGAGGAAGGTAGAACCAATTCATTCACGATGCCCCTTACCTTTAAGATGGGAGCAGCTATGGATGTTCTGGATTTTCTCGGCGAGCATCCCGATTATTCTCTCCTGGTGGATTTCGAACTTGTACATCCCCGTGATTATGCAAAAAGATATCATCTGGGAGGAGAATTAAGTATATTAAAAATACTCAAACTGAGAGCGGGTTATAAGTTCGGATATGACGAAGAAGGATTGTGCTTTGGTACCGGTATCAATACGGCTAACATTAAACTGGATTATTCCTATAATGAATTCGGAGTTTTTGATTTTGTGAACAGGGTTTCACTCGGGCTTTCTTTCTGAGGAGTTAGAAGAAAAGTAGAGAGTATAAAAACAGAGAAAGCGATAAGTCAGGTTAAATGCCGCTTATCGCTTTTCTTTTTTCTTAAAAGTATCCCTGTCTAAAGCGCGATCTTCTTAACCGTTTCGGACAGACTTGCCTTTTCTGTTAACCTAATTATATTGAGGGAGATGTATTGCGAGGAAATCCTACTTTTTGTTTTGGGGGGTAATCCTTTTGTATTACTTTAAGGAGAAGCAGGTAAAAAGTAAACTTGCTAAGAAATTAAATAAGCCAGAGGAGACATAGGAGGTAAAAATGAAGTTATTCTTATCCATATCATTAGTTATTTTAACAATTGTTTTATTGATAAGCGGATGTGTCGGAAGCCGGGAAGGGGATAAGTATTATCGTAAGGTGAGTATAGACGGCAGATATGTTATTAAAGGGGAATATCCCATTTCCGAAGAGGCGGGGAAGAAAGGAGAGGCTTATCATTTTATTTATAATAAGAAAGGAGAGTTAATCAGAGTTGGACATCTTCTTGGCGGTAAACTGAAAGAAGAATCTGTTTTCGGTAATAATGTTGCCCAGCTGCTAATCGAACATTTCGAGACGTATGAGAAAAGGACTTATCTGGACGTAAATGGTACCCCTGTCATGGATGGACATGGGGTTTATTCCATAAGCTTACTTTTTAACGAGGACAATCATCCGGTATCCAGGTTGAATTACGGTGATTTTGGTGAATTTATAGAAGATAATTATGGTGTGGCGCAGTACTCATGGACTCTGGATGATGAAGGAAGGAGAATAAAAACAGTCTTTTATAATTTAGTTGGTGGAAGGGTGACTATCGAAGAGGAAGGATTCGAAACGCAATTTAAATATGACGAGAGTGGGAACATGATAGAGCGAAGTTGTTTCGATTCCGAAGGAAAATTGAGAGAAGACAATAATGGTGTTGCAATATTACGTCAGAAATTTGACGATAAAGGAAATATAATTGAGATAAGACACTTTGATGCTATGGATAAATTAAAAGAGATGGGGAACGGAATTGCCGTTATACGGCAGAAATTTGATGGTGATGGGAATGTTGTTGAAGTGAGATATTTGGGAAAAAATGGAAAGTTGAATGAGAACAATATGGGTGTTGCCATTATGCGGAACAAGTTTGATGCTTACGGGAATATTTTAGAACGTGGATACTATGACTTATCTGATAAGCTGACAGAGGGTAAGTTTTTTGGATTCGCGACAAGACAATGGGAATATGATGAAGAAGGAAGGGTACTGGAGACCAGGTTCTTAGACACGGACGGAAATTTAAGAAACACTATAAACGAAGAAGCCGCGATTTTGCGAATGAAATACGATGAAGAAGGTAATCTCGAAAAGGTTTTACATTTTGATAAAGAGGGGAAGTTGGTGCAGGATACCACAACAAAGATTCCCTAAAAGTTATAAGATAGATTACTTGGTTTTTTGAGTCTTTTCATTATTTCCAGGCACCCTCTTGTTTTATGATAAGGTGCTTTCCGCGAACAAACTTTATTTCCTTCTGATAAATAAGGTCCTCCTTTTCTGTTTGCGCTGAAAAGACATTCTTCATTTTCCCTGTTAACCATACGTTTTTTGGCAAGCTTCCAGCAATTGTGAGAAGCCTTCCCTAAAAATCCTCCGTTTTCTTCGTCAACAGTTTTATTCCAGAAAGCGAGAATGTTATTTTTGAGTTCATTTTCGATTTCCTTATAGTAATTATCAATATTCATAATTTTCATCCATTAAATATATTTTATTTAAGGGTTTTTCTGTGTTTTGTCAAGGTTTTATGCTGAATTTTTGAATGTTTAACGTCTAATTAAAAAGGTCAAGTCCCTTTTTTTCTGTAAAATTCATTGAGCCACCAATTCCTTATTCAACTCATATTCTTTTTTTGTTCTTTGTAGTTCTTCCATAAATTCTTCTTCTGATTCATTTTCTTCAAGAGAG
>Ga0307431_1001068_pt1 | contig 16323 bp, 17 predicted proteins | sample SalMarWE160170MG_FD_202155 | JGI IMG/M metagenome (GOLD analysis project Ga0307431, IMG submission 202155) | Salt marsh sediment microbial communities from the Plum Island Ecosystem LTER, Massachusetts, United States - WE1603-170 | ecosystem: Environmental > Aquatic > Marine > Intertidal zone >...
TATTTTCACTCTATTTGACCGTCGCTATGGGCATCCGCTCAAAATGGCCGGCTAAGAAACAGCTGAATTTTTACGAGACCGTCAAGATTGGCTATAATTATTGGCTCAATGTCCTCGTTCGAGAACTTCCAGGTCACGTGCTACCTCCTGACATGCGACTCTCTCACGTAATTTATAGATAAGATCTCTATGATTTTGGCAACTCCGCAAGCGCTCTCCTGAATTGCATGGGCAAAGCTCGTGACCTTTGGGTTGGTTTTTTCTGGCCAAAAGCCGCATGAAGCCGATCACAGAAGAATCGGCCGGCCTGCCAAGTATCTCACCATAAAATTCAAGGATTCCCTGTGCAAAGTGCGAGCGTTCGCCCCAGGGCGGCGCCTTTTGGCAGGCATCGTAGTAAGCTTGCCAGGCCAGGAAAGGAGCAACGAAGCTTTTTAGAAAACCAACGATTGTCGAACTAAGCAGCCAACGCATACTTATCTCGCCATGAACTCCCAAGCAGGCCCTGCCGTCTGTCATGATATGACGATCAATATTGCCTATAGGTAGCTTTGGGTCATTGCAAAACATGGCGGGTGGGCGCTTTGCGTAATTGCTCGGAAGTACGAGGACTACCCCATATTCGATTTGACGGCAGGAATCCGGGATATCAAGGTTGTATATGCCATGAACAATAGCGCTTTCATGTTTCAGCTTGCATACGTTATTAATCTTAAATCCTGGTCCAACAACAACCAGTCTTAAAAGCGGGAAGGCCGAGGCCAATGCTTTCCTTTCCTCACGGAATAGCTTGCGGTTGCCCTCATACCATTGTGCCATTATAAGTACGCCCAGGGTTTGGCTGGATCTTTTGCTCTGTAAACTGCGGCCAGCTTGGCAGCATCTTTCTGTTTCTGGCCAATATTGATAGTCTTTTCCATATTGGGAAAACGGTCACCGAGTTGGCTTCTCCAAAGCTTGGATGATTCTTCCCGATCATCGGCATCAATGGCTTTAGCACCACGAATGGCCAAATCCAAAACCGCATCTTGGAAGCGTGCCTTTTGCTCGTCTGTCAGGCGCGTAGTGAGTTCCTCGGTGGGATCTACAGGATTGTTGACACAAAAAATAGGATAAACGGCATAGAAAATGGTAGTTGCGGTACCTGATAGAGAAACATCATCCCGCTCATCAGCTTTGAATTTCTGGACGGCTAGCACTGTCAGGATCAGCCCGCTGGGCATCTTGCTTCTTCTTCCAGATTGGAAATCAGCCCATGCCTTCAGGTATCGCACTACTCTGCGTAGTTGCTCGCCCTGCTCCTTGATGTGCTCCCTAAACCACACAGTAAGGGATAATGGGTCACTGCGATGCCACCCCTTTACGCCCTTTTCAGCCAGCAGATACTCACCATTGAGTTGCCCATATGAAGGAAGGTCCACATGATATTGACCGGCATACCTCAAACGCACACAAGTGCGTTTGTCTAAAGGATTTTCATTTGTATGGCCTACTGTTGCCTGCACGAGCCACCGATGAATTGTGTCGGGAGTTGGCCATTCACTATCGTCATTCTCATCCAGGTGTTGCAGGTAGACACCGTCATCGATATCGAATTCTCCATCAAGCGGATTGACCGTGGTCCCCATTGAATAGGAGCCCTGCCCCAGAAACTTGGGTATTGTCACTTTGAGATTCTCGCGGAAATACTTGCGAATGCGCTCTCGAATAGCATTCCGCGCCGTTCTAAGAGATTCCTTTTTCGCTGAAGTAAACGCGACTCGATCATGAAACGTAATGAATTCACTGTGTAAGTTTGCCATTTTATTTCCCTCCTTTAATCTGTTCGGTTTTAATGGCGGTTGAAAGGTCCCTTTTCTGCTCGGGGCATGTCCATGTGAGGATCAGCAATGACACTGCCACTAAGAGCAACCACACATATAATGTGTGAAAATGATCGCTCCACTTACGATTCATCCGGCTGTATTCAAGGGGTAAAAGTAATTTTTCTGTTAAATAGACGCCGGAATCGTGCATACCTAAGGCACGTTCGCAATTGATCATGGCTTCACAATTTTTGCGAAAACCCCTTCTAAGCCCCATCAAGAAATAGATTGTGCCCGCGAAAAGGGCCATAACGAGGAGCGTCAGCGCGACACGGTGAGGAAGGACAAGCTCTTTCTGGCTTATGAGCAGCCACCCAAGACCGATCGCCATGCCTGAAATCCATAGCGTAAACTGTATGCTTCGTTCCCGTATCTTGTGAGAGGCGTTGTACCGCTCTTTGATGTCGGCTAGTAGAATTCGTAGCCTTTGATCTTCATTTAAACGCATCATGGCGACTTCTGATTGAATTATTATACAAGATATTTTATACTACAAAATATTTAGACCATTGTCAAGCAATTATTATGCGGTATTTAATATACTGCATTTAATTTATTCTCCTTTGAACATAATTTAATTGCGGTATCTTTTATACTGTGATACTCATTTGTTATTATGCTGCTTCACAGGTTAGCCAACATTCAAAGCGGCCACCACAGTCGCGGAAAAATTGAGCCTCTGGCAGACGGTTCTCATTTCCTTTTTCAGGCCAGGGACGTAGACGTTCATAGCCTCACCTATCGAATAGATTCGTTGATTCGCTTCTGCCCTGAGATGTCTCGCAGAGACGCGATACTGGAGAAAGATGACATACTGTTCATGGCCAGGGGGATCCGGAATTATTCAGTGCTTTTGCAAGCTATACCTGACCCTACACTGGCTGCAGCCTGCTTTTTCATCGTGAGGGTGTCGAACAAGGTGATTCTACCCGGTTATCTATGCTGGTATCTCAACCAATACCCTGTTGAACACTATCTGAGCTGCCACAGCGGCAGGGGCGTGCATATGCCGGTTGTCCGGCGGTCTGTGTTGGAGAATATCGAGGCGCCTGTACCCGCCCTGGAAATTCAGAAAAAGATTGTGGACATGGAAAAACTTATGCAGAAGGAGCAGGAGTTGCTCAATAAACTGGCTGAAAAACGCAAAGAATTGGTAACGGAAGCCTGCCTCCAGGCAGTTAAATAAAGCCTATACATGAGGATAGCGACATGAATGACAAACAAAAACGTGATGCAATCTTTAACAAGGTCTGGCAGGCCTGCGACACGTTTCGCGGCGTCATTGATCCGGCTCAATACAAGGATTACATCTTAACCATGCTCTTCGTGAAATATCTGAGCGATATCCACAAATCCAAGGCGGCCGAGTATGAGGAGAAGTACCAAGGGGACAAGGCCCGAATCCGGCGGGCCTTAAGCTATGAACGTTTTGTTATCCCGGAGATTGAGATCAGGGATAGCAGCGGAAACGTGGAGGAGGAATTCCCGGGGACCTTTGACAGCCTCTTTGTGCGTAAGGACAGATCCAATATCGGTGACCTGATAAATGTCCTCCTGGAGCATCTAGAGGATGCCAACAAGGGCAAGCTGCACAATGTGTTCCGCAATATAGATTTTAACAGCGAGGCCAACCTGGGACAAACGCGCCAGCGAAACACACGCCTCAAACACTTGCTCGAAGATCTCGTTGATCTGGATCTCAGACCCGAGTCCGTAGGCCAGATGGACATTATCGGTCACGTATATGAGTACCTGATCGCACGTTTCGCTGCAACGGCAGGGAAAAAGGCCGGGGAATTTTATACCCCTGCGGGCGTATCCGAAACCCTGGCCCGGCTTGTTGCTCCAAGACCGGGGGAGCGCATCTGCGATCCTGCCTGCGGTTCCGGTTCCCTGCTCATCCGGGCCGCCAGACAGGTTGGCTCGGATGACTTTTCCCTCTACGGTCAGGAGATGAACGGCAGCACCTGGGCGCTCTGCAAGATGAACATGTTCCTCCATGGAATGGACGCATCACGAATCGAGTGGGAGGATACCATCAGGCGCCCGCAATTTGTTGGAGACGATGCGCTCATGAAATTTGACGTGGTCATCGCCAATCCTCCCTTCAGCCTGGACAAGTGGGGCCAGGAAATCGCAGCCGAAGATCGTTATGGACGTTTCCGTCGCGGCATACCCCCGAAAAGCAAGGGAGATTGGGCCTTTATCTCACACATGCTGGCAACGGCCTTAGAAGGCAAGGGCCGTGTCGGTGTGGTTGTGCCGCATGGCGTGCTCTTCCGGGGCGGGCAGGAGGGTAAGATACGGGAAGCCGTGATTAAAGAAAACATCCTTGACGCGGTGATCGGCCTCCCGACAAACCTGTTTTACGGCACAGGTATCCCTGCGGCACTCATGGTTTTCGATAAGTCCCGAAGGCCCAATGGCAGGGAAAAGGTGCTTTTTATCGATGCCAGCAGGGAGTTTGAGCAGGGCACAAATCAGAACAGGCTCAGAGAGCAGGATATCGAAAAAATCGTCGATACCTTTCGAAACAAAAAGACCATCGAAAAATATTCCCGCCTCGCCAGTTACGCGGAGATTGAGGAGAACGAGTTCAACCTGAATATCCCCCGTTATGTGGACACTTTTGAGGAGGAAGAAGAGATCGACATCGCCGCCGTTCAGGAGGAGATCGAAAAGATCGAGGCAGACCTGGCAAAAACGCAGGCCAAAATGGAGGGTTATCTGAAGGAGCTGGGCTTCTAAACCACGAAATACATGAAACACACCAAAAAAAGCGCTAGCACTAAAAACACTTCGCACGCGAAATGACAAAGTTACTCTATAAAGAAGAGGTCTATGCTATTCAGGGGGCTGTGTTCGAGGTTTACAAGGAGATGGGGTATGGCTTTCTTGAATCAGTCTACCAGGAATCCATGGAAAAGGAACTTATAGCGCGTGGAATTCCCTTTGAAACTCAGAAAGAACTCCACCTGACTTATAAAGGAGAAACATTAAAACAGACCTATAAGCCGGATTTTATATGCTATGACAGCATCATCATTGAATTAAAGGCAGTGAGAGACATTTCAGATGAACATAGAGCGCAAATATTCAATTATCTCAGGGCAACGGGGCTCCATCTTGGATTATTGGTCAACTTTGGGCACTACCCAAAAGCGACTGTAGAAAGAATTATTTTATAAGCCCATAGATTCACAACCAAAAGCGAAAAAGTAGTCTGTGTTTTTCGTGTATTTCGTGGTTGGGAAAGGAGGGTTTATGGCGCAGGATCACTTTCCACAGCAAGCCGCCCCAAGCAAGCTTCTTGATGATATTCGCCGTATGATTGAGGAGACCCGTTCAAAGGTGGCTGTGACGGTCAACGCCGGGCTGACTCTGCTCTACTGGCGTATCGGTCGGCGTATCGCACAGGAGATTCTCAAAGGAAAACGGGCTGAATATGGGAAGGAAATTGTGCCGACAGTGTCGGCACAATTGGTTCCTGAATTCGGCACAGGTCTTGGCGTGAGGAATCTTTTCCGTATGATCAAATTTGCCGAGGGAAGAAGATCAGCTGAGTCCCGATCTTGTTTTCCGTGATCCATACCTATTGGACTTTTTGAATCTTAAAGACACTTACAGTGAGCATGATTTGGAGGCCGCCATTCTTCGCGAGATCGAGAGTTTTTTACTGGAACTCGGTTACGGTTTCACATTTGTGGCCCGGCAAAAGCGTATGGTGATCGATAATCAGGATTTCTACCTGGACCTGCTCTTTTTTCATCGCAAGCTGAAGCGGCTTGTAGCGGTTGAACTCAAGTTGGATCGTTTCAAGGCGGCATTTAAAGGCCAGATGGAACTTTATCTGCGCTGGCTGGAAAAACATGAGATGGAACCCGGTGAGGCATCACCACTGGGCCTGATCCTCTGTGCAGAGGGAAACAGGGAAACCATAGAGCTACTCCGCCTCGATGCGGCTGGTATCCATGTTGCCGAATACATGACCGAGCTTCCCCCGCGAGAGGATCTGAAGAAAAAACTCCATTCAGCCATTCAACTTGCAAGAAGCCGGGCGGGAAGAAGGGCGGAAATTGAGAAGGTTGAATGACAATAAATGAGTGAGAGCTTGAACAAGCGAAACGAAAACAGGCCGGGATATAAAAAAACCAAAGTGGGATGGATTCCAGAGGAGTGGGAAACAACTCGATTGGATTCTGTTAGTCATGTGAAAACAGGCCCTTTTGGGGCACAACTTCACCAATGCGATTATGTAGAAGATGGCACTCCTATTATTACTGTAGAACACTTGGGAGAACTGGGCATCAGTCACGAAAAACTTCCTTTGGTTTCTGATGAAGACAAACAACGTCTTTCAAAATACGAGATAAAGGAGGGAGATATTGTTTTTAGTAGGGTCGGGTCAGTTGATAGGAACTCACTTGTCTCCCAAAGAGAAAATGGATGGCTTTTTTCAGGGCGTCTTCTAAGAGTTCGACCTAATACTAGAAAGCTCCATTCTTCTTTTCTGAGCAACTATTTCAACCAAGCTCATTTCAAGCATCATATTAGAAGCATTGCTGTTGGCGGTACTATGCCTTCCTTAAACACTCATTTACTCAGTGGCGTATATGTTCCTCTCCCGCCTTACTATGAACAAAGAAAGATCGCCGATATTCTTTCCACCTGGGATGAGGCCATCGAACAGATGCGTAAGCTCATCGATGCGAAAAAGCGCCTCAAGAAAGCCCTCATGCAGCTACTGCTTACCGGTAAGAGGCGTTTGCCTGGCTTCAACGAAAAATGGAAGGAATATAGTCTTGGAGATTTAACCTGTATCACCTTTAGCAATGTGGATAAGAAAAAATCCTCTAACGAGATCCCTGTGCGTCTGTGTAATTACACTGATGTTTATTATAATGATCTGATAACAAGAAACATGCCTATGATGAAGGCAACTGCTACAGTGGGTGAAATTAAAAAGTACAGGCTTCAAAAACAAGATGTCTTAATTACAAAGGATTCTGAAACAGCTGAAGACATAGCCATTCCCTGCTACTTCGCTGATGAAGTATACGATGTCATATGCGGCTATCATCTTGCAATCATCCGTCCAACCAAAGGAAAAGTTCACGGTCCTTTCCTTTCATACTTGCTAATGACTGACATAGTTCATTATCAGTTTGTTCGTATGGCAAACGGGGTCACGCGTTTTGGCTTGCCACTTGAATCCGTCAGACGAATTAAAATAAGAATCCCATATATTGATGAACAACAATGGATTGCTGAAGTTCTACAGTGTGCCGCTGCTGAAATGAATAAGCTTGAATTAAAATTATCGGCCCTTGAAAAACAAAAACGCGGACTCATGCAGAAATTGTTAACCGGGGAGGTGCAGGTGAAATTATGAAACTCCCTATTAATATCAACGACTTATTGACCGCCCGTACTGTCGAATGGGAGCGGCTGGAGTTTAAGGCCGGTTTTCAACTATCCTTTTCCGGCTATCGAAGAAGCTCTATACAATGCAGTGTATCACCGGTCCTATGAAATACGAGAGCCGATCGAGGTCCGGGTTCTTCCGGATTCCATTACGATCTGCAGTTTTCCCGGGCCGGATCGTTCCATTCGAGATCAAGACATGTGCGAATTCCGGTTTCTCTCGCGCCGTTACCGCAACCGTCGGGTTGGTGAGTTTTTGAAAGAGCTCGAAATGACCGAGGGGCGTGGAACCGGCATCCCGAAAATGTTGCGTGAAATCAAGAAAAATGGATCTCCTGCACCGATATTTCACACAGATGGCGATCGGACTTTTTTCCTGGTCGAATTTCCTGTTCATCCGGTTTTTGCCGAGGCTTTGAAAAAAAAGGAGGCCAGGGAAGTCACCCCGGAAGTCACCCCGGAAGTCACCCCGGAAGTCAAACGGCTTCTTGAAGCTATGACCGGAGATCATTTCCGCCGGGAGCTTCAGAAAATGTTAGGATTGAAAGATGCTGAACATTTCCGCAAAGCGTATCTTTTGCCGGCAATAGACGCCGGACTTGTAGAAATGACGTTGCCGGACAAGCCGAAAAGCAGGCTTCAGAAATACAGGCTTACGGAAAATGGCCTGGCCGTACAGAAGTTGCTAATGGGAAAAATTCGGGCAAAAACATAGGAGGTGCCCATGGAAGAACAGGCACCATATGGCGTACCGGAATACGAGCTGCCGAGCTACCTGGAGAAGGTCCAATCCCAGCTTCCGGCGCTCCAACTATTGATGCGGCTCGGCTGGGAGTACCTGACACCTGAAGAGGCCGTCCGACTGCGGGGCGGCCGCTTGGGGTCTACAATCCTCGAGCCCATCCTTGTTGACCATATCCGCAGTCACTGCCGCTACGAATTCAAAGGGGATACCCATCCGTTCACTGAAAACGCCATCCAGAACGCAATCCAGGCGCTTAAGGGCTTTCGAGCCACGGGCGCGATCCACCAGAATGAACAGGCCTATGATCTCTTGTGTCTCGGTACCAGTGTGCCCCAGACAGTGGAAGGGGATACAAAGAGCTTCACCATCGATTATATCGACTGGAAGAACCCGCAAAATAATTCATATCACTGCACCGCGGAGTATAAGGTTGAGCGAACCGGATATCAGAAACACCATGTGCCCGACATTGTGCTGTTCGTCAACGGAATCCCGCTGGTCGTAATGGAGTGCAAGCGGTCCGCATACTCACAAACCAAAAAACAACCTATCGATCTCGCAATTGACCAGCTTGCAGATTATCAGGCAAAGGATGGCGTCCCCCAGCTTTTTCTTTATAGCCAGATGCTCCTGGCCCTGGCCAGAGATAAGGCCCAGTACGGCACAGCGGGCACGCCGCGACAGTTCTGGACCGTATGGAGAGAGGAGAATCTCAACAAAGATATCGAGCAGTTGCTTGACAAGAAACTCGATCCAAGCGAGGTCGATGATCTGTTGTCCGGCCCGTTTAAGGACGTTCGAAACAAGTACATATCCGTCCTTGAGCAGGGTCGCGAGATCTACGAGCAGGATCGTTTGCTTTACTCACTCTGTCGCCAGGAGCGCCTGCTCGAATTGACCTATAAGTTCATCCTGTTCGATAACGGCGTAAAAAAAATCGCTCGATATCAGCAGTACTTTACGGTCCATGATATTATGAAACGCGCCTTGAGCGCTCCCCCTGATGAACCGCGACAGGGAGGCGTCGTCTGGCACACCCAGGGCAGCGGCAAATCTTTGACCATGGTAATGCTTGCAAAATCTCTTGCCCTGCACCCTGATATCCTGAATCCCAAGATCATTCTGGTCACCGACAGGATCGACCTTGACGACCAGATCTTGGGAACCTTTCGGGCCTGCGGCCTGGAACCGGAACAGGCAAATACCGGCAGCCATCTTACCGAACTTTTGCTCGACTATCGGGCGCATGTTGTGACAACCCTCATTCACAAGTTCGCGACCGCCGCATCTAATAGAAAGGTGAGGCAGGCTGACCGAAATACCTTCGTGCTGGTGGATGAGGGGCACCGCAGTCAATATCAGGAACAGCATGCTCTCATGCGTTTGACCCTGAGAGGAGCCTGTTTTATCGCTTTCACGGGGACCCCGCTGGCCAAATCGGCCAAAAGGAACACCTTTGCCCAATTCGGAGACCTGTTCCGGCCGGCATATACCATTTCCCGCGCCGTGAAGGATAAGGCCGTGGCGCCGCTCCTTTATGAGGCGCGGCATGTGCCCCAAGAGGTGGAGAGAAATGCCATCGATGGTTGGTTTGAGAAGATCACCATCGGGCTCACCAAAGATCAAAAAGCAGACCTGAAACGGAAGTTTTCCACGGAGCGCCAGCTCAACAAGGCAACCCAAAAAGTGCGCATGATTGCGTGGGACGCAAGCCTTCATTACACGGTTACCTATCAGGGCACAGGGCTCAAAGGACAGCTTGTTACCCCTGATAAGGAAACGGCTCTCAAGTACAAGCAGTTCATGGATGAGTTCGGCATGGTGACCACTGAGGTACTGATCTCTGCCCCTTCGGTGCATGAAGGTGAAGATAAGGGGTCCGGGCCCTCCCAAACAGAGAAGACCTTCTGGAAGGAGATGATGGACCGGTATGGCTCTGAAAAGAATTACAATAAGCAACTGATCAATGCCTTCAAACACGGTGACAGCCCGGAAATCATCGTCGTCGTCGATAAACTCCTGACCGGTTTCGATGCGCCCTGCGATACGGTGCTTTATCTCGCCCGAAACCTGAAGGAACACACGCTCCTTCAGGCCATTGCCCGCGTGAACAGGCTGCATGAAGGCAAGGATTACGGGTTGATACTTGACTATAGCGGGGTCATCCAGGAACTAGATGAAGCGATCGACTTCTATAGCCAGCTTGCCGACTACGACCGGGCAGACCTGGAAGAGACTGTTCATTACATCGCCGATCGAGCAGCGGAATTGCCGCAGCTCCATTCGAACCTATGGGAGTCATTCGAGGAAGTGAGGGGGGCAAAGGACCCCGAAGCCTATGAGGTGCACCTGCGCGATGATGACCTGCGGAACAGGTTCTACGAGCGATTCAGTATCTTTGCCCGCACCCTTTCGCTTGCCCTGTCCTCTACCAACTTCCTGGAAGCCGCTTCCCCGGGTATAATCGAAAAATATAAGGCGGACCTAAAGTTCTTCCAAAATCTGAGGGCGGCTGTCACCCTGCGCTATCAGGAGGCTATTGACTTCTCGGAGTATGAACCAAGGATCAAGAAGCTGATCGATACACACGTTGGCGCTGGGGAGGTCGAGCAGCTTTGTCATCCGATCAATCTTCTCGACGCCAAGGAGCGCCAGCAGGTGCTTGAGGATAGCGGCAAGAGCGCCGGCGCCAAGGCCGATATGATTGCCTCGGCAACACGACATGTTATCGAACAGGAAATGGCAAAGGATCCCGCCTTCTATAAGAAATTCTCCAGGCTCCTGGAGGAGGTGATTGAAGCCTTTCATGCGGGCCGGCTTCAGGCTATCCAAGCCCTTGAGAGGATCAAAGATATCTCCACAAAAGTGGTCACCTACACAGACGATGACGTCCCTTATGAACTTATAGGCAAGGATATGGCACGCCGTTATTTTGGCTGTGTTCGAGAGCCGATGGCTGAATACACGACGGGCAGAGATAAACCCGGAAAAGAGATCGCGCTCAAGATTGTTGAACGAATCGCCCCGCATAAAATCCGGGATTGGCGCACAAATCAGGACGTAATCAACAAGATGCGGGGTGAGATCGACGATATCCTTTTTGATGTGGCCAAGGAACATAATCTCGAGCTTTCTCTGGATGAACACGACGCAATCATTGACCGGTGCATAGAGGTGGCTATTGCAAATGAAGACTGATACTGAAAAGGATGTTATTCAATTCGGCGCCCGGCAGATCCAATACCACCTGCATCGTGATGACCGTAAACATCTGCGCGTCGTCGTGTCTCCCGAGCTGAAGGTGGATGTATATGCGCCGAAGACCGCCAGTGATGGACAGATTCATGCAGCGGTAAAGAAGAAAGCCACGTGGATAGCGCGCACTCTCGATAAGTTAGAGATGTATCATCCTTTACCATCTCCAAAGCGGTACGTCAGCGGAGAAACCTTCCTTTATCTGGGCAGGCAATACCGCCTGAAAGTTGAAAACGGTTTGGGACAACCAGCGAAACTGGTAGGACGTTTTCTGTGGGTCTGGACCGAAGATAAGGCTGATGTTCTGAGTGTAAAGAGGGCCGTGGATGAATGGTATCGAAAACGAGCCCGTAAGGCCTTAGGCCGATACATGGAAAAGTGCTACACTATTGCATCTCGTCACGGTTTTTCGGAGCCCTTATTGGTCATCCGGGCTATGCGGAGACGGTGGGGAAGCTGCAGTCCTTCGGGCCGGATTTCACTTAATCTCAAACTGGTGCAGGCACCTGTTCATTGCATAGAGTATGTAATCATGCATGAGTTCTGCCACCTTAAACACCACAACCATTCTAAGGCATTCTATTCCTTGTTGAGCAGGTTCCAGCCAGACTGGCGGAAACGAAAGGAAGCCTTGGATCGTTTCAGGCTCTGATTGATAAAGAATTAAGGCCTTCTTAGTCCAAGTACTCCTTGTGCTCCTTTTTTGCCATCTCGGCCAGTTTAAGCTTCTGGACCTTGTCCGAGATCAATTCAGAACTTTGAACGAGCTCGCCCTTTTCCATCTACCCCGCCACCTTCCAACATCGTACCGAATGGTTCTCGTTAACTCTATAGAGGCCGATCTCGTTCTCTCTGCATCTGGGTTCTACAAGGGGACACCTGCCCTGGAATTTACAACCGGGCGGGGGGTTGAAGGGGCTCGGCACATCACCGCTCAGTGCCTTTTGTTCAGCCCTCTCATCAGGATCGGGATTTGGAATAGCGGAAAGCAATGCAAGGGTGTAAGGATGGAGAGGTTTTTCATAAAGCTCCGCGGCGGGTGCGTACTCCATGATGTGGCCGAGATACATTACTGCGACCATATCGCTGATGTAGCCTACTACATTCAGGTCATGGGATATAAACAGGTAACTGAGGCCCATAGTGAGTTGAAGCTTTTTCAGGAGATTGATGATCTGAGACTGTATGGATACATCCAGAGCGGATACCGGCTCATCACAGATAATGAGCGAGGGGTTCACACTCAGGGATCGGGCGATCCCGATACGCTGCCTCTGCCCGCCGCTGAACTCATGAGGGTAACGGTTGGCCGCCGCAGGTGAGATGCCTACTGTCTCCAGCAGCTCCCCGATACGCATTCTTCGCTCATCCCTATCCCGTATCGTCAGAATCCGGAGCCCTTCCTCAATAGACTGGCCGACGGTCATTCTGGGATTTAAAGACCCGTATGGATCCTGAAAGATAATCTGCATTTCCTTTCTGAGGGGCCTCAGCTCATCCTGTGAGCGCATGCTGATATCCTTTCCTCGGTAGATGATCCTTCCCTCATCCGGTTCGAGAAGCCTGAGGATAAGGCGCCCGATCGTGGATTTGCCGCATCCGCTTTCCCCCACCAGACCCAAGGTCTTCCCCCTGTCGATCCTTAAATCAACGCCGTCAACGGCCTTGATCCACCCGATGATCCTCTGGAAGAATCCCCTGCGAACAGGGAAGTATTTTTTGAGGCCTTCGACCTTGAGAATGACGGTATCGACTGAGGTACCTGGATTCATGACGTAATCCTTTACTGAAAAAGGAGAAACTATGAACAAGGAATCATTCCAGAGACCATAGCAGGATGTATCCTCCGTTTGACAAACGATATATCCGTCCATTTCGCATGAGTAATAAACTTGACCTAATCAGTGCACGGATGATAAATGCTTCTGCCAAAGGTCATCTTAACCAGATACTATGCATGCATGCGCAACGGAACGAACAAGAGCTTTTGTCCTATAGGTATTATTGATATACTTAGAAAAAGTTGTTCAGTCAATCTTGATAGACAGCGGATCGATTCGGTTCATATGAACTCCAGAAGGAGAACGCTCTCTTTGAGCCGTGGGGGCAGCAAGGCGAGGATTAGAGATCAGGAGGAATGATGTTGGGTGAGGTAGTTCGGTGGATCGTGGATGAAACCCTTTTGCAGAATCTCGTTCATGGACTTCCCACGATTGTATTGGTGGCTGTGATTGCATTCTGCATTCTCATTCTGTCGAAGGGTGCGGACTGGATGATCGACGGCGTCGTTCACCTTGCCCGCCGGACAGGATTGCCCAGGATCGTTATCGGCGCCACGATTATTTCTCTCGGCACCACCATGCCTGAGGCGTTTGTATCGGTGATGGCTGCATGGATGGGAAACCCCGGTTTAGCGCTGGGCAACGGCGTGGGGTCCATCATTGCCGATACCGGTTTAATCTTCGGTCTCATATGCATTTTGAGCAGGGTTCCCGTTAATCGCTTCATCCTCAACCGCACCGGATGGGTGCAGGTAGGAGCAGCAACCTTATTGGTTGCGATATCGATGGTTTTGTTATGGAGCATGGAAGGTGAGCCCATATTACACCGATGGGTCGGGGTTTTGTTCCTGTTTCTGCTGGCGGGCTACATGTATATAACCTATCAATGGGCCAAGCACGGATCAGCAATCGAGGGAGAAGACACGGATGATTCTCATTTGATAAGCCTCGGTATATCCGGCTTGATGATAGGAGGAGGGCTTTTCCTGGTGATAGTAGGGGCAAGGATACTGATTCCATGTGCGGTAACCCTTGCTGATAGGCTGGGCGTGCCGGAGGACGTCATTGCAGCCACCATGGTGGCCCTTGGAACCTCTCTGCCTGAACTGGTAACGGGTATAACTGCGGTCAAGAAGAGGCATCCGGAAATCATGGTGGGTAATGTTGTAGGCGCTGATGTGCTGAACTGCCTCTTTGTGATCGGAGCTGCTGCAGCAGCCATGCCTCTTGCGATTCCACCGAATTTCTTCACGTTTCATTTTCCTGCAATGATCCTCATCCTTTACCCTTTTCGTTTTTTCATCTTTATCAATCGCGACGGCTGGTTCAAGCGGTGGCAAGGAGGTTGGCTTTTCGGCATCTACCTTCTATATCTAATCCTTCAGTATGCCTGCAATATAGGGACTGCCTCCTAAAAAACTCGATAATGCAAAAGCATGGAGACAGATGCCGGCTTTGTGGTAGTGCAGGGTAGAGCCATATGAGCATGGTGCCCACTCAGCGGCCCTGCCCTGCATATGGTCCCTAGATGAATCCCAACAGCAGGAATGCTATAGAGGTGATAATGGCGTACACGAAGAAGACCAGCGCCAAGTACCCCATAATCTCCCTGAACTCGAGCTTTACCACGGCCAGCATGGCAATAGCCCAGAACGGCTGTATCATATCGGTGAGCATATCACCCCACGCGTAGGTGATGACCACCTTCCAGGCGGGCAGGGCCAGCTCTTTTGCCGCAGGAATAAGATAAGGGGCGGTGACCGCCCATTCGGATCCGCCTGACGGGATCAGGTAGTTGAGGAGTCCTGCATACCAGTAAATAATGAGAAAATAGGTATGGGGACTGCTTATGGCAACGAAGGCATGGGTAAAAGCGGTTGCCAGCAAGGTGAACTTGAAAAGCCCGAAGATCCCTGCGTAGAAGGGGAACTGGATGACGATACCCCATACGGCCCCTCCTGCCTGCTCCGCGGCCTTCAGAAAGCTCCACGGCCTCCAGTGAAAGAGGATCCCAACCATCAGGAAGAATAAGTTGATGTTATTCAGGTTGACGAATTTCTGGAAGCCAACATCGCCGATCTTCCAGCCCATCCAGATAGCGCCGCCGATAAAGATGATGATGTTCCACCCGGGCCACCAGTTCATCCATTGGGATACGGTAAGCTTGCCCGTGGGCATCTCCGGCGCCTCATAGAGCTTGATCCGATCCGCCAGATCCGGGCTTACCTTAAAGGTCTTGTCCTCTGACGGGTGCATGGCCGCCATCAGAAAGGCAACCACGAGAACAACGATGATCACCAGGATCAGATTAAAGGCGGTGAAGATCGTGTCTCCCGTTGAGATGGTGGACTCCAGTATTCCGGCTTCTATGAGAAAATTCTTTGGCGTATTGACCAAGAGCGGGGCCGATGCCGAGAACCCTGAGTGCCACGTACAGCCCAACCCGAGATAGGCCGCTGCCACCAACAGACGGTAATCTACCTTGGGATTTTTCCTGACGATGAAAAGCGCGAACATAGCGCTTGCGATCAGGCTCAGGCCCCAGTTCAGCCACGCGATAATCATGGAGAAAAAGGCCATCAGCAGGATCGCCTGCCAGGGATTGTCCTTATTGGGCCACCCAGCGAGGCCATCCAACAACCGTCTCACCGGAGGAGAGCAGGCCAGTATATAGCCTGTCATCATGATGAGGCACATCTGCATGGCGAAACCGAGGAGAGCCCAGAAGCCGTTGCCCCAGGCCTTGACCGAGCCGAATGCCCTATCCATTAATCCAACCTCGGGCTTGAAACCCCAGATGAGGGCGAAGACAAAGGCGATAATGCTTAGGATAAAGACGATGACCAGGGCATCCGGTATGTACCGTTCCGTCCATTCTGTGAGCCCTCCGCCCCAGGCCTTTAAAAAACCAAGCTTTTCGGATTTTTCTTGCTGAGCCATCTCCTTACCTCCTTCCGCTTGTTGATATGATCCTCTGGAGGATCCCTCTTTTCCTTTCCCTCACCACCAGGACCGGTAAATGAGAAAGGAAATTCCCTTGTTTCTGCCTTTGATCTTTTGCGCTGCACCTCCTTTCATTAGATGCCGTAATCAGTTCCTCAACAAGTTATCTATCTTTATAAAAATAAAAAGAGCCGAAATGTCAAGTAAAATCGCCGTTCTCCGGGATGGGTTGAGCGAGAAGAAAGACGCACAGGCTGGGCTTCTCGCCGGTCATGGTATCGGAACACGCTGCCCGGAGATATAATCCGGA
>Ga0307431_1001070_pt1 | contig 16307 bp, 14 predicted proteins | sample SalMarWE160170MG_FD_202155 | JGI IMG/M metagenome (GOLD analysis project Ga0307431, IMG submission 202155) | Salt marsh sediment microbial communities from the Plum Island Ecosystem LTER, Massachusetts, United States - WE1603-170 | ecosystem: Environmental > Aquatic > Marine > Intertidal zone >...
GATTCCGTGGGGACGAGATTTAGTTACTCTGAATGGTATTGCGTGTCCTAGCATCATGACGAGGGTGGTGTCTCCCTCCACAAAGGTTCTTTCCATAAGCCGGTTCTTCACGAAGTTTGTGAAGTCTTCATCCACGTTCAGTTTCATGTCTATGGGTGCCAGAACGACGGTTGTGGCGTTAGTTACCTTTGCTGGGCGAATTAATACTAATTCGTGCATGGCCACTCCCGCGTTTTTGCGCGTGAATCCGTCGATTCGGATAATTTCTCTGTTTTGGTCTTCAGAGTATGCTGGCCAAGCTATGGCAGCGGTGTTTCTTTTTCCAACAATTTCTATTACGTCACCCGCTGAGATGCCTAATTTTTGCATGGTCTGTTGGTCGATTCGGGCGATTCCTCTATAAACGTCACGTTGTCTAGCGTCTTCGACTCTAAGCTGGACTTCGCTCACTTGTTTTCCTTCCTTTATGTGTGATCGTGAAGCTCCACGTTTTTCGAAGGAGGCTATTCATATATAAACTTTAACGAAACTTAGAGCCTATTGACGGCTAGAGTCTGTATTTGACCGACTTCTTCAATGTTAGTCAGTCGTTTCTCTGTTTCATCTAGGATTCCCTCTTTATGTTCGGGAAAAACAATGTTAACAATAAGTGCAGAGAGACCAAAAGCTATGGGTTCTTCACCGAATCTTTGAACCGAAGCAATATCCGATAATTGCTTCTTAATTTTCTCTTTCAACAATTCAAGGTCTATTCCTGATTCTGATGGAAAAATCTTGTAAGCAATTATTATCTTTCCCATTGTTTTTTCTCCTAAAGTCCTGTCAACATATTTTTTGTCACATTATGAAGGGGGTCCATGCACTTTTTGGTAATGTGAACTAGCATGCTAGATGAAAAGCTGACCTATTAACCTTACTATGCAGGGTTCTGAGACAACAACTCCAAAAATTTCACTTAAACAGATGATGCGATGCCTGATCTGCAAATTAGGCTTCCGTTAACAAAAGGATATGTGAAAGTTTATTTTGGCTTAATTGAACTAAATATAGATTGATTTTTGGGTTAAATTGTGACATAACCAACCTTGAAGATTCTTTCTCGTTCATTATGGTGAGGCAGGTTAAATTTGATTATCGACTACACATATATAATATTTGAGCGTCGAGGATACTGTTATTAGATTTGTGCCCGGGAGAAGAGGTAGGTGCCCAGACTCACCATCAAAATGTTGAAGATAGCCACCACTGCCAAGCTGATTAGCCACCCAAGTGGACCAAGCAAGTCAGTTCCAGCGCCTAGGAGACACCAACGCAACAGTTCGACCCCATAAAACATGGGATCACACAACATAGCAACCTGAAGAGGCAGAGGCCTCCCATCAATGGGAAAGAACACACCTGACAGCATGAACATTGGCCACATCACAAAAGTTGACAGCAACTGAAACGCGTGGAAATCATTAAGAGTTGACCCGATTGCCACACCAAGCCCAACAAAACCAGATGTGATGAGAAGCATCGCGCCTATTGCGACAAATGCACCTGCTACAAATGCAAATGATGGAGTAAATGCGCCCATAATTCCAGCGACTGCCATTAATATTATGCCTTGGATTGTCGCCGTGGTTGCTCCGCCAAGAATTTTTCCAAGTATAATGCTGGTTCGGCTGACAGGTGCAACCATCATCTCTTTCATGAATCCGAATTGCCGATCGAATATAACTGAAACGCCGGAGAACACGGAACCAAAGAGAAGCCCCATGCCAATTATGCCTGGTGCCATGTATGAGAGGTAGTTTACGCCACCGAATCCGCCGATAAAGCCTCCTAATCCTAAACCGAAGATGGCGAGGAAGAAGATGCTTTGGGCTACCGACGAGATGACTCGTGCCTTAGCTCGCCAGTAGCGCTTTAATTCTCGCAATAAGACTACATATATTGCTTGTCCAGATAACGGTTGCACCATTTCATGTTTCACCTTCCATTTTGTTATCTTAACCTCTGACCCGCCGTCCACGGGCTTGTTGCATGATTCGGTGACGCCGCACCATATCTATGAAGCTTCCTTCTTCTTCACGTATATTGCGGCCGGTTACAGACAGAAACACATCATCAAGGGTAGGTTTATGCAGTTCCACAGACTCCAGAATAACTCCAGCTTCATCGGCTAATTTAACAATCTCGGGGATTCGATGTCCACCATTATCTACCAGCAGATTCAAGCATTTCGAGCAGGTCTCGCCCCCAAAATGGGGGTTTTTATCAGCCACATCCTGTTCCGACTTTTGCTGAACTTGTTCTGGAATCTTTCTTTTTCCTTCAATGGTTCTAGAGTCCATCTCCGGCACCGTTCCTCCCATGCCGATGTTACTTGACATTCCGGGCATCGTCTGCATCATGCGGCTCATCGCGGCGTAATTGTTGCCTGAATTGACAACATTAATTCGGCGTATCCAATCTTTGCTCTCCAGAAGGGGACGAAACGTTTCTATCGCCGCTGGGTCTTTGAAAAGTAAAGTAACAACGTCTCCTTCCAAACGGGCCTTCAGATTGTCGGGTGTATCCAGCACCACAATCTTGCCAAAATCTATGATGAGTATGCGTTTACAGAGGTAATCGGCTTCCTCAGTGTAGTGGGTGGTTAAGATGATGGTGACGTTCTTTTCTTGGTTGAGATGCAGAATGTGTTCCCAAATGGAACGTCGAGTCTGCGGATCCAAACCCAGTGTTGGTTCATCCAGAAAGAGGACCTTAGGGTAGTGAAGTAGTCCTCGGGCGATTTCTAGTCGGCGTTTCATGCCGCCACTGTAAGTTTTTACAAAGTTGTCGGCGCGATCAGTTAGTTGAACTAGTTCCAGCACTTCTTTGATTCGTTGCTGCCGTGTATTTCGTTCAAGACCATATAGGCGCCCATGGAAGTCCAAGTTCTCTCGGCCAGTTAATTCTATGTCTAGTGTGGTGTCCTGAAACACGTAGCCTATGCTGCGGCGGACAGCATCCGGTTCTGTGAGAATGTCATGGCCATTTACGGTGGCAGTGCCGCTGGTTGGTCGCAATAATGTTGATAGCATGTTCAGTGTCGTGGTTTTGCCGGCTCCGTTAGGACCAAGAAACCCTAGGATTTCGCCTTCTTTTACGTTGAAGCTTATGCCATCTACTGCCTTAACGTCTCCGTCGAAGATTTTAGTTATTGCTTTGACTTCAATGGTGTTAATTTTGTTCAAGCCCCCTATTTAGTAACTGACATTCAAAAAGATAAGAACTTGGTTTCCATTGGAAACTCAGTTTGTGTTTGGGGCTTAAAAATTAATCCTCTCGCACATATTGTGTGGTATTAGCTTTCAATCACTTCTTTTACTAGATGCCTGTTTTCTTTTAAACAGTTTATGATAATTTCTTTGTTTTGTTCCAGCATTTCTTCGGCCATTCCACGAAACATGGCGGGCAGCTGTTTGCATATTTCAATTTTAAGTTTTGAAATCAATTCGTCTTCAGGATTCAAAGTCTCTCATCCCAATTGCTCTTAATTTAACTGAGACAAAAAAGTTTTTGGTTTATTGGATTAAATTTTAGTGCTTTCGGGTAGAGCGGCGGCGTGGTTTAAAGTGTCCAACTAATCTGCGTCCTGTAGCTGCGTCCATGACGATTGAGCGCTTTTTCTTCTTCTTTTTATGTCTTACTTTAAGGGTCCACACGGGCAACAGCACAATTTCAGAAGAGACTGGTCTGACTCCTAACGTCAACCTTAATATTGAGTAAATTTTGTCTCTTCCCATCTTTATTTTAGGAATTCTAGGCACTTCTTTGGGAAGTCTCGGAATAAACGTGATGTCGTCATCATCATCCAAGTCTTTAAGTTTTCCAGCACTCTTTGTCATCACCTTGTGAAACAGCATTGCTCCTCTCTCAAGAGAAATCATGGCTCCGGTAGTGGCGCTCACGTAGTATGTATCCAGTTCTTCCCTTCTGAAAAAGAATAGATGCTTCGCTTTGCGAGTTGCTGAAACCTTCCAGATGGGCATGTGAGAAAACGATGCATCATAAAATTCTTCCTTCTTGATGAAGAGACCGCCTTCAAGCAATGATTTAGCTCGATTAAATGCTTTCACCTGAGTTATTCTCGTGGGAATCGCCAAAACTTCTCCCAAGACGTTCTTGGAGGGCTCAAAGCCGAATTTGGACAACCAATACAGATACTCTTCGTCGCCTCTAACTCGACTCTTCTTCACAACTTTTGATCTGACAAGCGAGTTAAGCGCCTTTTCCGCATCTTCAACGATTACACCTAGGTTCTCTGCAACATATTCTGCGGAGACACTTTGCCTTACAGAATTGAGGAACAATTTAATTCGTTCACCAATCGATTTGGATGGAGGAGGAGATGGTGCAACGGGTTTTTTTGCTTTCTCTTTTTGTTTTAGCTGGTACTTAGCGAAGAACTGCTTTGCTTCAGGGAGTAAGGACGCTGGAATGTCTTTCTCATCCAATGTTAAGTGGTCTGTTACTAGCCATCGAACCTGAAAATTCACCACATTATCATAGACGTCTGGAGATAACATGAGAAATTCGCCGGTTCGGAGACTCGGAAGTTTCTGCAGAACCGTTTCAGCATGGGTTGGATCTATTGACTGGATAATCTGCTTTACCCGCGCGATGTCCTGCCGTGTCATCATGCGACCCAAGCACCAAGTGTTAACCTGTGCAAGGGCTTTGTAGTCGATGTCGGTTATGTTCTGGGTGGCGGCTACGAGTCCAACTCCATATTTTCGTGCTTGCTTGAAGAGAAAGGCGTAGGCTTCTTTTGGTGGAGGATTCCGTGGATAGGGGGGAATGTAGGGTGCGATTTCGTCTACGTAGAATAGCAGCTGTATGTCTTCTGAGGGATTCTTTAGCATCCAGCAGTAAAGTTCCCTGAGGAGGGTGGCAAGGAAGAACTGTTTGTCGTTTGTGGAGCTGAGCGTGTTCATGTAGATGATGTTGAGGGGAACCTTTCCGTCGCTCCGGTCCATGAACATGTCCATGTCGATTTGGACGCCCTTCTGAAACATTAGAGATGGTGTTCCCACAGTGAGGAACCGCAGCTTACGGGCGATCTCTTGAGGCTCCCTCTTTGTGACAAAACTCTGTAGCATTTGGGCGATTTCTGAAGGAGGATTCAGCACTATTTCAGCCATCTGTGCCATGTCTTTGATGGTTTCTCCTTTTCGCCACAGATGCTCCAGAAGCGTGAACAGGTATGCTTTGGCTCCTTTTCCAGCGTCCGAACCTAGGTCATATCCGAGAAAGCTTGAGAGGGAAGTAGCTGTCATGTCAAGGGCTAAGATAGCTTCCTCATGGGGAGTGTCTTTTGACGGAAACGAGAGAGGGTTGACGCTGATGGGGATGCCTTTGCTGCTGGCGGGAGTAAATATGGCTATCCTCGCCTTATCGAAATACTCCTCCTGCATTGTCAGGGGTATTCCGTGGCTCTCCATCTCTTCTGGGTCTCCTTTCAGGGCGAGGGAGGAGATGTCACCTTGGGGATCAACTATGACCACGGGGATTCCGTGGCGTACAGCCTCTTCCATCATACATTTGCAGAGCACGGTTTTGCCTGAGCCGCTGGCGCCTAGAGCCATCAAATGGCGGTGAAGAGCCTCTACAGGTAATTCAACTGGAGTTTCCGTTCCCCGTTCTCTGCCTAAGAAAAAAGACAAGATTGTTCTCCTCCCCGTAAGCTTACCCTCATCTTTTTTATTTATCTATCCCCACACGCTGAAACAGGTTAACTGCCTGCTTTATTTATTGATGATATTATTTCAGGTTAACAAGAAAATTGTCCTTTCAGCAATAGTGATTCTAGTGGCTGCTTTCGTTTTTGTCATGTTAGTTAGGAATTATGGCTAATTCCCTTTGAATGATAGAGAAGTGCTTCATGAGGATAAATGGGGAATCTACGATTTAGATTTACAAACCGAAAAAACAGAACTGCTTTACTCTTCGGCAAATAAACTTTCTCGTATACGACTTAACAACGCGGGAGACAAACTGGTCTTCTACCAGCAGATTTTCTATGCCACGACCCCATCTTCTCAAAAGAATATTCCAAAATCTTTTTCACTGGAGAATGGTACTCAGATTAATGCAGTTACTCGCAATTTAATAATATGGTAGGTTAAATGCCTTTGCGAAAACATGCTTAATTTAATTAATCAATAATCAACATTATAGTGAGGAATTGGAGATGGAGACACCTAAAGACTCAGGTGCCAATGACAGTGCACACACACACCATAAACGCGGTATCGCGCGGCACCGAGAGATAAAGCAGATTATGACTCAGGAGGTTGTCACGATAACTCCTGAAAACACATTGTATGAGGCTGCCAGAATAATGGGTGAAAAACACATTGGAAGCTTGATAGTGGTGAAGTATGATACGCTTGTGGGCATAATCACCGAGAGGGACCTGTTGAGGGAAGTTGTGGCTAGAGAAATTGGTCTGGAGAAGGATTGGTTAGTTGGTGGAGTCACTATAAAAGAGGAAAAAGTTGAGGAAATCATGTCCTACCCTCTAACTACGATATCGCTCACATCCAGCATAAAAGAGGCGGCTCAAATGATGATTGAGAAGAAAATACGGCGACTTGCAGTCCGTGAATCCGGAAAGGTTGTGGGCATCATAACCGCCTCAGATCTTATCCGGAGTCTCCCTGAGGTCCCCGAAACTATGCACGTGTGGTTTGAAGTTGATTACTTCATGAGTAAAAGCGTCATAACCGTTGATGAGGAAACGCCCGTAGAAGGTGTGGCGAAGATCATGGGTGAAAAAAGCATTGGCAGTGTCATCGTTACTAGTCATGGAGAGCCGATAGGCATATTCACTGAAAGGGACCTGCTCACCAAGTTCTTGGCTGAGGATAAGTCGTTGAAGATAGAAGTGGGTAAGGCATGCTCATCGCCGCTTATTACAGCGCCCTTGGGGATTAGCGTTCACGATGCTGCTTTCATTATGACTTCAAAGCACATTAGGAGGCTGCCGATTACTCGAGAGGGTGAACTGGTGGGTATCCTTTCCGCACATGACTTGTTAGAGGCATATGCCCGAACAAAATAGTTAAACTAACAGGCAGATTGACCCATTTGATGGACGTTTCTTGACCTGTCAGTTGCTAGTTTTTTCTGGTCGGGTTTTTTGTCGCAGCAATAAGCCTTCGCCGAGGAACAGGGCAAAAGCGATGGCGTTAGTTGCTATTAAATAAAGGAGAGCAAGATTTGGAATCTCTCCACTGTAGAACAATTGAACAGAAATGATGGCAGCTTCTACAACTAGAATGCCCAGAAAAAATAGGGAGTAGCACATCAGTCTTGGCACTAGGTTTCGTCCAATCCAGATGTGTCCGCTGATGCTTGTTTTTTCTTTGACTATGTATTCGCCGGCTTCGTTCTTTGTTAGTAGACCCGAGTTTTCGAGTTTTTGGAGGTGCCAGTATGCTAAGCTTGGGCTGCTGAGGTTTGCGCCTCTCATGACTTCCCGTGGACCCACAGGTTTGCCCTTTTTTACCACGTAAGAGTACACATTCAGTGTTGTGCCTTCAGGCTCCTGACTGTCTGCGGTGGTCAAGCTTAGCTCCTCGGTTCAATGAACACTTCTACGCCGAAAGAGTCTGTTACGAACATTTGATCATCAGATAAGATGAAGTTATATACGTATCCGTCCTCGGTTATCTCCAGTTGAATCTGCTTAATTTCTTCCGCCGTTGACCACGTGGAAACAAGAGTGCCATTATAGAGATTATTCACTAATCTATTGCTAACCGTTGTTTGAATATACATTGTTCCCGTTTCCAATGCTTCAAGTCCATCCGGCATAAAGAATACTTCAGCACCTGTAAACGCTATCAACCGTGACTGGTGAGGAGCCCATGTATTATTGAAGTCCTCGGGTCCCGACCAAATAGTTGTTGAGAAAAAGCTGTCCGAACTGTCATCATGGGATGCATTGTAGGAATCTCGGTTTTGGAATAAATAGAAATGGCTCACAAGAAGATTATCAAATAGTGAAACACAGCCGATATCTTCGTTAAGAGTTACATTAATCCTACCCGTGACATCAACCCATGAACCGTCTATATACATGGAATTAGTGGTCAACTCGCCATCAGAATAGCCATACCTGACATATACGCCCTCCTGCAAATAGCCATCAATCCAAGTTCCATTATCTAATTGCATACTGGGAAACAGTGTAACGTTAACCCATTCACCATCAAGCCATGCACCCTCAAACCAGCCTCCACCACCCCAAGTGCCATTGTTAACCCCTTTACTGACATCCCCTGCCACAGTCACTATAGAATCCATAATCACTGCAGCCTCGTCAGAATGGTTCGTGATGTTTAAAACAACAAAATATGAAACCGCAGAAAGATTCGCAGTTTCAGGATACCAGTCAGGGACTGTAATGTTCGCATTATCTTGAAGACTAAAATTGGCGTACACAACATTGACACTGAAGTCTGCTTTTGGTCCTTCAGGCAATCCTGGACCAGGTCTTATTTCAAGTTCTGAGAGCAGAAGAGGCGAAGCAAAAGCAGTTCCTATTAGCAGTGAAAGAAGCCCAATCAAGAGAAAGTTTGTTTTGATTTTCATTGTTATTCACCGAATTATCTTGCTAAAAAGCAGCTATTAGCTCTACTCATAGAACAGTTTCGTTCTATTGATAGAACAACAACAGGCTAAAGCATAAATAATGGGCTGAAACAGAACCAGAAAAGTTGGAGCCAACAGAGAAATAACTTTACAGTTCACCCACGTTAACTACTTGCACATGCATCTTCGTTTTTGTGGCAAACTTTTAATCCTTCTATTGTATCTGTTTTTGGTGGCGGGTCTAGGCGGGGGGCTAGGGGTCCCCTGAACCGTAAACCCTCTACATGACGGGCTGAATGCCTTGGCGAGGCGTCAAAGATCGTCAGGCTTCCCCAGTCCTCTAACAGTGAATATCCGTCCCTTTAGGCTGGCGGGCATGGAGCAACCTCCGTAGGGAGGCTGTTAACCGCGTTTACCAGGCGAACCTGGCCAGGCCCGGGAGGGAGCAACCTAAGCTTGGACGTTCAGCGCTTAGGGGATCGCGGATACGAGTTCAGAGATTGGGGAAACTGGCGAAAACTGGGCGACGAACCAGGGCGACCCGCCACTTCATATTAGGAGCCTAATAGAGGTTCATTGTTGAAAACAGTACTTTTTCTGTTTTTCCAAGCAAGATAATAAGTTGTTCTCTAAACGCGTCTACAAGCATATTTGGGGACTAATAACAGTGTATTTGTAAGGAAATACTTAGCTTTTTTGTTATTACGAAAAAATACAAAATTGATTAACCATGTCCTTTTTTAAATGAAACCTAGTTAAATTTTTTAGGGGTTCAGCATTGTTTAAGCATCAAAGAACAATTAGTGGAAATTTTGGACGCAAAATAATGAGGTGTTCTAAGTGTGGTACAGTCATTGAAGTTGGCAATGTTTACTTCAGTAGAGTAACTAAACGACGCAGGGACAATACTGTTGAGCACATCTGTGAAAAATGCTACGAAAAACAGTTTATCACCGTTTAAGCATGTTTTATTTTTAATTTTTAATATGCGCGCGCGTTTCAATTTCGGGTGTTTATTGTTAATTGTATTGTTGAACCTAAAAAAGGAGAAAATAAAATGTGGGTGTTTCGGGTTTTGGTGTGTGTCCGTGTAGGGGTAGCCTAAGTCTCTAGGAATGAAGTCTCTCAATTTTGTTTCGGGTCGCGCGCGATGTGCTTTGGAAAATTATTTAATTGTAAACCCCTATAATGCAATGTCACATTTTAAAAGTTAAAGGCGAACCGTGAACCTATACTGCTATTTGAGGATTCCAAAAAATGAAATACAGAGTTTTGGGAAGAACAGGATTAAAGGTTTCTGAATTCGGACTTGGAGGACATGAATACAGGCGCTGGCTTCCAGAAGAAAGGGACAAAGACAAGTTCTTGAAGACTCAACCGCACAGGAACATACTGGTGAAAAGATTGATAGATGCCGGAGTAAACTATTTTGATACAACGGAATACAAGGAAGCTGAATCCTTAGGCTTGGCTTTGAAAGCTCTTGAAAAAAGAGAAAATGTCTACGTATCCGTCATGATAGTCGGTCTCTTCAAGAAAATGGAAGAAAGTCCTCCCGGGAGATGGCGGGATATTATTTTCGATGGGGTTCAAGAAAGGATGAAAGCATTACAAACCGATCGCATTGACATTTTTCGGATCTGTTCACTAGAAAAAGACTATTCACGTGATAGACTAGAGACTACTCTAAAGGTCTTAGAGGAAATTAAAGACCAAGGTAAAATAGGCTCAATAGGCGCATCAAGCCATGAATTGAGATTCTCAGCTGAATTGGTACGGAAGTATGATTCTTTCGACTCGATGATGATTCCCTACAACTATTACCTTCAGGAAGCCAAGGATTCCTTCTTTTTTCTTTGCAGAGCATTTAATATAGGCATAGTAGTCATGAAACCTTTAGCTTGGCCTTACTATGGCATATCCTTCACTCACTTCGGTTCTGCTAACCCTGAAAAAGGTGACTATAGTGCCGCTCAAACAAGTCTCAGATGGATACTTCTTTCTCGAGAAGTTGCCAGCGTAGTGGTCGGAATTAATAGCCTAGACGAATTAGAAGAAAACCTAGCTGCTTTCACTAAAGAAGGCAAGATCGACGAAAATATACTTGAGCAGCACCTTCAAGAAGCCAAGAATCAGCAAGGAAAAGAGAAACTCATTATGCTGCTTGAAGATCCTTCAATTGATGTTCGTAATTATGCCAAAAGAGCCCTAATGAGCGGACCTTGGCCTTGAAACGCCCAATACTAATTTAAAGTTTGTATCCTTAAAGACCTCGAGCATGTATACATGCCCCCGGCAAGCTCTTAATCCTTTCGTAGGCAGTCTGGTAGGCGCCTTTCACGGTGATGTTGTAGACGATGGCGCCGGAGCCTTTGAGATTCATGCATGTTGGGTAAAGTTTTATCCAACCAACCAAAGACGGTTGGGTTTGGGGGTTAAATTTTAATCCCAAACCCAAAATGTATTTCAGTCCTTGAAATAAAACAGAAGTGAGCAGTTATTTCATTTTTTTCTTTTCAGAATCATCTCTTTGCCAATGGTTCTGAATTTTTCTCCTGAATCATGAAGCAACGGGTTTATTTTATCTAGTCCATCTTCTTCTGCTTCAGCATGTACAACTTCTCCAACAAGAATCAAATGCGATCCATCATATTCCAGAAATCTGGATACTTTACATTCTAAAACTGCCATAGCTTCTTTAATTCTAGGAACGCTAACTTTTACTGATTTCTCTATTCTTAAACCATTTTTTTCCCAAAGCTTATCTCCAGATTTATGGCTTTCTTCGCAGTTGACTGCTTGCTGCCCAAAATTCTCCGAAACAACACAGACCACAAATTCACCAGTTCTTTTTGAATTGATATAACTCAATTTGTGTTTGCCACCTATACCCACTCCAATAAAGGGAGGACTAAAGCTGAGAGGAAAAATCAAGGAGTAAGGAGAAGAATTTAATTCACCATTCTCATCAACTGTGTTAATCAAGACGGTCAATCGGGGAGAAATGAGCTTGACTGATTTTGAAAGTGGAATCTCGATCATCATATCACAACCTTTATTCAACCATGGACATATTTATGAGATCCAAACAATAAGGTTTTTCCTGAACTTTAAGTCGCTATTTCAGCTGGGTTGGAACTCTCTCTAGTTGCTTTTGTCTCTATATCTGATGCGTGCGCTGATGGACTTTAGTCAGAATTTTAACTAAAAGCTAATTTATTCTCTCATCTGGTGACGGTTCTACAACTCCCCCTTTTTTCCTGACAAACTGCTCATAATCAATATTTTTGCTTCATAATTGTTTAAACGTGGAAAAATAATCAGCAGATAAAGTGATTGTTAGGTTCTGGTGAACCTAATGAGTCTGCAGGAAAGCCAACTAAAAATATACTTTGCCCTAAAGAATCCTCTTCGATGCTGGATTATAGAACTTTTGAAGTCTCACAGGGCTCTCAGTTCATCCGACCTCGCAAGTCTATCACACATTAGTTTAGGCAGATGCTATTATCATCTTGACAATTTGACTGGTTTAGTTAAACAAGATAAAGAAAAGCGATACTTCTTGAGCGAGGAAGGAATAGGAGCATTCCAATTGCTCGTTCAACCCAGAACCTAACACCCACGCATAGCATGCATAAACTGTTGTTTCAGTGTTTATGGCGCATGTTCAAATGTTTTTATCTGCACCATCTTTTTAGATAAGGAAACTTCTTTTTCAGTTGGGCTTTAGCTTGCTCAACGGTAATAGTTGGGTCTTTTTCTGCCCATACTTTTGCAGATATATCTAGTATTGTCTCCAAGGTTGCGTCAGGTTGAGTAAATGCGCCGTCCTTATAGCAACGCATACAGTAATGTTTGCTTCTTTTGCCATCGGCTTCGGTACCACAAAGTTCAGGCTGATTCAATGGCATACAGCAACTTTGACAAATCGGCTCCTTATTTTCCATACTCTATCATCACCAAAAATAACGGATTCGTACTACTTAAAATCATCATAAATTATACTCAACATTTAGCAATCAACCTAAAAGCTAATTTACAGTATCATCTGGTGACGGTTCAAAATCCCACCTTTTTTTATAATTAATTTTCAAAACGTTTAAAGAGTAGTCTAAATAGTAAGGTTGAAGAATTAGCATGTCCCCAAGAAATTCCCCTCAAGGAAAAGTCGAAAAATGGGCTTATAACATATATCAACAGCAGAGAAGAACCCTTTCAACAGGCCCTTATACTTGTCCAAAATGTGCAAAAACAACGTTAGCTATAGTCATTGATAAAAAGAAAAAAGTAGTTCATGGAAAATGTGCTTGTGGGTATGTTGAGTATGTTAGATTCTATGAAGCTTTTCAACCAATAGATTATTACAATAAAATAATTGACAAAAGTAGAACATCAACAAGAGTCTAATGGAAGGGCTCTTTGTTTCATGATGGTGATATCACCACTGTGTTTTTGCAAAACTCCCCCTTTTTGAATGTGTTTTTTTCCTAATCTATACCATGTTTATATAAACTCATCTTCTTTTTAATAGAAAAACAGTTACAATCGCAATTATTGCTAATATTATCATTATCAAAGCGTAAAAGATAGTTGAATCTGATCCAGATATTTGTGGTTGCCACATGTTTGTTTTTATTGCCAATAGGGTTGAAGTGTAATTATCTTCAGAATGGATCATTTGCACAAGAATCCCAGTATTTTTGTCCCAATGACACTCAAAATTTTCAAAAGTCGAAAAAACCACAGTCCTTTTGGCATCAGCATAAGTGACATATTTATTTTCAGTTAGTGGAACACTACCAAAATGTCGATGATAAAAATGGTCACCTATATCTAAACCTGCAGAGATAAAAAATAGATCTGTACGTCCTGTTTCAAGATCATAATAACCGATTTGGTTGCCGGATCTACCATCCAGACCCTCTACAGTAAAATTAGCTGTTATTTCAGTTCCTTGAACATTTGTGACCTCAATTCTTGTCCATTCTGGATACATTTCAGGTGGATTTCCAGTATAACTAGTAGCATATTCTATCCAATCTCCTTCTTTAACTCCCACGGATACTTGGGCTAAAACAATTGTTGAAGACAAAACACCTACAAGGAAAATAACGGAAAAAAGTAAAGAATGAAACTTATTCAAATCTGTCCCCAATAATAGTTAATAACCTTCATGTTTATGATTTGTGGTGGAACTAAAGTTTTAACCCCAAACCCAAACATTCACGTATTTTCCCATTCTCTCATATACATACATACACGTGTCCAAAACTCGCACCACACGCGCGCGCATATCAGAGAAAAATTTAACTGATAAACTCGAATATGTTTAACAAGGAGGGAGAAAATATGGGGGAGCTAAAAATAAAGTGGCCCACTTGTAACAGCATTATAGGAACTGGTATTTCGATGGATAAACAATCATTTGAATCTTCAACTCTTGCTAATAATCAAGTCAATTGTCCTGTGTGCGGTTCAATGGTCACATGGAACAAAGAAGACGTTATTAGTATGTAACCAAGATAAAATCGGATTTGGGCTACTTGTTCATTTTATAGAGGATATAATAAACGTAACAATGAATGATGTGTCTAAGACCATTTTATATTGGGTCTATAACAGGTCTATCTAACTTTTTTAATGGGAAAAACATGGGGAAAAATGGCAAAAAACAGCGTTCTCATAGTTTTTTAATGATTTTCTTAGTTAAAGTGGTTCTTGGCACATGCACGCATGCGTCGCCCTCGAATCGAAAATGCTAGAGTTTGTGAGTGGCGATTTTTTGTTTCCTGAGAAAATACCACATTAACCATGTAATGATAAAAATCGGGAGAACATCTGCGCCTGGCACTAACTCCACCAAGGACACTAATCCTATCCAACGGAACATGGCAAAGCAAACCAAGATTCCAACAACATCAAATAAATCACCTACCACTGGCATCGTCAACACTACTGCCACATACTCGATTACATCCAGCATCACACAAAAAATAAGCGATAAAAGTTCAATTTCGGTGAAGACAAAATATTGGGGAACACGAACGCCCCGCGTTGTTCTTTTAGGTTTACCAAAACCTAGGTCTTTTCTTGAAAAGATAGACTTCATGCTCAAATTCTATCGGATACGAAGTATAAAGCATAATTGTGAAGGCAAAGATTTCGTAGCTGATATTGGAGGATTTGATGTAGTGCAGAAAACAAGAAACTTGCTTGACTCTGTTTTTCATGTATAAGTAATGCGTTTGTATAGATTTTTTCGCATCTGCTTTTTAGTTCCAGAAGTTCTAGTTCCACCCATGCCTTCAAGTTCTGTAATCGGACATAATCATCCTTTGAACAATTGTTAATTTTTTCGGTTATAATTTCTTGATATTCTTTGAAGCGTCTTAACCTCTTTTTTATCTGGTCTAGTTCGCTGATTTCTTGTAATGAGACTATTTCCATTCTCTTGATTCTAACTTTTCGACCACGCTCTTGACATTGGCAGTAAACACCTTAGCGTTCCCTATCACAGTATAATTCAACTTCTTTTCCAACGCAAGTTCCATCAAAATCAAAGTAGTTGTAGGATATGAGATGCCTGTTTCCTCAGCAACGTCCGTTATGCTCATTGGTTTTCCCTTTTCAATAAGTAGTTCTAAAATCTGCTGCCTATACTCCCAATGTACCAGCCGCAAATTTTTGCCCTTGACCTTAAAACCATTACCACGAGGCATTTAATCACCCAATTATTTTTAGGCATTATTTAATAATAATTAATATCTAGTATAACTATTTTTGGAAAAATGCAAAAGACAATGAAATCTTTAAGCTTTTTAACAAAGACCCTTAATTTCCTAATCTTTGAATTTTACTATAAGCAAAAATAATAATTTATTTGTTTAAAGTAAAAATCTACAATCATGCTCCCACCAATAGAATATACTAGATATAGCATAATCAACAACTGTTTTCAAACACCATTTTTCCTAAACAAAACACCAGTTTTTAGCTCTGTGAAATACCCCCCTAATAAACAAAAGAAGGCAGTTAAGAAACAAAAACCGACTTTTGATAAGCAAAAATTCAAAAATTTAGGGTAAGAGATTTAGCTTTGAGGATTATTACAGTATATGAAAGCTTATGCCAACTAGGCGTAGAAGGAATAAAAAAGAGTGACAAGGATATACAAAACAGAAACGTGATAATTCCTAAAGTTTCAATTCTGAAATTCATGTTTTTACCCATCCATTATCCATTTTAATGGATATTTAATGTGCAATTAGCTTTTATCGTTTTCCGTCACACTCACAAAATCAAGTGATCTTTATGGTAGAACTGCGAGTAACCGTTGACGAACAATTCAATAAACTTCTTGACAAAGTAGTAGAATCAGGAGTTTACCAAAGCAAAGCAGAACTCATGCGAAGCGCAACAGTCTACCTACTAATCCAAATGGGCATCCTAAAAGAACACATCGAAAAAAGCTAACCCCACAGAGAAAGTGCCAAAAAAGGTGTTAAACCGTTACAAAAATAAATCGTCATCTACAAATTGGTGAAAGAAGAAACATTATGCTTTATTAAGACATAATATTTAATAATTAGTCTGTTCAATTGTTATTCATGGTTAATTTTGACCCAAAGTTCACAGAAGTCATTTTTCTCGACATTGAATGTTATGTTCCACCAGAG
>Ga0307431_1001072_pt1 | contig 16302 bp, 17 predicted proteins | sample SalMarWE160170MG_FD_202155 | JGI IMG/M metagenome (GOLD analysis project Ga0307431, IMG submission 202155) | Salt marsh sediment microbial communities from the Plum Island Ecosystem LTER, Massachusetts, United States - WE1603-170 | ecosystem: Environmental > Aquatic > Marine > Intertidal zone >...
CCTAACTTTAATTAGATTTTCTTTTAACATAAGTACCTCTTTTCTTTAAGATGGTATTAATCTTTTTTTGTATTTTAGCATGAATTCTGGTATTAATAAATGGTAGGGTTTTATTAGTCACATAACCCTTAACCGGTTATTTTAATTTAGTAAAAGTTCTGGAGGTAACTTTAAATAATGGTATTGACCCTCAGACTGGTAAAAAAATAGGGATAGAAAGTGGTGAACTAACCCAGTTTAATTCTTTTGAAGAATTAATTGCTGCCTTTAAGAGACAGCTTCACCATTTTATAGATATAAAAATAAGAGGAAATAATATAATTGAAAGATTATATACTACTTATATGCCGGCTCCATTCCTCTCTATAATAATTAGTGATTGTATTGAAAATGGGAAAGATTATAATGACGGAGGAGCTCGCTATAATACCGATTATATTCAAGGCGTAGGAATTGGGACTATCACTGACAGTCTTTCAGCAATTAAATATCATGTCTTTGACCAGAAAAATATAAAAATGAAAAGGTTAAAAGAAGTATTAAAAGATAATTTTGTTGGCCAAGAAGAGATACGCCAATTGTTTTTAAATAAGACTCCCAGATACGGAAATGATGATGATTATGCTGATGATATTATGAAATTAGTATTTAATGCTTTTTATAAAGAGGTAAACGGAAGAAAAAATACCAAAGGCGGAGTTTACAGGATTAATATGCTCCCCACAACCTGCCATATTTATTTTGGTTCGGTAGTGGGAGCTACACCAGATGGGAGAAGAGAGAAACAACCATTATCCGAAGGTATTTCCCCGGTCCAGGGGGCTGACCGTTTGGGGCCTACAGCAGTTATTAAATCAGCAGCCAAGATGGATCAGGTAAAAACAGGTGGGACTCTTCTAAATCAAAAATTTACCCCCCAATTATTAGAAGGAGAAAAAGGGCTAAACAGCTTTACCCACCTAATCAGGACTTACTTTAAATTAGGAGGGCATCATATACAATTTAATGTAATTAGTGCTGATAATTTGAAGGCTGCTCAAAAAGAGCCTGAAAAATATAGAAATCTTATTGTGCGAGTAGCAGGCTATAGTGATTATTTTAATAATCTCAACAAGACCTTACAAGATGAAATAATCAGCCGAACAGAACATCAATCTTATTAATTAAAATAAATTATTAAAGCAAAAATTATTTAAAAAATACACATAAAATAAATTTGACATAACTAAAAGTTGTGGTATACTTATAACGTTAAAGTCTGTTAGATAAAAACGGCTGGCCTTTATTACTTAAAAGAGATGCTAACAACAATCAACTGAATTCTCTATAACAGATTGTTAAAAAAGGATCTCTTGTGTTTTAATAATGTTATCGTTAAGAGGTTAGAATCATTTCCTTGCTTCTTCTCTCCCAAAGAAACGTTATTGGACTTAAGAGAAATATCGAAAAGGAGGGAAAAAGTATGCAAGGTAGTAAATTATATGTAGGAAATCTTAAGTATTCTGTAACCAATGATCAGTTAAGTGAAATATTTTCTAATCATGGTGAAGTTAAGAGTGTCAACATTATCGAAGGCAAAGGCTTTGGATTTGTAGAAATGTCTTCTTCAGTAGAAGCTGGAAAAGCCAAAGATGCGTTAAATGATACCGATTTCGAAGGTCGTCCTTTAAAGATTGATGAAGCCCGTCCACCGAGACCAAGAAGCGAATATCGTAGTAGATACTAAAATACTAAAATAGTAAATTAATTTAAATTTAATGTAATTCTGTTATATCAATAAAGGCCAGTCATTTTATATAACAGTTCAATTAAATCTTCATCAGATGTGTCTCGAGGATTATTATTTAAAGATCCCCCTTTTGCACCTTTAATTAATTGTGAAAAATCTTTTTCTTTTATCCTCCATTCCGAAAGATTTTCTTTAATTCCTGCCTGAAAAAACATCTCTTTTATCTTTTCTACTGCTTTTTGAGCTGCTTCCGTTTCTGATAATAAAGAAATATCTTCTCCTAAAGATTGGGCTATTTTAGCCATCCTTTTAGTAACTACCGGCAGATTATATTTCATTACATAAGGTAACAATACTGCACAGGACAGACCATGAGGAATTTTGTAGTATATCCCTAAAGGGTGAGAGAGGGCATGAGCTGCTCCTAATCCTGAATTAGACAGGCAAAGCCCGCTCAAAAGTGCAGCCATAGCCATATCTTTACGTGCTTCTAAATTTTTTCCTTCTTTTACTGCTTTGACTAAACTTTTACCGATTAATCCTATGGCATGCAAGGCCAGAGTATCGGTGATTTCCTGACTTTTCTTACCTAAATAAGATTCTATACATTGAGTTAAAGCATCGCCGCCACAGATGGCAGTGATACGAGGTGATAGAGATAAAGTGAGTTCGGGGTCAACCAGGGCTACTTCCGGAATAAGCATGGGGTCTCTTATACTCTTTTTTAAACTAAATTTAGTGTTAGTGATCACCGCATTTTTAGTCGCTTCTGAGCCGGTACCCGAGGTAGTGGGAATGGCGATAAAGGGGATGGGTTTGTGTTGAAATTTTCTACCCTTTCCTTCGATTTCCTGATAATCAGCCACTGAACCTTCATTGACATTGACCACCATTGCCGAAATAGCCTTACCGGTATCCAGGACGCTTCCTCCTCCCAGGGCTATAACTAGATTGCATTTTTCTTTTCTGGCAAGATCTGTTCCGGTATCAATTGTTTCTACCGTAGGGTCAGAGGGGATATTTTCATAGATTGCATATTCTAAATTATTTTCTTTAAGCAAATTAGTTAAGCGATCCAGTGCCCCACTTTTTTTCATCGCACTTCTACCTAATACTATTAAAGCTTTACTTCCCAATTTTTTACCCTCTGCCCCAACTTGAGATAATCCTCCCGGACCAAAGATGATTTTTCCAGGAGTATAAAATTCCCTTACTTTGTTCAAATCTCTATTCCTCCTTAAAGATTAAAATAAAGAAAAAATATAATTTTATTGAAATGTATTTGTTGTATTGTTTTATTTATATTATTCCTTTTCTTTTGACTTTGTCAAATTTTGGAATCGAATACGTTATTCGGAAATTAAAAATAAATTAAAAAAAGTCTAAAGTCAAAATTAAGTAATTCTATAATAACTATAATCTATTGTTGGAAGCTTAAAAGTTAGAGATAAGTATATAAAAAATAAGTAGTATGTCAGTATGGGGCAGCCTATTGAGACCATCCCCAGTTGATATGCATTGATTTTTGGATTACAAAATAAAAAAGGGTAAGCTGAAGAAGATGATTTTCTTTATAGCTTACCCTCTTTTATTGTATTTTTATTTCTACTCAATTTTCCCCCGTATAAATATAAATCATTTAACGGGGCGAACCCAACTCTACCTTCATTCCGGAGAGTTCTTTCTGTATCTCAGAGAACCGTATAGAATAATACTCTTGGTTTTGCTGATTAAATTTAGTTATAGTATTATGTATCTCTTTGGTATTCTCTAAGATCTGTCGATAACCATCTTTTTGAGCAATTACTATCTCCTGCATAAATCTGTCGATACGAAAGATTAAGAGTATCGATAAGGCGATAGGGAAGCCCTGGTTGGCGATCACTTCAGACAATGTTTTGACATCCATTACCTCACTCCCTTCTTATAATTTTCAAATTGACTAATTAAATATTAGTTACCCATTCACGCTTCTTCCTATGTCATTCCCACGAAAGCGGGAATCTATTTTAACAAATAAATCGATCTATTATATGAAACTAATGCAATAAATGAATAAATTTAGTATAATGAAACGATTGTAATTTTTTTCTAAAGAAAAATCTTCTATTATATTTCTAATTGGAAAATAAAAAGAAATAAAAAATGATCCTTTCCAAATAAGGAGTGAGAATTGTTGCTGTCAGCTTTTTTATTAGAAGCAATTTTAATATCTTTATCCGGAGTAATGGCTCCCGGACCTGTTACTGCTGTAACAGTCAGCAAAGGGACTAAATCTCCTCATGCAGGAGCAATTATTGCCCTGGGACACGGTATTGTAGAAATCCCTTTAATGATATTAATACTTTATGGTTTTGGTGATATATTAAAAATTACTTATGTTAAAGCGATAATAGGTTTACTCGGCGGCTTATTTCTCCTGAAGATGGGTCTTGACTTACTTAAAGGGATTAAACAAGCAAAAATTGATTCCGCTAATGGTCCAAGTTCTCCCCTGAAGGCTGGAATTATACTCACTCTGGCTAATCCTTATTTTTTAATCTGGATGGCAACTATCGGTTCTATTCTTATTTTCCGCTCTTATGCTTTTGGATTGCTCGGTTTTATTATCTTTATGATTGCCCATTGGTCATGTGATTTTTTATGGTTGTACTTTCTTTCTACTTTATCTTTTAAAGGCGGGCAGTTTTTTGGTAAAAGACTCCAGCAGGTTTTATTTTTAATCTGCGGGGTTTTTCTCTTATTTTTTAGTGCTAAATTCATCTATGATGCAGCGAAAATATTTTTTTCTTTATAAAGGCTTACACTAACTTCTTTTCCTATTTTAGTTATTCAGCAAAATATCTTCTTAAAGAAAGGATTCCTCAAACTTTTTGTCGAATATAAAAAAGGTGATGTAGGACAGGCGTCTCGCCTGTCTACTCTAACAAATATCAGTACCGTATCCCTGGAAGAATTTACAAGGATTCTAAAGGTAAATGAATATACCACTAAAAAGATAATTGAACTAAGAGATGCACTGGGAGAATTTAAAGGTGCCAAAGATCTCCTAAAACTCCACGAACTAAACACTCTCGAATGGGAAGAATGGATAGAATGGGGCATAATAATTACTATTCACTGATAACCAAAAACTGAGAACAAAAATCTTAAACCTAAAAAACAGTCAACTTTTATTTTTTATTTGAAAGGATTGACTGATTTATTGACAATTACAATAATTGTTGCTATTATTATTTATAATACAATAATTGTTGTAAGGTTTTTTACACCAGAAGCAATTCGAGATTATGATGTTGTTACTAAAGCATACTGGGATATTTTACCATTTAAAGATACCGGAGAAAGATTTTCTCTTGGGGTTATTTTTATGAAGCCTAAACCTGAAGGGACAATCTTTGATTGGACTGAATGTCATCTTGAAACTTATGAATGGTTTTTTCCGTTAGGCGGTAAAGAGTTAATATTTCTATTGGCTCCTAAGGGACCTATTCCTGATCCCAAAAAAACTCGTGCATTTTTATTTGGACCAGATGAAGGCGTTATGTTAGATAAAGGAACTTGGCATTATCCACCTTTTACTCCTAGTGGAGTTACACCTACACTTATGCCAAGATACGGACATTTAGCCGAAGTAACAGGATCAGTAACAGAAGCATTTGGTATAAAATACGATACTCCTTTAACAATTTACAGAAAAGGGGCCTTACACGCACTTAACACAAAATATTACGGTAAAGGATTTGGAGGAGAATATAATATAAGATTAGTATAATTTTTTGATAAATTATATTTTTATTTTAATGTATCTACATTGATTCATAATATTAAAACGTATTAAGTTTAAATCGATACTTACAATAATTGTTATTATAATTTATATAAACTAATAATTATTGTGGTTTCCAATTAGGAGTTCGATTATGAAAAAAATAAAAAATATCATAGATTATCTGGAAATACATTTTAATGAATTTACCCTAACCCAAAAACGATTAGCAGACTTTATTCTTTCCAATTCAGATGAAGTTCCTTTTTTTACTGCTGATGATTTAGCGGCTAAAACAAACACGACTTCATCATCAGTAGTACGTTTTGCAAAAGGAATCGGTTATAGTGGATATCCTGATTTACAAAAAGATTTACGAAAATTAATTATTGATAAAATAAATATTGTTGGCCAATTAGAGAAAGCCAAACAATATGTACCTTCTGATAAGAACAACATTATTGATAACTCTTTAAAGAAGGATTTTGACAATTTAAATAAATTATTGGAAATAAAAGACGATAAAAAGATTGAAGAATTTGTTAATATAATTCTTAAATCTAAGAAGAAATATATAATAGCACTTCGTACATCATTTTCCCTTGGTCATTTTCTATATTTTAAGATGAGAAAGATTGTTCCTAATGTATTTTTGCTTAATAATTATGACCAAGGGATTTATGATATAATTCAAGATTTGAATCCCGAAGATGTTGTTATCGCTATAAGTTTTCCCCGTTTTACAAATTTGACCATAAATATTGCAAAATGCGCTAAAAATAAAGGAATAAAAGTAGTTTCAATTACTGACAGCAGAATCTCCCCTCTTTACAAGATCTCTAATGTATGTTTGTTATGCCCCTATAAAGGTTTTACTTTTTTTAATTCAAACGTAGCTGCAATGGCTCTAATTAATTCTGTAATAAACAGAATATTTAATTTTCACTATAATTCCGGAACAAACCATTTGAAGAAAGAAGATTCAGTTCTTCTGGATTTTAATGTTTGGTATAAAGAAAAAGGCTATCTTAAAGATGAATAAAAATAAATTACTTTTTTAAAAAAATTATCCCTCAAATTGATTATATATTTAGCCATAAAGAATGGAGGTGGTTATATTTTAAACAGAATAATATTGAATAGTGATCACACAAAAAAGATTTATTAAAAAATATAAAAAAAGGAGATAAAATTAATGTTAAAAAGAAATAGTGTCTTTACTTTTGTAATTGGTATATTAATTGTTTTATTAGCTACAACATCTACATTTGCAGCAGTTAAATTTATAAGTATTGCCACTGGTTCTACCGGTGGAACATATTACCCTGTTGGTGTCATACTCGCAACAACTTTTGGAGAAGAATTGAAAGATAGTGGCTACAGATTTTCAGCACATGCTTCCGGTGGTTCTTCTGAGAATTTAGAGATGCTCAGAAACAAAGAAGTTAAAATGGCAATTGTAGGCGGTGCTCCCACATCAAATGCATATGCCGGAATTGGAAAGTATGAAGGTAAACCAATAGAAAATATACGATTTGTTACTGCTTTATGGCCAGAGGCTATGCAAATAGTTTATAGAAAAAATATAGGCTTTAAAACATTAGCAGATTTCCCTGGTAGGAAAATTGCTTCAGGACCCGCAGGTGGAGGAGGAACTGTTTATCTACCAATTCTTCTTAAACAAATTGCTGGTTTAACTTATGATGATTTCCAACCACAATATTTAGGTTATAGCGACTCTGCTCAAGCCATGCAAAACAGATTAATTGATGCCTGTTTCCTGGGGGGTGGTTTCCCGACGTCTGCAGTATCTCAACTTTATGCAAGCCAAATCCCTGTAGATATGGTTGAATTTAGTGATGAAGATATTGCAAAAGTAAGAGAAGTCGCTCCTTATTTCGCAAGAGTAATTATTTCAAAAGGAACCTATCCAAAACAAGATCGTGATTTACATTTAATGGCCATTAAGAGCACATTGGTTGTGGAAAAAGATGTAAGTGAAGATATCGTTTACAAAATGCTAGAAGCAATATATGTAAATAAGTTAGAAGATTTACATAAAAAACACGGTTCTTTAAAAACACTTAGCCTTGAACAAGCTTTGGTTGGATTGACCAATGTTCCATTACATCCAGGTGCGGTTAAATTTTACAAAGATCATAATGTTGAAATTCCAGATGATTTAATAAAATAATAAATAAGAATGTTTTTAGTAATTATTGAAGAGAGAGTTAGATTAAATTTTTACTCTCTCTTCAATGTATAATAAATAGTATAAAGTTCAATTTGTCAAAGAGGTAAATATATTGGAAAAAGTAGAGAAAAATGAAATTAAATTTCGAACTTTATCTGGAAAAATAGGGAGTTTAGTACTAATATTTTGTGTAATTACTTCAATAATACATATTTGGTATAATAGTTTTGGTTTAATAGATATATTAAAGAAAAATTCTATTCATCTATCATTAATGATGGGGATAATTTTTTTAACCCGCCCCGCATTTAGAAGATCTCCAAAAGATAAACCCTCTATTATTGATTGGATACTATTTTTTTTAACTATAACTTGCGGTATATATTTTTTAGTGGTTTATAATCGTTTCGTGAATTCAGTGATGCAACCAAATTTATTAGATATGATATATGGAATTATCCTTCTTGCACTAATTATCGAAGGGTCCAGGAGAACGGTTGGTATTCCTCTCACCTTACTTTCAGTAATATTTTTAATCTATATTTATTTTGGACCGTATATGCCTGGTATTTTTATTCATCAGGGATTTAATTTAAAAAGAATATTAATACGGATGAGTTTTACATCTGAAGGTGTATTAGGAATAGCGATAATGATTTCTGCATCTTATGTTTTTATGTTTATTCTCTTTGGAAGTTTTTTAAAGGTCACCAAAGCATCAGATTTTTTTAATGATATTGCTTCTGCTTTGACCGGTCAATCAAGAGGAGGCCCTGCAAAAATTGCAATAGTAGCAAGTGCTTTAACGGGCACAATTAGCGGTAGCTCTCAAGCCAATGTGGCAACTACGGGTTCATTTACTATTCCCTTAATGAAGTCTCTTGGTTATAAACCTTATTTTGCCGGTGCAGTAGAAGCCATTGCTTCCACAGGAGGAATACTTATGCCACCGGTTATGGGGGCAGCTGCTTTTATAATGAGTTCATATCTGGGGATTCCTTATAATAAGATAATGATAGCAGGACTTACACCTGCTATTCTTTACTATTTTACTCTTTATCACATGGTAGATTTAGGTGCGTTAAAATGGGGATTATCGGGAGTTTCAAAAGATAAATTACCCTTAATAAAGGAAGTTTTATTAGATAAAGGACATTTAATTATACCTCTGGTGTTAATAATATTTTTTTTAGTAATAGGATATAGCCCATTAATTGCAGCATTTATCGGTATTGTATCAGTCTTAATCGTATCTTCCTTCCGTAAAAATACTAGGTTAAGCATTAAAGATATAATATTTGCATTAAACGAAGGTGCGCGCAATGCAGCACCCATCGCAATGATCTGCGGAATTGTAGGATTTATTATTGGTTCGGTCGGTATGACCGGGATTGGACAAATCATTGGAAATAGTATAGTAAGACTTGCAGAAGGAAATTTATTTTTAACTGCTTTTCTATGTATGATTACTGCAATTATATTAGGAATGGGATTACCCGGTGTAGCTTGTTATATTGTAACTACTACTATTGCCGCTCCCGCTTTAGTTATGATGGGTATTCCGAGAATTTCTGCTCATTTCTTTGCTTTTTATTTTGGAACCATGTCTGCCGTAATACCACCTGTTGCTTTAACCTCATTTACTGCAGCAACTATAGCAAAGGCTAATCCAAACAAAACGGCCTTAACCGGTTTGGCATTAGGGAGTGCAGGATTATTGTTACCATATATGTTTATTTATAATCCAGTATTATTATTTATTAACTTCAACTGGTTAAATTATCTTTATTCTCTTTTGTGTGCTGCAGTAGGACTTTACTCTATCTCAGTTTTAATCATTGGATATTTGAAGGTAAAGTTAACTATGTTAGAAAGAGTATATTTTGGAGTAGTGGCAATCCTACTGATTAATCCTATATTAACAAGCCGTGTTGTAGGACTGATAATGTTTGGAATGTTTTTTGTAGTACCCCTGATTAAAAGATACAAAGGTAGATTAAAAGAAATATAGATAATAGATACTTAAAATGTCTTATTAATTTTTTAGAAATAGCCGGGTTACATATAGAAAGGAAAAAAATAAAAGTAAAATCTTAGAAAATATATTAATATTTAAAAAAATTTAAGGAAATAATGGATGGATATAAAAGAAAAAATAAAATTACTATCTAAAGATATTGAAAACAAAGTGATACAAATAAGACGTGAATTACATCAATATCCTGAATTGGCATTTAAAGAAGAGAAAACTGCAAAATTTATTATTAAAGAACTTAATAAAATAAATTTTAAGGTTTATTCTAATTATGCAAATACAACCGCTGTAATAGGAGTAGTAGAAGGGGATAAACCTGGGCCAACAAGGGCATTAAGGGCGGCTATGGATGGATTCGCAATTAGTGAAGAAACTAAATTACCCTTTTCTTCCAAGGTAAATGGATGTATGCATGCTACAGGGCATGACGGGCTAGTAGCAATATCCTTGGGAGTTGCTTATTTATTATCTAAATTAAAGTCGAGTTTGCATGGGAAAATAGTGTTAATCTTTCAACCGGCTGAAGAAGCAGGAGGAGGAGCAAAGGTATTAATGAAGAATGGTGTAATTAAGGATTTTGGTATTGAAATGATTTTTGGATTTCACATTTGTTCAGAATTACCACTTGCTAAAATCGGAATTAGAGATGGTGTTTTAACTAGTCAATCAGATAGAGTATCAATAAAAATAATCGGTAAAGGAGCGCACGCTGCAAGACCTGAAAAAGCTATAGATCCTATAGTCATTGCTTCTCATTTAATATTAGCTTATCAAGAGATAATTTCCCGCGAGATATCTCCATATGATTTTGCCACTATTTCTTTCGGAAGCATAGAATCCGGAAGTACATATAATGCTATTCCTGAGGAAGCTATCTTAAGAGGAAGTGTCCGTACTTTTTCTCCTAAAGTTCAAGATTATATCGAAAAACGTATGAAAGAAATGTTTAATGGCATAACATCTACATTTAGAGCAAAAGGCAAATTAGATTATTGCCGTTTTTATCCCTCAATAATTAACCATTCACAATTAACTTCTAATGTAATTAAATGGGTAGAGGAAATTTGGCCAAAACAAAGTTTAATAAAGTTAGAGAAACCTATAAGAATTGCAGAAGATTTTTCTTTTTATGGAGAAAAAATACCTTCCTGTTTTGGATTTTTAGGAAATGGCGGGGAATATGATGTACACAGTCCTCATTTTGTCCTGGGTGAATCGATACTTATTCCCGCAGTAGCCTTAGGTACTTATTTAACGATAAAAAGTAAGGAAAAGAAAATATAAGAAAAAGATATTTTTTACAAATTCCATTGGTAATTTAATATATGTAAGGAGTAAAGATATGAATAATAATGATATAAAAATAATATTTGGGGGAACTTTGATTGATGGAGCTGGTTCAGAACCTATTGAGGATATTGTAATTATTATAAGAGGGGAGGAAATTACTGAAATAGTTAATGTAAGTTCTTTTTCAAAGCCTAAGGGGGTATCTTATGTATTTGATGCAAGGAATAAATTTATATTACCCGGATTCATAGATTCTCATACCCACATTCAAATGTCAGGAAAACAGTCAGAGATTCAGATGATTAAAGAAAGTATTCCCTTAAAAACTTTGCGTGCAGCATTTTATGCAAAAAGGACTATTGAAGCGGGATTTACCAGTATAAGAAATTTAGGGACTGAATATTTAATAGATATTGGACTTAGAGATGCAATTAATGAGGGATTAGTAGTGGGACCTCGAATGATTGTAAGCGGGTATAAGATTATGCCTACTGGTGCTGATTTTCAATTATACCCTCCGGAAGTTCAAATTTATGGAAGAGAAGTAATGGATTCCCCGGGGGAAGTTAGAAAAGCTGTACGGACATTATTAGCTTTAGGTGTTGATATTATAAAAGTAATGAACTCGGGAAGAACATTTAGAAAAACATCTTCCCCTGATTCCTATGCTCTTACTCTTGAAGAAACGAAAGTGGCAGTAGATGAAGCACACAATCAGAATAAAAAAGTTGCTGCTCATGTTCATGGTAAAAAAGGTGTTAAAATTGCTCTTCAAGCTGGTTGTGATTCTTTGGAACACGGAACTATATTAGATGATGATGATGTTAAAGTAATGCTGGAAAATAATATTTTTCTTGTACCTACATTTTCTTACGGTAAACATGTAGAAGAACTGGGCGATAAAACTGGTTTGCCGGATTTTGCTGTTGAAAAGGCACTAAATAGCCGAAAATATAGATTAAAAAGTTTTAAAAAAGCTTTAAAAAATAAAGTTAAAATTGCTATGGGTAGTGATGCAGGCATGCCATTTGTATATCACGGAGAAAATGCATTTGAGTTAGCAGCAATGGTAGAAGCAGGAATGACACCAATGCAAGTGATTGTTTCTATGACCAGTTCCGGAGCAGAACTTTTAGAAATTGCCGATAAGGTGGGGATTATTTCGGAAGGCAAAGTTGCCGATATAGTAATTGCAGATAAAAATCCTCTTGAGGATATTTCTATTCTTCAAAAGAAAAAAAATATTTTAGCAGTATTTAAAGAAGGGAATATTATAATTAATAGAGGGTTAAAGAAAAAATAGTAATAGGGAAAAACAGAAAAAGTAGGAGTAAAGAAAATCGAAATTAAAAATCAGATTCTAAAGCTTTCTTATAATATAGAAAGTGAAATCATAGAAATAAGGAGAATTTTACATAAATTTCCAGAGCTATCTTTTAAAGAAAAAAGAACTGCAAAATTAATTAGTCAAAAACTTCGTCAATGGGGTATTAAATTTTATAAAAATTACCAGAATACTACTGCAGTTATTGGAGTAATAAGTGGATGCAAACCCGGCAATACGAGAGCTATACGGGCAGATATCGATGCATTAGCTATAAACGAAGAAACTAATCTACCTTTTTCTTCTAAAAAAATACGAACTGTATGCATGCTTGCGGACATGATGCACATATTGCTATTTTGTTGGGAGCTGCAAAATTACTTTCCCAATTAAGACATTATTTTAAAGGAACAGTTATTTTTGTATTTCAACCCGCAGAGGAAGGCGAAGCAGGGGCTAAAATATTAATCGATAAAGGATTAATAGATGAATATGGTATCGAGATGATTTTTGGGCATCATGTCTATCCCGATTTGCCAAAAGGAACTTTTGGTATTCGCTCAGGGATATTAACGAGTAACTCAGATGAAATATCTATAAAAATTATGAATAAAGGTAATCATATTAAAAAGTATAAAAATACCTTTGATAGCACCATTATTTTTTCCCATCTGATTTTAGCTTTACAAGAATTGATCTCACGGGAAGTGTCGCCTAATGATTCTGCTGTTTTAACTATCGGCAGTATTCAAGCAGAAAATAATTTTACTGGCACGTCTGATAAAGTTATTCTCAATGGTACTGTCAGAACGTTATCCTCTGAAACACAAAATTATGTTAAATATAGGGTAAATGAAATCGCTAAAGGTATAACAAAAAGCTTCCAGATTAATAGTAAATTAAATTATTTGAGAAATTATCCTTCTTTAGTAAATCATCCTTTGCTTACATCAAATGTTGCAAAATTTGCAAATGAATTCTGGGGAGAAGATAGGTTAGTAAAATTAAAAAACGCATTGATGATTAGTGAAGATTTTTCATTCTATGCTCAAAAAATTCCAGCTTTTTATGGTTTATTGGGAGTAGGTGGAAATTATAGGTTGCACAGCCCTCATTTCATCTTAAATGAATCTATTCTAGCCCCTTCAATTGCCTGGTCTACTTATTTGATTATAAAAAGCGGTGAGATTAAAATATGAATGATTAAGGCTACGGCAAAGTATAAAAAATAATAAAAAAGCCAAACCTATAAATAAAGTAACCCGATGAATTTTTATAATAAGTCTGGCTTTTTAATAATCTAACTACATTCAATTTTCCCTAACTCTACCTTCATTCCGGATAATTCTTTCTGCACCTCAGCAAAACGCAGAGAATAATATTCCCGGTTCTGCTGATTTAAGTTAGTGATAGTATTATGTATCTCTTTAGTATTTTCCAGGACCTGCCGGTATCCCTCTTTCTGAGCAATTACTATCTCTTGCATAAACCTGTCGATACGAAAGATTAAGAGTATCGATAAGGCGATAGGGAACCCCTGATTAGCGATGATATCCAATATAGTTTTTATATCCATATAACAATTCTCCAATTCTCCAATTTACCAATTGGCTGATAATATTAGTTACCCAGTTAGCCAGTTTACTCGAACCCTCTTTCCAGATCTCCCCTTCGGTAGCGAGGAATTAATCCTTTATCTCTCCTCCCCCTTGAGGGGGGAGGATTAAGGTGGGGGTGAGTAAAATGGGGACATTCTTCTTTTATATTCCTGCATTTAATGCATGGTGAAAAGTAAAGTGTGTCCCCCTTTTTCTAACGAACTTTTTTATTCCCTCCATCTGCTACGTTTAGTAGGCCGCACATCCAGATGCAAAAAGTTCTTCTTCTCGTAGAATCCGATGCCGCCAAAACCAATATTTTCACATATCTCTAAAAGTTCAATTAAGTTGATATCTTTTACTTTAATATCTGCTGCCAGACCGATTAAGTGGTAGCTGTTTGGCACTCCTCCTACTTTCCGGTTATATCTCGAACAGCGGTATCCGGAGGTAATATAAACCGGTCTTTCTAATATCTTTCTTAACTCTATTAGTTTATCCAGCAGCTTGGGATGCAACATCACCCGCCTGCAGCAGGGACAGGCAAATTCGGATAGGTTGAAGTGGGGGGCGATGATTATATTGTTGGTACTATTTAGCATTTGCATGGGAGCTAACTCCTTTCAGTCGTTAGTTAATTGACCAATTGACCGATTAAAAATACGGGCATAAATCCCCCTCACCCTGACCCTCTCCCTCCGAGGGGAGAGGGGAGTAAGAATATGTCATTCCTGCGAAAGCAGGAATCCATCTTTTTCTCCTCCCCCTTCGGAGAAAGTAAGTTAGTATTCTTTCTCAAATCTCCTCCCCCTTGAGGGGGGAGGATTAAGGTGGGGGTGATATACTAACAACTAGTTTGTCGGCAAAGATTGCTGAACGATCTTTTTATCTTTTATTAATTTTCTCTTCATCAGGACATCATAGGTCTGCTGATTAATCCTACCCACATTGGACTTCATCATGGTCTTTACTACTTTCTCTTCCGATTTTCTTAATCTTATATTCTTATCTGCCAGTATCTCGATTAACTTCTTCCAGGCTATCTCCCATTTCTGGTTGCCATTTCCTATTCCCAGCTCTTCTTCTGCCCAGAGCATAGCAGATAAGATAGCTTCTTTTATGGTATCGGCTCTATCTTCTCCTAATTTGTTCTTTAGGAAACTGTAGAAGATAGAGACAAGAGATAACAGTAAGGCATTGAGTAGATATTTACTTAAGATTGCTTCTAACATATTATTTTTTCCTTTCAGTCGAAAATAGTTACAAGGTGCGAGTTACAAGTTGCAAGGGGTAGGGGCGTATTGCTATACGCCCCTACAAACTAAAAACTACAAACTAAAAACTGGAAATAATGGTTAACCATTATTTCCTACACATCCATAACATCAGTAGACTTGTAATCAAGGATTCTTGCATTCACTTTGGCTACTAAGTCATTACCATTATTATGGAAGATGTTCTTGGTGATTATCGTATCCATCACTCCTTCTACTGCTGCATCTTGTGCAACTAAGTCAACATAGTCTCCGTCATCTACGTTCTTAGGGTTATTCAAGGTCAGATTTATGGTTTTAGCTGCACTATCTCTAAACTGCATATACAGTCTCTTATAACTGGTTACTTCTCCTAATTCGCTGGCCATCTTATTTTTTTCACCTCCTTCTTAGCAATTAACCTGTAGGTTAATTGCGTAATATGTGACAGGTAATGAGTATACAATTACTTAAATAATTAGGCTTATCACTTATTACTTATCACTCATTACTGTTTTTAGCTTGGCTAAAAACTTATTCCGTTAGTTGGGATTCTTTTTCGAATCTGATCTCATCTACGGTATACTTCTGCAAGTCCACTAAAGCATTAGCTACATCATAGGCATCCTGTTCGAGAGCAGTAGATTTAATCTTGTTAAAGGTCTTGCTGTTAATGATAGGTGCTCCGGTTTCAGGGTTAGTGCCTACTACCAGTCTTAACTGTAGGCTTGAATCACGGGGAACTGTTACGACTGTTGCCATTTATATCACCTCCTTTCTGGCAATTAACCAGTAAGTTAATTGCGTAATGTGTGAGGGGTAATGAGTAATTAAAAGATTTAGCAATGACATTATGACTTTTAGGCTTATCACTCATTACTTATTACTCATCACAGTTTTTAGCATAGCTAAAAACTTCCTCTACTTAGTAAGAGCAAAAAAGAGGTGATTTTACAGGGTAGTTTTAAAAAAAATTAAAAATATTTTAATTTTTTTATTCCTTTTTTACGACTTTCGTTTACCGATTGCTGGCAAACACCATAAATCTTTGCTATCTCTTTATCCTTATATCCCTCAAGATAATACAAATTGATAATTTTTCTTTCTCTT
>Ga0307431_1001075_pt1 | contig 16270 bp, 19 predicted proteins | sample SalMarWE160170MG_FD_202155 | JGI IMG/M metagenome (GOLD analysis project Ga0307431, IMG submission 202155) | Salt marsh sediment microbial communities from the Plum Island Ecosystem LTER, Massachusetts, United States - WE1603-170 | ecosystem: Environmental > Aquatic > Marine > Intertidal zone >...
CAACGGGCAAGATTAAAAAATGGGATGTCTTTTTTAATATTTTTACGACTTACGAAAAAACTCTGTTTGCTTTAAATACTAGAACTCGAAATCTTTAATCCCCTAATGGAAAAAATAATAGGAAAGAGAAAAAACTTCTGAAATACCTAGAGAAAACAAAATTCTTTTTTATCATAAGCTATCTGCTGGAAGTTAACTAAAAGTATGAGATTGCAATAATTAAAGGTTAAAGGCCCGTAGTAAAAAAAAGTACAATTTGTTGCATTTTTACAGGAGTAAAAAGGCTTAGATGGGCCCGAGCCGGGCTCGCCATTCAAAGGTTATATTTATTGTTATTTAATCTGTTACGGCCCTTAATTATTTATGAATGATTTTCGTTGTTTTATATGATTTTATCATACTATTGAGGGTTTTGAAAAACCCCTCATGAAAACATCTTTATGTTCTTAAATTATACCTGTTGTATAAGGAGTGAGATGGATGAGTTTTAATCGTTTTATCCTAGCGGAACAGTATAAAAAAGTGAAAGGTCTTGGAGATCGTCTTGAATTAATGAAACAACAGATAGATTGGAAACCATTTATTCCTCTAGTGAAAAGTGTTTTTTATGATGATAAAAAACAGGGTGGACGTCCTCATACAGATGAACTTGTTGTCGTTCGATCAATGCTTTTGCAGGCATGGTATAACCTTTCAGATCCAGAGCTGGAGTTTCAATGCCATGACCGATTGAGCTTCCGGAACTTTCTAGGCTTCCCGGAAAATATCCCTGATTTCAGTACGATCTGGCGTATTCGTGATCGATTCAAAGCAGAAGGAGTAGACACCTTAATTTGGGCTGAGCTACAACAACAGTTGGATGATAAAGGATTCAAAGTAGAAAAAGGAACAATTCAGGATGCAACATTCATTGAAGCAGATCTTGGGAAGAAAAGATACAGGAATGAAAAAAAGCCAAGAAAAAAGGTGAAGAAATTGAGTACACAGATAAACAGAAACGGCATATAGATAAAGATGGGAGTTTTAGTGTAAAACATGGTCAGGTTCATTATGGGTATAAATCCCATATCAAAATGGATGTTGATCATCAGCTCATTCGTGATGTTGAAGTTACAACTGCAAGTCTTCATGATGGTGAAATTGATTTATCAAAACGTGATGAAGTGGTATATCGTGACAGAGGATACACGGGGAAAAAGACAAAGGCAAAAGGAAACGGTAGCATGAAACGAGGGAATCTTAACATTCGTGAGAAACTGCGGAACAAACGGATATCAAAGAAACGCGCTCCAGGTGAACGACCGTTCAGTGTTATCAAACGGACATTTCATGGTGACAGAACATATGTGAAAACGCTCCCTCGCGTTCGTGTTAAGGAGATATTCAAATGTTTTGCTTATGATCTTTACCAGTTGGTCACCTTGGAACGAAAACGGATTAGCGTAAGCTAGGTCAACAATTCAACAATAAGGAAATAACATGGTAAAAAACCAGGTAAACAGGCAGAAAAACAGCATGAAATGTAGATTTTGCGTAAAATCACACGAAAAAGCAATATAATGGAAATGAAACTTGGTTATTCAAAGCCCTCTATTTAAAAATAATTTATTCGTAAAAGGAAATTACTCCTGGGCAAGCAGCCGGTGGGCGTACGGCGTATAAGTTATAAGCCCCTGGTTAATTTATAATTCACACAACATGTCTTTCAATCTGTAAACTCGGGTTCGAATCCCTTACCCTACATATTAATATTTAAATATATTAGTAATATTATTTGAACTGGTTTTTACTGGTGAAAATAATATTTTATTACTATATAGATTGACTACTATATTACAACCTCAATAAGAACCAAATTATTTTTAATATTTTTACTTATTATTAGATTATGGCCAAATGATAAAAATCTATGATTTGTCGATTGAATATTGGATCATATACAATTAAAAAAGAAAAAGATGAAAAGAAGATGTTGGTAAGACACATCCTCACTGTTTATGGTTTATTCGGCCCGTGTCTATTTCTCCATTGGAATTGATGCTGAGATGACCAGATAGGCTGCCCTGTTTCTCGATAAAGTTCTCCGTTAATGGTGAATACACTCACCCATTGATCTGATTGTTCATGTCCCTCAATAGTAATTGTCGTTCCAACAAGACCTTGCAGCTCATCAAAAATATATTCCAATGAACCGTCTTGATCATAATCGATAGCTGACTCCGCCGATGTAATATACCATGTCGGTCCAAAATGAATTTCTATTCCATCAATAAAGAAATGGGTACCATCATAGGTCAGTATCCCCGTTAAAGTGATAAGTTCACAGCCACCTTGGCAAATTCCAAGAGTATCACAGATTCTATTTCGTAACCGTTGCATGATACCGTTACCACTTGGCACTGGTCTTGTATTATCATTCAGGGGCATGACAACTTCAAGTGTTGCCCAATCGCTTTCTGCATCAAACACATCTTTTACTTTTGATTTCACCTGATAATTTCCCTTTGATTCCCATGCATGACTTAGCGTGAGTTGATACCCAGAGGAAAACGGTCCATGCCATTGATTTTCTTCGCAATCCGCGCAGAATTCAACATAGATATAGATATCATCACCATCAGGATCTGTTGCAAAAAAGGTATAATCATATTCCACACCCGCCTCTCCATTGGTTGTACCTGTGATTGTAGGAGTTTCTGGAGCCTCATTTTCAACGTCCTCACTTGTGATGGTGACAAGTAAAGGCTCTGACCATCCAGTTGTTATCCATTCATCCATTGAGAGTATGGAAGCATTGTTACGGAATCGTGCTTGAGCTTGAACTTGATACTCCCCAGGTTCTTGCCACTGATGTTCTGCGCGTACCCGTTCGTTATGATTATAGGGTCCTAACCAACCTGAACAATTACCATCGCCCCATGAGAAATTATAATACAATCCATTTTGGTTCTGTATCATCAACTTGGTGGTGTATTCATATTGATTCCGATTTCTTGCTCTAACTGGTCCACTGGGTTGGTCTGGAGGGTTGCAATCACAATCATTGGTTGTAAATGACCATACTGCCCCCTCTGATATCTCTTGATTTTCATCGCGAGCGATAACCTTCCAGTAGTATTGGGTGTTTGCCTCAAGTGTATTTGGTTTATAATGAGACATTTGAATGCCTGTTACCAGTAGCCCTGGTTCTTGTTCTGTACCAAAATAGAGGTCATAGGTTGCTCTATCACCATCATCGGGGTCACCACCGACCCAGCTTAAATGGGTTTTCATTCCTACATCAGTTGCCCCATCTTCCGGATGAGGATCAGTTGGTACATTGGGTGGATTATTTAGAGTTCCTTCTGCTAATGAAAAACAGCTGCCTAGTAAAACAAAAAGGGCTAGTCCAATTATTATTTTTTTTATCATTTTTCTCTTACCTTCCTATTAATCAACATTCGTTTGTTATTATATATCTTTAATTATATCGTTTAGTAAAGAAGGATAGGACTTAGCTATCCTTATTTCTAGTTCTATCCTCTGCTCGGTTCATTCCAGGTATATCTCCAGTATCTGATTGCTCACCCTGAGCGTATTCATTGCTGTGGTCGTTATAATTTTCATCTCCAGTAGCACTTGCCGTGATACTACCGCAAAACACGGTAACTATAAACAGGGCGACTACTAACATTACTACCATTCTAATTTTTATTTTTCTTATCATTTTTCTTTCACCTCTTCTTATCAAATCATTTCTCCAATTTCTACTTCTCCATTTTCATCTAAAAGACTTTCATCAATCTCGCTTAATAGGTCATCTGGTGAATAATCCTGGTTTTGACTGAAATCTGTATCTTCTGAATCGTTTGTTAAAACGCGGATAACAAGAATAGAGGAGAATATGAGAATTAAACCAACAATTATGCCTAATATTTTGTTGCTCATTGTTTACCGCCTCCTCCGTTTTGTTTACCGTTACCTGAACCACTACCACTATTACCATTGTTTCCGCTACCGCTACCACTACTACCCATATCATTTAATCGATTCTCCATTCTATGTTGCATTTCTGATCTAACTTGAGAATCCTCAGGGCTTTGTGCATTTTTTGAATATTGCAATCTATTTTGAATCCTTAGTTGTTTTCTTACGGTGAAATTATGTGTAGCGTTTTCAACACAAACCGTGGATTTTATTCTTGTTCTAATTCTATACATTTTTAATTCTGAAAAAATCTGATTTCTTTTTTCTTTTGTCATATTATTAACTATTTTGCCGATTTGACTTTTTACTTGTTCTTTTGTAATATTACCAGTTTCATATCCTTCCAAAAATGAATTATTCAAGTCACCTAGAAAACCGTATAATCTATGTAATTGATTTCTATTATAGGTTCTTATTCTATTCTCAATTTTTTTAGTAAGATTCTGAACTTGTTCGCATGTCATCAGACGGATTCTTTCTCTTAAGCCTTCCAGTGTCTTATCATCTAACATAGCTTTTAAGGTATCTTTAAATTCTTCCGTAAGTTCTTTTGCATCGCTTTTCAAATCAACAAAAACTTGAACTGCATCTGTTGCATTTGGATCAGCTTCTTGAACATTCCAAAGTAAAAATTCTAATTCAGCAAGTATTGCTTCTAGTTCTGTTGCATTATAATCTAAGTCTTTTAAAACTGAAACGGTTTCGTTTCCTTTAATAATATTTTTTGTTATTGCTTTTTCAAGCTGGAGTAATCTTATTTCTGCGCCAACTGAACAATTCATTATTTCTGTTTGTTGTTGAGTCTCTGCATCGATCTCGATATCGTTTGATGTATTCCCGGATTCATCTGCAAATGCTAATGGCAGCATGGAGCTCGAAAGGATGAGCACGATTAAGATATTCAACATTTTTTTCATGGCATCATGACCTCATGAAACCAATATGTTTGTTTTGGATTCACTAAAAAGTATGGGATGAAACAACATATATAATCTCACCGGAACAAACCGGAACAATGAGGGACAAGTCTGGAATTTATAGTTTTTTCAGTCGAATAAGATTTGACATCCCAATTTTTTCTTTTTCGATGAGTCCTTTCAGATCCAACCTTCGGATATTTCTTGAGACAGAAGCTTTTGGCATATTAAGCTCCCGTTGAATATCCGTCTGGGTAAGTGCGATGTTGCTCTCCTGCAACAAGGTCATTATTTTTTTCTGCCGGTCATTCAATCCTCTGAGTCTGGGCTGAGGAGTATCATCTTTTTTATCAGAAAAAATTGGTTTTTCTCTTTTATTAACACGGAATAGAACGATAAGAAAACAAATAATTAACACAACAATACAAACAATGAGAACGAGTGTGAAAAGATCTAAACCAAACGCTCCAACCGTTTCTAAGACATTATCAGTCTGATATTTAACCACAATTGATAAAGATTCATTGCTTCCGTATCCTTTAATAACAAGATTACCAGATTCTTCACTAATGAGAGTTGATCCAGAGGAAGATATGGATCTGATCTCAGTATGTTCAGGTAATATAATTGAAAATATAAAATCTGAAAAGGTCACATTTTTCGTGATATTTAAGTTCCAGAGACTCTGTGTTTTTGACGTATATTCCTCTGAGTTTTCAACAATAAGATCCGGATAATTTGTATTTCCTCCAATACTTACAAAACCTGCGTTGTCCACTGTAATTTCTAAATCAGCATAAAGATCAATTGCTTGAGTTGATGGGAAAAATAACGATAATATCGTGGAAATTGATAACAGAATTAAAATAATTTTATTTGATCTTATCAAACAGCACATTGTAAATTTGAATGTATTAAATGTTTAAATAATTTCCAAGTAATCTACTAGGAAAGTTTACGCTGTCATTTTATATTATTTTACATTCCCCCAATCACTTATAAGAATTTGTCATGACTTTTTTGATATATACGAATATTCTCAGGGTAAAATTCCAAAGATTATTTCGATGAAAAATTGCGAGATATGGAACTACTTATAACCACTGGATCATATCTGTTGTGAAATGAACAATAACAATTTTTTACCAGTAAACTGACGTTCAAATCCCTTCCCCTGCATTACTTCACTTGTCTCATTATTGCTTGCTGATTATGATGGAGATGGATTTTATATATAATACAAAAACCAGATATCTCATCTTAGGAGAATAATTATATGTTCGTTTTCTCTATTTTAGAAATACAAATGGCCCTATTAAATAACCATTAGCGGACTCAATGATATCATCTATTTGGACTGTAATATTCATTGCCCCAATACCTAAAATAAAGATAATGTGAATAGTTACACATTCTCCAGGTGGTATTTCAGATATATAACCACTACTACTTCTACCAAATAATACTAATGGTCCATCTATTGTTATAGACCAATTAACAAGATAGAGTGTTGTATTTCCATAATTGCATATCTCAAAACTTATTCCAAGGCCACCTTGAATTAATATAGTAATGTTGTTACCCTGTTTGTCTAGGATATCATTCTGTTTTAGTATATTTGATTCTGGTGTTTTCCATCCACTTTCAATATTAAATCCAAGAACTATAGATGAAAATGATGAAAAGATAAATAGAAATATTATACAGATGGATAATCCCTTTATGAGTGATACAATCTTCGTATCTATTACCTCCCAATATTAAATTGTTCGTTCTATTATAAAATGTTTTCCAAAGATTATTACTTGCTGATTATGATGTTATTGGATTCCTTATTTTTTCTTATATGATAAAACGCCCATAGAAACAAGAGATATTACTACAAGAATTGCTCCAAATATTGTAACATAACTTCCAGAGAATTCACTACCTAAAAGTAAGCCCAATCCAAATCCACCAATAACTCCAATTCCTAAACCAGTTTTATCCATGTATTACCCCTTCATTTAATAATTAAAGATATAATTAAATTTTTTCAATTATATAAAGGAAATCTACTTTTGCTGTTGCCCCCATTGGTCTAAACGTTGGTTTTACATTTGGAATTATTGCTACGATTTCCCCTTTTAGATTATTCAAAAACTGCTTTAATTTATCCTGGTCTTTCTCCATATTAATATCAAATCGATGTATTTCATATTTCATAAATTATCACTTCCCAATCATTCACGATTTCATTTTTTCAACTATCATTAGATAATCAACTTTCTCAGTCACACCATAAATTTGTGGTAAACTTGCTTTCTTAATATTTGGAAGGATAGAAATGACCTCTCCTTCTAAACCATTAAGAAATTGTTCTAACGTGGTTTGTACATCCTTTCCTTTGATCTCTAAATGATGGACTCTATATTTCATTGTTTTTTATTCCTCCTTTCTCAGTTAATAATTTTTATTAATCTTAGGTCTCCTCTATATCACCTTTCATTATTATATTTACCGAAAACGTTCGGGAAAAAACAAACAATCTTGCTGATTATGATGTTGATTGATAGCATGGATATATTTAAAAAACTAATAATCATTTGCTTTCAAGAATAAAAGTTCTCTTAAAAATTGTATTCCATTCCATCCATTTTGATAAATAAATGAATCTGAATTTATAAAAAATATTATTGCTACATCCTCAGATAGTTTCATTTGCATGGTTGTTCTAAAACCAAAAGTTACAGCCCCACCATGACCACTATATATATTTCTTGGTAGATATATAGTATTTGATCCTAGGTTTAATGACCGAGATTCAAAAAGCCATGCTAAACCATATGCACGTCCATATCCGGAACCATTTGGCTGAATTGTATGCATCTCTGTAACTGTTGATTCTTTCAAAATTTGAGTGCCATTATACATTCCCCCATTCATGTGGGCAATCATGAAATGTGACATATCTTTTACTGTAGAGAACAATCCGCCAGCAGGATAATGAATATGTACCTGATTGTAGTTTGTTCTATATATGTCATTTATATCATTCCAATTATAAGGTATTGCTATTTTGTCTAGAGAATACATAGAAAGATTGAAGCCAGAATCATACATTTCTAATGGTTTGAATATATGTTCATTACAATATTCATAAAAAGGTTCATTTGAAAGCAGTTCAACTAAATAACCAATAATGTCAAAATTAACATTAGCGTAGACGCTTAATTGGCCAGGCATATTTTCTGTATCCCAGTATGTAGGAACATAAATATCACCCTCTGTGGTTAAACTTTCTTCCAACCAAGGCATGGGATAATCTTGAAATGGTGGACCTCCATAAGTATAGAATTGAATATTCCAATATGAAAAAGGTGAGCGAAGACTTGATGAATGAGAAAGCAACATCCTAAATGTTATTGGAACCTCAGGAAAATTAGGATTTCTTAAACTAAAAGGAAGGTAGTCATTAACATCATCATCAAGTTCAAATAACCCTTGATCAAATAATTGCATTAAAGCTGTTCCAGTAATCGTCTTTGTCATTGAACAAATACTATAAACTGTTTCATCTGTTGCAGATATACTATTCTCAATGTTACTTAAACCATATCCTTTTGACCAAACAATTTCATCTTCTTTAATAATACACGCAGAAATTGATGGGAAATGACCAAAATCCATTATACGTTCAATTACTCTATTAAAAGCATCATCTTGTATTTGAGTATATATCGGTTCTGTTTCTAGGCTACTTACTGAATTTAAAGAAACACCAATGAATAGAGATATTATAATTATTCCAATAATTTTCTTCATTATTTTAGCCTCTATTTGGCAGTCTCCAGGTTATTATAACACCTACCCCATTTAAAAGATTAACGATTACAACATTTGTAGCATTATCACTTGCTGATTATGATAAACTAATTTTGATTCAACTAATGTTATGTGTAATGAGGGGCATCTCGACTTTTGAAAATACTGAAAAACAAAAGTGTACAGGCGTTGTTAAATTATGGTTTCTCTAAGAAAGTATAATGGAAAAAGTAATAGGAAAGAGAAAAAACTTCTGAAATACCTAGAGAAAACAAAATTCTTTTTTATCATAAGCTATCTGCTGGAAGTTAACTAAAAGTATGAGATTGCAATAATTAAAGGTTAAAGGCCCGTATTAAAAAAAGTACAATTTGTTGCATTTTACAGGAGTAAAAAGACTTGGATGGGCCCGAGCCGGGATTTGAACCCGGCACAGAGGATCCACAGTCCCATATGTTAACCAGGCTACACTACCCGGGCCAATGCGATATGTTGGAGCATTGGAATGTCTGAAGAAATATTTAAATTATACGCATTGATAGCTCTGGTACAATTAAAAAGTAATCTGCTATTTAGCTAATTCGTATTGCAGGGGTAGCCAAGCCTGGCCAACGGCGCAAGGTTCAGGGCCTTGTCCTGCAGAGGTCCGAGGGTTCGAATCCCTTCCCCTGCATATTTATATATTAATTAAATAATAATATTATTTGAACTGGCATTCACAGGTAAAAGTTTCGAATCCTGATAAAGGCCTAAACAACACTCAATTTTTTTTGTTAAATATATAAAATAGAATGGTAATTAATATTAATGTATATGCAAACCCTATGCCAAGATGCACATAGTCATTTGTTCCTGTGGAAATCACTTCTTTTAGGCTGACAAATGCCCAAAAATTTGGAATGGGAGAAAAAATGTATTTTAAATTATTCTTTAGCATGAAACTAAACAAAGGAAGAATGAAGAGAGTGCCTCCTAATTTGAGAATTCCAAATGCTTGTACCTTGTTTGCTGCAAACGAGCTTACCATCAATGCAGAAAACGGGACTAAAAGAGTGAAAAAAAGCGCTATCGGGATATATTCAATATAGGAAAATTGGGTGTTTTCCAATAATCCTGAAAACAGTGGAAATACTAATAATACGATAAAAGAGAAAACTGAAAGAAATAACATTCGATAAATCAGATAACTATTTCGAGACACTGGCATAACGCGTAGTACAGTTAATAGCTGTTCATCTTTCTCATCCATTATGAGAAAAGATGCTATAAATCCATAGATGATCGGGATTATCGTTGTAAATAACAGAAATAACATATCATACCGGGCAACAAGTGGAATGGAATTTTCTAAGCTAGGTGCAATGAATTGTACAATTATCTGAGAAATTGCGATCAGCATTACTGGATATAGTATTGCAAGAATAACAAGTAACTTGTCTCTGAAAATATTTTTGAAATCATTGACTGCAAGCGTTAAGATATATGCCATTTCTCTTAGCCTCCCTTTAAAACAATATGTTTATAAAACGCTTTTTTTGCAACGTAATATAACAATACAATCCAACATACTTGGTAACCAATGCCATAGATTGCCTCCCATAACTTAAGGGATCCTGATATTCCATCAAACAAGATAAATGATGCTTGCGTTGGCCATATGTAAAAAATGGGGTTTTCAATAATGCCAAAAAGATGGAGGAGCGGAGGGAACATAAGACCAATAAAACCAATCGCCATCCCTAGAAGATATCCATTGATGTTCTGCACTCCAGATGCAAGGATAAAACCAATGAGTATCATCATAGCCGATGTTAAGATTATACCAGATGCAAAGTAAAAAACATTAACCGATATTTCACTAAATATCATCAGTAGAACCATAAATATGGTCGCAGAGATAACAGACAGTATTGTAAGTGAAATTACTTTTGATAAGATATAATCATCAGTGTTCATTGGCGTTATCACCAATGCCTGAAGCACATGTTCTGATTTTTCAAATAAAACAAGTGCTCCAACAAACATGATTCCAATGATAGCAGGATCAAAAAATAAAAATATTGAATTAATCTGACCTTGGCCTTGAAATGATTCAACTGCTTGAATAGTTAAAAAGGACAATACGATAGTGAGAATTGAGATATGAATTAATCTATATCGATATAAAAGGAGAAATTCCCATCTTAACATGTTTTTTAGATTACTCATCTAATCTTCCTACCTGTCGCTTTAATAAATATATCATCCAGGGTTGCTTCTGCTGTATGAATAGTCTGAACAGTTCCTGTTTTTAAAAGATTTAAAAAAAATTTATTGCCAGCAAGATTCTTTAAATCAAAATCTTCTCGTTTCAATTCACCATCTTTAAGATATTCAATTTTTACTAGTTTTTTACCGTGCCTAATTTTTAGTTCTCTAGGGTTTTCAACTAGAACCAATTTACCTTCAACAATAAATCCTACTCTGTCGCATAGTTCGTCAGCATCATTCATATTATGAGTTGTGAGAAATATTGCTTTTCCCTCTTTTCTTTTTTGTTTAATGATGTCTTTAATTAATCTTGAACTAACTGGATCAAGCCCTGTTGTTGGTTCATCAAGAAACCAAACTTCAGGATCATTTAGAAGAGAACGAGCAAAATTTAGTTTTGATCTCATACCCTTTGAAAAAGTTGCTACCCTCTGATTTGCATCTTTTTCAAGTTCAACCATTTTTAAAAGATCCATAGGTGGAGTTGTTTTACCGCGATAAAACGATGCAAAGAGTTCCAGGTTTTCAAGAGCTGTTAGTTTCTGGTAATGATTAGGTAGTTCAAACCCAACACCAATTCTATTATATAGATCCGTTTTCCAACTTTGTAGGTTTTTTCCTAATATTTCGATGTTTCCCTGATACGTTTTTAAAAGACCGATGATTATTTTTTGAGTGGTAGTTTTTCCTGCACCATTTGGGCCAAGAAATCCAAATATCTCTCCTTTTTTAATCCAGAATGAAACATCATTTACTGCTTTTTTATTAGATTTAGGATATGTAAATTCTATGTTGTTTACTTCGATTGCAACCGGCCCAGTTGTTGATTTTGACACAGGTTTTTCTTTCGGAAATTGAAAAATACCTTTTGTATTGCATCTTGAACATGTGATTTCTATTGTTTCTCCTGAAGTGCCACTTACAGCAATTATATCCTTACAATGAGGACATGCTACTTTTTTTGTAATTTTCTTATCATCTTCCATCATTTTCCACCTATCCTCAGAATATGTATGTGACTCGTTAGTATATTTGTTTTGTGCAATATATGTATGATAACTTACATATGGTTTCCAATTATCAAATTCCCGCAACGGTAAACATATAACCTACGTACAAAACTATTGATGAGCTAACAGTTATCAAAATATTATCATCTATGGGGCCGATCTCATACCTTTCTACAACTGATGCTACAATAGCAGCAATTACGCCCCATATTGCCATTTCTGGAATTCCCGAAAGATAGGTTAAAATGTATCCCATTGGAATGCATAAGGCAAGCATAAATACGTTTCCAATAGGATGTTTTGTCCTTTTTTTGAAGATTGAATTTCTTACGAGTCCTGTTACACCATCTCCAAAGGCCATAAACACAAGAGGGATAATTGCAATCCAAGGATTTTCCATAATTGTCCATAGGACAAAGACTGCAATTCCCCACATTAAACAAAAACTAACATCATTTATGTCATCATCTGTTTGAAACCAGTAAAGTATTTTCCCTCTTTTATGGGAGAGATAGGTAAGCATTGACAGAATCACACCGAAAAGTAAAGGATAAAACTTAGAGGAAAAAAAGGGAACGATTAGAGCGATAACACCCCCTGCAAATATGTGAACTAGCTTTCTATTATAGTAAATTGCATCTTTTTTTTTGATGTTTCTATTTATCATCCAGTCATAAGCACTCTTAGTAAAATAAGCAACTAATAACGCATAAACAATTAGTGCAGCACTTAAAATTAAGTCATCAAGCATTAGATCTTGTCATACATTCCCCCTATTTAATATTTTTAAATGCAGTTTTGTAAAGAAAAATCAATTCATGTCAAAGTAACATCCGACTGTTCACATGAAGCTTTCTAAAAATTGTTTATGTGAAGTATGTCTTTCAGTCTTCTTTTGGGAACATGCAAAACCTCGTTTTCATCTTTCCAATACTCAACAGAATCCTTCATATCTTCGACAACTGGTTGCTCAGCCTTATACCCAAGAGCAATCACAGAATCTATGTATAAAGTATCAGGAATTCTAAGTACCTTTCGAATTTCATCTTTTTTGATATTGCACAAGATACAACTTCCAATGTTTTCAGTCTCAGCAGCAAGTACAATATTTCCAGTGGCCAGACCGATATCCCTTACATGGTACTTGTCATCGATATCATTGACAAGTATGACAATGTATGCAGTAGGTCTTTCTTCTTTACTAGGTGCCCATGTTGGTTTGATATATCCTGCCCATCCGATTGTATCAAAAATTTTTGAACATAATTCTTTGTAGGATACGACAAAATATTCTAAAACCTGAAGGTTGGCACCGGATGGAGCAAGTCTTGCTGCATCAATAAATTTCTTTAGAATTTCAACATCTATAGGTTTTTGTTGAAAGCGTCTTACGCTCCTACGTGAAACTATTGCATCATAGACATTTATGTACGGATTGTTTATATTTTTAGACATGTGTTTTAACCTCTTAAACAAATACATTTATATACATATTTCCATATAGGTTTTTGTATGGAACGTAAGTTGAGAAACATAAATGGTAGTCTTATAATCACATTGCCAAAGCAAATGTGTGATCTTTATAAGATGAAAGCCGAAGACAGTATAAAAATTGAGCCTATAGGCAATGGTGAATTTAGGTTGGTAAAAGTTAATCCGTAAGTTGTGTTAATGTTTTTCAACTAATGCAGATTTATGACATTAAACATTCTGAAAGGAATTTTAAATCTATGTTTACTCTGTCTGAGGCTGCATTGTTCAATTTAACGCTACCATACATATTCAAATCACGATCATAACAATAATAGATTATAACATTACATGAACCTTGTTGTGCCATTACAACAGCTTCTGAAAGATCTTCATCACCACTAATTAATATGAAAATATCAGCACTTCTGTTTTGAGCCATTTTTACAAGATCCAAAGCAATTGCAACATCAACTCCTTTCTGTTTTGGGTCAGTATAATCTTTTTTACAGTTAGGGCAGTGAAATTTAATTGGCCTAACTCTTCCAACTGAAACAAATTGATGTTTTGGGATCCTGTTAATTGCATAGAAGAATTGTTGTGATTTTTTATATTTTTCAACTTCTTCAGGGGATTCATCTTTTTTATACGGGTTTGCATGATAAATTTTTGTCCTGATAAGTTGTTTGCCTTCTGCTACTTTATCTGAAAATTTCTCTAAATCAATTTTTTTACCAAGATTTCTTTGGGCATACCAGTTAATATAATCAAAATATCCACAATCTATTAAAATAATTACTTTTTCAGTCATACAATATCGAATTATAGAATCAAGATACAGATATTTAAAGATATTTAACCGCCGTTAAAAAATTGCAACGACGGGTAATAAACTTTCTTCTGTTGGTATGAAACCAACAAAAGTTAACACAACTAGTAATGATAATGGTTGATCGTGTATTTATATTTTATCGTTAATTTGGTCATTTTGTAATTTTTTCAATATTTGACAATTTAAACTATTAAGTTGCTCTATAACCTTTTTCTCTTTAAAACTTCTATCAAATAGGTAGGGTTGACGTACATATCAGAGTTTTTAGGGTATTATCTCTCCTTATCCCCTCCGAGAGAAAAAGGTTATTTTAAAAAATGGAACCATCATTTAGTTAGTAACAATAGGGAATCTATTTTAATCTATATTGTTAATACCAATTATTATCACATGATTGGTACAATAATCAATGTAATAGCAATAATTATCGGAACTACAGTAGGAATGATTTTAAAATCAAAGCTACCTGATAGAATAACCTCAACAATATTTCATGGAATTGGGTTATTTACAATATTTCTTGGAATATCAATGGCATTGAAAACAAATAATTTTTTCTTACTGATATTAAGTATAGTTATTGGATCACTTATTGGTAGCATCTTAGATATTGATAAACATGTAAATAATTTTTCAGAATGGTTAAAAACAAAGGTAAAATCAAAAAATGAAAAATTTACTGAAGGGTTCATCACAGCATTCTTATTGTATTGTATGGGATCTATGGCAATTTTAGGATCAATTGAGGAAGGATTGGGGAACACTCCAAATCTTTTATTATCCAAATCAGTTTTAGATGGTTTTTCATCTATGGCATTAGCATCTTCACTTGGAATCGGTGTGATGTTCTCAGCAATACCTTTAATGATTTATCAGGGAGGTATAACACTTATTGCAAGTTCAATCCAAGACATATTAACAACAACGATGATAAATGAACTATCTGCAGTTGGTGGATTGATATTAATTGGTCTAGGAATTGAAATATTAGAAATAAAAAAGTTAAAACTTTTAAACATGATTCCAAGTCTTATCGTTGTAATAATACTATCATACTATTTTTTTTAAACTGATTTCATTTCATTCGTGATCGGTTAATGGTTTTTCGGGAGGTGAATGGGCTATGAAACGGTCGAAGACTGGTCATGAGAAAAAACTCGTATCAAAGGAGGATTTTATTGTTCTGAATATGTGTTTAATCGCAAAAACATTTGTTGTGAAAACGAGCAAAAATTGTGGTTATTTTGTCCATTTTCCTCTTAACCGATCACCAATGGATTTCATTTCAACATTACTAAACTCTAACTATTTATTGGAGCGGAAATTTTTTAAAATAGTAACTGATTTTTAACAAAAATGAATCAGAAGGTAAAGATTGAGAAGGTAAATAAAGTTAATTTTGACGATTTTGTACAGTTGATCGAAAAACTTGCTAAATACGAAAGACAAACCCCTCCAGATAGTCAGGCGAAATCAAGATTAAAGCAAGACACATTAGGCAAGCATCCTAAGATCGATGCTTACTTAGGTACAATCAATGGAAAGACTGCCACCTATGTTATCTTCTTTATGACATATTCAAGTTATCTTGCGTTACCAATACTATACATCGAAGATATTTTCGTCTTAGAAGAATGGAGACGAAAAGGCATTGGCCATCAAATGTTTCGATTTTGTGTCCAGCAAGCAAAAAAACGTGAATGTGGACGTATGGAATGGTGCGTCTACAATTGGAATCAATCTGCAATTAAATTCTATAAAAAGATAAACGCAACTCAGTTAGATAAGACATACTATAGATTAAACAAGGAACAGGTTGAGCATTTTTCAAACTGATCTCATTTCCGTACCAAACCTTTTGGTACTCAATTCGACTAATCGATGATTAGTCTTATTTCCACATTACTATAACCTTTTCTCCCTAAATAGTCTCTACGAATCGTTGTAGTTATACACAAAAAATTATTTTCAACAAATCGAATAAAAATAAAAAACCGTATTATTTCACAGCCAACCCTCTG
>Ga0307431_1001078_pt1 | contig 16236 bp, 9 predicted proteins | sample SalMarWE160170MG_FD_202155 | JGI IMG/M metagenome (GOLD analysis project Ga0307431, IMG submission 202155) | Salt marsh sediment microbial communities from the Plum Island Ecosystem LTER, Massachusetts, United States - WE1603-170 | ecosystem: Environmental > Aquatic > Marine > Intertidal zone >...
CCTTGTCCACTTTAAAATGGCAATAAAAGAATTGATGGTTAGCAATCCTAACGGTAATAGGATTTGGGCAAAAGAACATGCCGATATAGCAAATGAGGCGATTCAGTATCTTATAGCAGAAAAGGAAGGAAGTTATGTTTGGGCTTTTGCAGATGGGGAAGAATGTTACCGTGAAGGGTTCTTGAGTAATTTCTTTTCTTTTATTAGAACATTTGTTTCTGTACCGGTTTACGCAGGTGCGGATAAGATCCCATGGTTTGATCCTTCAGGAAATGTTGGAACGCCTGGAAATACTTCGAGACAGAGAATAGGAAATTCGGGTCGACCGGCATTAAGTGACGAGGAAAAGAAAAAAGCCTGTGAGCAGTTGAACGCGGAGATAAAAAATGAAGAAACTGTTTCAGATGCATATTCTGATAAAGGTTTACTCGACGCGGCGAAAGCAAAAGGGTACGATGGTTATGAGTGTAACAATTGTGTTAAAAATGCCGCGGAAAAAGCTTTTAATGAAGGCGGTTATGAAAACTATAACGATATGACTCCGGGTGAACAACAAAATGTACTAAAGCAACCCCCTTCAGGGCAAGCGGCAGGTAAAAGTTTAGAAGCACCAATGCACACGACTCTAGAGTGTCAGATTGTTGAAAACTGGAGTTCCCAGGATTATACTAAAGAGTTTGGAGCCGTGGCGGGAAAAATTATACAGGGTGCTCATAGGGCACATGAAGGTTCACATCAAAATACGTGTAAGGATCAGACGGATTATCATGATGTGCCTCCCGGACAAGGATCTGGTTGGCCGATTGACCCTGACGGATATGAAGATTATATGAAAGATCCTGATAGTTACAGCAAGGATGAGCAGAAGGCGTACAAAGAAGGTATTGGTAAGAAGAAGAAAGGATTAAAGGATCTTGGCTGTTGATATTAGTTATTAGAGTATTGATACATTAGGGTTTGGGGTAGGTATTTAGGAAAAACAAACAAAATTTTTTTATTCGGTTAATTTGTGTGATTCGTTGTTCCTCTTGGTTTTGGTGATGTGTTGGGTTTAAACAAAATAAATATAATTTGTTGTTTTTCTTTATGTATTAGTGTCTTCGTGTTAAAGATAAAGAACATTGATTTAGCAGTTGAAATGCAAAGATTGGTGTATTATTTATCCTGAAGAAAAAGAAAACACTGATTCCACAGAGATTTTTATTTGTTGTTTACAATTAAGCAATTCGACGATTCAGATATTCAACTGATCCAAAGGATCTCTAGATATTCATCCCCATAAACTTTGCTGAATTCGTTCATTATTGCAATAAGTTATCTGCTGCCAGAACCAGGAACATAAAGTTTGATCCTCCTCCTCCGACCACATATTCGGTCTGTTGCCAGAGGTAAGGCCACTCTTTTAAATCGGGAAAATCAGGCCTGATAATAGCGGTCCCGGAACAAACACCACCAGGAATGTAACTCCAATCAGCGCGGTTCAAGCCATATCCAACCAGCACTGATCTTGACCCGACTCCGGAAGCAAATGATGATGTGTTTCTACCCGGATGGCAGCCGAGGATGAAATTCAATGCATTGAATATTGGCTCACTATCAAAGACTTCCGGCCAACCTTTATATAGAAAATACTGCTTCAGACCGAATTCCTGAATTTTCCATCCGGCGCCCCAGATATGAGGATTATAAGGAATTCCAAAAGGATTCTCTTTGCTGGTTTCTTTTATATCATATGCGAGTTTTATGATGCTTTCGTTTATCTCACTTACGAATTTCTTATCATCGATTAAGGGTAAAACCCTGCCCAGAGTCCATCCTACATCAGAAAGATATTTTTTTATCTCCTGGGTCATTCCAATTAATTGATCTTTATATTTCTCTTTATCGGTGGCTATAATCAACTCCGCCAATGCTTGTATTTTATTCTTTATAGCTTTCTCATCTTTTGCTGAACCATACTTATCCCATAATTCTTCTGCTACCTTAAGGCATTCTTCTGACATAGGGGTATTAAATTTTCTAAGAACTCGAGATGCAGCAGACAGTCCGCTTATAGCATCTATCTGTCTTGCAGGATTTATCTCGGTGAATACCATTCTATCATCGAGTTCAGATGCGTACTCCTCAATTAAATCTTTATTCATCTGAGGTGAAAATATCTTTGAGTATTTGTTTGCTACCTTTTTGTACCACAATCCATTGATATCTTTCTTTAGCTTTGAATTGAAAACCAAATTGTCCGTCATGGTTGAAGCGTCGCCTAAATGAACATATTGCCGGAGAGTAGGAGAGATGATACCTCTGTACAATCTTCCAAGATTTTGATATCCCCCAAGTATGGAAAGTACACCGTGTTCTATTTGTTGCAAAATATCCGGTTTACCGTCAGGATGATGTATTTCAACCAGATGTTTATTCTGATCTATTAAAGTCTGATCATATTCAACATCAAACTCTTCATATGCAAGGGAGAGGGTCAACACTGTACCTGCCTGGGATTCGACCCGTAGATCATAGTCGCCGGCATCATGCCATCCCCCAACGTTCAAACCAGGAACGTGTTGAAGTGGTTTATAATCAGATAGAGTTGATTCTCCTTGTTTGTATCCATCGAAATGATTTATATTCGTTGGTGCCATCAATGCATCATCCATGTGACATAAACCATGCCATACACGATACTTTTCATTCACCCTCATGTGACACATCTGGACCGGTAAGAAATATTCAAGTGTTGGTTGCCATACATGCCTCTGGTATATATCTTTACCTATCTCAAACGGTTCCGTCTTAGAATTACCGTACTGTAATATGTACATCCCAGGTTTTTTAATATCTGAAAAGTCGAATTTCAGGTATTGGTATCGAAGGAACTCACCCCACTCCTTAGGAGTCTTAGAAAATACTTTCTCATAACCTCCTGAAGGTGATATTCTCTGTAATGTCGCTTTTTTATAATCCTTCAACTGTTTATCCAATTCGATTACGGCTACCTTTTCCTGATCAGGATGATACCCCACCTGGGAGACATGTATGACCGGTTCATACTTCCATCCGGATATTACAGCGGGAGTAACAACCCACTCTACTGCATTATCAGTGGCTCCTTTTGGTACCAGAGTCCTTACTACAAACCACCCATTGTTATGGTTTATTCTTCCATCAATAAGCTTTAATTTACCTCTTTTACTTTCTATCTCCAGGTGGTATTTTTCATCTTCTGGAGTAATAATCAGCTTCTTTCCCACAGCAATAGGGGTGGCTTCAAACGCTTCCTGTTCATTTTCCCAAACCGGTCCATTAGCCTGCTGAGGAAAGATACCCGCCTCATCATCCATGTAATAGGTTTTACCGAATAGATTACCTGGAAACAGTTCCAGATTAAAACCTACTTTGCCAATCCAATTTTCAGGTATGGGTTTTTCTAGATCCACGATGATCCTGAATGATTTGCCTTCCCCTTTAACCTTTACATCATAATCGAACTCCAGATCCGGATTCACCATCGGGTTGAATCCTTTTCTATCCCTACTTTTATCGGGAAAACTTAAAGACACACTTATGACCTTTTCCCCTCTGTTAACCTTCCTATTTCCCACTTTTGGTAACGGTTGCCATTGTCCGGGTGTTGGATTAATCCTTAAATCTCCATTGGTTGCCACGTGAAAACCATGCTGTATTATACTAATACCTCCCTGGTGCCCCTCCGGATAAAAATCATGAAAAATCATCACATTCAAACCGGGCATTTCAAGATATTCTTGATCATTTATTACCAGTTGATTCTGAGAAGCTTTAGTCTGAAACCCGGAAAGAAACAGTAAAAATATAAAAATTGGAGTAATCGCCCCAGATTTTCCTTTTAGACTCATAATACCTCCTGTATTTTTAGCTAAATTATTCGGTTCTTGAATTAATATAGCTTTATTAAAGGAACAAGCCCTCCACATATATCTCTATCCAGCGATCTGAGATCTATGTTCTGAGATCCTAAATGATATTTACTTTAAAGTAAACTCCCCTGTGAGTCTTATATCTTTAGATGAGCTTCCTATCAGTACTTTGAATTTACCTTTCTCGGCGATCCAGTTTTTACTTACAATATCGTAAAAGGAAAGAGCGTTTTTGTCCAGTTCGAAACTAATTTTCTTTTTTTCTCCGGGTTTTAAAAATACTTTCTTAAACCCTTTTAGTTCTTTTTCCGGGCGTTCTACACTCGATTCAATGTCTTGAATATACAACTGAACTATTTCGGCGCCCGCGCGTTTGCCCGTATTTTCTATCGTTAGGCTTATTTTAACCGTTTCATCTTCTTTGATGTTATTTTTGTTTATCTTTAAATCGCTGTATTTGAAAGTTGTATATGAAAGCCCGTAACCGAATGGAAATAAAGGTTCGATATTTCTTTTGTCAAAGTGGCGATAACCTACAAAGATACCTTCCTCGTAATGGACTTCTCCTTCTTTTTCCGGATAATTACCATAAGCCGGGGAGTCTTCCCATTTTTTTATGAAGGTTGTGGGTAATTTTCCCGACGGATTTACTTCACCGAGTATGATGTCCGCCAACGCGTTTCCTCCTTCCTGTCCCGGATACCACGCGGCTATTAATCCCGGAACTTTATCTAACCAATCATTCATAAGAACCGCGGCTCCACCGTTTATAACTACTATAATATTTTTATTAACTGAAGCGATATTCTTAATGAGTTTGACTTGTTCTATAGGTAAAGTTAATTTTTCTCTATCTCCTCCTTCGTGTTCTCTTACACCTACGCAGACTATCGTGACATCAGAATTTTTTGCTGCCGTTATAGCCTTATCCATTGCAGTCTTTTCTTTATCTGCTTTCTTTTCCTCTAACTTTCTCCATCCGAGTACAACGGACGCGCCACCGATGTTTTCAAAGTATTCAACTTTTATATCATAAGATTTGTTTTTCTTAAGTTCAACGGTATCTGTTTTTGTAACTACACCATGTGGACCCCAGTTATTTACTATTCGCTTTCCATTTAGATATAAATAGGTTCCATCGTCACTACTGGTACCGATTATATATTTTCCGCTTGAGGAGGGGAGTAATTTCCCTGTCCATATTATCGAGAATTCATCTTTATTCAGTCTCTTATCGGTTGAATCCGAATCGAAATCGAAGTTAATCTGTTTATCGATTCTACTTATAACAGGTTTTCCTTCGAATGCTGTATTATTAAAATACTTACCCAGTAAGCCTTTTTCTTCTATTTTTCCTTTTGGAGGTCTAAGGTAAGCAGATTCGATAGGTTTTATCAAATTTTCTTTAAATAGACCTCTTTCATATATTATCTCAATATCTTCCCCAAGTTTGTTTTTGAGTCCGTCTAAAATGCTTACAGAATAAAAAGGATCGACATTCGAGCTGCCTCCGCCTCCGATTATTGCTTCCTTGGCATTTGGGCCTATTACGGCAATTCTATTTATTTTTTCTTTATTTAGAGGTAGTATATTTTTTTCATTTTTTAAAAGTACTGTTCCTTCCTGCGCAACCTTTAAAGCCAACTTTTGATGTTCCGGTGTGTTTATAGCTCCTTTGTCAAGCTCGTGATCAAAAATGCCGGTCACAAACATTGCTCTTAACATTCTTCTAACTTTGTCATCGATTTCTTCTTTTCTTATCAGTTCTCCCTGTACCGCTTGAAGTACCGCGTTTTTCTGCAGGTATCCCGCGGTAGGCATTTCGATATCAAGTCCGGCATAAAGAGTAGGAATTACGCTGTGAACGGCGCCCCAATCCGACATTATAAAACCTTTGAAATCCCATTTTTCCTTTAAAATATCTTTCAATAAATAGGTGTTTGCGCAGCAATAATGTCCGTTTACTCTGTTGTACGCGGCCATCACCGATAAACATCCTCCCTCGACTACCGCGGCTTTAAAGGCGGGCAGGTATATTTCATGAAGAGTTCTTTCATCTACTTTTACATCAACCCTAAATCTGTTATATTCCTGATTATTGCAGACATAATGTTTCGCTGTTGCTATTACATTTTCACTCTGGACTCCTTTTACAAATGAGACTGTCATTCTGGACGTAAGATAAGGGTCTTCGCCGTAACTTTCAAAGTTTCTGCCTCCGTGCGGGACACGATGAATACAAATGCACGGCCCAAGAAGCACATTCCTATCTCGCGCTTTTGTCTCTGTTCCGATAGCTTTTCCGACTTTGTAAATTAAATCTGTATCCCAGGTGGATGCCATCGAGACACTTGCCGGGAATGCCGTCGCTTTTTCCCAGCGAACTCCGACAGGACCATCTGTCATATTTAGAGGAGGAATGCCGAGCCTCTCATTCGCGGGAGAATTAAAACCTTCTCCTTCTAACATTTCGACTTTTTCGGCTAAAGTCATCCTGTTTAAAAGGTCTTCTATTCTTTTTTCTATTGGTTGATTCTGGTCTTTATAAATTGGGTTACTGTAGAGATTGCCGGGTATAAAAGATGTAAAGAGTATAAGTGGTAATAATATTTGTTTAAATCTAAAATTTTTTATTTTCATAAAACCTCCTTGTTTTATGGTTAAATATTTGATTTGTTGCTTAAGTAAATTTTTTTTAAAACGCGTCTTTTATAATGCCTCTTAATTCTTCGTCGGTTAAAACTATTGGATTCCCTTTCATGCTGTTTGATATTTTTGCTTTGCCGACTAATTCCTCTATTTGTTCTTCTTTTAAATCGACTTCCGAAAGATGCGGCATATTTAGTTTTTCATACAGTTCATCTGTCCAAGAAACGAGATCTTTAGGTTTTGCTGTTTCGTTTTTTGTTACTATTTTCGCGACTTTTTCGTATTTTTTAAATACTTCAGATGAGGGTTTACGTTCCTGGAGAGCCTTAATATTTGCTTTTATAACATAGGGGAGAAGGATACCGCATACTACTCCATGGGGAACGCCTATCATGCCTCCCATCGGTCCCGCGAATCCGTGAACTGCGCCGAGTTTGGCGTTTGCCAGTGCTATTCCGCCAAATAAACTCCCGATACACATATCTTCTCTTGCCTTTTTATCGTTCGGATTGTTGAAAGTTTTTAGGAGAGAACGGCTTATTCTTTTTATTCCTTCTTTACAGATCGAGTCTGTCAGCATATTTGCTTTTATTGAAACGTAGGGTTCTATTACCTGTGTGAACGCGTCGAGACCGGTGCTTGCTGTTACTTCTTTTGGCATCGAATAGGTTAATACAGGATCGAGTATCGCGATATCCGGAAGCATGAAAGGGCTCCTAAGACTAACTTTTATGGAATGTTCGTTTGACTTTATTACGGCATTTTTTGTTACTTCCGTTCCTGTACCCGCTGTTGTTGGTACTGCTATAAAAGGAATAGTAGGTTTGTTTATAGGTTTACCCCTGCCTATTACCTCCAGATAATCGAAGAGATCGCCGCCGTTTGTTATAAGCGCGGATACAGCTTTACCCGCGTCTATTGCACTTCCTCCTCCTATACCTATTATTACATCCGTTTTACTGTGGTTTGCCAGATTTAGGCATTCGGTAACTACACGGGTTGTAGGTTCACCATTTACAGAAAATATTTCGAACTTTATTTTTTTCTTTGTGAAATCATCCAGTAGAAATTTGCACCTATTTTGATTTTTTCCTGTGACTATGAGAGGTTTAGAGCCAAGGTTTAAAGCGTTATCCGCGATTTTGTTCGCGGAGCCTGCTTCGAAAATTATCCATTTCGCGGTCGCGAATTCAAAGCGTGTTGTATTCACCAGCCTGCCTTGTCCGGAAATAAGTTTGTAAATTTAACACTATACCTGGGTTCTGCCATCATGTCGGCTACCACGGCTCGCCATTTTTTGTAATGGTCGGTTTCTTTATGCTTGGTAGGATCGTCTGGGGTTTTATATACTTCGGTGAGAATGAATTTGCTCTTATCGTCATTTTGCTGAAGTACGTCAAAACGTGCTATTCCAGGTTCTTCAATGCTATTTTGGGCATTTTCTAAAGATATTTTTTTAAAATCTTCAATCATATCTTCTTTTATATGAACGTGTACATGAACAACAAGCATAAATCCCTCCCTTATTTTTTAGAAAAAGGTAATATATATTATTGAAGTTCAGGTTATAGTCAAGGTCTGGGGAAGGGAGTCTCTGGTCGTTTGTCACTAGTCACTTGTCAAAAAAAACAAAATATATTTCTTCGTGTCTTTGTACCTAATCAATCAAATGTTCTTCTTCGACTTTTGAGAATAAAGCGCAGATTATCGTGAGTGTTCCGATTATAATAAAGGAATAACTAAGAGACCATTCTACCATTAATCCGACAAGTGGATAAAGTATAGCGCTGACAAAGCCATATATCATAGATACTGTTGAGTTGACGGTTGCTCTGTTATGAGATTCTATATATTTATTCATATAGTTTCTAAATAATATACCTCTGGACATTCCGAAAGCTGCGGTGAGTGAAATCAATATTATTACGAGTGTTATATTGGTGTTTATGCCCAGCAGTATAAGGCATATACCCGGGAGTAAAGCGCTGAACAATAAAAAACGCCTTTTTGAACCGAATATTTTTTCCAGTTTATCAAAACAGTTCAATACAGGAACCTGAATGCCTGACAAAAGAGCGTGGACAAGCCCAAAATATATTATAGGAACACCGAGCTTACCTAGGAGTGGCTGATACATCCATATTATAAAGAAAACAAAAGCACTTATTGAAACTAAATCGAAAGCCAATATTTTTAGGATTCTATGTTCTTTAAAATATCTGATTCCGCTTTTTACGGTTTCTATGTATCTTGGTTTTATTTCTTCATCGCTTTTTATTTTCGGCTCTTTAAAAGTTATAGCGATAAAAAGAGCGATGAAATGGGGGAAGCATAGAAACATCATCGTGTATCTTAACCCTATTTGTGAGGCGATTAAACTTCCTATAGGGGCAGCTATAACGATACCAGCAATTTGGAAACTTTTAAATCTGCCTATTATTTTTTTAAATTCTTTTTCTAAGTCCATTTCTTTTAGGGAATCGTATGTTAACGCCACATCGGAACCGGACAAGAAAGCCACCGCGAGAGCGAAGAAAAATTCGCCCAGTACGAAAATATAGAAATTGGGTGCGGACGCGTAAACGAGAGGAGCTATTGTTCCGGTTATTGCCGAGAAAGCGAGAGAAGTTTTTCTTCCCAGATGGTCTGCTACTGCTCCCGTAGGTATTTCCAACAGGAACGCGAAAATAACAAAAAACGATTGCAGTATCATTATCTGAGTAAAGCTCACCTTCCCCCAGTCCAGGTAAAAAGGAACAAGTACTCCACCGATAAAATGCAACCCGAATAGGAATTCGAATATGTATATTTTCCGGATATTAGCTCTATATGTTCTCATAAGGCTGTTATTATATGGTTTAAAGTGAGAAAAGCAAGGGGATTTAGGTCTTAGTTAGGATTAGTAGAAAAGCAGGAAGGTAAGCTAGGATTAAGGATTAGATGAGAAACTTCAAAGAAAAACAAGGATTAAGAAAAAAAACTTACCACTTAATCCATAATTCCTGGACTTCTTACTTGTACTACTGTTAATCCTGATTAATTACCTGATAACTCATCAATTTTCTTTATGAAGGTATCTTTTCCCTCCTGGTATTTATCTATATCGTAAGGATATTTTTTTGCCAATTTTTCTTTAAGTAGGGAATATTCTTTGGCGACTTTCGGATTTGAGATTAAATAATCTCTAAAATCGATATGTCTTTTAATTTGCGGGCTTCCTACCTCAAATATATGTACATGATGGGTTCGTTTATTTCCTCCTTTCTGAAAAAAACGCCTTTTCGGGGTGCCGTATTCGCCCAACGCAACATAGCCTAATTTTTCCATTGCTTTATTATGATTCTCTACTTTATTTATGTCTTTGACTTCTACAAGAATATCTATTATTTGTTTAGCTTTAACCAGCGGAACGGCAGTGCTTCCTATATGATGTATGTCTACAAATATTTCTTTAAATATCTTTTCGATTTTTTTCGCTTCTTCTTTAAACTTCTGTTGCCATATCGGATTGTATGGAGCTACCTCAACTATTCTTTTATTTTTGTTTGGGGATTTATTTTTTCGCAATTATAAAGACCCTATTTTCTTTTTCCGGATTTTCAATTGATTTTAACAAATCATCCGCTTTAGCAAAATATATTTCTTTGAACTTTTCTTTCCTCAAAATTTTTTTAACTGCTTCCATCTCAAAATACTTATTAAAGACAATTTCGGTGAATTTTTCATTTGTTCCATTTTTTTTTCGAATAAAACCCGATATATTAGTATATCCTTTATTTTCTACTTTGTTGAAAGAACCTTTGGTTCTTATAATCATTTCATCATCTTCAATAAAGGAAGTTTGTTTCCAGTTCTGAAGTCCCAAATAAGTGTTTAAATCAAATATAAAATACCCATTTTTTTCCAGTACTTTATAAACCGAGTTAAAACAGTTTTTTAAACTTTTTTCATCTTCCAGATGATTAAGAGAATCGTAAGTTGAAACAACAAGACCGTATTTTTGCTTTAAAGAGAAATCGGAGGCATCTGCCTTAAAGAATTCGACTTTTGATTTTTTAATATATTTTTTGTTGTTTTCTCTGGCGTAGTAAAGCATATCTTCGGAGAGATCTATACCTGTCACATTGTATCCGTTTTTTAGGAAGAGTGAAGTTAATTGTCCTGTTCCACAGCATAAATCAAGTATATTATTATTTTTTTTACTAATAGGTTTGTTTGAATAAAAATCCAGAATTAATGGGCCGATTTTTTTAGTAAATTCGGACCATTTCTTATCGTAGACGCTTGCAAAAATTTTCCCATAAGCCTGTGACATATTAGATTATAAAGATTATAGATTCATTGTCAATTGCTGGGGATAATCTAAGATTTTAGCTTTTCGCTGTTGGCTATTGGCTTAAAACAAATAAAAATTGGGATGAGGTGGGGGCAAATCAGTGTTTATCCGTGTTAATCCGTGGCTAATTATTCGGGGTAGGCAAGGAAGCTTTTATTCCTTGACATATAAAATCGAATTTGTTATAATATATAAATAAAAAATTTTTAGTCAAACAAAATGAAAAAATGCGGGTGCAATTATGTTTTTAACTATAAAATTAGGATTTAGCAAATAATGCCTTTTCTCCTTTTACGGAAGAGAGAAGGGAAGACCTAAACATTTAATGAAGATTGCCATCATAGAATAATAGAATTATATTATAATTTTTAATTAAATGTAAGTTCAAATGTAAGAAAGTAAGGAGGTTAATAAGTGAAAATACTTCCAATTGCATCAAAAATGTTATTGTTACTTGTTTGTTTTAGTGTTATGCTTCCTGCTAATAATTCCGGTAGCACGATTAATAACTTGGCACCAGTCCCACCATATTACGTAGCAAATAGTGCCGGTAGCACGATTAATGATGTGCTGATAATACCATACGTAGCAGATGATCCTGTAATCGACGGTGTGTTGGATGCGGCATGGAATTTCCCTGACGTTGGTATGTTCGTCTATGTTGATAATGATTTACCTGAGGGTGGTGCTACGGATCTCTCCACGCTCTATCGTGTTGCGTGGAATGAGGATGGTCTCTATTTCTTTGGACGGGTGATAGATGACACAATCAATACGGGTCTTGCAAATGCCGGGGAGAACGACTGCTGGGAAATCTATTTTGATGGTGATAACAGAAAATCGTCTTCATACGATGACAATGATATTCAGTGGAGATGGGTTCATGGTAGAACTGACATAGACTCAGGATGGGCTGACGCAGGTGAATGGGCATGGGTCGAAACCGAAAGGGGTTATGACTTTGAACTGATGATTTCTGCTGAGAACCTGGTGAAAGAAGGAAATCCGTTGTTTTACCTTGAGGAAGGCACTATCATTGGCTGGGAAGCCCAGGTCGCCGACAACGATACCGGTGCACGTGACTGCATCTCAAAATGGTGGTCTAACAGCAATGAGTCCGATCTGCATCCATATTTCTTTGGAACAGCAAAGCTTGGTGGTTTTGATCCCACTTTGGAGCTACTAACACTCGAACATGCTCCTATCATCGATGGTGAGTTGGATGCGGAGTGGGATTCAATTCCCGAATTTGCTATGACTTCCATTACGGATCAGAATTTACCTGATGGTGGCTACGCGGACTTTTCCTCATTCTATCGCGCTGCCTGGGATGCGGATGCTTTCTATTTCTTTGGACGGGTGGTAGATGATGTGATCTATACGGCGGGAACTAATCCCTGGGAGCAAGACTGCTGGGAAATTTATTTTGACGGCGGAAACGAAAAAGCCTCATCATACGATAACAATGATATTTTTTGGAGATGGGTTTATGGTAAAACCGAAATCGAGTCAGAATGGGCTGATGTAGGTGAATGGGCATGGCTCGAAACTTATAATGGTTATAACTTTGAACTGATGATTTCTGCTGAGAACCTGGTGAAGGGTGAAAATCCGTTGTTTGCACTTGAGGAAGGACATGAGATTGGCTGGGAAGTCCAGGTCGCCGACAACGATGCCGGTACACGTGACTGCATCTCAAAATGGTGGTCTAACAGTAATGAGTCCTATCTGCATCCATATTTCTTTGGAACAGCCAGATTAACTTCATTTGGAGGAATTGCAGAGACAGTATCTGCCAATATCACCCTTTTCGTTCCCTCCATCCAAATTAACTCAATCGCCAATATCTCGTACACCATCGCGGCGAGAAATTCGGTAAAACTGAGATTATACAACTTAGCCGGACAGGAAGTGGAATCTCTGGTTGATGGGGTAAAAAGCGCTGGAACACACACTGTGAGTCTGGATGCATCCGGTCTCGCAAATGGTGTATATCTATGCAGACTTGAAGCATGTAATGGTGTTTCGACAAAAAAGATAACGCTGATTAAATAAATAGTTTTTTTAGATTTAATCGATGTTTATGCCTGTGGCGAATTTCGCCATTACGAACTTTTCTTCTTGCCATTTCCCTGAAAGGCAGTCTATTCCACGGGGCAGGGAAGTCCCTCCTACTCTTGGGGTACGGGGAGGGTTTTAAACAACTATATATGTTTTTCTCTGTGTGTTTTTTGTTCCTCTGTGCTCTCCTATGATATGTTTATATATATAATTAATTATTTATCTCTTGACTTGGTAGAAATAGTTGCCAGATTAGGGGTTGACCGGTAGGCCCCTTCGGGAGCACGATTGTTCATGTGTAATGCGGCTTAGCCCGCGGCTCAGAGAGTAGTGCTTGCTCCTGATCTGGTAGCATTCGGAAAAACCCTTGCAGTTCTACCTGCGGATATAAAGGGAGACAGAATGTCCAGGCTGGCAGCAAGTTAGCTTCGAAGGAAAAATATTTAAAAAAGGAGGGTTATAATGGTTAATGAGAAAACCTTGTTAGTTGGAGTCGATGCCGGGGAAAAGGTCTATGATGTAGTTATTTTACACCCTGGTTTGGATTACAGGAGTAATTTTACTGTAGGAGTCAAAAGAGCCAACAGGGATGAAATCGCAAAAAGAATATGTAAATCAGCAGAAAAAATCGCTTCAACAGACGTTCGCGTTACAATAGAGTCTTCTACTTCAGCATCCCATATTCTTAGCAAGCATCTTGCTAATTATGTTTGGCCAAAAGGCTTAAATGTTAAGACTAACCTAATATCATCTGTAACCCCCAGAAAGTTAGCAGAGGCACAGTTGATAGATACGAAGACCGATGGAGTTGATAGCTACCTCACAGCGCAATGTGGAGAATATGAACATTTACCAAAAATAAAGAGAACTAATGAGAGGTTAAAGTCTCTTTCTTCCGCGTATGAGTTTCTTTCTAAACAATCTGCCTCTCTTAAAATGCGTATAAGGAGTCTTTTACTTCAGCTTAATCCTTCTCTAACAGCCGAGTTTAAAAGCGCGCATAAAGGCAATTTTTCACTTATAGTGGCTTCTTCGTATGAGTCTTATATTAAAGATGGAAAGTTAACGGATCAAGAATTAGAAAGAATTCTTAAAGAAGAAAGCTTTAATATGGGAAAAAGTAGAAGAAAAAAATTTCTTGAGATAGTAAACGAAGAAACAATGAAAGATAGTCTTTATCTTATCAATATAATCAGGGAACATCGTACACTCCTTTCGATGGTAGAGAAACAACTTAATCCACTTAAAGAAGTAATAAAAAAAGCAGGAATGAAATCTCCTACGGTTAAGCTTCTTACAAGTATATCTGGTATAGCAGAATTCACAGCCTCGATGTTCGTAGGGCTGGTTCAGGATATAGAGCGTTTTCCAAGCTCAAAGGAATTTATAGGGTATATTGGAACCTATCCGGTAAAGATAGAAAGTGGGAAATTAAAAGGAAAATCAAAAATGTCTAAAAAAGGTATTAAAATTTTAAAGAGATTACTTTATACCTCTGCGATGGCTGCAATAAATAGTAATAAATATATTGAAAAAATAGCAAATAAGGCTGTATCTCGTGGAAAAACAGATATGCAAGCAATAGGTATTGTAATGACTTACCTGGCAAAATGGATATATGGGGTTTGGAAGAGCGGCGAAGCTTGGAGACAAGGAAAAGAGGAACGGGAAATGGGTAATAGCCGCAAAATAATACCGCGGGCAAGTTGACCCTAAAACCCGCCCCTCAATAGTAACATATCTGAAAATGGAGGATTAGGCAAGAGGTATAATGAGAAAATCAGGATGAGACCTTGACAAATAACATAAACCCTCTGTGGTAAAATTATTCTTTTTTTTGTGTCTTAGTGCCTTTGTGGCTATTTATAAAATATTGAAACAAATAACCATCCTTCACGTCTAACTTGATAAATAAAGGGAGGTTAAAAATGAAATTAACAAATAAAAGATTCGGAAAATTTAGAGCAGAGTACCAGATAGCGAACGAGTTAAAGTAGAGATCCTGCGGATCAGTTAAATTGTAGAATGGTCAAGTAGTAAAATAGTAAAAAAAAGAAAAAAAGAATAAAATAGGCGGGTTTCCCCGCCTATTTTTTATTTGATTATATGTTTATTTTATCAACAACACTTTTTCTTTTTCGTCTATATTATTCGATGATAAGCTTATAAAATATGTACCATTCACAAGGTTATTCATATCGATGTTTAAATCGTAAGAGCCCGGGCTGTTTCCGATGGTTCTTTCATGCAATAGTCTTCCTGCTGCGTTGAAAAGTTTGAGTGTGACAGGTGTTTGTACCGATTGTATGAATGAAATTTTGCAGACCCCTTGGGTTATTGGGGATGCTTTCAGGTCAAATTTGCCGTTTTCCGCGGTTATGTCATCATTTTCTTCAATGCCTGCTGCCGGATAGAGATTTCCCCAGATGCGCATGGTATTCGCGGGATTACCGTTTATTGAATCTACCCAATCGGGAAAAGCAATTAGTATTTGATTGTCCGGGCCGCTTGCAGCCGTAGGATGTGGTTGGTATTGATCTATGCTGAAAGGTGAAAGGGTGGATATGGCTGATACCGTACCGGATGTATTCACTGTTGCTCCGAGAATATTCCCGGGCGATTCGCCTGGATAATTTTCACACCCAATAAGGTAATCTGTACCGTCGAAGACAATAAAGGGATATTGCTGAGTACCTGAATATGTGACAATAGGAATTCCGGAAGCGTCAAGAATAGTGCCGGCTTGGCTAATCCTCGCACCGTATATATCGGACGCGTTGCTGTTTCGTTTGTCAAACCATACTACTAGGTAATTTGTGCCGTCAAAATCGACTACAGGAAACCACTGTCCGTTTTCGGCTGTTGAAATCGCAAGACTGCTTGCGTCAATGGGGTTTCCGGATTGGTTTACTCTTACACCGTATATATCCTCATTCCAGGTACCTGAACCGTAATCTCCCCAGACTACGAGATAATTTGTGCCGTCAAAAGCTACCGAGGGATTTCTCTGCCAGTTGGCATCAGCAGCTATTGCGATTCCGTAAGGGCTAACGACATTACCGTTTCGCTGGACAAGTGTGCCGTAAATATCGTCAACGCTTGGTCCACCGCGTTCATCCGCCCATACAACGAGAAAGTTCGTGCCGTCAAAAGCAACGGAAGGAAATCGCTGCCTACCTGTCGCGGTGGAAATGGCGATTCCTGGCGGATCGAGAACATTTCCGGATGTACTAACACGTGCACCGAAAATATCGTATCCTGAACCGCTTCGGTTATCCTGCCATACAACTAAATAAA
>Ga0307431_1001079_pt1 | contig 16228 bp, 16 predicted proteins | sample SalMarWE160170MG_FD_202155 | JGI IMG/M metagenome (GOLD analysis project Ga0307431, IMG submission 202155) | Salt marsh sediment microbial communities from the Plum Island Ecosystem LTER, Massachusetts, United States - WE1603-170 | ecosystem: Environmental > Aquatic > Marine > Intertidal zone >...
AGGAAGAATATGCCGCTTTGAGGTCGCAATCTGCGACCTCAAACTCCGGCCGAGGAGGCAGGCGGTATTTGCCGTACGCCTTCACTAAACACGGTGAGGGTCTGGGGTCAGACCTTCATTCTTCGGATCTCATAGCCTCATGAGCGCAGTTCGCGATCCGCCCCTACTTGATCTCACCCTCACCCAGCCTCTCCCCTCATCGAGGGAGAGGGATAAGAAGTCTGGGGTCTACCATTGTATTTTTACAGGTGACGGGCCCCATGAAGTAGAGGAATTAGACTCACTTCACCCCGTGAAATACATGACACAATAAGATTTCACCGGGCAGGAGTTTCTTTGTTTGGTGGTATGAAGTAGTTGGGTACGGGATTGCCTACACCGCGACTAGACTATTTTCCTCTCCACTGCTTTCCACTCAATTCCGAGGACGCATATCTTTGAATGGTGATGAGTAACAGAAAGCCAGTCCAGAGTCGGGAGTCTGTAGAGTTCGTTGAGTTTATTGAGTTCATAGGGTTTGTTGGGTTCATCGAGTGACTAGGAAGCTCGAACTTATAGCTGACCGCTGATAGCTGAAGGCTGAAAGCTTCCTTTCTTCCTGATACCTGGTACCTGCCTCTAACTTGATTCCTCAAGGAGCAGCCTGAGATAAGGTTTGTGTCCCTAGACTTTTCATAGTATCTTAAGAGATGACAGGAATATAATTGACACCTGCCGCTCTTCGACATACTATGTTGCGGAGTTACACAATAATCATTGTTGGGAAAAGTCTGGGGGTCAGACCTTCATTCTTCGGATCTCATAGCCTCATGAGCGCAGTTCGCGATCCGCCCCTACTTGATCTCACCCTCACCCAGCCTCTCCCCTCATCGAGGGAGAGGGATAAGGGGTCATGGGGTCTACCATTGTATTTTACACAGGTGACAGCCATGCCGTTGTCAAGTAGAATATCTACTTGACGGGGGTGTGGCTCACGGGGTCCGCACCTGTCTACCACAAGGTAGAGGCCTGTAAAGGTACTGCTCGGTTCTGAACTGCCGCCCCGTCATCTTCTTCATCCAGTGTCTCTGTTGGAAAGAATTCCAGGAACATAACAATTATCTCTTTGGCTTTGGCGCAGGTTTCCGTCTCCCCAAGATTCGACCTGTGAGGGGACGCATACCATAATTCGTTGGAACAGTTCTTAGAGTTCGTTGGGTTCATTGAGTTCATTGGATTCATTGAGTGAGTAGGAAGCGCGGACTGAACAGTGATAAGTGAAAACCTCCTTTCCTAATATCTGATACCTAGTACCTGATACCTGTTTGTGACTTGCTTTCTCCCCATCTGCGCTCTCCTCGCTCTTGGCTACCTCAAGATTGCCTCAAGAATACCTCACATCGCCCTCGTGGAGTCTTATGTCGAGCAGTTAAATAGGGAAATAGTCAAATGGTTGAATGGGAAAAGCAAACAACCCAAAAGACCAGGGTTGTGCTTGTGTAGCGTCGTAGCTTGCCTGCGATGTTGTCTTTAACGTTGGACACAGGTTCCAACGCTACGAACGGTCTACGCGTTCTTATCCTTAACGTCGGGCGCAAGACCCGACGCTACAAACGGTCTGACAACTGATAAATGGTATCTAGTATCTAGTATCTGATACCTGGTACCTAATACCTGCCTTCAGCTTGATTCCTCAACGAGCAGCCTGAAATAAGGTTTATGTCCATCGCACTCACGCGAGATGTGCACCATCCCTGTCTGCTGTTGGCGCAGGGAGGCCGACAGACACACTGGGTGAAGAAGATGACAACGGTGGCATTTCAGAGCCAAGCCCTGTGATGGATGACAATACCATCAGGAAGCGCATTAGCTATCCTCTCAGCTTGTGCATACGCCTCAGGGCACTTGCTCGCAACCGCGGGGAGCATTGCTTCGAATTCCTCCAGAGACGGTGGTTGATCCACGTTGCCCAAGCCGTAGATGTAGTATGCTGGCAGCCTGATAGGAGTGGCCTTCTTGACATCAATGAAGAAAAGGAGCCCAGCGGCGAAACCATCGATGTATGCAACGTCATGATACTGTTCCTCATAGAGCTTGCACGCGGACAGGTTTGCGTACTTACCCAACATGCGTTGGGCAGCACCAGCCTCCGAGAAGTACCCCAACCTGCGCTTTGTCCCGATTACGTCAAATGCGTGGATCATGCCATCCTGATACGCCAAAGCGAATACAAGGGCTGGCTGCTTCCGCGGATCGTATCTATTGGCGAGATTGTGGTGAACCTCCACCAAGTACGCCCGTGCAGGTACGAGCATGTCGTATTTCTGATCCGGCACCATCCTGCCAGCCTCCACGAGATGACCCTTTACAACCTCAACGAAGCGGGTTGCATCTGTGAGTATCGGTACCAGGTCTAGCTCCTTGATCTGGCTAATTGACCCCTCATCGGTCGTGATAGCGTATCCAGCAGGCATTAGCTCACCCATTTCGCTTCTAAGCAGATTGAGTAGCTGTAGGAAGTCCGGGTCACGGAATGAGTATCCAGCATACAGGACGGTTCGGGTAGCCAGGAGGGTCTTGAGAGTGGAACCGAGAACACCTTCCCGCAGTCTGTCGTGACACTGCTGGTAGTCCTCTGCGGTAACGACTATGGATCCCAGGTTGTTAATCGAGCCATGAATCTTAAGAACCTTCCGGCCAGGAAGTCGCCAGAATGCAAGGTCTTCCGGAATGACTAGCGGTATCGCATCGCATTCCGTCTCGAAGTAGTCATCCCAATTGGTGGTTACGATGAGTTGTAGAGGGAACAGAGTAGCCAAAGCCTGGTGAAACCGAGTAGCCAGGAGGAATGTCTCTCGAATGGTCGCGACCTTCTTGAATCTCTCATGTATCTTCCGGATGAGGAGCGAACGACCGTTTGGCTGTCGACAAAACTGTGACATAGTCTCCGGGAAACCAGTCTCTTGATCTGGGTTGCTGAGCGTGTCCTTGACTTCCTCATAGAGCGACCTAGGGAAAACGTTGCTGCCTTCTGTGCTTATCCCAGCTCCCGCGAAGAGTACGACATTGCCAGTAAGCAGGTCATCAATCAGCTGAACTGGGAGATCGAAGTCGCGATTGTCCTTGCAGAAGGCACAGTTGCAGTTGCGTGAACGCGTGTTGCTTTCGGGCATGATCTTAGGATACCAAACCATCCCTGGTTCAGCAACCCATGTGCGCAATCCCTTGGCAACCTTGGGGTCATGGGGACCTTAGGGTTAGATCCTCATTATAGGCTCAGATCTTTACTTTTGGTGTTTCTGTCTTTCCCTGCCGCGGATCAGCCTGCGGCCCAAGAGATTTGCTCAGGACTAAGGTGGTGCCCATACGCTCAAGACTTGAGCCGATCCTCCAGCAAGCTCAACCCGACGCCGACAACCTCCTCACCGCCATCGTCCATCAGCTGGCCAATGGTAGCTCTATTCGCAGTCACCCCACTCGTGTGGGCATTTCACTCTAAGCACGAGTTTCACCAAATGGTGAAACGACCCGCGAGAGTGAAAATAGGCCTTGACAGCTGCCTATTTTCACGCTATAGTATGATTTCACCGTATGGTAAAACGTCTATGGAGAGTGAAATGTACGAAAAGGAAGTGCTCGAACAAGGCGAGCGGGCAATCCGTGATTGCCTGGATCGTGTCCCCTTTCTGAAGATCCGAGATTTCCAGGTTGAGCCAGATTTCTCCGGAAGGCGACCCGATTTTGTTGTGTGCGTCGAAACGATTGGCGGTGAGTACAACCTTGTTGTCGAAGCAAAGTCGAGCGGTCAACCCAGGGTGGCGCGACGGGCCATTGATCAGCTCCGGGTCTATTCCGAAGGCGTCCCGAATCCCTATCCCGTCCTTCTCGCTCCCTATGTCACTGATGCGACAGCGAAACTCTTTGCACGGGAGGGTGTTGGGTATATCGATCTTGCTGGCAACTGCAGATTGAGCTTTGGTCAAGTCTACATCGAACAGCGCGGCAAGGAGAATCCATTCTCGGAGAAGCGCGAACTCCGGTCTCTCTATTCGCCCAAAGCGGAGAGGGTTCTCCGAGTGCTTCTGACCTCACCGCGGAAAGCATGGAAGGTTCAAGAGCTGGCAAGTGAGGCGGACGTGAGTCTTGGATTGGCTTCCAAGGTGAAGCAAATCCTGAAGCTAAGAGAGTGGCTCGCCCCCCAATCGAAGGGGGTCAGGCTACTGGATCCGAGAGCAGCCCTGACCGAGTGGGCTGGCGAGTACCGCTATACCAAACACCGTGCGGTGGATTTCTACTCCCTGGTTTCCGGAAGTGAACTCGAGAAGCAAGTTGCTTTGGCCGCGGAGAGCAACGACATCCGGATTGCACTCACTGGATTCTCTGCCGCTGTCAGATATGCACCCGCGGTGCGCTATCGGCGTTCGATGATCTACAGTAGGGAAGATCCCACAGCTATCGCGCAGAAACTCGATCTAAAGCAGGTTTCGAGTGGGGCGAACCTCACACTCATCCAGCCATACGATGAAGGCATCTTCTATGGAGTAGAATCTCGAGACGGGTTGCCTGTTGTTTCTGCGATTCAGACGTACTTGGACCTCATGAAACAGTCGGCACGTGGGGAAGAAGCGGCTGCGGCGCTGTTGCAAGAGGTCATTCGTCCATCATGGTGACCAAGCATGACTACAATGCTGAGCAGGTCGCTGCAGCTAAATCAGTATTGCTCGAGCTGATGCTCTTGCTGGGTGAGTATTGCGACCACCTGGTTCTTGTGGGCGGCTGGGTGCCCGAATTCCTGATCACCCAGCCTAGCGAGCCCCACATCGGCAGTATCGACGTCGATCTGGCAGTAGATCATCGTGCTATTACAGAGGCCGGCTATCGAACAATTCGACAGCTTCTTCTTGATAGAGGATACAAACAGGATGATCAGCAGCCATTCATCTTCCGAAGACAGGTCAACTCGATCACTGTGGAGGTTGATCTCTTGGCGGGAGAGTATGATGGCACTGGGAAGAGTCGAAGGCACCAGAAAATTCTCGACACTCATCTCCGGAAGGCACGCGGGTGCGATATCGCTTTCGACAATCCCGAGACCATCCAGATCGAGGGCGAGCTTCCTGGCGGAGGATTCGATACGGTGAGCATCAAAATCGCATCAATCGAGGCGTTCCTCTGTATGAAAGGGATGGCACTTGATGGCCGGCTCAAAGAGAAGGATGCATGGGACATCTACTACTGCATCCGAGAGTTCCCAGGAGGGATGGATGCGCTAGTTGAGCGCCTTAGGCCGGGAATCGAGCGCGGCTTGGTCAGAGAGTCGTTGGAAAAGATCGCCGTGCACTTTGCCTCACCAGAGCACCGTGGCCCTCGACATGTAGCCGATTTCGAGGAAGTGGCTGATCCAGAGACCCGCAAGGCATTCCAACGAGATGCGTACGAGCGCGTGAATTATGTACTCGAACAGCTCGGGATCTGACCTGAGGGCCAGCATAAGTAGCGCGTGTGGGGTCTGAGGTCTACCATTGTATTTACAGGTGACGGGCCCCATAGAAGTATAACTGCAAGACTCACTTCACCCTGTGAAATACAGACAGAACAAGATTGCACAGGGCAGGCGGGGCAGGCCCTGCAGAAGTATAACTACTAAACTCACTTCACCCTGTGAAATACGTGACACAATAAGATTGCACAGGGCAAGCATACCGTTGTCAATTAGAATATCTACTTGACGGGGGTGTGGCTCATGGGGTCCGCAGGTCTGTAAGAAGGCACTGCTCGGCTGCGAAGGAGCAGAGATTATGGACTTGGATCGGATTTGACTATCCCAGATAATGAGGAGACAATTCCTCAAAGCCAATGAAAGACAAACAGGTGGTCTCTCGCAAGGGCGTGCTCGATTCCATCAACTGGTTGCGCAAACGAAGAGGAAAAGATCCGCTGGTGCTTGATCGGTAGACGCAATTCATATTGTGCCCCCGGAATCCTCCAAGTGAACGATCCAACCACGGATCGTTCACTGCGCGTTCAGTCTCTTGGACATCGCACAAGGGTCACTACAGCAGCGCGCTTACTTCCCGTCCGCGGTCGGCTTCTTTGCAGGAACCGGCATCACGCCGGCTAGCTCGCCAATGACGTTGATCAGCTCCGTTCCTGTAGGAACGACGATCGTCGCGTTGTCCCTAAGCGACTTCTCCATCGCCTCGAGCTTACGCAGCAACTGAGCGTTTCCGACGAAGTAGGTATTCGCTGCCTCGTTCACCAGCCGAATCGCTTCAGCCTCGCCTTGGGCGGCAAGGATCTTCGCCCGCTTGACTCCCTCGGCTTTCTTGATCTCGGACCGCTTCTCCCCGTCGGCCTGGCGCTCCACCGCGTTGGCGTAGTCGAGGGCGGCGATCTTCTCGTTCTCCGCCTTAACGACCTTGTTCATCGTCTCCTGAACGTCCTTCGGCGGATCGATCTCTTTGAGCTCCGTGCGAACGATCTCCATCCCCCAGTTCTTCGTCTCGGCGGCGAGCGTCTCGAGCAGCTCATCGTTGATCTTGTCGCGCTCGCTGTTCGCCGACTTCAATGTCAGTGTTCCGATAATGTTACGTAGCGTCGTGCGGGCGAGATTGACGATCTGAATTTGATAATTGTTCACGTTGTACTGCGAACTCTTAACGCTTTCCTCATCGTCTTTCACCTTGAAATAGACCTGGGCGTCTACGCGCGCGTTCAGGTTGTCGTTGGTGATGATCTCCTGCGGTTGCGCATCGACCATCTGTTCGGTGATGTTGATCTGAATCATCCGATCGATGATCGGGATGATCCAATTGAATCCCGCCTTGCCGAAGCGCCGATACCGCCCCAACCGCTCGATCAGAGCACGATGCGTCGGGCGGACCAAGTGAATCCCTCCGAAGAAGATAATGATCGCCACTATGATGGGTATGAACCAGATGAGCCAGGACACATTCTCCTCCTTCTTTTTGAATTCGCCAATGACGCCGACGAGGTCACGCGACCCCTTTGACACGAATAGCATCAATCGGCAGCGTAGCCATTCTAGCGGAGATTATCCCAGAAAAGCAAGATCATCAAGCAAGATTCGTAAGAAGCGGGGTCTACCACAGGGTCCGATAAGTTGTAGGCCACATGCCCAAGTGTCGTGCTCGGATTGAAGTTGTGCCTCCGGAATCGCCCCATCAGGTCTTTCCCGCCATTTGATCCTAGAAATGAAGGTCTGAACATTCCACTTGAATTTTCAAGTCACATTGGTGTCACCTCCTGGGGTTCGAAGTTCATAATCCCTTTCGTTCTTAACCATTGACCAGATCACCCGTACAAGATGGCGACCAAGAGCACGCACCGCTTGATTGTGTTTCTTCCCTTCAGCTCGCTTCCTGTCATAGTACACCCCAGACTCAGGGACAAAATTGATGTGCCGTGCTACAGCAGTCATCATCGCTCCCTTGGCCCGGTGGTTGACCTGACGTGGACACTTGCTACCGTGATGTTGTCCTGAATCTTTGGAAAGAGGACTCATTCCCACATAGAGGGCAAGACTTGCTTCCCCGGTAAAGCGCTTCGTTGTTCCAATCTCACCGGCGAGTTCAGCAACACAGGTCTTGCCAAAGCCTCCTATGGAAGCGATCCGGCGAGTAAGCTCTGAACGATCGGCTAACTCAGCCAACGCTTCATCCAGAATGTGAATCTGGCTGAGGAGCTCGAGGATCCGTTTGGCGTCCTCCTCGCTCACGGCTTCCTCAAGCTCGCCTCTCAGAAACCTCAATATTGCCTCAAGAAGAGCTCAAGAATCCCTCACAGAACCATCGTGGAGTTCGTTGAGTTCATGGAGTTCATAGAGTTCGTTGGGTTGAAAAGCCAGTCGGCAGTCGAGAAGCAGTCGGCAGCCAAAACCAGTTGAATAATTGAATGGGAAAAGCAAACAACCCAAAAGACCAGGGTTGTGGTTGTGTAGCGTCGTAGCTTGCCTGCGACGTTCTCCTTAACGTCGGGCGCAAGACCCGACGCTACGAACGGTCTGACAACTGATACCTGGTATCTAGTATCTGGTACCTAATACCTGCCTTCAGCTTGATTCCTCAAGGAGCAGCCTGAGATGGAGTCTGTGTCTCTTGACTCCTCTTAGTATCTCAAGAGATGAGAAGAATAGAATTGACACCAGCCACTCTTCGGCATACTGTATTGCGGAGTTGCACAATAATCATCGTTAGACCGAAACTGAGGAGGTCTGCTGCCCGAAATGGTATGTCCTCTTTGCTAGAAAGAGAAACCGCTAGTTCAATCGCATGTGATTCCTGAGTTCCTATACAGGCCCCTCTATGACGAGAAACATCGCGCCATCGAGGCCAAGCTGGTGCCCAAGGGATTCAACTACCTTCAGAAAGCCTACAGGGAACCGTTGCCCTGCAGTGAGTGCGAAGGCACATCAGCCGATTTGAGACTTACTTCGCCACTGCGTGGTATCAGCAAGGAAAGTGCCCTAACAAGGTCAGCAACAGTGCTGTCCAGGTAACGGGGCTCGACTACACCCTGTTTCGTCTGTTCCATCTGTCGGTGCTGTCGCGTGCGAGCGTCTCCAAGCGAGAGGAGTTCTCGAAGGTACAGTTGGGTCCCCACGAAGAGAAGATCCGCCACATGATCTTCGCAGGCGATCCAGTCACGCTCCCCCCAGCTACTTCTCTCATGCTCCGTCATTGGATGGCGTCTTGACCGCGGCCGTCCAGGATTTCACCAACTTCCAGCGGGTGAGGTCCTTCGCGGAAAGCTACAGGGCCCCTGCAGAATCCTAGGCTCGCTCGTGGAGGGTAATCATAGGGCTCTTCTAGCCCTCGGCCTTTCCTTTACCAGACTGTGTCTTGCGATGGCGAGGGCAACCGTAATTTGGTGGGCGGCGCAAATTTTGGAAGAGGCACGGACCCACCGTGAGGTGAACATCCCCTGCGGCATCAATCCGTTAACTTGAGAAGAGATCCCATTAGAGATAGACAAAATGACACACGTGCCAGGCGGTGTTGAGAGTCCAGCTTACAGCAAGTGATACATTGACTACCGCCGCAATTTGCTTGCCTCTGATAAGGATGTAAAACGGACCTACCAGCCCCAGGAACCTGAGAGAGACAAGAAAGCCTAGGTCAACACTCTTCCCTTTGAACCAGGGAAGGTAGTAGAGGCCTTGCATTACATACCCGAGGAGCGCAAGAAACAGGAACGCGCGCGGATCCAACCCGTGCTTGCGAGCAAGGCGTCCCGCTCGTTCCACCCACTTCAAAACGGTCCTCTCTAACAACCCTCTCACTCGAATGTTACCAACCTGGTGTGATATTGCGCTCTGAACCTCTCGTTTCATTGAACGTTCAACTGACCCGTTACAGGTTTAGCCGCTACAGTAAGATACCCGATCCGCGGCGCAAACGCAAACCGAAACGATCCCTGTTTGCTATCTCACTTTCGCTCAACCTCTTGCCTCCTCTTACTCGGACACTTCGCCCTCCCTTATGAAGCCTGTGTAAAGAGAATGTGAGAGCCGGGAAAACACTCGTTCTTCTGAATGCGGGAAACAATCGTGATTTCTGGTATCATGTCCTTCCTATGGAACAGCATGCGGGCAATCCACTTCTGCGGCGTAGACTGTTACCACTGGGCGAGGCTCTCCTCACCGCCCTTATTTGGTCTTCCTCGTTCGTGGGGGTGAAGGTAGCGTTGGCTTACACCGGCCCGTTCACCGTGGCTGGGCTGCGCTACTTTCTCGCCTTTCTCTTCCTTTGCCCCTGGATGTGGCAACGCCTGCAATCCTCCACACCCCTTACCCGGCTGCAGTGGTCACACTTCACCCTCATGGGCCTCGCGCAGTACACGATCGGAAACGGTGCCCTGTTTCTCGCCTTAAAGACAGTTTCAGCAACCACCGGGTCCCTTGTCCTGTGCTTGGTGCCAATCCCAGTGCTGCTACTAGGAATCCTACATCTCAAGGAACGACCCAATCGCCTCCAGTTGCTGGGGCTTACCGTGGCGATCGGAGGAAGTGTCTTGTTTTTCTTGCCGGGGTTGAAACTGGGAGAGCCACTTGCCGTTGGTCTTCTCGGTGTTGCCGTCCTCAGCTTCTCCGCGTTCCCAGTGCTGGGGCGAAAGATCGCCCGCGATCACCAGGTGGCAAATGTAATTCTGACGGCGCTACCACTGGGAATCGGCGGCGGGATCCTCCTCATCCTCGCTAGTGCTGTGGAGGGAATCCCTCACATGCCCCTCTTTGCTTGGGGGGTTATCTTGGGGCTCGCATTGGTGAACACACTGACTGCTTATCTCCTATTCAACCACTCGTTACAGCATCTCACTGCCGTTGAGGCAAACCTGATGCTAAACCTCACTCCACTCGGTACGGCGATCATCGCCTGGGGAACCCTGGACGAGCGGCTCCTCCCGGTTCAGATCGCTGCGATGCTTTTGGTTGTAGCCGGCGCCAGTCTGGTACAGTGGCGGCGAAATGGGTGTAAGCGTTCGTGAAAGACGATCACAAAACGCTGAATCTTCACGGGTTTCCAAGGCCCGAGCATCCTATATGAATGGCATTGAAATTCTCTAAAATAATTCCGGGGACACCATACTCATCTCTTGAATTCCCTGGACGCATACCTTTATTTCGCCGGAACAGTTTGTTGGGTTCGTTGAGTTCATTGGGTTCGTTGGGTTGAAAACACAGTCGGGAGTCAGGAGTCTGGAGTCGAAACCAGTGAAAGAAAAAGAAGCCTGTCCCTGTTTTCCGATGTTACATACGATCTACGTGATCTTACCTTTAACGTCGGACACCCCAGTGGAGTAGGACTCCACAGGGCAGGCAGGTTCCGACGCTACGAACGGTCTGAGAACTGATAACTGGTATCTAGTATCTGGTATCTAGTATCTGGTATCTAATACCTGATACCTAATACCTGATACCTGCCTTAGCTTGATTCCTCAATGAGCAGCCTGAAATAGGGGTTGTGTTCCCCTTAACTCCCTAATTCACGGCGTCGAGGACAACTCCACAATATCGAGGTGAATGCTCATCACCCTTGCCAATCCCAAATCGCTGATAGAATTAAGCCCACTAGCGGCGGGTCCTCTTTTCAAACGTGGAAACTGACCAGCTGATCGAGCAGGGTGCTCTTCTTTATCTTGTAGCTTTGTCTGATAAGCATAGAGGAATTACTGTCCAGCTCGATGAGGCCGAAGAAACGAGCAAACCCCTTCATGGTACGCAGTGAATAGCTGAGCCTGACGTGTTCTTCCTTGCTCCTACACAACCGATCACTGACCTCATCCAAGACGGTCGGGAATGCCTGTAGAAATTTCTCTTCGTAGAACGTCACACAGCGGAACTCGTCCCCAAACCTATGCATGAGAAACAGTGAAAAAAGGAATGCCTCTTGAATGATATAGAGGTCGTCATACCAATCATTGTAAGCCCAGTTGAACTTTCGGGTATACGCGGTGAACAGCTCTAGATAGAGCTTGCCGTTACTCGGCGAGGAGAGGAACTTCTCGCATTTTCTGGTGCGCAGGAACCTGCCCCGATATTTCCTGATCAACCCGGCCATCTGAGCGACGAGCCGCACAACGTGCAACTCGCGGAAATCAAGTTCCTTTCTCACCTCAGAACCAAAAGTCATTTCCTTGTATCCTTCCTCCCCCAAAAAACCAGTGGCGACCTCCCGGCAGAACAGCGCCGGTAGATAGCCCTTTGCCGTTCCTTTCAACCCCTTATCCCCGCACGCATCGACCAAGAGCGACACCAGGGCAAGGGCCGGTGCCTCAGGAGGGTTCGGGAAGTTGTCGGAAAAGCTGACAATCTCAGTGGAGTCAAACGGGATATGCAAGAGGCGGTACATCTGGTCAGCGGAGAGACCGCAAAACTCATCACGCGGACGCGAATTTCGCCGTTGAAAGACTCTGTCGGCTAGTGCCTGTAGTCCGGAGAACGAGTCGATATCCCGGCTAGCAATCTCATTTCTGATCTCAGCTATGATCTCCGCGTGTTCATCGCGCATATACTGCTCCGCATCGATCGTCGGCTGTGGTCCATTATCCTTGTTATTATTCTCATGTGGATGGTGATCCTGTCCAGCGGTCTTCATTCCTCTCCCTCCAATGTCTTTCGGCCGCGCCAACTTCGTTCCCGCGGCCAGATCTTGTTTCTTGGCCTTTGCTCAGCCTTGACCCACGACACGACTCGGCTAATCGTGGAGTAGATCTGATTGCGGATCTGGTCATCCATTCCAGCACTAGGATCTAGCAGGTCGATACTCACATCGACGGTCAGTATGAAGGGCTCCTTTGCGCGGCAAGGTCCTAACTCGCGTTACCTGCTTGAAAGTATCGCCTTCTTCACCGCTGGCGCGTGACGCGATCTCAAAGCTTCGTACTTAGGATTCCGCCAACAGCGGGGTCTACCATTATATATAAGCTCATATGAGCCGTCAAATGAGCAACCGCTGGTCTCATCTTGTACCTCCACCATTGGATCGACTGGACCCTACTGCAACTGTCTCCGGGGGAGCAGAAGAAGATCCTAAGTTTATCCGTCACGTTTGCCTGTGTCGCTGTGCTTTGATTCCCCTCTGTAACTGTAGCGTATAGCTCAAGCTGCGGTTCATACTCCCCGATCAGTGCCAGGTATTAGAGCTACCACCGCAGACCTTGGGGATACATTACCTATTTCTGATTCTCTTCTTCCTTCCAGCCCAAGGTTTGGCTGGATTGTGACACGTCACGCGAAGAACCCTATGCTGCCTGGACAGTCAAGCGATGGCTCCGACAGACCGAGTTCGAAGGCAAGTTAGATGCTGGGGTGTCATTGGCCGGGTTAGTATCTCCGGGTAAGGGTCAGCCAGTGTCCCCGGGGTGGGGTCACCTGGTGTCCCCACCCGATATCATTTAATTATCCTCCATGTTGAGCAAACATGGAGGTGCAGATGGAGAGACTACACATGAATGACATACAAGAGATCATCTACAGGTTAGCTAAACGTCAATCAGTGGAAGCAATCCACCGTGACACGACTCATGCCAAGAAGACGATCCGTAAGTACCGCAAGCTGGCGGATAAACACGGCTTTCTGGAGAAGAACAGAGGACTGCGTGCTTCAAGCGAGCTGGTAGCGGTCCTTGAAGCGGTACGGCAACGCAAGGTCAGAAGTGTGGCTCTGGCTTTGCGGTCACGGAGTTCGTTACTAGTGTCTCGCGCTTCCCGCAGTTCGTTTTGTATTCCTGGCATGTGTTAGTATCTGTACAAAGGTGGTCGCATGATGGAAGGTACCAAGCTTGAACAGGTCATAGAGGAGTTGACGTTGCTGTTGCTCTACTTGACGTCGTGGGAGGAGGAACTTGTGCCAGGAGCGCTGAGAGTCCATCGAACATGGAAGAATCACCGGTTCGAGGCTCTGGATTCTCTGGTGGAGAAGGGCTACCTGGACACAACTCACAGGGCGAAGTCGGTTCGAATCACTGCCGACGGCCTCGCAAAAGCCCGGGAACTGCAGAAGAAGTACTTGGAAAGGTAGCGGCTGAATTACAGGCCAGCGCCGACTACCTATGGTGGAAGACGGCTTGTGGGTCACCTATCCATTGGCGGTGTGTATGAACGCAAGACGAAGCAAGGAAGAGCCACTAACTGAGGTCTACGAACTGGAAATCGCACTATTTGGCATTGCACCACGGATTTGGAGACGGTTTGCAGTGCCGGGAAGAATAACGTTGGCAGGTTTGCACGACGTGATCCAATGCGTTATGGGGTGGACAGATTCGCACCTTCATGAGTTCATCGTCGGTGAGCGTCACTATACGGCCTACTTTCTCAACATGGATTGGGAGCTAGCTGAAGCGATGATCGACGAGGAGACAGTCAAGCTGCACGAGGTCGTGAATAGACTAGAAACACGGTTGAGGTATATCTACGACTTCGGAGATGGCTGGCAACACGAACTAGAGGTGAAAAGGATCGGTCCACCAGACTCAACCGTCCGATATCCTACGTGTCTGGCAGGAGAGCGAGCTTGTCCGCCGGAGGACTGCGGCGGTGTGGGAGGATATGAGCACCTGCTGGAGGTTCTCTCAGACCCGTCTCACGACCAGCATGAGGAACTACTGGAATGGGTTGGAGGAGAATACGATCCGGAGCTGTTCGACTTGAGGGCTATCAACCGTATTCTCAGAGTACTCCAAGTGTCCTGAGGAACAGACAAACAGCGCGCGCTTTCAGAGTTGTCCTCCGTTACCAAGAGGGATACCCGGTGCGTGGACAGGAGAAGTCTGTTGTAGTACCCTTTCCCATGAGGTGATTGACTATGCCCAATACGTACACGGCGGTAACCAAGCAAGATGGCAACTGGTGGATCGGATGGATCGAGGAAGTCCCCGGTGTCAACTGCCAAGAGCGTAGCCGGGAAGAGCTTCTTACCAGCCTAAGGGCAAGTCTCTCCGAAGCACTTGAGTTCAATCGGCAAGATGCGATCCATGCAGCCGAGTCCGGCTACACGGAAGAACTCGTAACTGTATGAGACGCACTCAACTGCTAAAGCATCTCCGTGCACAGGGATGTGCTTTCATTCGAGAAGGACGCAGCCACTCCTGGTGGGTGAATCCATCGCAGAACAAGCGGTCGTCAGTTCCTCGCCATTCCGAGATTACTGATCAATTGGCGCGGAAGATCTGCAAGGACCTGGGAATTCCCTTCACGAACTAGCACCGAACGTAGACATCCTTGTTGCGTGTGCTTCTTCTCAGAAAAAGGTCAGGGCCACATTCTTGACGGTTCTAACCCTTTTTCTATCGACATAATCTGCTCTCTAAGTCCCTTATCTATGCTTATCTGTAAGGAATTCCGGGGACGCATACCCCTAAATGGTGATGAGTAACAGAAAGCCAGTCCAGAGTCGGGAGTCTGGAGTCAAGAGTCGAAAACAATGAAAGAAAAATAAGCCTGTCCATGTTTTCCGATGTTACATACGATCTACGTGATGTTACCTTTAACGTCGGGCGCAAGACCCGACGCTACAAACGGTCTGGGAACTGATAACTGGTATCTGGTATCTAGTACCTGGTACCTGGTACCTAGTACCTGCCTCCAGCTTGATTCCTCAAGGAGCAGCCTAAGATAGGGTCTGTGTCACTCGAATTCATAGGGGAAGTGGGTCACGGGTCGTTTGAATCACGACCTTGTGCTATGATAGGTCATCTACTGTAGAAAATTCACCAATGGACAAGGAGAAATCCTACAACTTAATCGAATAGCGAACTCCGCATCGTTGAGAAGGCAACCCAGACAGGTTGTCACAGTCTGTGACTACGTGTGAAGGGAAGATACTATGAACGAGAAGCTCTCTGTTGTACCTGTTGAACAGATTACGCGGTTGATTCAGGTGGTTCGTGGGCAAAAGGTGATCTTCGATGCCGATCTAGCACAGTTGTACGGTGTCGCCACCAAACGGCTGAACGAGCAAGTCAAACGCAACACAGAGCGGTTCCCAGAAGACTTTGTGTTTCAGCTAACGAAGGAAGAATATGCCGCTTTGAGGTCGCAATCTGCGACCTCAAACTCCGGCCGAGGAGGCAGGCGGTATTTGCCGTACGCCTTCACTGAACACGGTGCGATTATGGCGGCAAACGTGCTCAATTCCCAGCGTGCCATAGAGATAAGTATCTTCGTCGTACGCGCGTTTGTGCGTCTTCGAAGAGTTCTCGCCTCTCATATTGAGCTAGCCAACAAGCTTGAGGAGCTGGAGCAGCGAGTAGGCGAACATGACGAAGCCATTCGCTCACTTATCGCCGCGATCCGACAACTGATGGCTTCGCCACAACCGGAGGAACGTAGTGCGATCGGCTTTGGGGAAGGGGAGAAATAAACGGGGTCTACCATTGAATATAAGCTCATATGCTCTGTCAAATGCGCAACCGCTGGTCTCATCTTGCACCTTTGTCATCAAATCGTCTGGGTCCTTCCGTTGCTGCTTCCCCAGATTCCAAGATTCCGAGGACACCATACTTATCTCTGGCTAACCTCACGTTTTGCCCCTAGCTGTAGTGACATTATTCCGTTATCACTTCTAAATCAATTGTGAAATAGGGTTCATGTCCCCCGAATTCAGAACGAGCTGGAGGAGTGTTTCAATGAACTTAACTCTGCGCAAGTCCAATTCGCAGTTCTAGGAAGCTCATGGCATGAATACGAGCTTCTCTCAAGAAACCGAAGTATCCGATCCTGGCTAGAGGT
>Ga0307431_1001081_pt1 | contig 16218 bp, 23 predicted proteins | sample SalMarWE160170MG_FD_202155 | JGI IMG/M metagenome (GOLD analysis project Ga0307431, IMG submission 202155) | Salt marsh sediment microbial communities from the Plum Island Ecosystem LTER, Massachusetts, United States - WE1603-170 | ecosystem: Environmental > Aquatic > Marine > Intertidal zone >...
GGAATACTATGAGCACGCGCATAGGCTAGTGCATCCTCACGAGAGCGGATCTTCCACTCGCGCCACGGAGCGATCACCTGCAGTGTAGGGTTAAGGGCTTTGAAGGTGAGCTCGAAGCGTACCTGATCATTACCCTTGCCAGTGCAACCGTGTGCTACAGCGTCAGCCCCTTCCTCTTCAGCGGTCTTCACCATGTACTTAGCAATGAGGGGACGAGCAGTAGATGTACCCAAAAGGTAGAGTCTTTCATAGACGGCACCCGCCTGCAGGGTAGGGAACGCGTATTCGGTGAGAAACTCTTCACGCAAATCGGCGATGTAAACCTTGCTTGCGCCGCTTGCAACGGCCTTTTCCTCCAACCCTACTAGTTCATCGCCCCCCTGTCCTACATCGGCAGTAAAGGCAATTACCTCACAGTCGTAGTTTTCCTTTAACCATGGAACAATAACCGAGGTATCCAACCCTCCTGAGTAAGCCAACACCACTTTGTCGATTTTCTTCATTTTTAAGCTCCTTTAAGCTGCTTCTATTGGTCTATAAGGCTTTATATTTATTTAGGGAAAGAGCCACTTCGTCAGAAAAAATAACTCGATGGCTGTGAAAAGAATCGGCAGGCCGGGGAGCAGCCTCAACCGTATACGTAAGAGTGAAGCTAGAAAAAGGGGGAAAGAAGCATACGGCTCGGGATGCTACCCGACTGTACGTCTACGCAAGCAAGAAGAACATCTAGGCTTATACCACTTCATGACTGTTGTAGTATACACCTCCTCCCTAATCATGTCAACCTTCAGAGTTGGGTCACACAAGATGAGCATGAAGCGAGGTGGTGTTTCTCATGCGACATGAGCATGAGATTAGCTTGGTAACGGAAGCGTATGTGTCGAATCACCTTGAGGCATCATTCTGATGATAAGCAGCCTCTCCGAGTACTTCAATCGCCCAGCAGAGTGGGTACAGTCGGCCGAGTTCGGCCTGCGGCCGGACTATTAACCAAGGAGGACGTCCAAGAGCATCATCACGGCAAAACCGATCATCACCCCGAAGGTGGCGAGCCGTTCGTGACCGTTTCTGTGGCTCTCGGGAATGATCTCATCCGAAATAACGAACAGCATTGCCCCGGCAGCAAAGGCAAGACCCCACGGGAGGAGCGGCCTTGCGAGCATTACGAGTGACACCCCAAGTAGCCCTCCCATAGGCTCGACTAACCCGGTCAGCGTGGCATAGAGGAGAGCGCGACGCCGAGCGTACCCCTCACCGACTAACGGAAGTGCTACAGCGAGCCCTTCGGGCATGTTCTCTAGACCGATCCCGGCTGCAAGTGCGATCGCCGGGCCGAGCGCACCGCCCCCGAATCCAACGCCCACGGCCAGCCCCTCCGGGAAGTTGTGGATCGTGATCGCCAGGACGAACAGCCAGATCTTGCGCAGCCGCGAGGAGGGACCTTCGTGGCCGCGGATGAAGTGCTCGTGCGGGACAAACCGATCGATTAAGTGGAGGGCTAACGCTCCGAGGAGGAGGCCACCGACTGCGACCCACGCTCCGCCATCTTTGATCGCTGGAATGAGCAGGCTGAACGCGGTTGCAGCGAGCATCACCCCTGCGGCAAACCCAAGCATCAGGTCGAGATACCGTTTCGACGGGTGCTTGACAAAAAGGACCGGGAGCGCCCCCACACCAGTCGCCAACCCCGCGGCGAGACTTGCGAGGAACCCAAGCAGGATCACATCTGGCATCTATGCTATCCCCTCCTCTCCTTTATCGTTTCTCATAGATAGACCGAGAGCGCCAGCAGGCCGTGGAGTGTTGCCAGTCCCACTGTGACATAGGCAAGACGTGGATGGAACACAAGTGGGATGCGGGGCATCCGTTTCACCCGCGCCTGTAGCTCGTTGACAAGAGCCGTTGAGACCAAGAGAAGATAGGCCAGTACCCCAAATAGAAAAGGAGCGATCGTCCGGGGATGCCGAAGTAGCCAATCTCCTACAGCATGCTCATGAACCATTTTTCCCATAGAGAGTGATCTGCGTTGTCGACCGCTTGCTGTGCCGTACAGTGAACGAGTCATTGCTGTGATGATAGGCAACGATTATGCCGCCTGTATCTTGCTTTGCCAAAGTCATACATTCGATTTCCAATCCTCTAAAATCCTGGTTTCATACCCCAACTCCTCTATCGCGGATATGGTCTCTTCGGAATCGAGGTTATTGCCTTCTACTACGACATGGCCACGTTTCAAACTTACCTCTACAGTTTGTACACCTGTACACCCCGCAACTGCACGTCTGACGCTTTCGACGCAGTGATTGCAGTGCATGCCAGTAACCGCGAGCTCCAACCGCTGCCCTTGGTAAGACCTCTCTGTCTTGCTGTTTTCTGCATCGTTCTTAGCAGCACGTTTCTCACGAAGGAACCTTGATCCGAAGGAGAACGTAAGCACCCCTAACAGGACGACCGCCGCCAACTGATAGAATAAACCGCCTTCTGCGTGCGCATGAGCATGGCTTTCAATCTGCGGCAGCGTTTCTTCCACCAGCGGCACCAGCCGGTCGAGGAGTAGGCCAAAACCAACCGCACTCACTGCGATGGTGAAAAGAAACAGCGCTGCAGTACGTTTGCCCAACACTTTCCAGATAGTGGTCAATGTGGCGGCGTTGGTAGCAGGTCCGGCGATCAAGAAGGCCAGTACCGCACCGAACGATGCTCCCATGTGCAGAAAACCGGCGGCGATCGGTATCGATGCAGTAGCGCATACGTATATTGGTATCCCCGCTGCCATCATCACCAGGATTGACAACACGCCACTCCCGATATACGCCTGCAAGTATCCTGCTGGCACCAGTGCGGCCATAACCGCAGCGATCAGGATGCCGATGAGTAAAGCAGGCCCGATATCCTGCGGCAAGGTAATGAACCCGTATCTAAGGATACGCGACAAGACACTCTTATCTCCCTTATCCGCGCAGCAATCACCACTGCAGACAGGACGCCGTTCCTTACTGCGCGCTGAGCCTTCTCCGCTTGGCTCACCGAAGAACCGCACCAACATGCCGCCGAGGAAGCCGGTAAGCAGGGCCACAATCGGTCGGAAGACGGCAAAGACTGGGCCAAGCAAGGAGTAGGTAACAAGGATTGAATCCACCCCGGTCTGTGGTGTCGAAAGCAGAAACGCGGTTGTGGCTGCCCGGCTCGCACCGTGCCTCCGGATCGAAGCTGACACGGGGATTACACCACACGAGCACAACGGAAGCGGTACGCCAAAAATCGACGCCTTCACCACCGATGCCAACCCACGCCCACCCAGGTGTCGTTCCACCCATTTTTGGGAGATGCCAACGGAGAGTATTCCCGCTACCAGAAAGCCGAACAAGAGATACGGAGCCATCTGGCCAAACAACCGCCAGCTTTCGCCGATGATTAGAGACAGGGTATCAAGCATCGTGATTTCCTAAGTTACGCACAGAAGAGGTAGCCAAAAAAACGCCCCATGCCTTCCTGCAGTTTACATACTCCGCGGGCGGACAGGCCGGGGCGCCCTGCTCGCCCATTGTGATATCCCGGCTGAACGGCTCTACTCTCCCTTGACGTGCATCGGCTGGTTGCAGCAGACGAGCGTCCCTGCACCTATCTTCGTTACCTTTACCTCTTGCCCGCAGATGTCGCAGACGTAGATCTTACCTTCCTTTGCCATATGAACCTCCTTAAAGCGTGAGTGAGCTCTCCCACAGGCCGTGAATGTTGCAGTACTCGAGGGCGATCAGCTCGCTCATCCCTTCCAGATTGGCATGAGTGACCACGGTAGGGACCCCGTAGGTCGGCCCGAGGTCGAAGCTTGCGATGTGTACCGCCAGTTCCCCCTTCACCCCGAACAGGGAGATCCACTTGATGTGGTGCTCGATCGTGTTTGGGTGCGGAACTTCCTTCCCGACGGTGATCTTGACGACCTTCTCCCCGCAGTCGGGGCAAGCGACCAGCTCGATCACCGGGACGTGTTTCTCTTTCCCCTCTTTTTCGGCCGTCTTTATTAGGTCTCCAATACGCATCTGCTACCTCCTTTTCTCCATTTCTTCAAGGTCTTCCAGCAACGCCTGAAAGTCCTCCTCGTGCTCGACCTCGTCCGCCAAGATTGAGAGGGCCATCTGATAGGTGATCGGGTCCTTGCCTTCCGTTGTCTCCAGGAGGCTAGTGTAGACATCGATCGCGCACTGCTCTCCCTCCACCCCTTGTTCGATGATGGCCTTCACATAGGGATTAGAGGGGTTAACGTAGGTGCAGTTAGCCATCCGATTCCAGTCGTTGGGATCGGTGATCGGCGAGCCTCCAAGCTGGATAATCCGATCGGCGAGCAGCTGGGCGTGGCGCAGCTCATCGGCGGCGTGCTCGGTCAGCTCGGTAATCGCCGCTTCCTTCATCTGGCCCTTGACTATCTGTGCCCCAATCCAGTACTGATAGTAAGCCAGCCACTCATCCGCAAACGCCTTGTTTAAGAGCTTCAAAAGCTCCGCAATGTCTATCCCGACGATCGCTCTTCCTTTTGTTCCCATGCTCCATACCTCCTTGATTAATTTTTCTCTCCCATTATAGAAGCCTTTTCCTCAGAGCGTAAATCAGAAGCGCGTGAAGCTATCCCGGGCCACACCGCAGACCGGGCAGAACTCCGGGGTTTCCCTTCAACCGTGTAACCGCAGACCGGGCAGATGAAGACCTCCCCGATCTCGATACCCTCCCCCGCTTTCGCTGCCTGTTTGGCCTTTTCGTACATCAGCGCGTGGATTTTCTCTGCCTCGAGCGCATAGTGCGTGGAGCGGACTGCGCCCGACTCATCTTGGAGTTCGGCGACCTTGTTGTAGGCCGGGTACATCTCCTCTACTTCGTAGGTCTCCCCGTTGATGCACTCCTGCAGGTTCTCCACCGCGGCCTTGATCATCCCCAGTTCACGGTAGTGATTGGTGGCGCGCACCTCTTCCGCGTAGGCGATGGCCCGGAACATCCGCGCCAGGTTCTTTTGCCCATCCTTCTCCGCCTTCTCTGAGAATATAAGGTATCGCATATGGGCTTGCGACTCCCCGGCAAACGCCACCTCCAGGTTCTGTTTCGTCATTTTGCGCATATCAGTCTCCGATTCCTTTAAGGATGCTCAAGATCTCCTCCATGTTTGGCACTTTACGCATCGGGTAGACCTTGGCGAAGCGGACGATCCCCTCCTCATCAAGGATGATCACCGCTCGCTCGGAGTAGCCGTCCTCCTCGCGGAAGATCCCGTAGCTTTCGGCGACCGCCCCGTGCGGCCAGAAGTCGGATAAAAGCTTTGTTTGTGTGATCCGCAGGTTCTTCGCCCATGCGTCCTTACACGGGACAGAATCGACGCTCAGGCCAAGAGCGACCGCAGCAAGCTCAGTAAATGTCTTCACGTTCTCCTCGAGGGCCTGCATCTGCCTGGCGCAGATCCCAGTCCACGTGAGCGGGTGGAAGCAGAGGATCACTCGCCTGCTCCTATATTCGTTTAAGTTCACCTTTTCGCCCAGCTGGTCCTTGAGAACGAACCCCGGAGCCTCTTTCCCAACTTCGATGATGCTCACTTGACGCCTCTTTTGTCCTGTTCATCTTCGATCGTTTGTAGAACGAGACTGCCAACAACGGGAAATCGTTCGAGGAGGTCTGCGCCGTGCGGGGCCTTCATAAGTGCGTCGGTCAGATCGGCCCCTGCTTGGTGCAGGGCTTGATGACGCCCCTGTTGCCACAGGAAACTGCCCGACACGTCGTAGACCTTCCCATTGCAGGCGATATATGCCGCTGCCGCTGCCCTTCCATTGTACCGCGCAAGTTCATCCGTAGTGAATTCTCGCATCGATCCTCCCGTTCAGGCACGCATATTGATGCAGCGCCGGAGCGATTTCCTGATAAAGCAGAGCCTCTCCGGCGCTGCTTCCGCCCCCTAACGCAGGAACTTGGAGACGAAGGGCGATGTTTCACCGCGCCGCAAGAAGTGACCGGATGCGCCTTCGCCAAGGAATTCGGAGAACCACGACTCGTGCTCGATCTCCTCATTGAGGATCGCCAAAGCCAGGTCGTAGGTACGGTGGTCTTTACCCGCAGTCATACTGCAGATTTGGGTATAGCCGCGCACCGCGCAGCGCTCTGCTTCCACAAGCACCTTCAAGATCGCCTTGACGTCCGCTAAATCCCCTGGCAGGTACGCCGGTGGACAGGCGGATAGGTCATGGAACTGCTTCATATCTCGCGGCAGGGCCCCGCCCAGTTCGTAGATGCGGGGGATCAGCGCCTCGAAGTGGTTACGATCTTCGATGCGTGCCGTCTCCGCGATCTCCTTAATCCCTTCTCCTTCAAGTCCAATCAGATTGAACCTCAAGATCGTGTAATAGTAGTAGGTTGTGAGTTCTGCCGCTGCGTTCTTTACCAGGAGTTCCAACAATTGGTCCACGTTGACCCCTGCTCGCTCCACTACTTCGCGCGTTACCTTACCCATAATTAACCTCCTTATGTTTCGATCAACTCTCTTAACATGCTTTCTGCACCGAGTTCGTTGTTGCCTTTCTCTTCGGGTATCACTCCCCTTTGAACCGGCCCAGTCGCGCCTCGATCTTGCTCTGCTCGATCGGGGGGAGCGCAGCGAGCGGACCCTCGCTCACTCGCGTGCGGTAGTGCTGCGCAAAGAGCGGACGCAACGCACCCTCGTACAAGACTCCAATCGGGATCTGTTCTCCCTGTGTTAGCGCTAGAGATAACGCTGTGTCTCGGTCATGACGGTCGTAGTCCGCGGGGAGCAGTTCGATCCGGTCGCGATACCAACTCACTGGGTGAGATCCCCAGGTGATGCACGGTTGAATCACCTCTATCAGTGAGAAGCCACGCGTCTCGATCGCCTGCCCGATGAGCTTCGCCAGGCCGTCGATCTCCCCGGCGAACCCGCGGGCGACGAACGGGGCGTTGTGCACGATCGCCGTGGCGAGCCCCTGGATCGGATAGGCCTCCACCCCCGAGAACTGGAGACGGGTGCGGGTCCCCACCGGGGTTGTCGGAGAGGCCTGGCCCTTGGTAAGGGCGTAGAGGCGGTTATTGTGCACAATAACCGTGATGTCCGGATTGCGGCGCAGGGCGTGGAGAAAGTGGTTTCCCCCTTCACCATAGCAGTCGCCGTCCCCGGTGGTGACGATCGTCACAAGATCCGGGTTGGCAATCTTGATCCCAGTCGCCGCTGGGATGGCACGGCCGTGCAGACCGTTGAAGAAGCTACATTTCAGATAATGGGGCAGCTTCGCCGCCTGTCCGATCCCGGAGACGAGACACACCTCGTGCGGGGCCTTATCCAGGGTGACGAGCGCTTGTTTGAGCGCGGTGAGGATCCCGAAGTTCGGGCACCCGGGGCACCACTGGTTTTCTGCCCTCGACTCATAATCAGTGGTCTTGACCATCAACCCCCCTTTCCACTGTCTCCGCGGTGATCGGAAGCCCATCCGTGCGGCTGATCAACCCATCGATCTTTATCCCGTATTCCGATGTGAGAAGACGGGCGAGCTGCCCGGTGCTGTTCCCCTCGACCGTGATGTAGCACACGCCTTCCGGAAAGCTGAACTCGGGAAGCGGCCATAGTTCGGTGAAATGAATCGCCCCGATCGGTGTTCCAGTCGCACGGAGATTTTCCACCGCCTCGCGGATCCCTCCCCGCGTCGAGCCCCAACCAATGACGATTGTCTCGGCCCCCGAAAGGTGGAACCCCTCTGGCGGACAAATCTCGTTTCGTAGGCCATCCAGCTTGGTCAACCGTTTTCTTACCATCGCCGGGCGGACTCGGCGCAGCTCCTCTGAGATGTGTCCGAGTTCATCATGTTCGTCGCTATCGACGCACACCAGGTGCTCGGACTGGCCCGGGTAGAGGCGGGGTGAGATGCCATCATCGGCGAGTCGGTAACGGTGGTACTCCCTGATCGCGGCGGCATCGGCAAAGCCATCCCCTGTCGGCGGCGGAGGGAGAGGGAATGAGGTGTAGGAGAAGCGGCTGTCGGCGAGGAACTGGTCGGTGAGAAGGATCACTGGGATCTGGTAGCGGTCGGCAAGATCGAACGCACGCACGGTCTTTACGAACGCATCTTGCGGGTCGGCGGGTGCGAGGACGGCCTTTGGAAACTCGCCATGCCCGGCGTGGATCGCGAACAGAAGGTCCTCCTGGGCGGTCCTGGTAGGCAGCCCTGTGGCTGGTCCAGGACGCTGCGCGAGGACGATCACGAGCGGGGTCTCGGTCATCCCGGAAAGAGAGATTCCCTCCGCCATCAACGCGAACCCCCCTCCGGATGTGGCGGTCATCGCTCGTGCTCCGGCGTAGCTTGCCCCGATCGCCATATTGATCGCCGCGATCTCGTCCTCCGCCTGCTCGACGAACACCCCCAGTTCCTCGTCTTTGGCGAGAGCGGTGATGATCCCAGTCGAGGGGGACATTGGGTAGGCGGAGATGAATCGACAGCCAGCATACGCGGCAGCCAGTGGAATCACCTCGTGAGCGGAGATAAGGAAGTGGCTCTTACCCCGGTTCGGCAGTGTGGTGAATCCCCGTCCTAAGAGGCGGTTTTTCGCAAGCTCGTAGCCCTCCTGCGCCGCTGCAATGTTGGTCGCTACGATATTTTCTCCTTTCGTAGCGAAGGTTACTGCAAGCGTTCCGGCTAGTGCCACAAACTTTAACCCCAACGTGGCAATCAGTGCGCCGGCCGCGATCGTGTTCGCGTAGATCTCCGCGCCGAATCTCTCGACCGCAATCTGTCTGAACGGGACCGTGACAGTCCGCGGGTCTTCCCCCGTCTCGGCGATTAGGAGACCATCTCTCTGCACCACATCAACATAGCGTTCCATCGCCCGGTCGTTCAACGCAAGGAGCACGTCGGCCGTCTGGCGAGGGGCGTTCCCCGGCACCTCTCTCACGCGGATCCAATAACTGTTATGACCCCCGCGGATCCGTGATTCGTACTCCTTGGTGCTAAACACCGCATTCCCTGCAGCGAGGGCGGTGCGAGCGACCACGTCGCCGATCGTTTGAATGCCCTCCCCGGCTGCGCCTGCAATGAGCATAGAAAGATCGGATCTACTCTCTCTTGGGGGTTCCACTAGATCGCCTCCTTCCTTGTCGTCTCTTCGATGTACCCGCGGGAGATGACCCGGCTCCCCTCGGCGGTGACCCGACTCAGGATCTCACCGCGCTTCATCTCCCCGCCGGAGAAGGCCGCGTTCATGTCACGGTTTAGATGCCCTCCCATGTTGAGGTCTTTCGCGAGCTTCTCGATTCTCTCGCCTTCACTCCCCATCGCCTTAAACAGGGCTGATAGAGAGACGCCGTTCACCGCGGGCGGCTGTTGAAAGGCAAGGCTGACCGCGAGCTTCGCCCGCTCGTAGATCGGAAGATCGAGGATCGATTCTCTCCGAAACCAGATCTCTCCGCGGGTCACACGGTAGTGGGGAAAGCCCATGCTCGTGTTGACTAGGCTCGACTTCCCTGATCCGTTCGGCCCGAAGATGACGTGGATCTTGCCCTCGCAGATCTCCATATCGATCGCGTCAAGGAGGCGTTTACCCTCGACCTCCACCACGAGATTTTCTATCTCTAAGAGCGGTTTCCCATTCACGATCTACTCCTCACCTCGATAGTCCGGCGAGCTCATGGCTCAACAGCGTGATGTGGCTCATCTCTTCGCGGATGATCGTTTCTACCTTCTCTTTTCCTGATTCTTCTCTCACTGCTTCATGCAGCCCGAGGTAGAAGACGATCGAGTCCTTCTCCAGGTCGATCGCGATCTTCAGGATCTCCTTGATCGTCTTCCCGCCGAGATCCTCAATAAGCTCATCGCGCAGGTCGAAAACGCGACCTTCGGCGATCGCATCAAGGTAGCGGGCGGCCTCACTATCGGGATCGAAGGAGGTAGGAGCGTTCTCCTGTTCCGTCCGCATGGCGGCGAAGGTCCTCTCGTGAGAGAGTTCCATCTCAGCCAGATCGAGGAGCTTCTGCTTGCGCTCCTCGTCCATAGAACCCTTTGCTGCGCGACGGTAGAATGCTGCTCCGCTACGTTCGGTCTGCTCAGCCATCTCGAAGATCTCATCGATATTGTATGTTCTGGTCATCTTCTACCTCACTTTGCCGCTTGTATCCGCTCTGTAATCTGCGCTGCCAAGCGATCGATCACCTCCAGATCCTCCTTGTCAGGCAAGCCTCTAACCATCACCGGATCGAACCACTCCACCTTGAGCGAGGACACGAGTCCCATGATCTGTTCGGCTGCCTTCCCTCCCCAGCCGTAAGAGCCGATCACGGCGGCGTGCCTCAGCTTCGGTCGCAACGCGTTTATCAGGTACGCCGCGGAAACGGCGCTCGGGTGAGGACCAGCGAGCACAGTGGGAGTGGCAAAGATGACGGTCGCCGCATCGACAAGCTCTTCCGCAAGCTTACCAAGATCGGTCACCGTCAGGTTGAACAGTTTCACACTAATCCCACGGTCGACGAGAGAAGCAGTAAGGTGATCGACCATCACCTGTGTGCTCCCGTGCATCGATACATACGGGATGAGGACGAGATTCTGTGCTGGGTCGAGCACCCAATGTCGGTAGGCACCGAGGATGAAAGCAGGATCGTCGTACACCGGGCCGTGGCTGGGGGCGATGATCTGGATCTTGTAGCGGGCGAGCGTCTCCAGGTGCCCTTTGATCATCGCGCGAAATGGCATCATGATCTCGGCGTAGTATCGTTTCGCCGCCTCGTAGACGCGCGCTTTGTCGGTGGCGTAAATCTCAGCTGTAGCAAGGTGCGAGCCAAGGAAATCGCACGTGAAGAGAATCCTATCTTCGTTGAGATAGGTGAGCATCGTCTCCGGCCAGTGCACCCAGGGGGCATGGATGAACTCCAACGTTCGATCACCCAGGCAAAGGGTCTCCTCGTTCTCCACCGTAGTGATCCGCTCCGCTGGTACATGCAGGTGATCGACAATCATCGGTTTCGCCTTTGGAGAACAGAGGATCTTCACGTTCGGATACCGGTCGAGGACAGCAGGAACAGAGCCAGAGTGATCCTGCTCCACGTGCTGCACGATTAAGAAGTCCAAATGTTGAACGGCCTCAAGCTGCGCCATCAGAACACCGGTCTTGCGTGGATCGACGGTGTCAATGAGCGCAGTTTTCTCATTCCCCTTAACCAGGTAGGCATTATAACTTGTCCCATCAGGGAGCGGAATCAGCTCGTCGAACAGCCGCCGATCGAAGTCCTGCGCCCCCATCCAGAAGACTCCTGGTACGATTTCTCTAGCGTTCAACTTCTCCTCCCCAGCATCTCTGCGAGGTCTGTTTTTGGATCGCCGATCAGCCGCAAGTCGTAGCCCTCTTGTAGCACGCTGAGGATTTCCTCGTTCACCCACGCCGGGAGGATCGGGCCAAGGTAGATCCCTTTGATTCCTAGTGATAGCAATCCCCACAGGATGGCCACCGCTTTCTGTTCCATCCAGGAGAGGACAATGGTGAGCGGAAGGTCGTTCACCTCTACTGCGAAGACCTCGGAAAGGGCGATGGCGATATCGATGGCAACGATGGAGTCGTTGCACTGTCCGAGGTCGATCAGCCGCGGGATTCCCTTGATGTTACCCAGATCAAGATCGTTTATCCGGAACTTGCCGCAAGCAAGCGTCAGGACGACTGTGTCTTTCGGTAGAGCCGTGACGAATTCTCGATAGTAGCTTGCCTTCTTCAGCGGTGAATCGCATCCGCCGACGAGGAAGAAGTGCCGAATCTTCCTCTCTTCCACGAGTGTCTTGATCTTGTCCTTTAGTGAGAGGATCGTGGAGAGTGAAAACCCGGTAGTGAGGGTAAGATCGTTCGGTTCTTCGGAGAGGTCGGGGAGGGATTTTGCCTTCTCGATCACCTCTGTGTAGTCGTAGCCTGTGATGTGCTTCACCCCAGGGAGCCTCGTTGGACCGGTGGTGAACATGCGGTCCTTGTAGTCGTCCTTCGGCAGGAGGACACAGTTCGACGTTCCGAGGATCGCTACCGGGTATCGCGAGAAGAGCTGTTTCTGGTCGAACCAAGCCTTGCCTAGGTTTCCGACAAGGTGCTTGTACTTCTTTAATCCCGGATAGCCGTGGGCGGGGAGCATCTCTGAATGAGTGTAGACGTTGACCCCGGTCCCTTCGGTCTGTTCAAGTAGCGCAGCAAGCGCCTTCAACCCGTGCCCGGTGACGAGGATCCCTGGTCCCTTTACAGTTCCGGTTGGTACATCTGTCGGCCCGGGCTCGCCGTAGGTCTCGATGTGCGCCTTCTTCAGCAGGCGCATCGTTCTTATTGCCATCTCTCCCGATTCGATCGCCAGCCTCACGAAATCCTCAGTGTCGAAATTTACGTTGGTGAAGGTGGCGTAGAAGGCCCGCTCGAGGAACGCGTCGATCTCTGTATCGGTGTAGCCGAGCTCACGCGCGTGGTAGAGGTAGGCCGCCATCCCTTTTGCCGAGAAGATAAGATTATCCTGCAATCGGGCAACGGTTGCTGGTTTCCCGCAAACGCCTTGAACGGTGCATCCCTTTCCCTTCAGCGTCTGAGAACACTGGTAGCAGAACATCTTTAGCTCATCCATGTTAACTCCCCTTCTCGAACAGTTCTTTCCCTACACCACAGTCCGGGCAGATCCAAGTATCGGGTAGGTCCTCGAATGCCGTTCCTGGCTCGATTCCGTTATCGGGATCAGCAACTACCGGATCGTAGACATAACCACATACCGTACATATCCACTTCTCCATTTCTACCTCCTTTTTCTCATCGTTTTTCGATACTCGTTGTAGGTAAGGGGTTCTCCATCATCCCGCGTCCCGGCACGTTCGACCAGGGCGACGAATAAGGTATGTGTCCCCAGGTCCTGTGTCATCTCGGGGATGACACGACACTCGTAGAACGCCTTTGCTTCAGGGAGGATCGGGATTCCGTTCTTGCTCAATTCGTGCGGAGTCTCCGCAAACTTGTCCACCGTGCGCCCGGATTGGAAGCCGAAGTGACGGATAACCTCTGGGCAGTGTTCATCCTCGCGATCGAGGACGTTGGCCACGAAGCGCCCGGTCGTCGCGATCATTTCGTGGGTGAGAGAGCGTTTGTTGATCCCGATCGCGATCCGCGGCGGGGCGCTCGTCACCTGCATCAGCGCGTCCAGGCATTGTCCGTTCAGCCGACCCTCGTGTTCGGCGGTCAGGATGTATAGACCGTGCGTCACCTGGAAGAGGGCCTGGTTCAGATCGGCGACATCGTTAACGACAGAAAATGCCATCTCTCCTCCCTCCTTTGGTCCCCTTACTCTTCTGTTGCGGAGGGAGCGGCAATGCGGGTCCCCAATTCACGGTCGACCATGATCAACCCGTGGCCGGAGTCACCGATCCGTTCGAGGAGGTCGACCACCTTGTGGGCCGAGGCTTCTTCCTCTACCTGTTCGGTGACGAACCACTGCAGCGTGATCCCTGCTGCGTGATCCTCTTCTTCGAGGGCGATCTTCACTAAATCGTTGATCTTCTTGCTGATGAACTGCTCGTGTTTGTACGCGGCCTTGAAGGCTTCGAGCGGGGAGGACCACTCCTTCTGAGGCTGGGCAAGGGCCAATAGCTCGACCCGCCCATCGCGTTCGTCGATGTGGTGGAAGAATTTCATCGCGTGGACAAACTCCTCCTGTGCCTGCACGGTCATCCACTGCGCCATTCCATCGAGGCTCTCCGCCTGAAAGTAAGCCACCATGGCGAGGTAGAGATACGCCGATTCCAGTTCGTGTTTGATCTGTTCGTTCATTGCATCCTGCATTCTCTTTCTGATCATCATGCACTCCTTATTAGACTGTTCTAGCAATTTCCTTGACGCTCGATTTTAAGCGTACCCCCGAAATCTAAATGTCCCACTACAGAGAGACGGGTAAATTGAGAGATCGGAAGATTGAGGTGTTAAACCGCTCAATTTCTCACTCGCTAAATCATTCAACCCTGCTCTCCCTCTCTGCGTGCTCCGCGCGCTCTGCGGTGAAAGCCTCATTCCCCTTACCAGTTCTCCGCAAGAATCTCGAAGTGCGCCTGAGGATGGGCACAGGCTGGACAGACTCCGGGCGCCTCTGTTCCGGTGTGTAGATAACCACAGTTACGGCAACGCCAGACAACTGGTTTATCTTTCTTGAACACGGTTCCTGCCTCAATGTTTTCCAACAGGTCAAGGTAGCGCTTTTCGTGTTGTTTCTCTGCGACTGCTACTGCCTCAAAGACCTTCGCGATTTCCTCGAATCCCTCTTCGCGAGCTGTTACTGCGAACGACGGGTACATCTCCTCCCACTCGTAGTGTTCTCCCCTGGCAGAGGCCTTTAAGTTCTCCGCGGTCGTCCCGATCACCCCGGCAGGGAAGGCCGCCTCGACCTTTACCTCACCGCCCTGCAAGAACTTGAAGAGGCGCTTTGCGTGTTCTTTCTCTTGGTTTGCAGTCTCCTCGAAGATCGCTTGAATCTGTACGTACCCATCCTTCTTCGCCTGGCTGGCAAAGTAAGAATAGCGGTTACGTGCCTGTGATTCCCCGGCAAACGCCGTGAGTAAGTTTTTCTCTGTACGTGATCCTTTGAGTTCCATAACTTTCCTCCTTTTTCCTTTCATAAAGTGTTTTGTTCTTATTTCTCATCTCTGACAGCCGGGGCAGAAGTATGTCGATCGCCCCGCCTGCCTTATGCGTAGGATTTCTTCCCCACAGCGCGGGCACCTTTCCTTCTCCCGTCCGTAAACCGCAAGGAGATCTTGGAACCCTCCGTAATCCCCATAAACATTGCGGTAGTCGGAGACTGTCTCACCGGACGTGGTTCCCATGTTGTCGATCGCATTCTGGAGTATGCCCAAGATAGCAGGATGGAGCGCCCGGATTTCCTTGCGCGTAAGCGTATTCCCAGCGCGCCGGGGATCGATACCGGCTCGCCACAGGGCCTCGGCAGCGTAGATGTTCCCAAGGCCGGCAATCCTCCTCTGGTCCATCAACAGGGGCTTAATCGGGGCACGCGAAGGCGTGACGATCTCCTCCAGATGCTGTGGGGTGAATTCGAGGTCGAATGGATCTATCCCGAGATTGTGTGGAAACCCGTTTCGCGAGTACTCGACCGTCCCCAAGCAACGCGGGTTGATGAAGTAGACCTTCCCGCGATCAAGGTGGAGGACAAAGCGCGTATGCTTCTCCTCAACAGAGGATCGGGTGAGGGTGAGCCGGCCGGACATGCGCAGATGAACGATGAGATCTCCACCACTAGAGAGGCAAAAGAGGATGTACTTCCCTCGTCGTTCGATTCCTTCGATCATCTTGCCGACGATCTCATGAACAGGTAGGGCCAGGCGCTGGTCGAGCACCTCTAATTCATCGATCCGCGCACCTCTCATAGTGCTCAATCCCCGAACGATCGTCTCAACCTCAGGCAGCTCCGGCATCATCCCTTCCCTTTACCTCTGTTGAACATCGGCTGATCCTTAGTTTTAGATTCATTCTTATCTTTCTCCTGTTTCTTTTGACATTGAAAGCATACTCCGTAGAGATAGGTCTGTACCGACTCCACCCTGTGCCCGAGGACTTCGTCTCCCGGTCGGATCGGGCAGGGAAGATCAACATCGATCAGATTTCCACAGACCCGACAGAGAAAGTGCGGATGAGGACTGGGGTTGAAATCGTATCGCGCAGCCTCACGGGCAATTGTCAACTCCCGAATCGCGCCTCCTTTCTTCAATACGTCGAGGGTATTGTACACCGTTGCCTTGGCGATCGAGGGAAAGTGATCCTTTACCTCTTGGTAAACCTCCTCAGCCGTTGGGTGACTGTGGTTATTCTCTAACATCTCTAGTATCGCCACCCGCTGGATGGTAGGAACCAGTCCCAGTTGTCGCAATTTCGTAGAATGACCATCAGTATGCATATTAAAATGATTATAAGCTTAGAACGAGTATAAATCAAGAGCGGTAGAGCAGGGATCATTGTGCAAGTCGGTATAAATGGATACACTACATACCAATGCCTAGCTATATGGCAACAGCTTGAGAATCGGCCAATCCTTGAGAATATCACTTGACGAGAATCAGTGCTTTCTAGTCGTCGCTTTCAAGTAGTGGACAGATGCACAAGGCATGGGTCTGCTTGAGGAGATCAACTCCTTCCTTGGCATAGGTCAATATGGCACCCGGACATGGGATCGGCATGCCATATGCC